>Ga0302320_10014775_pt1 | contig 16119 bp, 13 predicted proteins | sample Bog_T0_3_FD_202130 | JGI IMG/M metagenome (GOLD analysis project Ga0302320, IMG submission 202130) | Peat permafrost microbial communities from Stordalen Mire near Abisko, Sweden - Bog_T0_3 | ecosystem: Environmental > Terrestrial > Soil > Wetlands > Peat | place: Sweden: Abisko, Stordalen Mire... | reverse complement strand
TCGAGTTGGAGCCCCCAGGTTTTCCAAGACATCATTCTGCCCACGCGCCCAGTCCCGATTTCCCAAGCGGAGGCCGTCGAGGCGATGAAGGAGGGACTGAGAAAGGAGCGGCTCGCCTTGATGCCGCCCTCCTTCAGGAGCCCACAGGTGAAGCGAGGGTTTTCATTTGTGTTTGCAGCGGGTGCAAGGGATGCCCCCGAATGGCACGGGCTTTTGGGTGCGGCAGCGGTCGCGAGCGTGCAGGGCAACCGGGCCGAGCTTACCCTGTCCTCGGGCCATTCGGCTCCTCAAACCTACGTTCTTGCCTGCCGGGACGGCCGTGAGATTGCCCAAGTCAAGATCAGCCAGGACGGAACACCGGCGTTAAACGCGGCCCCTGGCACGCATTCCTGGTATTGGCTTGGAGTTGAACACCCGAAGGCGGAGGGGGCGTTCGCTTGGCGCCTCACTTCTGGGGGATCGGTTCCTGAGTCCTGGGCCCGCGACGACCACTGGCAGGGCGAGCGCGGACAGCGCATCGATATCCCTCTCGATCCCCCGGTAAGGGGTTCAGGCCGTTACTCAATTGCGCTTGTAGACCCGTCCACAGGCTGTGGCATCACCTGTGCGGTCGACCTGGAGTGAGTCGGGGATCGTAGATGAGCCGCGCCAAACTGAGGATGCGGCCTCAGAAGACGCGTATACGCTGCGCCACCCATTTATGTTTTCCGGTCGCGCCTGCCAGTGAGCACTCTGGACCTTTAAGAGCTGGCCATGGCCGCTCGCTTAAATGGTCAAGCGGCTCGCTCGTAGCCCAAGAAGCGGCCTATACGTCGGCAAACACCTAACCTAAGGCTAATCAGTCCACACCGATGAGAATCGAAGGCGCTTTGATTATCGCGTACGCCTTTTTCCCTTTTCCCAATTTCAGCTCTTTTGCCGAGTCAGCAGTGATCGTAGATGTAAGCCGCACTCCCGGAGCGATCTCAATCACAACCAAACTATTGATGGGCCCTTTTCTGACCGATACGATTTTCCCTGGGAGGACGTTGCGGGCGCTAAGCTTCATGGTGGTGGAGTGTTGAGTTTGGATCGTAATGCGTGGATGTATTAGGGACAGCGCCTAGGTGTGAGGGCCGACAACGGTTGCCCCGATGTTGAGGGTGCTCTCGCACCATCGCCAACTTCGTTGAGGCGAATACACGCCGCCTTCAAGGGCAAGCTCTTCGCTCCATGAACGGCCATTCGGCGTCTCTTTTACAGAAAGTACGGAATCTATTCGGGTGACAACGAGTGCCGAAAGGGTCAGGAGGAGGTCGGTACGGGCGGCCGAAACTCCGGCAATTCGTTCCAGACGGCTGAGGCGAACTTCTCCGGCCTCAATCTGCTCAAACACGATCCACCCGGTATCGGTACGGGACGACTGAAACTGTCGAAGTAAATCTCGCGCAGTAAGCCGCCACGGCTGGGTAGCCCTATTCTGGTCGGCGAGGACATAGCCCGCAATCCAGCCGTTGGCTCCCGAAAGCTTGCAAGGCTCTGGGGATTCGAGTCGCCAGCTATTGGGTCCGGTTGGGAATACAAGGTAGCTTCTGAATCCCATAAAAGAGAGCGACGATCACGGTAAACGCTGCACCAATCCTACAATCTCGTCCTGGGTCAGGGGCCGGCGAACCTTCAAGCCTGCAGCGCGGACGAATGGCAGGAGTTGGCGAGGATCGGCGGATAACCCCATCCGTGCGAGTGCAGCTGTCAGGGTAGAGAGGCCGGTTTTCGCGCCGATCAGGAAACTCGGCGCTGTGAGACCGACATCATTGGCTGAGAAAGCCTCATAAGCGCGCTGGTCGCGCAGAAGGCCGGCACAGTGGATGCCGGTTTCATGCAGAAATGCGGAGGCTCCGACAATCGGCTTCTGCTCGTGTACACGGCGGCCGGATGCCCGGCTAACGAGCGCAGAGAGCGATGCGAGTTCATGGGTCGCAACCCCGCAATCGACTCCTTCGGCAACCTTCAATGCCATCACCACCTCCTCCAACGCGGCATTTCCTGCGCGCTCTCCGAGCCCATTGACGGTGACACTGGCGAAGGCTGCGCCCGCTGAAATCGCGGCAAGTGTGTTTGCGGTCGCGAGTCCAAGATCGTTGTGCGCGTGAATTTCAAGGGCTAGTTTCGGTGTCTTCCTCACTAGGTTGCCTACCAGGGTCGCAACCTGATGAGGCGCCCAAAGGCCAACCGTATCGGCAATGCGGAGCCTAGCCGCGGGGGTTTCAGACGCCGCTGCGACAAATTCCTCTAGAAAGACAGGATCCGCGCGCGAAGCGTCTTGTGCGCCAATCGTAACCTGCTCGAATCGACCGCGGGCTGCCGCAGCGAGCGTGGGCAATTCCTTGAGTACCCATGTGCGCGACTTGTTCCAGATTCCGAGGTGCAGGTCAGAAACAGGGAATGAAAGATGCACACCGAACACACGGCATTGGGTAGCTGCGGCGAGATCCTCATGGGTTGCCCTGCACCACGTGATTATATGGGCATCGGAGGTCGCAGCCGCAACGGCGTTGATGTCGCCAATGACATCGAGGCCCATGGCCGGAATCCCAACCTCCATTTCGGTCACACCGGCTGACGCAAGGGCCATTGCGATGGCTATCTTATCCTTTTGGCTGAAGACGACGCCGGCAGCCTGTTCGCCGTCTCGCAGCGTCGTGTCGATGAGTTGGAGACATTGAGCGCTCATTATTTCTCAGGTGTCGCGATTGCTAAGCTGATGCAGCCGAATCATATGGAGCCTAAAAAAGGAGAGACGCCCCTAATACTGGGTCTTCTGCACCCTGTCGAAATCGTGCGTCCGCTCACGCCTTGATGAGGTAGCTTTCGGCAACGCTGCCACTTTCTATCGCGTCGATAATCTCCTCGACTGCGGCAGGCGTGACGCCGGCGTACCAATTGCCGGAGGGGTAATCTATAACAACGGGACCCTTTACACAGCAATTAAGGCACCCGGTCATCGCGACCGACACGTCGCTCAGACCGCGTTCGTCAACTTCGGCCTGAAGTTTTTGCACTATTTGGAGTGATTCTTTTTTTGCACAGTTGCCTTGCGGCGTGCCATTGGTACGAAAGCTCCCGCAGACAAAGAGGTGGTGGGTGGGTTTTTCCATTGTGAATACTGGGTTTGGTTTCAGTGAAGATCATTCTAGATTTTAGGCGCATCCTGTCCCCGCGCCTTTGCAGCCGGAGCCGCAGGCGGTGAATCGGCGACTGAGCGAAGCGGGAACGGGACGCCCGGCGAAGACGGCCGCCAGGCCCTCTTCGATCATTCCCTCCATCTCAATCACCCGAAGCTTGTGGCTTTCTAGGGAACGTTTGGGTTGGGGGCCGGCAGCCGACACTAGAATTGCCCGGCAATCGTGGAGCGTTGCGGCAAGGTCCGACCAACGTGCAGGACCGGCGCCGGGTTCCGGAGTCTTTCGAACCTCGACAAACTTGAATCCGGAATCTGTCGTTGTATCCTGCTTGAAGATCAGCACTCGAGCCGCCTCACCTAGGTGCTGGTTGACGAGCATTCCTTCCTGCGACGCGACCGCGACGTAGGGGCGTGAAGGGAGATCCACCGTGGCCGGATGTGCAAATTGTTCGATGGCCGCTAGATCCGCTGCGGTCATTTTCTGGTCAATGAGGCCGACAGCATCCGCTCGGCAGCGAGCACAATGGGTCATCTGCGGAAGATGCCTGCCAGCCTTTATTCGTGTCCCGGCAATGAGCGCGCCGTCCGGCGCAGCAATATTCTCAAATTCGGCTCCCGATACGGGAAGGAAGGCCATGCAATTCTGAATATCGACACCCAAAGAGGCCATCTTTCGGGCTATGGACTCAATATGCTGGTCGTTTATACCGGGAATTATGATAGAGTTTATCTTCACGATGATCCCAGCAGCTTTGAGACGAGGTATCGCCTCAAGTTGCCGGTCCAAAAGAAGCGTGGCGGCGTCGAGGCCGCGCGTCGGTCGACGGCCATCGCGGATCCATGCATAGATTTTTGCTCCCACCCCAGGATCGACAGCATTGACCGTAAGCGTGACGTGGCTGACCTCGAGCGCTGCGAGCGTGTCGATGTGGGGGCCAACGGCTAATCCATTTGTAGCTAGGCATAGGAGCATCTCTGGATGGCGTTCGCGCACCATCGTGAGCGTGCTCAAGGTTTCGTCCACGTTGGCAAAAGGATCTCCGGGACCTGCGATGCCTACGACCGCGAGGTTTGGAACGCGTTTTAGGGTCGCGTCGAGATAGTCGCTTGCTTGAGCGGGGGTGAGGACTGCGCTAGTCACTCCTGGCCGACTCTCATTCATGCAATCGAACTTTCTGTTACAGAAGTTGCACTGGAGATTGCATCGCGGTGCCACGGGCAGGTGGATGCGGCCGTGGGTATGGTGCGATGCCTTATTAAAGCAAGGATGAGTCGAAAAATCGAGGCGCACCCCCGATGGCGTAATTGGGCTAACTGGTACCGTCTCGGTCGGGGAAAGGGACACTGCTGTGTTCATCTTAGAGTTTTAAAGGTAGCTATAGCCGATTGGGGATAGAGCCTGCTTACGGTCGAGTAGGCAGTTAACGAAGAGGGCCTGGGCCCCCGCATAGCCCAGGTGAAGAATCCGCTGACCGCCGATGCGGTCGTGGATGGGAAACCCGCAGCGAACGAGAGGGATTCCGAGTTGTTGCGCCAAGCCGTAGCCCTTGCTCGATCCAATGAGTAGATCGGGTTCCAAAACGCCGGCCTCCGCGGCAATATCGGCGAAATCTGAACCTTCGTGAACCATGGTGTCCCCTAGTTCGGGCACCGCCGCGCGAAGCGCCGTCTCGAATCGTCCGCTGTGGCCGCCGGATGCGCAGAGCACCGGGACAATGCCAATTTCGCAGAGAAACGAAGCCATACCGACTACAAAGTCCTCTTCGCCATAAACGACCGCTCGTTTCGCAAAGACATATTTATGGCCGTCGACCCAGCTATCCACCAGTCGGCCACGCTCTGCTTCGAGCGCCTTCGGAAGCGGCCGTCCCGTTAAGGCAGCAAGAACCTCTAAGAAGCGATCGGTTTCGCGTAGACCGATAGGAATTCCAATGCGTTGGAGCGGTACGTGATGCTTGCTTTCTAATGATTTTCCCGCAGTCCGAGCTGCTCCAGCAAGAACCCTACCAAATTCAATGGATGCGCTGGCGGATCCAAGCGCGCGAATCGCTTCGATCGGCGTTCCGCCCGCCGGCAGTTTCTCGTAGTCCGCCCACGATGGCCCGTCTAACGTTTCGCTGTAATCCGGAAGCAAAGTCATCGGTATCCGCACTTCGGAAGCCAAACGCTTCAATTCCCGAAGATCCGCCGGCGACACCATACCCGGGAAGACCGCGACGGGCGACGGGTAGCTGCACGCGCCATCCGAGACTTCGACAACTGGCCCTGTTGCGGCTAGGCTCTCAACCATGGCGCGCACCGCTGAGTGGAAGCCATCCACGTGTGTACCATTGTAGCTAGGCGTGGAAACCGGGACGATCGGTGTTGCAGGTTGAGCCTGTGATTCTGCGAATTCGTGAAGATGGCCCGGTACGTCTTCGCCAATCGTCTCGCTGAGGCAGGTTGTGGCAACCCCTACCATGCTGGGTTCGTATTGACGAAGGACATTGGCCAAGCCCGCGCGAAGATTCGCGCCTCCGCCAAACACCGCACTGGCCTCAGAGAAATTAGAAGCTGCTATATCCATCGGCTCGCGAAAGTGACTAATCAGGTAACGGCGAATGTAGGTTGCGCAGCCTTGGCCGCCATGGAGGAACGGAATGGCACCGGCTACGCCTCGGAACGCTAGGCAGGCTCCTAGAGGCGTGCAGAGCTTGCATGCGTTTGTCGCGGAGTTAGGCAGGGATCCTTCGGTTGCATCGGGAATGGCGGCAGATGTGGTCATACTGCTTCTTTTGGGTATACCCCCGTGCGACCGGAACGCCGGGGTGTATAGCGCCAAACCGGCGACATGACGCTTGCGTAGACCTCTCTCGCAAAATTGAGCATCCCGATATACCCGGCGAGCGCTTCTTTGCGCTCATGGTTGTGGTCGCAAAAGCCTATTCCCAGCTTGTAAGCAATTGGACGCTCCTTCACGCCGCCGATGAACAGATCGACGTCCTTTTCAATACAGAATTTCGCCAATTCCAGCGGGTTCGAGTCGTCCACAATAAGTGTCCCTGGATCGCACATCGCACGCAGCTGCTCATAATCATCCTTGTCTCCCGTTTGGGTGCCGACAAGGGCGGTCGTCATTCCGAGGGTCCGAAGGGCCCTCACCAGAGAAAAGGCCTTAAATGCCCCCCCGACGTAGATCGCGGCTTTTTTACCATCGAGCGCCGATCGGAAACGACGAATCTCGGGTAAAAGCAATTCGAGTTCGCTGCGGACCACCTCCTGTGCTCGCTCCATCAGCTCGGAATCATCGAAGTGCTTCGCTACCGCGTAGAGCGCACTCGACATGTCTTCAATTCCAAAGAACGAGACACGGATAGAGGGGATACCATGCTCCTTCTCCAACCGCTGTGCCAGCGAGGTCATCGATCCGGAGCATTGGACCAGGTTGAGAGATGCCCCGTGACATTTGCGAATTGCGTCGACCCGTCCATCGCCTGTGAGACTGGCCACGACATGGACTCCCATGCGCTGAAAGTAGTCACGGATGATCCACGTCTCGCCGGCAATATTGAAATCTCCTAGGAGATTGATGCTGGTCCTAGGGATGTCATCGGTCTTACCCGTGCCAATCAGGTTGTAAACGGCGTCACACGCGGCGCGATAGCCATCCTTCTTAGTTCCTTTAAAGCCTTCCGACGCTACCAAGATAACCGGGATACCCGTCTCACGGGAGACCTCCCGGCACACGGCTCCTACATCGTCGCCGATGACGCCCACAATACAGGTCGAGTAAACGAAAGCCGCCTTAGGTTGGTGCCGGTTTATTAGTTCACGCAAGGCACGCCCGAGTTTCTTCTCACCCCCATAAATGACATCCATTTCTTGGAGGTCTGTTGAAAAGCTGTTGCGAAACAGCTGGGGTCCGCTGCTTTGTGCCCCGCGGATATCCCAAGTATAGGCAGCGCAGCCTATCGGTCCGTGTACGAGGTGGAGAGCGTCAGCAATAGGGTAGAGGACCACGCGCGACCCGCAGAACGCACATGCTCGCTGCGTTACTGATCCTGCCAGGCTAGCCTTGTCGCAGGAAAGCGTAGGGCCTGACTGACCTGCCGTCGTTATCGACGCCGCGCGACCCGGGAGAACGGAGATCGATTCGGCGGCTGTCGAGATCATGGTTTCTACTGAACGAGTTCGAACCACTCCTCCGGACATTCGCGGTCCTTCTTATCGAAGAGCGCATTAACCATCTGATCGATCAGCCGTACTGCGCCTGCGTACCCAAGGGTGGGGTAGAACCGATGCCCGACTCGGTCAAGAATTGGAAATCCGACGCGTATGAATGGAATGTTTTCGACCCGGGCGATATACTTGCCGTAGGTGTTCGCAACAAGCAGGTCGATTGGCCCGTTTTTAATCCACTGGTGGAGTTCAAAGAAGTCGGCCTCGGCCTTGATCTTCGCATCGGGCACCACGGGATCCAGAATCTCGTGTAGCCGCTTCTCAAAATGATTACCGTTGCTGCCGGTGATGACGTAGACGGGCTTGGCACCCAACTCGACAAGGAACTGCACAAGGCCGATGACATGGTCAGGATCGCCTGCCACTGCTACGCGTTTCTCGTGAAAGTATTGCTGCATGTCGCTAATCGTGTCGATCAGCCGCCCCCGTTCGGTCTCAAGCTCTTCCGGAACTCCGTCTAGGCTATAGGTGCGTAACGACTGAATGAATGCGTCCGTTGCGGCTATCCCGATGGGAAGTTCTAAAAGACCGGCTGGAACGTGAAACTTCGTCTCGAGAGCGAGCGCGGCGGGATGTGAGGTGAAATGGCCCAGCGCGAGCGTGGCAATGCTGTCGCCCATGCTCTTAATTTCAGAAATTGTTGTGCCGCCTTTCGGGTACATCTGGTAATCGCCGTCGAGGGGGCCATCGAGAACTCCCGAGGTGTCAGGAAGGACGACGGAGGTAACCCCCATAAGATGGCAAATGCGCTTTATCTCGCGCATATCAGCCGGCTCGACGAACCCTGGAATAATGTTCAGTTGATTTTTGGTTTCTCCACTTCGCTCGGCCAGGTACTTGATGATCCCGCACACCATGTTTGAGAATCCCGTGATGTGGGAACCCACGAAGCTCGGCGTGTTCGCATGGATCACCAGCTTACCTTCCGGTATCACCCCCTCCTCGCGAGCGCGTTTAACGATAGTCGGAATGTCGTCACCAATGACCTCAGATAGGCAGGTCGTATGCACCGCGACGATGTCCGGATTGTAGATCGTGAAGATGTTCTTCAGAGCCTGGGTAAGATTGGCCAGGCCACCGAATACTGAAGAGCCTTCAGTAAAGGAGCTCGTCGTCGCAATGACGGGCTCCTTGAAGTGGCGGGTCAAATGCGATCGATGGTAGGAGCAGCAACCTTGGGACCCGTGGCTGTGGGGCATGCAGCCGTGGATCCCGAGCGAGGCATACATTGCACCGATGGGCTGGCAGGTTTTTGCTGCGTTGATGCGAAGCGCCTTGCGTTCGACCATCTCCGCTGTGGTTCCATTGAGCATGTTTTGAGATTTTGTAGATTAGCGGACGAGCTTTAGGTGCAGGTTTCCTTTAGCCTTCTTCATCGGCAGCCTTTAAAGGAGATTTCCATGTCTTGTTGGACTCTTCGGATTCCGCGCGATCCGCTTTTGTTTGGTAAACCAGCCGGGCTGGGATTTGCGGATCCTGTTTCCATGGCGGCGAAACTAGTTTCCAGACCTTTGTGTTCACCATCCGATCGATTTCCTTGTAGAAATTTGCTGCTCCGGTAAACGCGGCATACGGGCCGCCGTAGTCATAGCTATGGAGCTGCTTACAAGGTACACCCATCTTCTCGATGATGAACTTTTCCTTGATGCCCGATGCAATCACATCGGGTTTGTAGATCTTGATGAGCTTCTCGAGCTCATGGTGGGAAATGTCATCGATGATGAGTGCCCCTTTTCTCATCTCCTTCACCATTCCTTCGTAGTCCTTGTAGGAGAAGCCACCCGCAGCTAGAGCCGCGTTCTGCTCGTCAGACTTCCGGGGACGGAAGCGCTTCGGATCGGCCTCGACTTCTATTTCCTCGATGTTGCGCGAGTCCGCATCAACTTTAATGGTCGGTAGCACCGCGCGGCCCTCGTAGTCGTCTCGGTGGGCAAATTCATAGCCGGCTGCAATGGTCGTCATGCCGATGTCCTTGAATAGGTCCTGATAGTGATGCGCACGGGAACCGCCTACAAAAAGGGCGGCGGTCTTGCCCTTGCAGCGCGTTTTCATCGCTTCCTGGACAGGGCGCAGTGTCGCCATCTCCTGCGCAATGACTTCCTCTACTCGGTTTGTGAGGCGTGGGTTATCGAAATATTTTGCGATCTTTCGAAGAGACTTGGCCGTTGTTTGGGCGCCGATGAAGTTCACCTTAATCCACGGAATGCCGAACTTCTTCTCCATCATATCCGCCATGTAGTTGATGGAGCGGTGGCACTGGACGACGTTGAGGTCGACGGTGTGGCAGCGCGTGACCTGCTCGTAAGAGATGTCCCCCGAAAGGGTGGCTGTGACATGGATCCCGCATTTGCGCAGGAGTGCGTCGATTTCCCACGCATCGCCGCCGATGTTGTATTCGCCGAGGACGTTAATCCGGAACTCGTCCTCATCGGGCGTATCGTTGAGCCCGACCATGTGTTTGAACACGCCGTTGTTCGCGATGTGATGGCCTGCGGACTGGGAGACTCCCTTGTACCCCTCGCAGGAGAACCCGAATACGTTGATCCCGAGCTCAGCCTTGGCGAGGCGGCAGACCGTGTGGATATCGTCTCCGATCAGACCGACCGGGCAGGTGGAATAGACCGCGATGGCTTTGGGTTTAAATATCAGGTAGGCCTCCCGGATTGCTGCAGCCAACTTTTTCTCACCACCGAAGATGATTTCGTTCTCCATCATGTCGGTGGTCATGCTGTACTGCAGGAAATTCGTTTGGCCCGGCTGCGGCCTGGCGAGGTTCCGGCGCGTCTGCCATGAATAGAAGCTGCAGCCAACTGGGCCGTGGGTGATATGTAGGACGTCGTGCATCGGCCCAATCACCACGCCGCGACAACCGGCGTACGTGCAGCCCCGCTGCGTCATGATGCCAGGAATGGTGCGAGTATTGGCGCCAATCTCGGACGGCTTCTCGGGGTCACTATTTACGAGAAGCTGCTTAGCCCTCTTCTTGCGCGTCTTGTCAGGATAGATCTTTAAGAATTCTTCGCGTGCGGCCACCGGGTCTGGCTGTGGCCGCGTCGGCTCTTGCGTAGAATCGATGGCGTCATCGGCAGATTCTGTGATTTCATTCATGATGAAGACCTCTGAGTCCAGAAAGGGGCTAGGCTTTTATGAGCGAGAATCGCCACTTGTTGCGTTGGCGGAGTAGCGATGAGCCTCAGTTTAAGAGGCCGAATTCCATCAAAAGTGCCTCGAGTTCCTGGCCGGTAAGCGGGTTCGGGATGACGAGATTCTTGTTGTTCTCGATTGCGCGCGCCAGTGAGCGGTATTCCTCGGCCTGCTCGCAATCCTTGTTCCACTCGATCACCGTCTTTCGATTGATCTCGGCGCGCTGCACGTCGTTGTGCCGCGGCACAAAGTAGATCATCTGAGTGCCTAACCTCTTAGCGAATTCCTCGACCATTTGGCGCTCGTTGTCGACCTTGCGGCTGTTGCAGATTAGCCCTGCAAGGCGCACGGTACCGGTCTTGGCAAATTTGAGAATGCCCTTGGAGATGTTGTTGGCGGCGTACATTGCCATCATTTCACCCGAGCAAACGATGTAGATTTCCTCGGCCTTGCCCTCCCTGATGGGCATGGCAAACCCGCCGCATACAACGTCCCCCAGGACGTCATAGAACACATAGTCGAGCTTCTCGCTTTCGTCATAGGCGCCCAGCTGTTCGAGCATGTTGATCGAGGTGATAATGCCGCGTCCCGCGCAACCAACGCCGGGCTCGGGACCGCCCGATTCCACGCAAAGGCTGTTGCAGAAGCCGGGCGAACGGATGTCGGCCAATTCGACGTCCTCGCCCTCTTCTCTGAGCGTGTCGAGCACGGATCTCTGGGCCAGGCCGCCGAGAAGGAGACGTGTCGAATCAGCCTTTGGGTCGCAGCCGACCACCATTACTTTGCGGCCCATTTCGACTAGGCCGGCTACCGTGTTCTGAGTAGTGGTGGACTTTCCGATTCCACCTTTCCCGTAAATTGCGACTTTTCTCATAAGGGACTGGGTTTGTTGATTTTTCTGAGTGCACAAGGGTCTTAGCCTCACCAATGCCAGTGTCGTATTTTCTGAAATTCGCATGCTGCTATCGTTTGGAGAGCAGCGAGTTAAAATGTTCGAAGAAAACTAGGATGCGAAAAACACCTCGAAATTTCCTACATTCACGTAGGATTCGTGAGCCGTCGCTACAGGAAGGTAGGAGAATCGATCACCCAAGGATTCTGAATGCGTGTTATTGCGTGCCTCCTTAGCTGCGCGCGGGAGTGACGCCGTTCAGTGCGAGCGTTAATGGAATAGGCCATGCTGCATGGCCGACCATTGTGATAGGCGAATTTAAATCGTCCGCGGTAGTGAATTACGTTGCGCGCGCAGCCCTCGAGGAGACCCATGGATCCGTTGCCGTTACGCTTGAGGAACGTGCACTCGGTGCATTTCTCGGCTTTGCCGTGGGCGACGCACTCGGCGCGACGGTTGAATTCATGACGGAATCGGAGATCACGGCCACCTACAAGGTCCACCGCCAGATCATTGGAGGGGGTTGGCTCGGGCTGAAACGCGGTCAGGTAACGGATGATACCCAGATGTGTCTCGCCCTGGGTAATGCGATCCTTAAGAGCGGCGGGTGGGATCTGGCCGCCGTCGCCGAAGCGTTTGGCGCGTGGATGCGAAGCGGTCCGGTGGATATAGGCCATACGTGCCGTCGCGGTATTCGGAGATTCCTACAAGATGGTAGCCTTACTGCAAAACCGGCGTTTGAGGATGGCGGAAACGGTGCTGCCATGCGCAACCTGCCCGTAATTCTTGCGACCTTGGGTGACGACCGCGAATTCGAACGCCGCAGCTTTGAGCAGGCCCATATCACGCATTGGCAGTCTATGTCTGATACCGGCACCCTTTTGCTGGGGCGAATGACCGGTCAGCTGCTCAAGGGAGGCGCGAAGGCGGATTGCCTGCGCCTCGCGGAAGAGCTCATTGAGCAGCGCCCGGAGTTCCGATTCGATCCATGGCCGAAGCGCACTAGCGGATATATCGTGGATACCGTCCAAACGGTCCTCTATGGATTCAAGCACTCATCGACCTTCGAGGAGTGTGTGGTTTCGGTGGTAAATCGGGGGGGAGACGCTGACACGGCCGGTGCAATTGCGGGACAACTCGCCGGTGCCCTCTATGGCCTTCGTGCGATTCCAACCCGTTGGCTCAAACGGCTCGATCCGGCCATTGATCAAGCAATAAGAGAACAGACGCCAGGGCTTTTGGCGATGTCGGCCTCGTCTCCCTAGGATAGCTGCGGCGTAATGGCTCGACAGGCCGATCGCCAAATGCTGGAAGTTACGCTCTGCCTTGCGCCATACCCCAAACGCAGTGGCCACACCTAACCCAGAGCTTTCGACCGTATTTAGCCGCTGCAACCTATCGCCCTGGGTGATTGGATCTCGGGAGTACCAACAAGATCCACAGCCACTCAAGATCGATGGAGCGCGATCTACGGATCGGCGCCTATTTGCGCGACTTGCCGAAACGGCTGATGCGGACCTGCGCGGACAGATCTTCCATGACTACCTGTCGGTCAAATTCCAGTTGCACGCTTGGGAGCAGCACCAAGCCTCGGCACGTTCGAGCTTAAGACACAGCTACATCCAATTCCTGAGCGGGTGGGGGGCCGACAGCAACGGGCGGTCCGGCGCCGTACTAAAGTCCTGGGTTGAAAGCCGATTCGGACTTCAGGCGACCTATCATAACGGCCGCTTGGCATATGATCCGGCGGCCCGCGAGGCCTATAGAATTGATCGTATGCGCGGTGCCGCGCGCACCATGGGCGTTTCAATGCAATTAGATCTGCTCTATACGTTTTGCCAGGACGAGTTGCGTCGCCGCCACCCTGGCAGCCGTTGGCTAAAGCTGTATAGAGGCACCCATGATCCCGAGGAATATGCCCTGCGCGATGGATCCGCCATCACTTCAGTTGTCCAACTCAACAACCTCAGTTCGTTTACGTCGGATGCTGAAGTAGCATGGGAATTCGGCTCGTTGGTTTGGGAGGTTCTTGTTCCCTTGGAGAAAATCGTATTCTTCAGCGGTTTGCTTCCCAAACATCTCCTTGGGGGTGAATCAGAATTCCTCGTTCTGGGCGGAGAATACCAGGTGCGAACGCTCAAGTATTAGGCCGAATAGAACTCGCGGGGCCTTAACTTCTTTCCGCCGAGTCTCGAATGGCGCCGGCGGCTAGGGAAGCATCTTCTTTGAAGCGATCCGCATCGATCCGGTACTTTTTAACCCGGAGACCCATCGTGCGTTCGGTTAGACCTAGTTGCCGGGCGGCTTTGGCCATAATTCCTCGGTTCGCCTTCAACGCTTCGACGACCATTTCGCGCTCTACGGCGTCGAGTGCAGCCTGCAGTGCCTCCTTCGGTTCCGTCCCGGATGCCTCGCCCGTCTGCAGCGTCGGGGGAAGGTGGAATCCATGGATTACGCCGTCCTGGGAAAGCAACACCGCCCGTTCCACGATATTCTGCAGTTCGCGGATATTGCCTGGCCAATGGTAGGCCATGAGCATGTCGATGGCAGGAGTTGAGATCCTTACGACCTGCCTGTTGTTCTGCTTCGAATATTTCTCGAGAAAATAGTCGACCAGTTCGAGGAGATCGCTGCGACGCTCTCGTAGGGGCGGAACATAGATCGGAAAGACATTGATCCGATAGTACAGGTCCAGACGGAATTTGCCCTGCTCGGCCATCTCCTCCAGGTTTCGATTCGTGGCAGTGATCACTCGCACATCAACTTTGATTGCATCATGGCCGCCCACGCGTTCGAATATGCCCTCTTGGAGCACGCGAAGGAGCTTGGCCTGGGTCGCCAGCGAAACCTCTGCGATCTCGTCGAGAAACAGCGTTCCCGTGTTGGCGAGCTCGAATCGCCCCTTGCGTAGGGCAAGCGCCCCAGTGAAGGCCCCCTTCTCGTGGCCAAAAAGTTCACTCTCAATGATGCTTTCGGGCAGAGCTGCGCAATTGACGCGCACAAAAGGCGCCCGGTGCCGACTGCCTCCTTGCCAGATCGCTTCGGCAACCCGTTCCTTTCCGACTCCCGTTTCCCCTCGGATAAGGACCGTCGTCTTGCTGTCCGCCACTTGGTCGATGTGAAAATAGACTATCCGCATGGCCGACGACTTTCCGATCATGCCGTCGGGCACAAAGCTGCGCTGAATCTGATCCTGAAGCCGTTGGTTTTCGTGACGCAGGCTGTCAAATCGTTCCTGGGTGAGCTGGCGAAAGCGCACGGCTAGGCCGACCAAACCCGCAACAAGTACGAGAAATCGGAGCGTCGCCTCCAAGTCGGCTTCCGATCTCGGCACGTAGAGAAAACTAAGGGTCCCGATAGCATCATCGCCGTGTTGGATTGGCACGACGAGCAATGCTTGCGCGGGGAGCGGGTTTCCGAGCCAAGCTCGCTCCCAAGCGCAGAGGGTGCCTGCTGGAAGGCCTTCGACATTGGGCACGGCCCGTGGGCGTCGCTCGGTCAAAACGCTACCAATAATCCCTTCGCCCGCGCGACCGTTCGGAAGGGACCCCATATCGGCGGAGGTAAGCTCCTCCTGGGCGGCTTCCACGAGGAGACGGTCGTTCTCGCGATTAAGCACGGTGAGCAAGCCGCGCCTAAGCCCCTTGGTGGCGCTTAGCTTCGCAAACATTGCTCGGGCGGTCGTCCTTAGGTCGAGTCCCTCGCTAAGCGTGTCTGAGATAGCGTGTAACGACGCAAGTTCGCCGACGACCCGGCAGGAGGCCGGTGAGAACGAGATAGGACCAGGTGGCTCATCGCTGGCTGGCGCATTTTCACTACATTTCTTGCATAGGGTCACTATGCAACGATGAGCAAGGTACATGCCATGGATTTCGAAGCCTCTTGAGGTCCCTTGTTTGGGCCTTATCTCAAACGGTGCCCCTTAGGAGGCCGAATGCGCGAAAGGAGCCGCCAGTTCGGCTTGCGGCGCGGCCTGCTCTGCCTGTCGCCTAATACACGTTTCGCAATTCAGTTTCTTGATCGCTTGTATACTCATCCCAGCAAAAGAGGGGGTAAGATACTTGAAGCAGGTCTTTCTGCCGAGAGCCTGTGCTCTCCCTTTAAGAGCAGGCGGTCGTGGATACCCAAGGTTGGCTAATTTCGGCAAAGGGGGCTCTCCTCAGTGATGGTTCAATAGCCCTCCTGAGCCCGTAATTCGGCTAAACACGACTCTGCGAGCTTCCAATCCTTGGTTTTGAGCGGCCTGCGAAATTGCTTGTCACTCCTTTTGGTCAACGCGTAATAACCTCCTCTTGTCTCCAACCGATAGAGGTTTTCAGCCACCCAGTACGTCACTGCCTCTGGAGCCCCTGCTGCCACACTTTAGGTTGCGGTTTTTGGGCTCCCGAGCACCCTGTGAGGGCCTAGGGTCAAACTTCTATTAGAAAGGGCCGAGATAGGTTATAATTCATTGTATTAAATGGTCTTAGCCAGGGTAGCTCAGTGGTAGAGCAGAGGACTCATAAGCCTTTGGCCGCGGGTTCGATCCCCGCCCCTGGCACCATTTTCAATCAGCGGGTTAGGTGAGAATTGGAACACCCTTTCCACCTTCCTGGCCCGTTCGCTCGATCCATCAACCCTGATCCCACCCATGGCCACGATCCTGATCATCGATGACGACGAGGCGCTGCGCAACGTAACCGCCGAGGTCCTGATCGACGCG
>Ga0302320_10014774_pt1 | contig 16120 bp, 14 predicted proteins | sample Bog_T0_3_FD_202130 | JGI IMG/M metagenome (GOLD analysis project Ga0302320, IMG submission 202130) | Peat permafrost microbial communities from Stordalen Mire near Abisko, Sweden - Bog_T0_3 | ecosystem: Environmental > Terrestrial > Soil > Wetlands > Peat | place: Sweden: Abisko, Stordalen Mire... | reverse complement strand
AGCCTGCCCTGAGCGAAGCCGAAGGGGACCTGCATTTTCGTGGTTTTCAGGCTCACCTTTTCGGTGATTTCCCAAGTGCGATAAAACGCGCGTCCAACTTGCAGTTTTCAACCATTTCATCAATCTTACTGCCGGATCAAGGATCAAAATTGCTATAAGCCCATGCAACCAAGCGCAGCCGCTAAAGATGCTTGGGAGGCCTGTGCGCCTTCGGCTGAATCCCGGGAAGCGTCGTGTTGACCGTCAGATCCGGGTGGCTCAGCTTCATCTTCTGATTGGCGCGGTAGCTCCGTAGTTCGCGCAGAATATCCTGCTTGTCCCGCGCATATTGCCCCGCCAGCCGGGCCAGCGCATACGTGGTGATGTCGCTGTGATGCAGGTCCGGGACCGAGGGATCGCGACGCATGTTGAGCCACAGCCGGTGCACAAGCTGAATGTCGTCCGGACTCAGATTCGGCGCGTGCGGTCCGATGAAGAAGACCTTGGTCCCGCCATCCGCCCCGATCACGCAGAAGTTGAACTGCCGCTTCGGTTGCGGCAATGCCTCCCAGGCCTGGCCCATGTGAAATGCCTGATCCTCGGCGGTCATCTTGCTCGAAATACTCGAAACCACCGTGTCGATCTCCAGCGAGTTCGCGCCCTGCACCAACGCCGTGAAGACGTCATTCGCCGGAACCACCAGCAGAGACACCTTCTTGCCAAAACTCTCGGCCACTGACACGGCTTTGGTAAAGATCATCTGTTCGTGTTCGCTAAAACTCTGGTCTTCCGCACTCAGATATTCGGGGCCGCCCATGCCCATCATGCGCACGCTGATCACCACCACATCCTGATCTTCGGTGCTGGTGTGCGAAAGTGCCCACTTCAATGCCAACGGGTTGGCCGCATCGCGCATCGTGACCATCACTCCGCCCGGCCGCAGTGCCGCCGACTCGCGGCTGATGGTGTCCTGATGCTCCAGCTGGAAGTGATCCTTCATCTGCCGTGCGGTGGCGGCATGTCGTTTCAGGTTCTGGCGCTCAGAGATGGTGAAGATGATAAAGAATGCCGCTGCGAAGATGATGCCGCTCACCGTCGCCACCGACTTGGTGAACAGATTCACAATGGCTGTGGAGGCCAGAACCAGAAATACCGACAGAAGCCCCAGCGGAATCTCGGTCTTGCCAATCGTGATGTTCGGCGGAACCTTCCAGCCCCGTTCCCCCTTGTACTTCCAGCGCAGAACCAGCATGGCCAGGCTGTTGAAGGTGAACGACCAGATGACGCCGAATGCATACGCTTCGCCCAACGTGATCACGTTGCCTCGCGAGGCGATGATGGTCGTCATCTGCAGAATGAAAACAAGATTGACGATGCGCGAGCTGGTGCCGTACTTCTTGTGCGGCTTGCGGAACCAGTCCGTCAATACGCCGTCTTCGGCCACCCGCATCAGCACGCCCGTCGAGCCGATCATCGAAGTGTTGATCGCCCCCGACAGGATCAGGAAGCCAACCAACACCACAAAAATACGGAAGGCGATCTTCCAGAACAGCGGGCCCACCAAATTCATGGCCAGACCGGCGATCAGGTTGTCCTGATAAAGAACGTGATCCTTCAGCGGAATCAGCATCGCGGCCAGAATCGTGGCGCCGCCCGTGAAAATCAAGCTGTAGATGGCGATCACAATTGCCGCGCGCTTCAGATTCTTGAGCTTCGGATGCTCGATCTCCCGGTTCACCTGGGCCAAGCTCTCTTCGCCGCTCATGGCCAGAATCGAGTGCCCGAAGGCCATCAAGATTCCGAAGAGGCCCAGCAATGGCAGGCCCCGTCCCATCAGGAAGCCCTGCGCATCCGGGCTGAACTGCAGATTGCTCGGGATCGGCGGCGGTGGCAGATGTGCCCCGGTCACGGCCACCGAGTACACGCCCCAGATCAGCAGGATGATCACCATCACCGTTGTGATCTGCATAACCCGCATGGCTTTGCCGCTGGATTCTTCAATCCCCTTGATGTTTTCCCACCAATAAAAAATGGTCACCGCGGCCGCGAATACTGCCGACGTGTGATCCATGTTGAACTGATAAGCGTGATTCTGTGCGTCCATCAAAGCCGGAGGAAGCCAGTGGCTGGCGTTCGCCACGTTCATCAGCTCGTTCATCAGGCCGGTGATGTATTGCCCTGCCGACACACCCGAAATCGGGCCCGTAAGAATGTAATCGAACATCAAAGCCGAGACACTGAGCTTGGCAAACGTTCCGCCCAAAGCCTCCTTTACTACACGGTAAACACCGCCGCGTGTAAACATCGAACAGCTCTCGACATAAACCGCGCGCACCGCGAAACTGAACAGCATGATGCCCAGAATGAACCAAGGCGCTGCCTGTCCCACCATGTGCTCGGCGATGCCGCCCGCATAAAATGCCGAGGAACCTAAGTCATTCAGAACAATTGCCGCCGCGCGCCAAAAAGAGATAAAGGTCAGCATCACGGATGATGCAACGATCAGGCGGACGCGGTCGGAAGGGGGGGCGGCTGTCGTTCGAGTAGTTGCCATCGGGATTTGGCCGGAGGAGGAACGCCGGCGCTTTCGCGTCCTGTGTCGGAATCAGGCAACGAAAATCATCGTCGGCCCTGCGGTGAGTTTATTTCTGAATAAACAAGGAGTCAATCGAATTATTCAGTGCGACCCGCCAGATCAGGCCCGCGGCTGCGATTGCGCCGGTTCGTCTTCCCCAAAGAGCTCCTTGCCGTCTTCGATGAAGCTGATCAGAACCACAACCGACGAGCCGACAAGACCCACAAAAAACATTCCCTCAAGAATGTGCATGGCAAAAACAGCGAAAATCATAAGAAAATTGTAGCCTGTCTTGCCCCGAAAAATCTTCGATTTCACGCGCCTTCCCGAAGAATTGGTCCCTTTTGGGAGCCAAACCACCTCTACTTCCCTCCCACACCTGCGAAGGTGGGAACGCCGCCGGTCGCGATCGCCGCATTCTCCTGCCGACGCACCGGGACGCCCCATTTGCTCCCCATGCTTTACACTCAGCCCTATAGACCCAATCGGGAGTGCACGTGGCTGGAATAGCGAAACTGCAAGGATCGTGGAAGTTGTGGGCCGCCGCAGGGCTCTCAGCGGCGTTATTGGAGCTTCCGTTTCCTTTCTTCGGGCCCATGCCCCCGTGGCGAAGCACATTTGCATGGTTTGCGCTGGTCCCTCTGCTGTGTGCGCTCCTCTCCCGGATCAACCTGGATTCGCCCCGGCCCCTGCGGCGTTCCTTCTTGCTGGCATGGTTTTGCGGCGTCCTGTGGTACGTCGGAAACTGCACCTGGATCTACGACACCATGCTGATTCACGGCGGTTTGCCGCCTGCCGTCTCGGCCTTGCTGCTGCTCGGGTTCAGCCTGGTGCTGGGCCTCTACTTTGCCTTGTTCGGCCTCTTCGTCGTGCTCGTCCAGCGCGCGTTCGGCAACGCGCGACTGGCCTTGGCGGCCGCTCCCTTCCTCTGGGTCGCACTCGACATGGTTGCCTCGCGCGTCACGTGCGTACCGTGGGACCAACTCGGCTATTCACAAGTCGACAACACCCTCCTCACCCTTCTTGCTCCCTGGACCGGCGTCTATGGCATCACCTTCCTGCTGCTGGCCGTCAACGTTCTCATCGTCGGCGGAGTTCTCCTCGACCGATCTTCGGGAAGATACGCCTGGGGCATCTCTGGAGCAGCCCTGCTGGTTGCAGGGGGATTGGGCCCGACCTTCAGCCCTCCGCGGCCCGCCGTCAGTGCCACCGCTGTCCTTGTTCAGCCCAATCTCGACGTGGCCGCCGACAACACTTGGTCAGGTCCCGGCGAGTGGGACCGGCACATGGCCGAATACGTCCGCCTCTCCGCCCAACAGTGCAAAACCTACATCGCCGGAATCCCGGAGACCGCTGCTCCCAGCGGCGAAATCATTTGCCCACCCTACGCAACCCATCCCGCTCTTATCGTCTGGCCCGAATCCCCAGCCCAGTTCTACGAGTCGGATCTCCGCTACCGCCATTCTTTGGAAACCATTGCCCGCGCCGAGCAGGCGCCCATGGTGGTCGGCAACTACGGCATCGACTTCTCGCCGCAGGAAGGAAGTGTGCGCGATTACAACTCCGCCCTCGTGCTCGCACCCGACGGTCAGCGTGTGGGCCGCTACGACAAAATTCATCTCGTGCCATTCGGCGAGTACATCCCCTACAAAAAGCTGCTCTTCTTCGCCCGCAAGCTCACGGGCCGGGTCTCGGAGTTTACCCCTGGCGAGGAACGCAAGGTCTTTCGCCTCAGCAATCCGCAAGGTGTGGCTCACCGTTACGGCGTCTTCATCTGCTACGAGTCGGTCTTCGCCGACGAAGTCCGTGAGTTCGCCTTGTTGGGCGCCGAAGTGCTGGTCAACATCAGCGACGATGGCTGGTATGGCGACACCAGCGCCCCCTGGCAACACCTCAATATGGCCCGCATGAGGGCCATCGAGAACCGCCGCTGGCTCCTTCGCGACACCAACAACGGCGTCACAGCCTCCATCGACCCCTACGGCCGCGTCCGCCAGAGCATTCCCCGCCACGCCGTCGACGCCCTCCCCGCCGGGTTCGGCTTCCGCGACGATATCACCTTCTACACCGCCCACGGCGACCTCTTCGGCTGGCTCTGCGCCATACTTGCTTGGGGAGCAGTCGGATGGTCCCTCCGGACCCTGCTGCGCCGTTGGGTTGCCCGCAAATAGATTGCCTCCCGGGCAAGTTGAGCGCGGGAAATCTGTGTGCGGATTGAGACTCATGGCGCGCGTTTCTCCATCCCGACTTGTGGCATAATCGACGCATGACAGCCCGTACCATGATCGAACTTCCAGAAGCGCTGCACGAGCGGCTCAGAGAGCGTTCGCGAAGCACAGGCGCTTCTATCTCATCCCTCATCGTGCTCGCAGTTGAGCAAACCTATGCGGAGCCGAAAAAGGGGACGCGGGTAACCGGGCCCATGATCACTGGAACCGGAAAGCGGGGACCTCTTTACCCCGTGGACGAGAATCCGCATGACCTCGTATTTTCCTGATCTCAACATTTGGCTGGCTCTTTCGGACATCGGAAACTCGCACAATGCAATTGCATGGGCATGGTTGAACGGTCTGGACCCGAACGATCGCCTCATCTTTTCTCGTTACACCCAACTCGGATTGTTGCGTCTGCTCACCAACAAAGCTGTCATGGGTGACCAGACGCTGAATCTGGGGCAAGCTTGGGCAGTGTACGACGAATGGCTCGCAGATCCACGCGTAGAATTCTATCCCGAGCCCTCTGGAGTGGAGGAGAGCTTTCGAGCGGCCACCAAGCCATTTGCCGCCCAACCTGCATCCAAGTGGGTCGGCGACTGCTGGTTGCTGGCCTTCGCGCGGGCCACCCAATCCCGTCTTGTCACCTTCGATCAAGCCTTATGCGATTTCGCACAGACGCAGGGCCACGCCGCCGTCCGGCCGGCGTGAAGTTACTGAAAGTCGTGGATCGCCACTCCAATCTTCTAGAAGGAGTACCAGACTATTTGCGTGGATCCATCTCGTCAACAAATAAGCCTGTTGACGCCCGAAGTGAGTCGTCTAGGGCGTCAACTGCAGTCTGATCTTCAAATGTATGGCAGTTCGTCGCCTCGCGATTTCCTGCAAGCGATCGGACAATGATGCGATATCTGCGCATGAGTATTCCGGAAGTCGTACCACGATCACTGCACCTACGCCCCAGCGTAGGCCTCAACGTCCCGCTCAATCGTCTTGCCCAGTTCCAGCCTCGCCTTTGTCAGATCGTGCATCTGTTGCAAGTTGAGCCAGAACTCCGGGCTGTTGCCGAAGAAGCGCGCCAAGCGCAGGGCTGTGTCGGTTGAGACCGCTCTCCGGCCGTGAATGATGTCGCCAATGCGCGTGGCAGGCACGCGAAGTTTCATCGCCAGTGCGTTCTGCGTGATGCCGAGCGGGAGAAGAAACTCTTCCTTCAGCATCTCGCCCGGATGCGTCGTGACTCGCTGCAACTTCCATCCCGTGGCTGGTCTTTTAATGGTCATTCCTGTCCTCCGATCAGAATAAACTGGCGATCAGTGATAGTCGGCAATCTCAACATCGTGCGCTCCGTCGTCCTTCCAGACAAAACAGATGCGGTATTGATCGTTGATCCGAATGCTGTGCTGGCCGCTCCTGTCGCCCTTCAATGCCTCCAACCGGTTTCCTGGAGGAGTACTCAAATCTCCCAGAGAGCGGGCCGCATCCATCTGGTCGAGTTTGCACTGCGCTGCCGCCCGGATACTTGCCCATCGCCTACTGGAACCCGATTCATACAGGTCTCTTGTCCGGGCGTCTTTGAAGCTTTGAATCATCCACAATCAGCGTATGCCGGGACGCGTTATATGTAAAGCGGCACATTTGTGCCTACACCTCGCGAATCAAACTCCTTTGAACCCGTCGCAAACCCGCACGATGATATCCTGATCTTGCCTAATGAACGCAGTCCCGTACTTCAATTCAAAGTCAGGTCAAAAGAGCCAGCCATGTCTTCGTTGAACGATCTCGAATACGCCTTCGCTCCCGTGCGCGATCAAGTCCGCGACCTGCGGGAGTATCTTTGACCCCGCTCGCGTCCGCAAGGAATTAGCAGCCATCGAAACCAAACTCGCCGATCCGGCTCTCTGGGCAAATCCCGCCGCCAGCCAGCCCATCATGCGCGACCGCAAGCGCCTCGAAGCCATGCTGGCCGACGACCTGGAGATGGAACGCCGCTCCGGCGACATCGAAGCCTACTTCGAGCTCGCCCGCGAGGGCGAAGATGTCCTCGCCGATCTGGAGCGCGACATCAAGTCTCTCTCCGCCTTCAACGAGGCCCTCGAAGCCAAAACCATGCTCAACGGCGAAACCGACGGCATGAACGCCATCGTCACCGTGCACCCCGGCGCCGGCGGCACCGAGAGCCAGGATTGGGCCGAGATGCTCATGCGCATGTATCTGCGCTGGGCCGAGCAGCAGGGCTTCAAAACCGAAGTCAACGATTATCAGGACGGCGAAGAGGCTGGCATCAAGTCCGCCACCTTCACCATCAGCGGCGATTTCGTCTTCGGCCAGTTGGCCGGTGAGAGCGGCGTCCATCGTCTGGTGCGCATCTCGCCCTTCGACTCCGCCAAGCGCCGCCACACCTCGTTTGCCTCCGTCTATGTCTCGCCTGAAATTGACGACTCCATCCAGGTCGACATTCGCATCGAAGACTTGCGCATCGATACCTATCGTTCTGGCGGCAAGGGCGGTCAGCACGTCAACACCACCGACTCCGCCGTCCGCATGACCCACCTTCCCACCAACATCGTCGTCCAATGCCAGAACGAGCGCAGTCAGCATAAGAATCGCGACAAGGCGATGAAGATGCTGCGTTCTCGCCTCTACGAATACGAGTTGGAAAAGAAGCGCGCCGTGACCAAGAAGGTGGAAGACTCCAAACTGGAGATCAACTTCGGCTCCCAGATCCGGTCCTACGTCCTGCAGCCCTATCGCATCGCCAAAGATCACCGCACAAAGGTGGAAGTTGGCGACGTCGATAAGGTTCTCGACGGATACCTCGAGCCCTTTCTGCGCGGCTTCCTGCTGGCTAAGCGCCGGGGAACTGCTGTCGAATCTGCCCCGGACGACGACCTAGACTTGTAGTTCGCTTGTATGTTGCATGTAGTTTGCTTGTAGTTTTTCTCACGAACCCTGACTTGCTTTTCCGTCCACGCGGTAACCTTTGCAAAAGCGCAACGAACTCATGCGCCTGCGCGTTGACCAACCGGCGCGAGGCGACTAGAGCATTTTTGCTTTTACTGTAGACTTCGGTGCCCCATCCATTCCGCGTTTTTCTGCGGAATGGATGGGAAGCCAATGAAATTTCGGTCTAAACGATTCGTGAAAATGCTTTAAATTCCACTCTGGGCCACCCCTCTTTTCAGCCTGCGCCCTGCCCGGGCTGGTATTGCTTCCATTCCCGGCCCCTTCACCGTTTGTGCCAGAAGCGCCCCAGGCATCCGCAGATCAATCGCAACTGAGTGGCTGGTTGGGTTGGTTGGCCCGCGCTTCAACGTGAAGAAATTGGCTCGCAATAGCCCGTCAAACCCATTGGGGCAGCCCTAAAAAGCGATTCATTCCTCAATAAAACGCTCGTCGAATTACCAAGTTCCTCCGCCAACTCGCCAACTCGCCAAGGCGCGAAGCGCGCAAACCCGCCAAGTCTTTGACCAATGGAATTCTTGGCCTTCTGAGCGCCCCTTTCCGCCGAACCGTGAATTCACCCTCAACCCTCTGAATGCAACCTGCGAGGGACAGCGCAAAAAGAAGATTCAACCATCGAGAGAGCGTTCATGCGATCGCCCTGCCAGCATTCGGTAGAGCGGAAAATGTCCAATCCCGCTACAATAGAGTGGCTGTGAGACGCTGAGCGTTGCTTCCCGATTGGTTCTCAAAACTGCGGTTGACCCCGCAATACCCTTGGCACGGCGTGCCCATAAATGAGCAAAATGAGCAAAATGGATGGATTGAAAGAGATCCTGACAATGGATCCGAAAAACAGCTTCGCGCACTACGGAATTGCCATGGAACTTGCGGCAAGCGGGGCAACGGAGGACGCGCTGGCTCAGTTCGACACGCTGCTCGGTTTCGATCCTGACTATACGGCGGGTTATTTCATGTCCGCGCAAACGCTCGCCACCGCGGGCCGCGTCGCCGAGGCCATCGATCGCCTGAAAGCCGGCATCAATTGCGCCGCCCGCACCGGCAATCGTCATGCCCTCAGCGAGATGCAGGCCATGTTGGACGAGTTGGACCGCTAAGGCATATTCGAAGAGCCGGGGCAAGACTCGCCCATAGGACCGCAGCGCGCGGGACACTACCCAAGGAGTCGTCATGATTTACTCGTGGACCGCCATTCCGGAAGCAAAGATTCCGCGCGCTTCCAACCCCATCTTTCAGCACCTTCTGGATACTTACGTGAGTGAGTCCAATAAGGTAGCTTCGGTCTGGAAGCAGTTCCACGATGCTGATCTCGACTTCAGACCCGATCCCCGCTCAAGTAGCGTCGCCGAAGTCTTTCGTCACCAACTCCTCTCCGAGCGCCGCTTCTTCGGCGAGTTTCTTGCCACTCCCGAACCGGCTCCCGAGTCGGTGCTCCCCGCCACGCTCTCGGTGGAGTCGGCCAGCAGTCGCTTCATTGAGCTGGTTCTGGCGCGGTTGGAGTTCTTTGCGCAGCAGCCCGAACCCTGGTGGATGGAGACGGTTCCGTTCTTCGATATTCAGCGCCAGCGCATCTGGATCTTTTGGCGTCGCGTGCTCCACACCGCTCACCATCGCACCCAGCTTACGGTGAGTCTGCGCCTGCTTGGCCGCGTGGTTCCTTCCACTTACGGCCCTACTGCCGACGTCACCTGGTCCACAGCTGACCCCACCAACTTGGTTGCCGCCGCCGGTCGCCGCTAGCGAGACCCAGAACCGTCGCAGCCAAAGCCCAGCGGAACCCAAACCGGGCCGCCGCCGTTTCTCGACCCATCTCATTCGAGTTCGCGCTTATACTGGATTTATGCCTAAGTATTCAATCGTTGTTCCTTTTCACAATGAAGAGGAGAACGTGACTGTCTTGTACGCCCGCCTCAAGCAGGTCATGGAGCAGGTAGGGGATAGTTTTGAGATCGTCCTCGTAGACGATGGCTCCAACGACCGCACCTACAAGTTGATGGAAGAGATTGCCGCCGTCGACAGTCGTGTTCTGGTCATCAAACTGCGCCGCAACTTCGGCCAGACCTCGGCCCTCGCCGCCGGTTTCGACCATGCCTCCGGCGAGTTCATTCTGGCCATGGACGGCGATTTGCAGCACGATCCAAACGAGATTCCCAACTTCCTGGAAAAGCTCGAAGAAGGCTACGACGTCGTCTCCGGCTGGCGCAAGGAGCGCATCGATAACTTCGTCATGCGCCGCATTCCCTCGCGTTGCGCAAACTGGCTCATGGCCAAGCTTTCAGGCGTCGATATCCACGACTTCGGAACCACCTTCAAGGCCTATCGCCGCGAGGTCATCACCAACATTCCGCTCTACGGGGAAATGCACCGCTTCATCCCTGCGCTGGCCAGTTGGTACGGCGCCTCGATCTGCGAGATCCCCATCAAGAATGTCCATCGCGAGCGCGGCAAGAGCCACTACGGCATCAGCCGCACCTTCCGCGTCTTTTTCGATCTTCTCACCATCCGCTTCCTGATCAAGTACATGAGCCGCCCCTTGCACTTCTTTGGCAGCTTCGGCGCCCTCAGCATCCTGGGCGGCGGGCTCATCGCCGCGATCCTGTGTGGAATGAAGATCCTCCATCCGCATGTGAACGTAATGGATGAGCATGGTCCCTTGTTCGTAATCGCCGGAATCCTGATCCTGGCCGGTATTCAATTGCTGGCAACCGGCCTGATCGGCGAGCTGCAGGTGCGCCACTACTTCACCGCCGAGCACCGTTCCCCCTACACCATCGACCGCATGATCCAAACCCGTCCGGCCAGTTCGAAGAGCATATTGTCCGAAGGGTAAAAACAGAGATCAGCGATCAGAGGTCAGGTTGCATACCCCGACAGAGAAAGTCAAAAGCCCCGCCAAGTCAGCATCGGCGGGGCTTTTGATTGTTGATCGGCAAATCTCCGTGCCCCATCCATGAAACAGTTTCACCGTTTCATGGGTGGGAAAGCGACGACCCTACCTGGCTCCTCTTACGGTCCAACAAGCGGACTTCAGCTCCAGTCGCAGGCAATCTCCCGCCGTTCCCGCGCACTCTCGGCCGCCCACTCCAGCAGTCTAGCCACTCGCCAAGCATCCACAGCCGCAACCGGCGCGGGGCCTTTCTTCAGCAATGCGTCCCGCACACCCTCGTAATAGCGCCGATAATCTCCCACCACCGGCTCCACGGGACGCGTCACCGTACCGCCCTGAACATCCACGTGCAGGGAACCCCACTCCACCACCGGTTCCCGTCCCCAATCCGGATCCTCAATCCGCGTAATCAGGTTGAGCGCCGCCTCCTGCGGGTCGAGCCCAAACTTCCAATAATTCCCCTGGGTCCCCCGAATGTGGAACCGCGCGCGAGGCGGCAGTGACAGGCTGTTCGCGCCCAAGGTGACAATCAATCCGGGATAGGGCGCTCCAGTGTACCGCAGCCTCACCTCAAAGGAGTCGTTGGCGTTGCCTCCATCCCGCTCCCGCAGAACCTCCGCGCTCACTGCATCCGGCAGCCCAAACAACACCAGCGCCTGGTCGGCGATGTGCGTTCCCAAGTCGAGCAGAACACCTCCGCCCAGCGCCGGATCTTCCTTCCACAGCCGGTTGGTCGGTTGCGTCGGTCGCCAGCGGTCGAAGCGGGACTCGAAGGCCACCAGCCGTCCGAGAGGTCCTTCACCTAGAAGTTTCTGAATGGTCTGGAAATCGCTGTCCCAGCGCCGGTTATGAAACGGGATCAAGAGCACGTCCCGGTCCGCCGCCAGATCCATCAATTGGGCAATCTCCGCCGAAGTTGTCGAAGCGGGTTTGTCCACCACCACGTTCCGGCCCGCTTCAAGAATCTGCTTCGCAATCTGGAAGTGGGTCCCGCTCGGCGTCGTCACCACAAACAGATCCAGCGACGAGTCGGCCAGCATCGCCTCCAAAGTCCGATGGGTCTTCAATCCTGGGTAGCGCTCCGCAGCGTGATTCGAACTGCGCTCCATCACCCCGGCCAGTTCCAGCCCTTCGACAGAAGAAATCAGCGGCGCATGAAACACCCGTCCGCCCATCCCAAACCCCACCAACCCCACTCGAATCATCGCGAACTCTCCTTGCTTCTGGCCGGTGGCCGACGAGTTTGAACGGTCGTCTCCAGTATCGTAGGTCCTCCCAGCCGATCAGACAACCCCAGGCTGTGAATACTCATTTTCCTCTTCTTTCGATGGCGATCAGGCCTGAGCAGCGCTATCCTCAGTGCAGGGAGAGTGGAGGATGGCTGTTCTTGACTGGTCGCAATGTCTTGCTGTGGAGAGCGTTCCCGGCAAAGTCAGTGGTGCCTGGGTCTTTCGCGACACGCGGCTCCCGGTTGCGGTCGTGATCGAAAACCTTGAGGACATGAGCGTCGAGGAAGTAATGGGGGAGTTCGACGTCACTCGGGAACAGATCGCCGCGGTTCTCGATTTTGTGGCGCAAAGCCTGAGGTCCTCAGAACCTGCGTGCGTGCAAGCCGATGCTCATTCTTTTTGATCAGAACACTCCGCGAGGAGTAGCGAGCGCACTTTCCGCCCACCAGGTCGTTACCGCCTTTGAGCGAGGCTGGCAGACGTTGAGTAACGGGGAACTGCTAGCGGCGGCAGAAAAAGCTGGCGTCGATCTCCTGCTTACCGGTGACAGCAGAATTCGCTACCAGCAAAACCTTACCGGCAGGAAGATCGCAATCGTGGTTCTGCGAGGTGCGACCAAATGGTCGCGAGTTCGATTATGCCTTGAACAGATATCCCTCGCTGTAGAAGCTGCCGCGCCTGGAAGCTACACCGAAGTGGAGATTCCGTTCCGATAACCGGAGCCGAAATCGGTCGTCTTCAGCCTTCGAGTTTATATCGCGTCTCCGCCAGGTGGTAAAGCCTCCGCCACACCAGCCGGTTCATAGTCACTACCATGAGCGAGATCAGAATCGTGGCCAGCAGCAGAATCGCAAACCGCCCGCTATTGGTCGCGTTGTCGATCTGCGCTCCCAAACCAATCGTCTGCAAGGTCTGGTCCTTCACGTGGCTGTATTCCGCAAACACCGACGCGTTCCAGGCCCCCCCGCTTGCCGTCACCATCCCGGTTATGAGGTAGGGAAAGATCCCAGGCAAAATCAGCCGCGTCCAGCGCTGCCACTGGGTGAAGTGGTAGAGCGAGGCAACCTCCCGCAAATCCGAAGGAATCGACATGGCCCCGGCAATCACATTGAACAGGATGTACCACTGCGTCCCCAGCAGCATCAGGGCAATCGAGCCAATGCCCAGGCCGCCGCCGATCTTGATCAGCCCAATCAGAAGAATCGGGAAAAATGCCGTCGCCGGAACCGAAGCCAGAACTTGAGCTACCGGCTGTACCACGCGGGCAAGTTTGGGGTTAAGCCCGATCGCAACCCCCACGGGTACGGTCCATGCCGCTGAAAGGATCAGGGCGGCGTTCACCCTCAGAAAGGTCGCTCCGGCGCCTTCAAGCAGCAGGCGCAAGTCGGCCCAGGTCACCGTCCGCAGCAGCAGAAATGCGTGATACCCGCCCCATGCCACTCCGGTAGCGGCAATCGCCGCCAGCGTCCAGAGCGCAGGGGAAAAATCGTGCTTGCCCTCGTTCTCGTCAAGGGCGTGCACCACGTGCGAAGACTCATTCCGGGCGAGCCGCCGATAGACCGGTTCCTCGATGCTCGCCCACAGGCGATGCGGAAGGGAACTCAGCACCCTGGAGCTGCGCAACAACTCCAGAACTGGAGAGGTGACCCGTTCGGCGGCCTCGACGTTTTCAAACTTGAACTTGTCGCTCCACGCGATCATGGGCCGCCAAACCAGTTGGTCCGTGGCCACAACAATCAGAATCACCACCACAAAACCCGCAACCAGCGCCTTCAAATCACCCGCTTCCGTTGCCGTCTGCAGATAACTGCCCAGCCCCGGAAGCTGAAAGTTGCGGTTGTTCATGGTGAACATCTCGCAGGCGATCAGCGCAAACCAGCCCCCGGCTACCGAGACAATCGAATTCCAGACCAGCCCGATCACAGCGTAGGGCATTTCGAGCTGCCAAAATCGCTGCCACGCCGAGAAGCGGTAGATCCGCGAAGCTTCTAGCATCTCCCGCGGAATGCTCTTCAGCGATGAATAAAAGCTGAAAGCCAGATTCCAGACCTGCCCGGTAAAGATCAGCAGAATGACGCCCAACTCGATGCCCAGCTGGTGGCCGGGCACCAGCGCGATCATGGCCAGCACCACCGGCGGAAGAAAGCTCAACACCGGGATCGACTGCAAGATGTCGAGAACCGCGATCATCACCGACTCAACCGCCGGACTATTCGCGGCAATATAGCCGTAACTGACCGCAAAAACGAGGCTCAGCACGTACGCGATCCCGATCCGCCCGATGGAATAAAACGCATACACCGGCAGGGCGCTCAGTTGGTGCGAGATCGGCGCCTCGGGAACCGGCGTCCCCATCCAATACGAAGCCATGTGCAAGATCGCAAGAAACAGCGCGACCCCGGTAGCACCCACGGCCAAATCGACCAAAAAAGGCCAGGTGGTCGCCGTCACCAGAGAACGTCCCAGGGGATGAGTCGTCACTGGACCTCCTGGTTCGGGGTGTCCTCGCCCACGTCCTCGGCTTCAATCTCTTCCTCCTGAGAATCCGGCAGGGTGAAGCGGCGTCGTCCGGCGTCAAAGTCGAAGATCTCGGCATAGCGGCCCCAGGCAATGGCGGTTTCCATCTGCCGCAGGCACTCCTCTTCGCTGAACTGCTCGTCGAGCATGTCGAGGAAAAAGTCTTCCGGCACCGTGTGGTCGCTCTTGGATTGCAGCGCCCGGCGAATCTGCCGCAGCAGCAGAACATTCGTCTCCGCAGCCTCGCGAAACAGCTCCTTCTGGCGGAGAATCTCCGAGTTGGCAAACTCCGTGCCACTTTCGGTTATCGCCGCATCGCCTTCTTCGACCTTCAGGAAGCCCAGCAGCTGCGCCGCATCCACGATGGGCAGCAGATCGTCGATCTCAAAGGCCAGATCGTCCGCCATCCGATACACGTCGTCCTTGCCACCCTTGTCCAGAAGCAGCTCCAGCAAACCGGCCACTCCTCCTGGACGCGCGTGCGGAAGCATCTGGTAGTGCATCTGGCGTTGATCGCGCACCTTCGGCCCAGTTTGATCGGGCGCAGCCGCGGGAACCACTTCCGGGCGGGTCAGCACCTTGTAAATGTAATCCACCAGTTGCGTGAACGGCTCCGACTTGCGGTCGCGCGGCTGCGCCAGTTGCACCCGGAAATCGGTGCGGATGTGTCCCGGATTGCGCCCCAAAACGATAATCCTGTCCGCCAGCAGGACGGCCTCTTCGATGTTGTGGGTCACGATAAACACGGCCTTGGTCGGCATCGTCTTGTTGGCCCACAACTCCAGCAACTCCGAGCGCAGATTCTCGGCGGTCAGCACGTCCAGCGCGGAGAACGGCTCATCCATGAACAGAACTTCCGGTTCCACCACCAGGGCGCGGGCAAAGCCCACACGCTGCTTCATGCCGCCCGACAACTCCTTCGGGTAGGCGCCCTCGAAGCCGTCCAGACCCACCGTATCCAGCATCTTCATGCTGCGTTCCCGTCGCTCCGCCGAACGGACGCCACGGGCCTGCAAAGGCGCTTCCACGTTCTCCAGTACGGTCAGCCAGGGAAACAGCGCAAAGCTCTGAAAGACAATCGACACATTGATCTCCGCCTCCGCTACCGGCTTGTTGTGCCAGTAGACATTTCCGGCCGAGGGCGTCGACAGCCCCGTCAACATGCGCAGCATGGTCGATTTCCCCGAACCCGAAGGCCCCAGCAGCGCCACAATCTCGCCCGGAAAAATCTCCAGATCGGTGGCCGAGATCACCTGAATACGGTTCGCGCTGGGTTGGGAATAGTACTTCTCAATCTTCTCGGCGCGAATAATCGCTTCCACGACCGGGGCCGAGGACTGAGCTTCGGTGGATAAGACCGCTTCCTGCATCGTTGCACTCTCCGCTGGAGACCGCTGGCGATAGCTGCGGCCGCTGGATGGGATCAATTGCTTGTGGGTAATTCTTGCTGTCCGTGCGCCACTCACACCGGTCCTGCTCGTAGTCTTCCAAGGTGTCAGTGGCTGGGTGTAAGGTCAGTCCCTAACTGCCAGTGTATTTCAGGATGGTTGCATCCGTATGAATGTGCCGCCAACTCCCTTGCTTTGAAAAAGGGGCAGCGAGCTTGCACTCCATGAAAAACTGCCGACTCTCAAAAAATGCTTCGTTCGGGGAATTTGTGGGTAAATCGGGTGTCAAAACGGACAGGGAGAATCCCTCAGCTTCTTGGCAGTGAGGGTTTACAGTTTCACGCGCTTGCATGAGAATGTATCCGGTTGGT
>Ga0302320_10014773_pt1 | contig 16120 bp, 25 predicted proteins | sample Bog_T0_3_FD_202130 | JGI IMG/M metagenome (GOLD analysis project Ga0302320, IMG submission 202130) | Peat permafrost microbial communities from Stordalen Mire near Abisko, Sweden - Bog_T0_3 | ecosystem: Environmental > Terrestrial > Soil > Wetlands > Peat | place: Sweden: Abisko, Stordalen Mire... | reverse complement strand
ATCCGTTTCCCACAAGTCTCCTCGCGCGAATGATCCACCAAACCAGCAGGCTTGTTAAGACCCTGGGTTAGGTTCGGACCCTACCATACGGGAATCGCCTCGAAAGATGTGGGCAAAGCTCAGCCCTTAACCCACACCGGGCTCATTGACGTTGCTCTTGCGCCGCCGGGTTTTGCCTGGCGGGGCCTTTTCCTTCGCGAAAGATTGCGCGGCAGCTGGTCAGGCGCTCACGACAGGTTCACCCACGGCGCGGCCGCGTCGGCGCACGCTCGTCACGCCATCTGGTTCCCTTGGCCCGCCAAGGTGGCGCGACAAGGCAACGCCGCACGGGTGTGAGCCGGGCGGCGTTGCCGCGTTCACCACGCGTCAAGCCAGCCGACGCAATGTCGCGTTCCTCGCCTCATGTTCACGGAGGGCTCCGGTGGCGAGCGCAGCCGCCAAATTCCGCAAACCCGGCGGCGTCGCCGCGTTCAGGCTGCCACCCACACACCCGGCCTCGGTACCGCGCCCAGCTCTTCCGGTGGCGGCGGGCGTCCAGCGGGCGGCTTTCCGAAGCTCCGCGGCGGGGGCAGCTTCGACCGCAGCCCAGTGGGGCAGCGCGTTGGCCATGTTCCCCCCCCGATGATGGGCAGCGCAAACGCCACCACCTGGCGCACCCCGGTCGGCGGTAATGTGCACCAAGGCGCCGCACTCCCAGGCATCGCCGTATCGCTGAGACCCTGCCCGCTGACTGCAGATTGATCCAGGTGAGGGAACATAGAGGGAGAAAGAGGTCGATCGGACACGTGGCGGCAGTCTCTATGCCACCGACGTGAGGGCGGAGCATCATCCGATAGGTAGCCTTTTCTTCCAGAGCCGGGCTTTCTATGCGTCGTGCCAGGCGGATGGAACCTCCGGGAATCTCAGACGGTCGGCTGCCTGAGCGCAACCGGCGGCGCCCTATAGGAGATTATCTTTGTATAGGACTCTATATAGGTACGGGCCGCCGATTCATCGTGAGCGACTCGACGTGAGGCCGCCGATTCATCGCAGAGATGGCCAGTGACAGGCCGCGTTTTCATCGTGATGACGCCGCCTATTCATCGTGGATAAGTTGAGGCTGACCTGAAAGCCGCGTTTTCATCGGGGAAAACCCGAGAGTCTTGTGGATAACTCCGCCGAAATAGGTGCGAGGTGCTGCGATGAATCGGCGGCCTCCCTGGCGGGCAAGGCAGCGGCTTTCCGACGGAGAAGTCCTTAGCCCAGGTTTAACACCTGCCAAAATAAACACCGTCTTATCAGATGCTTACCGCCGTCTTTTTATCCGAGCGGCACTACAATCGCGTAACGCGGGGCCCCGAGGCGAACTTTTTTGGCGCCTCGCACGTGATCGTCGGGCGGCCAGGGGCTTCCAAGGGTGCCGCGTCGATTATGGCACCACAGAGGAAATCCCGAAGCAGGCGGGGAGACATAGATGCAATAACGAAACGTGGTGTCGACCACCCGGCTCTGCCGGGGAGGCAATAGCAGTTCGACATTTCGGAGGGTGGCCCCCGCCAACGTTCACGCAGGGCCGCCGGATCGAGGCAGGCAGTTGATGCCCAACCACCACGTGGTCGGCGTCGGACGACATCCGAGTTGATCCGGATGCCCAAACTCGGTATCTGATATCTAAGCTGCCGGATATCTAAGGTATCCATGATGTCGGCAGGTGAGCCGGCCGGGAAGCGGGCCAGAGAAGTGGGGCCAAGCGGAAGGCCGCCGATTCATCGCAGAGCGCCCATTCTAAGCCAGGCGGTGCCGTCGGCTTCACGTTTCCATCGCCCGCAATCGTTCGTTGTCTCAGCCCATCCTCCGGCATCATCCCTCCCACGACTTGGAAGGCCGACGATTCATCTGGGTGTGGGTGGTTACCCATGCCTCGGTTGAGCCGCGAGCAGGAACACACCGCAGAAACGCGAAAGTCACCGATTCATCGTTGGGTCTGTGCCCCGCCGCCGTAGACAATCGGGCGAAACAGTCACGAAGCGTGAGCCCAAAAGGCCGCAGATTCATCGCTTCAGCGGGTGGCCCACGGCGGGCTAGCGGCTCCGATTACCGTTCGCCGGGCCTCTGTAGACCGCATTGGAAACCTGGGTCACCGAGATGAGAGACCAGCGCATCCGCCCGGAAGGCCGCCGATTCATCGTTGTAGGCCGCCGCCGGGCGCTACGATCAAATCGAAAGGCCGCCGATTCAGCGTAATTGGAATCAATTGGTAGTCCCAATCGGCTGTTCCTTGTGCCATCCTCAGCCACGGAGTCGCCATGGCAGAGATCCACCGACAGTTGGCCCTTTGGGGTTCGGAACACCTCCTCCAAACTGCGGAGGCTATTGCAGATCCGCGCGAGCGGCAGCTTGAGCTGCATCGAATCCGGTATGCGTCGCTGGCCATGGGCGAGATAGGCGATGACGACCTGTACTTTTGCCATTCCGGCCTCTGTCAAACCGCCCTCCCCCATAAGGCACTCGCAAACAATGATGCGATTTGGCAGAGGCAGTCGGGCAGATTTCACTTGATGATCACGCCGGGCGCTGTTCGGTCCGCGTCCGGCAAGGCGGAACGCGTGGGTGTGCCCTATGGGACCCGCGCTCGCCTAATAATGATCTTCCTGCAAAGTGAGGGAGTTAAGAGCCGCACCGTTCATCTCGGCTCCAGCATGGCGGCATGGATCCGTTCGTTGGGTTTGGTGGTTAGCGGAGGTCCGCGCGGGACCATCCAAAGCATTCGCGAACAGGCGCTACGAATCGCCCGATGCGAATTCACAATGCAATGGTCAGCGGCTTCGTCTGACGGCGAAAACCACACAATCATAAAAGACCAGCGCCTTGTTTCCGGCATGTCGCTGTGGGCAGCTCCTGACGGGGGGGACGAAAAGTGGTCCGCAACTGTCGAGCTAGCTCCAGACTTCCATCAGCACCTCCGAGAACATGCGGTTCCTCTTCTGAAGGAGGCGATTGCTTATTTGAAGGACAATAGCTTGGCACTCGACCTCTACACGTTGTTCGCTTACCGGCTTCAACGTCTGGAGCGACCTATGCTGATGCGGTGGGCAATGTTGGGGCAACAGACCGGCTCGGACGTGTCGAGGAGTTCCCACCTGGCGCAGCGGGTGAAGGCAGTTTTACCCGACGTGCTTACCGTCTATCCCGACGCAGAGGTTGAGCTCACTCGGTCTGGCCTAAAGCTCTTTCCGTCGAAGCCACCGGTGCCAAAGACCCTGGTGCAGGGGTTTCGGCTAGTTAATCCCCGCTAGCCTGCAGCGGGATAGTTAGTCGGACATATTTGCAGCCAGTTTCGAGACGGCAGCCGACATCAGGGGGTCTGTTGGCAACTCCCTCTGGGTGGTCAGACCAGTTCAGCGGACTTGCCCCCTCCCTTTTTTGCAAGCCGGGAATGTTCGCGGCCGCAGGCAGGCTGTCGGGTTCTGGCCGAGATAGGCTGCCCGCCTAGACATCTGATATCTAAAGTGTATGATATAAGAGCTATCTAGGATATCGGGCCGCATCGGACGGTTTCGGAGGCGCGCATGGCTGGGAGCATTATCACTGTAGCGACGCAAAAAGGTGGAGCTGGCAAGACGACGGTTACGCGGATTCTTAGCACCCACCTAGCGGCTAATGGCTTGAAAGTCGCAGTTGTGGACGCCGACCCGAACAAGGGCTTCACGGAGTGGGCCGGACTCTATGCTGGGCCAGCAATCACCTTTAGATTCGAGCCCGACGAGAAGAAGTTGGCCAACCTTCCAGCAGACCTTGCAGAAACGCATGACGTCGTTCTTGTCGACACTGCGGGCTTTGGCTCCCGATCGATGCTCGTAGCGATCGGTGCCGCGGACGCCGTGTTGATACCGTGCATGCCCGATCGAGGCGCGGTCCGCGAGGCTGACCAAACAGCCGAGTGGGTGCGGAATCTATCAAAGTCGACCCGACGTGAGATACCATATCGCGTCGTCATGGCGGCGTACGATGGTCGGCGCGCCGCCGACCGGCATGCGATGGACCAGGCCAAAGGCGCAATGGCCCTACCCGTCCTTGAAACCTTTCTATCTGACCGTACGGCGTATCAGGCTGGGAGTTGGACGGGCACTGTAAGGAGTGACGGGGTGATCGGAGAGGAAGCGAGCCGCCTTGCGGCAGAAATTGGGGCGCTCGGCTGGCTTCTCGCCGTGAGCAGCGCCCCTGCCCCAGTCCCGGTGGTCGCGTAACGTTGAACAGTCGGCCCGGCGGCCAGCGCTGGCCGCAGTCGCCGGCGAGCCAAAGCTTGTCTGGAACGCTGGCCCGACGTCCAACATCGCCCGGGCCTTGTCCTCCGAGATAGCCACGGCTTCGCTTTCAGGCTGGACATGAAGAGGGCACCACTCGTCAGCAGCTAGGCTGTCTAATGTATCGAAGATAGCTTCGCCATCCGGGATATCGTGACATCCGATTCCGAGGGCATGATATCGCTCTGGCGGGGGCCCTGCCCGGGCAACCCGATCTAGATGGACGCAATGATATCGTTGACTCGCCTCCGGCCTGATCCGTATCCGCTGCAGCGTCGGCCGCACGTCCTCCACCGGCACGGCAACAACTTTGGCCTGCCCCCTTGTGCCCCGGGCTGACGATGGTCGGCCCACCTATCTCCCGCCACCAAACCTTCTCGGATAGCAGATGGTCATCTTGGAGTCTTCGGGGCGAAAGGCCTTGGGATGCCGAACGAGGTCAGGACCGCTCAGTGGGAGCGGCGTTCCGCATAACCAACCGCGCCCGCTTATCCCTGCGCGGCGATATCGTAGCTATCCGATAGCCACAACATCTGTTGCACGGGATGGGTGCCTCAAGGCCTAAGTGGCGCCTATGCCTTCGATGTTTTAGATATCTGATATACACTGAGCAGAGGGCGATGCCGTGCGGGGAGGATAGCTCGCCGTCGGATTGTTGAACTATCCAGGCAAGCGGAGGCATTCTCGCCATCGACGATATCGTAGCTATCTGATAGCGACGCATCGGATAGCTATCTGGCGGTCCCACCTAGCCTTCCTGCCGAGGTAGCGCGGATATCTTCGATGTCTCGGATATCCGACATGCTCCGCGCAGAGTGCGGGCGATGCCGAGCGGCACCAGCGAAGACATCCTCGCCGTCGACGAAGTGTGACACTAATATCGTTGATGTCTCGGATATCTGATATACGTGGCGCAGACCCCCGGGCGATGCCGAGAGAGGCCAGATCGCCCCACGTTCCGATGGCTAAACCTACCCGGGCAATCGAAGGTGGCCTCGCCATCGACGATATCATGGCTATCTGATAGCTCAAGTATCAGATAGCCATCCGTTGGGCCTCGTGGGGTCCCAATCCTTTGGATGGCTAAACATACCCGGGCAATCGAAGGCGTCCTCGCCATCGACGATATCACAGCTATCTGATAGCTCAAGTATCAGATAGCCATCCGTTGGGCCTCGTGGGGTCCCAATCCTTCGGATGGCTAAACCTACCCGGGCAATCGAAGGCGTCCTCGCCATCGACGATATCACAGCTATCTGATAGCTGCAGTATCAGATAGCCATCCGTTGTGCCTCGTGGGGTCCCAATCCTTCGGATGGCAAAACATACCCGGGCAATCGAAGGTATCCTCGCCATCGACGATATCACGGCTATCTGATAGCTGCAGTATCAGATAGCCATCCGTTGGGCCTCGTGGGGTCCCAATCCTTCGGATGGCTAAACATACCCGGGCAATCGGAGGTATCCTCGCCATCGACGATATCACAGCTATCTGATAGCCACGGTATCACAGCTGTCTGATAACCCGGTATCGGATAGCATCATCTGGGCCCACGGGGCCCCGATCTAGATGGAGTGATGATATCTTTGATGCCTTGGATATCTTATATTGCAGCGCGATGGCAGAGCGAGGCTAACGCCAGCGTCAGGATGGCTAAGATAGCCAGGGAATCGAACGCATCCTCGCCATCGACGATATCGTAGCTATTTGATAGCTGCGATATCGGATAGCTACGGCTTGGGCCCGGGCACTGGCGGCTGGTCGACACTCGATATCGGGGGTGCAGACAGGATATCTTGGCTATCAGATGGCTAGGTATGAGGGTACATTACAAAGTGGCCTGAAATTCGAGGCTGGATTGCTCTGCCCGAGAGGCCCGGCTATCCTAGCTATCAGATATCAGTAACCTATATGTCCACCCCAGCCGGTGTCGCCATGGCAAAGTCTCGATTTGAACCCATTTCGCCGTCCCGGAGAGGCGAGGCCCTTTTGGACGCGATTGATGATCAATTGGCCACGATGCCTCCCGCAATCGCGCCGCCGGCTCGCGTCGAACACACTCAGGCCGAGGCTAAGCTCATCGCTGCCGCCAAGCCCGAGGCGTTCGTTGTTCGCTTGGCGCCGGACGTCTTTCGCCAAATTGATGCCGCCGCCTGCGCCGAGGGCGTCACGATGACCGTGATTATCGCACGCGCCCTCCAGAGTGCGGGGTTCATCATCCCACCAGATGATCTGAAGGACCGTCGCAAGCGCCGACACCGCGGCAACTAACTAAGTGCCCGAGCCTGAATAAGCGCTTCAAACGGAGATACAGACCGATCCGCTTGCCGCGCCGGCCTTCGCCTGTCGCAAGGGAGGCCGGGCACGTGCCTGGCGCCGATGGCGCGGCGGCAGGCGGCCTCGACGTACGCGAATCTGGCCGCTTCCCCGATGTTGGCCGTCCAATCTGGACACCGAAGCGGCGGCGGGTGCGGCTCGCCCGCAGGCCGTATGCACCCGCCGCTTCCCGGCCAAACCCCGGCAGGCCGGTGGCCGGGCTGGCCGCCCCGCCTTGCCGATCGCGCGGGCGGCAGGATGATCACCGGGCCTGACCCCGGGCGCCAAGCCTACCCCCTAGGACTATGTCGCCCGTGCCGCGGCCCGCTTCCGGGCCGGCTTGGGTGCCGCTGGCTTGTCCGTTTCGGCCGGCGCTGGACCGGCGGACAGCGATCTGGGCGGCTTGAAGCCAAAGAAGTCAGACATCGCGTCCCCCCAGATTGGATCTTCGGTCTCCGCGGGAGCGGCGGGTGGCAGTGGCTTCTTCGCGATCTTGCCCATGGGCTGGCGACCCTTCCCTGTTGGGACGGGCAGCATATGGCACAAGCCGCCAGTCATGTCGCTGGATCACCTTCCGACCGACGCAGGCCGCCCGTCACGGGTGCGCCCACCACACCGCTACCAGCGCGGCGGCAGAAGGCCGATCCGTGTCCTCACTGCAGGCTGATCCCCGACGCGGCGGCATAGAACAGGGCGGTGAACCCCGCGCCGACGGCAAGGGCGATGAGCAGGCCGGTAATCATATCGTCGCTGATCCCATTCGGGTTGCGTGGCCTGCGCATCCGTCTGCACCCGATGCGTGGGGCAGAGAGTACGCGATGTTCCCCGCAACGTCTCCCCTGGGCCGGTCTTGTCGCGACAATACCGTGCCCAGCGGTGTTGCGCCGCGATCCGCGCAGCCAGACGCCGGCGGCGGCCTAGCCGCTTGTCGATCTCATCAGTTTGTCCCTTGGGAGCTTCGGCCCGGCAGCCGAGAGGACATGGCGGTCATTATTTCCCCCGCTGTCCCGCGACAATCAAGACGGTTGCCGTTGGCATCCGGCTTGATACCTGCGGGCGCAGGGGCAACCATGTGGTGACATCAACAAATGTGGTCGTGGTGGGTTCATCCTTCGAGGGCAGGGGAGAGGCGGCAGGGGCTGCGCGCGTCCTTGACCGGCAGAAGGTAGCCGAATCGCGGGCGAATCCAGCACGGAGCATGTCGTTTTGCTTTATCCGGCTGACGTGTGTCGCGGCAGCGCATAGGGTCAAGCGCGCTGAGTGACCTCAAGTAAAGGACGCTACACGATGACTGTCGATAAGGGGAAAGCTGCCAGCGATGTCTGGACAACGGCAGATCTCATGCCGGAAATAGCCGAGATCGCTGGCGTTAATGCGGAGGCTCTGGCGCGAATGCCGCGCGCGGACATTCAGAAATTGCTACTGAAAGCGGTGGCGATGGTGCGCCGGCTCACGAGCGAAGAAGATCTTCGTTAGGCGGCGCCGATGGCCGCCGCGAGCTGCCCCCGCCTGCTACGCCTTACCCGGACGGGACTTGCACCCGTTGGATCGCGCCAGCTTCGGCTGGCGCGCCGAGTGGTGACCCCCGTCAACGCTTCTGGAGGCGAACGGCAAACCGTCCCGTTGACACGAGGAATGGCCGAGTCGCTGGAGCGGCTCCGCGGCGCGTCGTGCGGTCGCCCGACCGGCGCTCACCGCATCCCGGCTGGAACGCGCGCGGGCACGAAGCCCGGCTCGGCGCGAGCCATGCCAGATTCTTGAAATCTCGGAAATGCGACAGCCGCACCAGGCTGACGGAAAGCGGGCCGAAATTCCCCACGCCCGACAGGGGAGGCTTATCAGGCATACGGCGTTGCGGTGCGCGGTCCGACCGGCGTCCTGTCGCACGCAGCACGCAGGGGGGCTGCCGACGTCGCGCGCGGATGCACCCAAGACCTGGATCTTGGCTACAATGTCGCGGACGGCGGACGTGGCATCGGTAGCGACGGAGTGAAGGCGGTCCACAAGCGGCCGGGATACCGGGCCGAGTTCATGGCGCAGCGGTTCGCCCGAGCGGCGGCGGCGGCGACAACGAGGGCGCGGCGCAAGGCTGAGGGCTACTACGGGTAGCCGCGGATTGGCGTTCCTGCAGGCGCGCCTCGCAGTGAGGTGAATAGCCGGCGCAGAGCGGAGGCGAAGGCACGCGGTTTGAAACGCTACTTCAGCGACAGGCCGTGTTCGAGATGCCATGTCGCACAATGGATTGTCGCAAACTGGGAGTTCATCGAATGCCGCCGCGCGAGAAACGCGGCTTATAGGGCCTCCGTCAAAGGCAGACCTGGGCACGCGGCACGCGCTGGTATGTCTCTTCGCCAAACCGGGGAGATTCGATCCTCCATGTCTTGACGGAGCGCGCAACAGATGTCAGCCCGCCATCGGCGGTCTCCTTCCCAGGAGCACCTTACCGAAGGAGTGCCGGTTGACGTGATCAGTCCCAATGTGAATGCGGCGATAGCTCGCCTACCGCGCCAGTCCAACGCTTCAGTCGAGCAGGTAATGGCCAATGCCCACCGGCAGGGGCTCGAAGCGCTTGCGGACGCATGCCGGGAGGAGCTGCATGTTCGCGGGTCTCTGACACTGGATGCAAGCGGCGCGGTGCAAGCCGCTAAGATCAGCGACCGAGTTGCCGGAAAGGTTCTTCGTGAGGTAATCAGAATCGCATTCGAAGAGGTCCCTGCCAAGGCCGAGGAACGGCTGATAATCAGTTGGCTCGCGCAGCATCCTGGCATGTCCTACCAGGAACTCTATGGGGTCTACGGAAAAGGCGATCTCTCTCTGGTGATCGGCCACTTGGTCTACTATCGGTTTGGATATTTCCGGCCGATGCTCAAGGGGAAAACCCAATCCGATGTTCTAATCGAACGCGACAGCACCGCGCCGAGCGTGCGATACACACTCCGTCCCGACGCGATAGCGGCCTTTGCGGCGCTGGGCCTGCTTGAACCTTCACGGTGAGGTGCACCGAAAAAGCGGTCGAGGCGGCATTCAACCTGGCGCCGTGATTGCTTGCGGCCCGACGCCGTCCAGACGGTGACCCCATTTGCAGACGGCCGGCCCAACTAATGAGTTTGGCGCTGTGGTTGCGCGCGCATGGGCCGCCGCTGGTTGCGAACCGGAGGCGGCCCCCAGACTTGCGCGGGCACCGAAGAAGCCCGAAGCGCCCGGCTGACGGCGCGCCCGCCCGGCTGGCAAATCACACTCCCGCCTGACACCCGCCTAGCGGTTTGCCGTCGCCTGTGTCGCGCGTGTATATCGTACCGGCAACATACCGGAAGCGGGGCGCTGGCCGTGATCGTGGCTGTCGGCAACACGGGCCGGAAGGCCCATCCGCGTAAAACTGCACGGTAGCGTATTGCACGCAATGTCGTGGCTGGCGGCGGCCGGCGTGCTGCAACTCGTCTCGCCGACGGTCACAAGCCTCCGCCGCATGTATTGCACGCAAAGTGGTCCCCGGCGTTAGAGGCCCCCGTTTGCTGCGTGCAATACGGCGTCTCAATTACCTTCACTGCGTCCAATCGCAGTTGCACGCCATGATTGCACGCAACAAACCGGCAGTCCCTGGCGGGGCCGGAACAGACCCGGCCTCGCCAGGGTCAAAATGCTAGGAATCCCGTCCGTGTTCCCTTTCTTACCGTGCAATTTTACGTCGCCGGGCCTTCCGACCCAAACTGGCTCAGCTCGATGTGCGGGGCGACGATGGCGTAGGCCTCAACCTACGCGTGTGGGCCCATCACCCCGAATAGCGGGAAGCCGAAAATTCCCACCCGCTTGCTAAATCGACTCGTGGAGACTCTATGCCTCGCAGCCTAAAATGCGGAAAGCCGATCTCAGTGGTAGCCGGCTCCTGGTCGCTTCGGCACCTCACATCCCTGCTGCCGGCGCTGGCCCTGTTGCTGGCGCTGGCAGCGCGAGCGGCCGGTGAATTCGTTTCATAGCGCCATGACCCGATTGGCATGAGAGCGGGGAGCGGGCGGCATGGCGCCCGTGCTCCTCCACATGTTCACCCTGGACCAAGCCGACGTGACCGTTATCTGCGCCGCCATGGACACGGGTGGCGAGCTGGCCGCCGCGTCGGTTCCCCGCCTTGCCGATCGCCCGGGTGAGGTCATGCGCCAGGACGATCATCGGGCCTTGGCCAGGGCCAAGGCTTACCCCCTAGCCCTATGCCTCCCGTGCCGCGGCCCGCTTCCGGGCTGGCTTGGGCGCCGATGGCTTGTCCGGTTCGGCCGGCGCGGGATCGGCGGACAGCGATCTGGGCGGCTTGAAGCCGAAGAAGTCAGACATCGCGTCCCCCCAGATTGGATCTTCGGTCCGCTCCGCAGGAGCGGCGGGTGGCAGTGGCTTCTTCGCGATCTTGCCCATGGGCTGGCGACCCTTCCCTGTTTGGACGGCAGCATACGGCACAAGCCGCCCGTCATGTCGCTGGATTGCGACCGGGCACATGCCGGGCCGCCCGTCACGGGTGCGCCCACCACATCAGCGCCAGCGCGACGGCCAGGAGGCCGATCGCGAGGCCGCCCGTGAAGATTGCCCTGGACTGGTCGCCGGGCTGCAGGCTGATCCCCGAAGCGGCGGCAAAAGACAGCGCGGCAAGCCCTGCGCAGACGGCGAGGGCGATGAGCAGGCCGGTAATCATATCGTCGCTGATCCTGTTCGGGTGGGGTGCCCTATATTCCCGGGCGATCTTCCTGTCAGGCCATCCCCCGCCGACAGGAACTGCTTCGCCTCCGAAGCGGCGGGTTGCCGTCCGGGCGGCTTTCTCGTCCACCGCATTTGGCGGCTGAACGTGACCGGCGCGCAACCGGAGGTGGCTCCAGTGTTTGTGACTGGCGGTTGCGCGGCGGCGGTGCTTCCTGGCCGCAACACGGGTCTGGGAGGACCAACGTCATGAATTTTCCGCACCTGCGGATGCCGACGCGCGCCGACGCCGTGCACTGCGCGCTCGTGCTGCGGGAGACGCTGCACGAGTTGGCGACTCACGAGGCGGCCGACCTGGGGGCGGTGGTGGAGAGCTATCGCGCCGGCAGGCCGCTCACGGCATCAGGGCTGGAACGCGCGCGGGCGGCCTGCCAGCGGGTGCTGTGCTAGCGGGCGGGCGAACCGGACGAGCGTCATTGCCGCGATCCGGGGCGCCAATCCGGCTCTGACCGGCCGGCCGCCTGCCGTAATTCGCTGCAACATGCCCGGAGAACAGCTTTCCGCCCGGGCCGGACGTGCCCGATTCCCGTATGCCCGACAATCCCAGTTATCGGGCGTACAATGGCCGGAAAGTGCTTACCGCGCCTTTCTGGCGTTGCCTTGATCGGGGAAAAACGGGGGAATCGCTGGCGAATCCAGGCGGCGCAACCAAAGGGACAAACACGGCAAAGCGTGCGGCCGGGACGCAGGGCCGGAGAGGGGACGCGATGACCGCAGCGCTGACGCACACGACCACCGCCGATCGGTGATGCGCTGCCCGGCGACGAAGCCCCGCAAGCCCCGCCGACCGACGGCGGACACAGTCAGACTCTACGCGGCAGATTGGAACGCCTTCGTGGCTTGGTGCAAGAGCGAAGGTCTCGCCGTGTCGGCGACGGGTGGCGGCGTATCACGCCGGCGTGGCAACGCTGAGCGCCGGGGCGCTGGCGGGTCTCGCCTCGCCGGCGGGTGCTCCGGCGGTGACCGCCATCCTCCGCGCGTCGCGTTGCGGTGCCAAACCGCGTCGCCCCCGCCGGCGAGGCCCGCACGGCTGGTCCGCATGGCCGGCGCCTGCCAGGGCGGTCTCGCCGGCGCGCGCGATCGCGCGCTGCTGCTGCTGGCGGCCAGCGGGCTGGGCCGCGCCGCGCTGGTCGGCCTCGACGTCGAGCACGTTCGCATTACCGACGCCGCTGCGGACTTGGTGATCGCCGGCCTGGAGGCTGACGGGGGCCGACGCGTTGCCATCAGGCGGGCGGCGAACCGCGACGTCTGCCCGGCGCAGGCGCAGAAGGACTGGCTGGCCACGTCCGAGACGGCCTTCGGGCCGATGTTCCGCAAGATCGACCGCTGGGGCAACATCGAGCATCGTCGGCTCGGCACCGACGCGGTCCGCCTCATCCTGGCGCGCCGAGCGCTGCGGCGCGGCCGCACCGGCAAGGGGCCGACGGAATGACACGCTCTGCTGCGGCGCGCATTTCCGAAACAGCGGATGCCCTTCTCGACTGGCTGCACAGTCGACAGCAGGCGGTGACCGCCGATCCGCCGACGCCACCTGATGCGGTCGCGGTTACCGGGGCTGCCGGCGGCACCGATCCCGCGGCGGCGGTCGATCTGCCGTCGGCCGGATGACCGCGTGCGCCAGCCGCGGACACCCCGCGCGCCGCTCCGCTGCGCCGACTGGCTGCACCGGTCGAGATCGAGTTGCCAGGGAATGATCCCGGCCCCGGCGGCAACCTGCCGGAACGCGGTCAGCATGGCGTCCGGCCCGGTGATCGTCAGACGGTGAAGATATGTTCGACCTGCTGGTTGCGCCGCCGCGGCAGCCGCGCACGCTGAGCGTCGCCGGTGCCGGCATCGTCGCCGGCCTGCTGCGCGAGGCCGTCAGCCGACGCCAATCACTGTCCCCCGATCATGCGACACACCAAAATGCCGTGGCGCCCGGCGCAAGCTTTGTCCCCTGGATCATGCGACTCTCCGTCCCGGATCGCGCGATCCCGGCCGGGACGCCGGGCGGCCCAGATGGCCCTGGTGGCGCGACCGTCGGCCGAAGGTCACCTCGTTCCTATTGAGAACCTCTGTCGCAATTGGTTCTTGCTAAATTTTGATACGTCGCCTACGAATGGATGGTCCGAACAAAAGGTGCGGGTGAAAACCCGTAGAGCGCGAAGCAAAGCCCGCGCTCACACAGTTTCGGAAACACACCAATGACACTCATCCGTCTTGCGCTGGTCGGCATCGTTGCCGCAGCGGCTCTCGGCAGCGCAGCGCCGCAGGCGCGCGCTGGCGTCAATCTCATCGTCAACGGCTCCTTCGCCGACCCGAAGGTGGCGGTCGGCAGCTGGGGCGAGTATACGACCGCTTCGACCCCGGGATTTGGCTGGACCAATCCGTCCGACAGCGGCGTCGAAATCGACAGCCCCAACGTCCTGGGCATGAGCAGTTACATCGCCCCCGGCGGCCAAGTCTATGGCCAGAGCATGGAGGTCAATGCCAACACGTTCGGCGATGTCGGGCAGACCGTTGGCGGTTTGACGATCGGCCAGTCCTACACGCTGTCCTTCGGCTACGGCGTCCGTCCCGGGTCGGGTCCGCAGGAGCTTACCGTCTCTTTCGGCGGTGCCAAGCTGGCGGTCTTCGACAGCCAAAGCTTAAGCACCCCCTGGACCACCGAGACCTTCCAGATCACCGCAACGGCCGCCTCAGAGAAACTGGAATTCCTCTCGGTGGACACGTACAGCGTGGGCGGTTTGCCGTCGTACGGCAACGAAATCGCGGACGTTTCGCTCGTGGGCGTTCCCGAACCCGCCTCGCTCGCCCTGCTCGGCACCAGCTTGCTTGGTCTCGGTCTGATCCGACGCCGCCGCGCGTGACCGTGGCTCGGTCGGTGCCGTCCGAGCCGGGTGGCAGCGGCGCTTCCTGGTGCCCATGCCGCTGCCGAAGGAAGCGCCAAAGGGACTCTACGCCGAACACTGAACTCAAGGGGACAGGGCCACTGAAGTTTTTAAGGCACAACACATTGAAATCCTTAGTGCACCCACTGAAGGCTTGACGCAGTTCATAGACCGCCAGCCGCGTCGGCAGCAGCCACCCCGCCTCCAGCCTCCAGCCCGACCACCTCCCCGCGGCGCCCCTCCATCGGAAGACGCACAGGCCAGGAGCCGTCCGGCATAAGGAAACCACCCTGCCTTCCAGGCGCCCAACGGCAAGGTTTTCCTTCTCGGTCGGCTGACGCCAAGCACGCGCGGGGGTCCTCCATCCCACAGTCTCCGGCCACCCATCTCGCCCGCCGACACTGCATCAGAGGTACGCGGCTCTCCTTGCCGATCTGCGGACTACTAAACGCACACGGGCTTGTCGGCGGCGGTGGCGGCCAGCGGACGCCGATTCGAACACTGCGTCGGATGACTGCCGTCGTTGTCGCGGTTCCTCACTCTATTTCGTCGAGCTCCGCGATTAGGTCTTGCCGAACTATCGATGCCCAGGCTGCGCGCGCGCAAGCGATGTGGCGGGCGCGTGCCGCACCGTCCGACGGGAAGGCACGGCGACGATGCATTCGGCCGATACCATATGGTTCCGGGATACGCGCGTAGAGTTCAAGCGCTTTGTTGAAGCAATCGACGGCTTCCTCGGCGGCCCCTGAGCGCGTGCGATGTCGCCGAGGCAATTACCACCGGGCGAAGGTGCTTGTGTCGCCAATGCCCGGCTGCAACAAAAGCGGTGCGCCGCCTTCGCCGACGGGAAAGGCTATCACCCCATGGGCTACTGGACCTGCGGCGCGCAGCTCGCCGCCACGGAAGAAGACGGGCTGGTCGGGCCGCCGATCGATTATCCGACCCCCTGCTGTCGCCGTGCATCCGGTAGTTCGTGTGGTCGGCCTCGGACAGATTGGGCACGTCGTCGGCGGTCAGGGGCTGCCCTCCCGCCCGTTCCTCCTCCGCCATCCGGTTGTAGGTAGCCTACAGACCTGTTCGCACTGACGGGCTTGAACTAGGCACATCCGGCTTGCCCGCAGCCAGCCGTTGGACTAGCTTTCCCCACCAGAGTCCAACGGCAGGCCGGAAAATATGGCAGGCAATCGGTTCGTCGCGAATGAGTCCCTGCGACGCTGTCACCAAAGGTCATCCATGACAACGAGGCGGCGCCGACTGGACGCCGTTGCCGACCGATCCGCGACGGGATGCGTCCATCCGCGCCAGGACTAAGTACCCCGATTCGCAAATACGGTGACGTATTACGCTACCGTATCTTTGGGGCAGCTTTGTGAGACCTGAGCTTGACCAAAACAACATGCAGGTCACGACGGGTAAAGGTCCGTTTGAAGGGCCTGGCGGAGCGTTGGTAGCGACTTTGGAAGGCGATCAGTCCGCGCTTGAGGTCAGCGAGATCGGCGAAGTCGCTCGGCGTGAGAAGCTTGCGCTGAACTATGGAGAAGTAGGCCTCGATCTGGTTGAGCCAGCTGGCGTGGATCGGCGTGTGGACCAGAATGAGATTGGGCCATTTCGCACGGAGGCGAGCAACGGCTCGGCGGCCGCGATGGGAGGAGCCATTGTCTGCAATGAAGAATACGCGATGCGCCGAGCGATAAGGTTCCCGCCCCATGACCTGAGCGACCAGGCGCTCGAACGCAGCGATGCCGCTCTTGCGTTCGCAGCGGCCGAACAGCTTGGCGCGATGCATGTCCCAGGCAGCGAGGTAGGCCAGCGCGCCGCCACGCGCGTATTCATGCTCGACGTAGATCGGGCGCCCTTCGGCGGGCGGCAACGAGCGGTGTTTGCGGTGCCGCGCCTGGATGCTGGTCTTCTCG
>Ga0302320_10014771_pt1 | contig 16121 bp, 13 predicted proteins | sample Bog_T0_3_FD_202130 | JGI IMG/M metagenome (GOLD analysis project Ga0302320, IMG submission 202130) | Peat permafrost microbial communities from Stordalen Mire near Abisko, Sweden - Bog_T0_3 | ecosystem: Environmental > Terrestrial > Soil > Wetlands > Peat | place: Sweden: Abisko, Stordalen Mire... | reverse complement strand
GTCTCGGTGAGCGACCTGGGAGCCTTCCTGGACTGGGGCCTGCCCAAGGACCTGCTGCTGCCCTGGAGCGAGGTGAAGTGGGAGCAGAAGCGGCTGGTGACGGTCGGGCGGAAGATCCTGGTGTGCGTGTTCCAGGCCGAGGACGGCCGGATCGCCGCATCGGCGCGGCTGGACGATTTCCTCGAGGACGAGGCCGACGGCTTCCAGGAGGGCGACCGGGTCTCGGTGCTCATCGCCGACCGCACCGACCTGGGCCTGCGGGTGATCGTGAACCACCGCTACTGGGGGCTGGTGCACAGCAACGAAGTGTTCGGCACCGTGCCGCGCGGGCGGCGCCAGGACGGCTACGTCAAGGCCCTGCGCCCCGACCGCCGGCTCAACATCGCCCTGAGCGAGCCGGGCTACGCCAAGGTGGGCACCGCGGCCGAGGGCCTGCTCCAGGTGCTCAAGACCCACGGCGGCGCCATGGCCGTGAGCGACAAGACCCCGCCGGAACAGATCTACGCGCTGTTCGGCATCAGCAAGAAGGTGTTCAAGCAGACCCTCGGCGCGCTGTACCGGGACCGCCGCATCGCCATGGACGCGGCGGGCATCCGCCTGCTCTAGGAGCCTGTCCATGGATCACGGCCACGCTCCGTTCGAACTCCCCATCGAGGTCCTCCCCGAGGACATCGACCTGCTCGACCATGTGAACAACGTGGTCTACCTGAGATGGGTCCAGGAGGCCGCCATCGCCCACTGGACCGCCCTGGCCTCCCCGGAAGCCCAGGCCGAGTTGTACTGGGTGGTGGTCCGCCATGAGATCGACTACCGGCGCCCGGCCCTGCCGGGGGACGGCATCATCGCCCGCACCTGGGTGGGTCCGGCCGGGGCGCGGAGCTTCGAGCGCAATACCGAGATCCTCCGGGCCGGCGACCGCGCCCTGCTGGCACGGGCCCGCACCCTGTGGTGCCCCATGGACCGCCGCACCGGCAGGCCCGCCACGGTCAGCGCCGAGGTGCGGGCCGCCTTCTCCGACGGCGCCGGCGAGGGATAGGAGGCGCCTGCCCATGAGGCCTTGGCCGTGGGCGGCGCCTGGCAGACGATCCTTCTTTTCTGACAACCGTCGCGGAGCTGGCTCCGCTGCGGTTGCCAGTGCCCGAAACGGCCGCAGCGTCACGAACCGACTTGACGGTGCTGATGCCGATGAGCCAAAGTTCGTTACCCATTCTTCATCCCTTTTCATCCCCGTCCATCCCTTCCATCCCCGGCAAAATCAACTGATAAGTGATGCCGGGGCCTGCCTCCGAAACCGAAACCAGTCGCGCCTACCCACCCCTGCTAGAACTGGCCGGGGATGAAGGGGATGGACGGGGATGGAGAAGGATAAAAAACCATTATTCAACAGTCTTAAACCCAGCTGTGCTAATTCAGCGGCAGCGCCACAAACAGGCTGGCCGTCTTGCGCTTGACCAGGAGCAGGATGCTCCCGGCCTTGCGGCTCTCGGCCACGGCGGCGTGCAGTTCGCTCAGCCTGCCCACCCGCTTGCGGTTCGCCTCGAGGATCAGGTCGCCCTCCTGCAGACCGGCCTGGGCAGCGGGGCTGCCCTGGTCCACGTCGGCGATGAGCAGGCCGGTCTTCTCGGTCAGGCCATAGCGCTGGGCCAGTTCGGGGGTCAGCGGCTGCAGGCTGAGGCCGAGCTTGGCCGCCTGCTCAGGCGCGCCGGCGCCGCCCTCCTCGCCGGGTACCGCTTCCGCGGTCGCCTCGCCGATGGAGGCGGTGAGGGTCAGGGCCTTGCCGCCGCGCATGATCTCCAGCCTGGTCTTGGAGCCCGGCGTCAGGCTGCCCACGCGGTTGCGCAGATCCCTGCTGCTCTCGATGGCCTTGCCGTTGAACCCGATGATGACGTCGCCCACCTGGACGCCGGCCTTTTCGGCGGCGGAATCCGGGCTGACCGAGGTGACCAGGGCGCCGTTGCTGTCGTTGAGGCTGAACTGCTTGGCCAGGTCCTTGTCCAGGTCCTGGATGCCCACGCCCAGCAGGCCCCGGGCGATCTTGCCGCCCTTGACGAGGGTGGGCAGCATGTTGCTGATCATGTTGGACGGGATGGCGAAGCCGATGCCGGCAGAACTGCCGCTCTGGGTGGCGATGGCGGAGTTCATGCCGATCACCTCGCCGTCCATGTTCACCAGCGGGCCGCCGGAGTTGCCGGGATTGATGGGCGCGTCGGTCTGGAGGAAGTCCTCGTAGTCGGCCACCCCCACATCCGACCGGCCGATGGCGCTGATGATGCCGGTGGTGACGGTCTGGGTCAGGCCGAACGGGGCGCCCACGGCCATCACCAGGTTCCCCACCCGCAGCGCGTCGGAATTGCCCAGCACCACGGTCGGCAGGTCGGCGGGCACTTTGTCCTTGATCTGGATGACCGCCACGTCGGTCTTGGGATCGGCGCTCACCACCACGGCCTTGAATTCGCGCTTGTCCGGCAGCCTCACCTTGATTTCATCCACCTCCTTCACCACGTGGTAGTTGGTGAGGATGTGCCCGGCCTTGTCCAGGATCATGCCGGAGCCCATGCCCCGCTGGGGCACCTTGTATTCCTTGGGCGCGGGCCGGCGCTGGGGGCCCTGCTGGCCGAAGAACTGGCGGAAGAAGTCCTCGCCGAAGGGGAACCCGGAATCCGGGCCCTGGGCGCGGACCATCTTCTCCGAGTAGACACTCACCACCGCGGGCTTGACGTGGGCCGCCACGGCCGCGTAGGCGTCGCCAAGGGCCTTGGCCGGGGCGACGACGGCGGCGGTGAGGGGCGGCGGCGGCTCCATCTTGGGCGAGGAGCAGCGGCCGGTGACGGCCAGCATGCCGCCGCCCACCAGCAGGGGGACGGCCAGGATGCTGGCGGTGAACAGGGCAAAGCGCTTCATAGGGAATCTCCTTCTGGGCGAACGCCTGATGACGATGGGGCCTCCGCGGTGAATGGGCGGGGGCAGGGTCCGGACCGGTCGGTCATGGGGTGCCTTCCTCCTTCGCCAGCAGCCTATTCAAAAACCGGGCCAGGATGCAAGGGCCGGGCTGACGGCCCTTTGTCCGGCCGAGGCCCGGGCATTTAGGGCATTTCTCCCTGCCCACCCGACATTTTTCCCTGGACGGCCCCGCAACTGCCCCACGGCAGCGCCGGAACCTGGAAGAATCGGTTTGGCCCCATCCTTGCTGCAAGGGCCCCAGGGGGGTTCCGGGTGGTCACACATTCCAGCGGCGAGCGGTCCTGCGGCATGGGCCGGCTCTGGGTGCTGGGGATCACCATGGTCCTGGCCATGGGCTGCGTGCTGGGGGTGAACCTGTTCCTGGAGACCCGGGAGACCCGGGCGGCCTTCGAGGACTTCAAGGATTCCCAGGTGAAGGTGGCGGTGGCCGCGGCCTGCGTCATGGTCTCCAACCTGGAATCGTCCCCCACCCCGCTGCCCTGGGTGCTGCGCGACCTGCACCCCCTGGAGCAGCCGGGCATCACCCGGCTGTTCGTGCATCCCCCGGGCCTGCCCTGGATCAGCCTGGACGGCCTGGAGGTGAGCGCGCCCACCCTGGACCTGGCCCTGGCCACCAAGGGCCGCTGGTTCCCCGTGGGGCCCCCGGAGGCCGCGGCCCTGGGCCTGCCGGACCGCACCGCCGCCCTGGCCCTGAGCGGCGCCATGGACCGCGGCGGCAGGACCTGGATCGTGGCGGTGGCCGGCACGGCCTTCCGCGAGCCGGACCGCTCCATGCACGCCCGCTGGCGCCTGCTGGCCAGCTTCCTGTCCATGGGCGTCTTCCTGTTCATCCTGGCCTGGTGGGCCCTGCGCTTCCAGAAGGAGGAGATGGAACTGGCCCGGGAGATCGAGCTGCGGGAACTGGGCCGGCACAAGGACCAGGCTCTGGCCCAGGCCGACCGGGCCGCCACCATGCTGACCCTGGCCTCGGGCGTGGCCCATGAGATCGGCACCCCCCTGGGCGTCATCTCCGGCCGGGCCGCGCAGCTGGTGTCGCGGATGCCGTCGGACGAGCGCAACCAGCGGCTGGCCCAGACCATCCAGGAGGAGGTGGAGCAGATCAACCGCACCATCCGCCGGTTCCTGGAACTGGCCCGGGGCGGCACTCCCAGGGCCGAAGAGTTCGGCACCGGGGACCTGGTGCGCGCCGCGGCCGCCATGGTCGAGCACCGCTTCCAGAAGGCCGGGGTGGAGCTGGCCCTGGACGCGCCCGCGGAGCTGCCCGGCATGCGCGGCGACTTCCAGCTGCTGCAGCACCTGCTGGTCAACCTCCTGCTCAACGCCTGCGACGCCTCCCAGCGGGGCGACCGGGTGGAGGTGAAGGCCCATGCGGCCGAGGGCCGGATGGTGTTCGAGGTGGCGGACCAGGGCAAGGGCATTCCCGAGGCCCTGGCCGAGCGGGTGCTGGAGCCGTTCTTCACCACCAAGCCCCAGGGCCAGGGCAGCGGCCTGGGCCTGGCCATCGCCCGCGAGATCGTCCGCATGCACCGGGGCGACATCCACATCGAGCGGCTCCAGCCCCGGGGCACGCGCATCCGCATCGCACTGCCGACTTAGGAGAAGAGCCGTGGCCTCACGCGTACTGGTCGTGGACGACCACCTGGAAATGGCCGAGATGCTGGCGGAGTCCCTGGCCGACGCCGGCTTCGATGCCGAGGCCCTGGCCTCGGGCAGCTCGGCCCTGGAGCGGCTGGAGGCCGGGGGCATCGACGCCCTGGTCACCGATCTGCGCATGAACCAGGTGAGCGGCCTGGACCTGCTGGCGGCCAGCAAGCGCGCCTCGCCCCAGCGTCCGGTCATCGTCATGACCGCCTACGGCGCCATCGACACCGCGGTGGAGTCCATCCGCCAGGGCGCCTACCACTACCTCACCAAGCCGTTCCAGCCCGAAGAGCTGGTGATCTTCCTGAGGCGGGCCCTGGAGGAGCGCAACCTGCAGGTGGAGGCCAAGCTGCTGCGCCGGGCGCTGCGCGGGCAGATGGGCGGGCAGATGGGCGGCGAAGGGCTGATCGGCACCAGCCCGGGCATGCGCGAAGTGCTGGAGCTCATGGAGCGGGTGGCCGCGGTGGACGTGCCGGTGCTCTTGCTGGGCGAGACCGGCACCGGCAAGAGCATGGTGGCCGGCGCCATCCACTCCCTGAGCCCGCGGGCCAAGGCGCCGTTCGTGGCGGTGAACTGCGCCGCCCTGCCCGAGGCCCTGCTGGAGAGCGAACTGTTCGGCCACATGAAGGGCGCCTTCACCGGCGCCACCTCCGACCGCCCCGGGCTGTTCGTGGAGGCCGAGCGCGGCACCATCCTGCTGGACGAGATCGGCGAGCTGCCCCTGTCCATCCAGGCCAAGCTGCTGCACGTGCTGGAGCGGGGCTCGGTGCGGCCGGTGGGGTCATCGCGGGAGCGGGCGGTGGACGTGCGGATCTTCGCGGCCACCCACCGGGACCTGCTGGAGATGACCAGGGCCCAGAAGTTCCGCGAGGACCTGCTCTACCGCCTGGACGTGGTGGCCATCCCCATCCCCGCCCTGCGCCACCGCAGGGAGGACATCCTGCCCCTGGTGGAGCATTTCCTGGAGACCTTCCGGGCCAAGTACCCCGCCAGCCCGGTGACCCGGCTCAGCCCCGCGGCCCTGAGCCGGCTCATGGACTACCCCTGGCCGGGCAACGTGCGCGAGCTGGCCCACCTGATCCAGCGGCTGGTGGTCCTGGGCCGCTCAGCCGTGGTGGACCTGGAGGACCTGCCCCCGGGCCTGCTGCACGACCCCCAGCAGACCCCCAACGGCTTTGGCGAGCTGATCCCGGCCCGCGACCTGCAGCACCGCTACGCCGCCTGGGCGCTGGAGCACTGCGGAGGGCACAAGAGCCGCACCGCGGAGCGGCTGGGCATCGACATCAAGACCCTGAATCGCTGGCTGCAGGATGATGGTGCTGGCGGAACAGCTTGAGCCGGGCTTCCAGCTCCGGGAACTGGGCGCGCGAGATCAGCGACGTGCAGGCCCGCAGGCCTTCGGTGCGCTCGCTGCCGGTGGTGTCCAGGGTGATGGCGCTGATGCCGTAGTGCAGGAGCTCCCTCAGCAGCTCCTTGCCCTGCATCCCCGGGTAGGAGATGGTGAAGTAGAAGCCGTCGGCCACCGGCTCCTCCAGGTCCTTGTCGTAGACGATCCGGAAGCCGCTCTCCAGGAAGATCCGCTTCATGGCCTTGGCCTTCTCGCCATACTCCTGGGCGATCGCCAGGAAATCGACGCTGCCGTCGTTCACGGCCTTGAACATGGCCGCCAGGGCGTACTGGGCCGAGTGGGAAGTGCCCCCTGACAAAGCGTAGATGGTGCCGAACAGCAGGGCATAGCCGAACTGGTCGGAATTGCAGTAGCGCAGCAGGTCGGGGCTGCGCATGGCCCAGACCTTGTCTCCCACCACCATCACGCCGATCCGCTCACCGGCGTAGCTGAAGGCCTTGGAGCTGGAGATGAGCAGGATGTAGTTGTCGGTGTACTTGGCCACGGTGGGCTGGTACGGCGGCCGGCCTGGCTTGCCGTAGTCCTTGCGGAAGTCCATGCCGAAGTAGGCCAGGTCTTCGATCACCACGGCGTTGTACTGCGTGGCCAGCTCGCCGATGATCCGCAGCTCTTCGTCGGTGAGGCAGATCCAGGACGGGTTGTTGGGGTTGGAATAGAGGATCGAGGAGACCTTGCCGTCCCGCAGGCAGGACTCCAGCTTGGCCCGCAGCTTCGGCCCGCGGTGCTCGTAGATGTCGAAGGAGCGGTAGCTGTGGCCCAGCAGCCTGCACTGCTGCTTCTGCACCGGGAAGCCCGGGTCCAGGAACAGGGTGCCTTCGCGGTCGGCCCACATGCGGTTGACGGTGAGGAAGCAGGCCATCCCGCCCATGGAGGAGCCCACGGTGGGGATGCAGTGCTCGGGGTCCACGTCCAGGTCCAGGAACATCTTGGCGAAGCGCGCGATCTCCCGCTTGAGCGGCGGGGTGCCCTGGATGTCCGGGTAGATGGCCGCCACGCCGTCCTTCAGGGCCTGGATCTGGGCGTCCACCCCCACCTGCAGCGCGGGCAGGCCGGGGATGCCCATCTCCATGCGCACGAAGGACTGTCCTGAGTCGGCTTCGATCTGGTCCACCAGCTTCTTGATTTCGCGGATGGAGTCCTGGGCGAGGCTCTTCATCCCGCTGCCTTCGAGCCGCCGGCGCACCACGTCCGCGTTGATGGGCGTCTGCCTGTTTTCCATGGGTTCCCCTGGGATTGACACCTCTTGAGGATTGCACCACCGCCCCGAGAGTCAAGGGGGGCCGGTCACAAGTGCTGCGGGTACTGGTTCCAGGCCAGCCAGTAGTAGCCGAAGGCTTCCATGAGCGAGGTGAAGCCGGCCAGGTCCACCGGCTTGACCAGGTAGCTGTTGGCCCGCCATTGGTAGGCCTTGGCGATGTCGCTTTCGGCGGCGGAGGTGGTGAGGATGACGATGGGGATCCGGCTGAGGGCGGGATCGCTCTTGACGGTGCGCAGGACCTCGAGCCCGTCCACCTTGGGCAACCGCAGATCGAGCAGCACCATGCCGGGCAGGGGGAACTCGCCGCGGTCCTGGAACTGACCGTGCCCGAACAGGTAGTCCAGCGCCTGCTGGCCGTCGCCCACGTGGACGATGCGGTTGGCCACCCGGAAATCCTCCAGGTTCCTGCGCACGATCTCGGCGTGGGCCGGGTCGTCCTCCACCAGCAGAATGAGGAATGGCTCACCGATCATCGTGGGGCTCCATGGCCAGGGGCAGGGTGAAACGGAAGCAGGTGCCCTGCCCCTCGCCGGCGGATTCCAGCCAGATCCGGCCGCCGTATTGTTCGACGATGCGCTTGACCAGCGCCAGCCCCAGCCCGGTGCCTTCGCTGGCCGGGTCCAGCTGCTCGAAAAGGCCGAAGACCTTGCCCTGGAAGCGCGGGTCGATGCCCATGCCGTTGTCCCGCACGAAGAACACGGTTTCCCCGGGCGCCTCCTCGGCGCCCAGGGCGACCAGCGGCGCGGCCTGCCCGCCCATGTACTTGACCGCGTTGTCCACCAGGTTCTGCCAGATCTGCTCCAGCCGGGGCCGGTCGCCGAACAGGGTGAGCGCCGGCGCCGCCACTGTCACCGAAACCTGCCCGGCGGAGATGGCCCCGCCCACGGTCTTCAGGGCGCCCTGGACCAGGTCGGCGAAGGCCACCCGCACCGGCACATTGGCGGCCCGGCCGACCCGCGAGACCTCCAGCAGGTCCTCCAGCAGATGGGTCATCTTGCCGGTGGCGGAGCGCATGAAGTCCAGGTCCTTGGCCACCCGCTCGGCCTTGCCCTCCGCCAGGTCCCGCTCCAGGTAGCCCAGGAAGGTCCTGACCGTGACCAGGGGGCTCTTGAGGTCGTGGGAGACCATGTAGGTGAACCGCTCCATCTCCGCGGTCTTCTGCCTGAGCTCGTCGTCCCGGCGCCTGCGCTCGGTGAAGTCCAGGTGGTTGCCCACCATGCGGGTGGCCCGGCCATGGCCGTCACGGCGGACCGCCTTCCCCCGGCCCAGGATCCACCGGGAACCGCCCTCCCGGGTCTCGACGCGGTACTCCGCTTCGAAGGAATCCAGCCCGTCGGCGCAGCGCTGCTTGGCGTCCCTGACCCGGCCCCGGTCCTCCGGGGCGACCCTGGCCAGCCACGCCTCCATGCTGCCGGGGAATTCGCCGGGCTCGAAGCCCACCATCCGGGCGCAGGACGGGCTGAAGTAGACCTGGCCGGTGGCGAGGTTCCAGTCCCAGATGCCGTCGGTGGCCACTTCCATGGCCAGCCGGAACCGCTCCTCGCTCTCCCGCAGGGACCTGAGCAGGTTGGCCACAGGCAGGAAGATGAGCACGTTGGCGAGCAGGAACAGCTGCAGGAAGCTGATCTCCTGCCCCAGGTCGAGCACCTGCCGGGTGTGCGGGGCCACGGCGACGAGGGTGACGATGCCGCTGGCCGTGGCCAGGAAGATGGCCATGGCCACGCCCACGAAGCCGAACCGGAAGGTGGCCCAGAGGAACAGGGGGCCCAGCAGGAAGAACCAGGGCGAGTGGCTGCCCAGGACGATGCTGGCGGTGACGGCGGGGACCAGGACCGCGATGGCCAGCGCTTCCAGCCGCGAGGGCGAACGGAGGATCTCGCCGAACTCCCCGGCGGCGCCGGCGAAAGCCGGCACGATGATCAGCAGCCCCAGCGCGTCGGCCGCGAACCAGGCCCTGAACACGGCCCAGAACGGCGTGCCCAGGTCCAGGCGCAGGGTCCCCGCGGCGATGGCGCCGGCCGCGGCCGCCGCCGCGCCCGCCACGCAGATGAACCTGAACAGCGACCGGGACTTGGTGAGATCGGTCCGCCCTCCGTCCAGAACCCGGAACAGCCATCCCGCCAGGAAGATCTCCAGGGAATTGCAGAGGGCCAGGCCCATGGCCAGCCAGCTGGTGTCCCCGGCCAGCAGGTTGGCGGCCAGGTTCCCCGCCAGGCCGCACACCAGCCATCCGGGCCATTGGCGCCGGGAGGTCCGCAGGAGGGCCACCACCACCACCGCGTTGGCAAGCCAGATGGAGGCGATGCGGCCGGATTCCCGGGTCAGCGCGATGCCGATGAAGGCGGTGGCGAACACCGCGAACGCGATCCAGGCGGCGGAGGCCGGGATGCTGCGCTGGGAGCGGGCGGGCCGTTGCATGGGGGTCATCCGTGGGATCGGGAAGGGTTCAGAACTGCGCCAGCTTGGTCCGGATCTCCCCCATGTCGAAGGGCTTCGAGATGATGCCCACCCTGGGCTGGCGGAAGCATTCCAGGTCCTCGATGTCCGGCTGGCCCGAGGAGATGAGCACCGGCAGCTCCGGGTGCAGGGCGCGGACGGCGGCCAGGGTCTGGGCCCCGTTCATGCCCGGCATGTTCTGGTCCAGGATGAGCAGGTCTGGGGGGGTGTCCGCGCGCAGTCCCTCCAGCAGGGCCGCGCCGCCGGCGAAGGTCTTCACCAGGCGCACCCCCACCTGCTTGAGCATCCGCGTCATGAGGAAGCGCACGTCTTCGTCGTCGTCCACCAGGTAGACCTTCAAGGGCCCCGGAGGCAGCGCGGCGGTGGCGGTGGCCGCGGCGGGGACCGGGGCGGGGATCCGGGGCAGCCGGAGCGCCACCGCGGTGCCCCGTCCCGGGTCGCTGGCGATGTCGATGGAGCCTCCGTGGGCCTTGACCACCCCATAGGTCATGCTCAGGCCCAGGCCGGTGCCCTTGCCCACCTCCTTGGTGGTGAAGAACGGGTCCATGACGCGCGCCAGGACCTCGGGCGGGATGCCGGCGCCGTCGTCCGACACGGTCACTTCCACCTGGCCGTCTTCCAGGAGGCCGGTGGCGAACCTCAGGGTCCCCCCGTCGGGCATGGCGTCGATGGCATTGATGGACAGGTTCACCAGGGCATGGCTGATGCTTCCGGCATCGCCGCTGATCCACAGGGCCTCCCCGGCCAGGGTCTGCACCACCTGGACCCGGTTCCGGGTGGTGTTCTCCAGGAGCAGGCAGACCTCCTGGACCAGGGCGTTCAGCTCGAACGGGGCCTGGCTCGAAAGGGTGGGCTGGGCGAAGTGGATGAGGGACTTCACCACCTCCTTGCCGCGCCGGCAGGCCTTGCCGATGCTCTGGTAGGATTCCCGGTCCGCCGGGTCGGTCGCGCGCTGTTCCCGCAGCGAGGCCGTGCCCATGACAATGCCCAGGACGTTGTTGATGTTGTGGGCCACGCCCGCCACCAGGATGCCCAGGCTCTCCATCTTCTGGGCCTGATGAAGCTGCGCCTGGAGCTCAGCGTTCCTCCGCTCGGCCAGCTTGCGCTCGGTGATGTCCAGGATGGAGCCTTCGGTCAGACCCTCCTCCCGGAACAGCCTCAGCGAAGTGAGGCAGTGCCGCACCTCCCCGTCCTTGCGCACCAGCTCGAACTCGAAGTCGGTCACGCGCCCGTCCGCCTCCAGCCTGCTCATCATCTCCGCCCGCCGCTGCGGGTCGGCCCAGTAATTCGCGGAGGGCCTGCCGATGACCTCGGCGCGGTTCTTGCCCAGGATCTCAAGGAACTTGTCGTTGCCTTCCAGGGCCTCGCTGCCGTCCGAGCGGGTCCGGAACATCCCCACTTCGGCGTTGTCGAACAGGCTCCGGAACCGACGTTCGCCCTCTTCCCGGGAACCGTGCACGGCCAGCAGCCGCCGGTGGGTCTGGGACAGCCAGCTGACCGTCCCCGCGAAGAAGACGAAGGCCAGGACCCGGTCGATCCCGGCCCAGACCGCATAGAAGGGGGTGCTGTACACATGGCCGGAGTAGTGGTCGGCGCAGCCCCAGGCCGTCATGGCCGCGGCCGTGCCCAGGGCGCCCCAGCGGTAGCCTCCGTACCAGGCGGAGATGGCGATGGGCGCCAGGTAGAAAGGGGTCAGGTCCAGTTCGTTGCTGGTGGTGGCGTCGAGGACGGTGATGGCCAGCAGCAGGACCGCGCTCAGCGCCAGCGCATGGGTAAACCACCTCCGGTCAAGCCATTTCGCATCCACGATACTTCCCGCTCCCTCGCTTCAGGTTTTCAACACTATAGCCCGTTCCCGGCCGCGGGAGGCACGGAAACAGCGAGGGCGCGGGTCAGCCCTGGTCGGCCTTGGCGACCCGGTCGGTGATGGTCTCCAGCAGATCCCAGATCTGGTGGCACTCCTCGCAGGTGGAGACGGGATCTCCGCATGGGAAGCCCTCGACGCCCATCCCTTCGCAGCGCGGATTGCGGACGTAGAACAGGAGTCCTTCAAGAACTTCGCTCATCCGGTCGCGGAGCCTGCTCTCCGGCAGGCCCCGGAGGCCCTGGATGAGGCGCCATTCGGCGGGGCTCAGGACCGCGGTGGTTGTAGGTTCAGGCATGGGCCGGCTCCTTGACTCCACCAGTATAGGCCCTGCGGCGGAACGGGAAGGCCGGCTACTTGTCGGGAGGGACCCTCATGATGGCCCGGAACCGGTTCATGGCGTCGATCTTGCCCATCCCCTGGGCCAGGTGAAGCACCGCCAGGATCTGCCCGTTGCCTCCGGCGGCCCAGGCGGACCTCCCGTCCCGCGACCCGATCACCGGGGCGGTGCCGGTCTCGACCCACCACATGCCCTCCTTGTAGTTGGCCTGGTTGAAGCTGAGCAGGAGCCGGCGGGTCCTGCGCACGGTCTCGTCCTGGGCCGGGTCCATGAGCCAGCGGAGCATGTCCACGGGGCTGGTGCGCAGCAGGTCGCCGTCCCCGACCCAGGCCGGGCCCATGGGCGGCAGTTCATTGCCCGGCGGCAGCCGGCCGCCCAGGAAGGGGGCGAAGGTGTCATCCAGCATGGCCCGCGCCGGGCCCTCGCCCAGGTCCCGCAGCCACCACTTCACCGACTCCTGGGCCCAGGACATGAACGCCAGGTCGCAGTTGGCCGCCAGGGCCTTGGCCAGGTCCACCTTGCCGTGGCCCTTGGGCAGCCAGCAGGCCCGCCCCTGGAACTTGCCGGTGCAGTTGAACTGCACGTTCATGGCGCCCCATTCCGAGCCCTCGAGCTTGAGCCAGACCAGGTCGGCCATGCAGCCCATGGGGAACTCGTCCGAGGCGTCCCCGAACCGGTAGACCAGCCCGTCCGGCCCGGAGATGGCCAGGGCCTCCCCGGGCAGCAGGGGCGCCACCGGAGGGCTGGGAGGCGGCGGCACGGCCGCCGAGAGGGCACAGACGGAAACCAGGAGCAGCGCTTTGAGGATGGACATGGAAGGCAGTATAACGGAGCCCATGGCATAATGCCCGCATGGTCCGACGCCGAGTCATCACCAACCTGCGCGGGGCGGTGAGTCCCGACCCCCGGGCCCCGTGGCAGGTGGATTTCCTTCCGGACGCCGCGATCGCCCTGGAAGGCGGGCGGATCCAGTGGCTGGGGCGGCGGGCCGAACTGCCCCCGGACTGGCGCGGGGCGCCGGCCCTGGACGGCGGGGGCCGCTGGGCCTCCCCCGGCTTCGTGGACCCCCACACCCACCTCCTGTTCGGGGGCGACCGCAGCCAGGAGTTCAACCGCCGGCTGCACGGCGTCAGCTACGCCCAGCTGGCCGCCGAGGGCGGCGGCATCCGCGAGACCATGCGCGCCACCCGGGCCGCCACCGTGACCGGGCTGGTGGAGCTGGGCGAGGCCCGCCTGCGCCAGTACCGCAGGAAGGGCGTGGTCCACCTGGAGGCCAAGACCGGCTACGGCCTGGAGCTGGAGGCGGAAAGCCGGCTGCTGGAGGCCTACGGCCGGCTCCGGGAGCGCGGCTGGAGTCTGGACGTGACCCTGATGCCCGCCCACGACCTGCCCGGGGAGTTCGCCGGCGACCCGGACCGCTACATCCGCACCGTGGCCCGGGACTGGCAGCCGGAGCTGGTCCGGCGCCACCCGGGGGTGGCGGGATTCTGCGACGTGTTCGTGGAGAAGGGCGTGTTCACCCCCGCCCATGGCCGGGAGATCCTGCGCTCAGGCCGGGCCCTGGGCCTGGCGCCGCGGATCCATGCCGACGAGTTCTGTCACACCGGCGGGGCCGAGCTGGCGGCGGAGCTGGGCGCCGCCAGCGCCGACCACCTGATGTTCGTGTCCGACCGAGGCATGGCCGCCATGGCCCAGGCCGGGGTCACCCCCACCCTGCTGCCCGCCACCACCCTGTTCCTGGGCATGCGCGACTACGCCCCCGCCCGCCGGATGGTCGAGGCCGGCTGCCGGCTGGCCCTGGCCTCGGACTTCAACCCCGGCTCCTGCGCCTGCATCGATCCCCTGCTGGTGCTGCGCCTTGGCTGCCTCCAGCTGCGCCTGACCTTCGAGGAGGCGCTCACCGCCATGACCCTCCACGCCGCCCGGAGCCTGGGCCGGGCCGACCTGGGCCACCTGCACCCGGGCGGCTCGGACCGCATCCTGCTATGGGACGTCCAGCACCCCCTGGACCTGGTCTACTGGATGGGCGAAAGCTTCCTCCCCACCCACCTGGACGAACTGGATTGAATCTCATTTTAAATTGACGATGTCTTATTAATACAGGTGACCTTGGCCTTTCGGCCCATACAAGAAAACCCCGGTTGTCCCGGGGTATATGGCTGGTAGACGTTTAGGGGAAATTTATTGAGGTCCCTTCACTGACCTCGGCCTTTGAACTCCTGAACGATGTTGTAGATGCGCTCCTTGGCCCTGAGTTTGGCTTTCTTGAGTTCGACTTCTTCCACCGTTTCCTGGGCGGAGAGCCGAATCTTGTTGCGGAGATATACAAGCCTCTCATCCGCAGCACGGTGCTCTTCCATCAACTTCCGAAATTCAAAATGCTCTTTCATGAGCTTATCCTGAACGTCCGGCTGGAGAAAATCCATGAACCCTCCATAAAAGGCCTGTTTACAGGCAGTTTACTTGTGTGAAAGATCTTTTCTTGCCCTAGGGTACTCCCGGTGGCATCTCCGTCAAGGGAATAGAATCCCCCTTGGCGGGCCGGTCTCCGGCCGGCGCCGAGGTTTTGGCGGCACACAAAGGTTAAGTCAATTCGGAGCCCGGTGATGGATTGGTTCGCGCGTGATTTCGATCTCCCCGCCTACTTCGAGATCTACCAGGACAAGGAAGCCCAGGCCGGGGTCGAGGGGCCGGGGCTGGCCCGCCTGCTGCGGCTGTCCCGGGGGGCGCTGGTGCTGGACCTCCCCTGCGGCTGGGGGCGCCTGCGCCCGGCCCTGGCGGCGGCGGGGCTGCGGGTGGTGGGCGGCGACCTGAGCGCCATGAACCTCGGCCGGCACCGGCGGGAAAACCCGGGCCCCTGCGCGCGCCTGGACCTGCGCCGGCTGCCGTTCCGGGACCGGTGCGCCGATGGCGTCCTCTGCGCCTACACCAGCTGGGGCTATTTCGCCACCGACGAGGAGAACCAGCGCCAGCTGGACGAGTTCGCCCGGGTGCTGAAGCCGGGGGGCGTCCTGGTCCTGGACCTGGTGGGCCGGGACCGCTGCCTCCGGGCCATCGGGCAGGTGGCGAACCGCTGGTACGACGTGGGCGGGAGCTACCGGGAGCGGGTGCGGCCCAGCCCCGACGGCCGGCGCGTCCTCACCGAACGGATCTGCCGCGGCACCCGGTTCCGCCACGACATCTGGGTCCCCACCGACGAGCAGGCCCGCGCCGCCCTGGACGCCGCCGGGCTGCGCCTGGACCAGGCCTACGGCGGCGTGGCCGGGCAGCCCTGGGCCGCGGACGCCGAGCGCTGGATCTACCGGGCGGTGCGGAACTGAGAGCGCTCTGCACGAAGCAGGCGAAAGCGGCGAAGCAGAGCCCCAAGCCCGCCAGCGCCGACCGGATGCCCAGGAGCTCCACCGCGGCGCTGCCCGCCAGAGGCCCCGCCATCATGCCCAGGGCGTAGGCGATGTTCAGGATCCCGAACACCGAGCCGTAGCTGTCGCTGCCCATGCGCTCCACCGCGTCGGCCATGGCCGGGGAGGCCGGGGACAGGATCAGGGTAGTGACCACGCCCACGCAGGCCATGGCCCCCGCCACCCCCCAGCCCCCCGCCATGAAGGCCGGGAGCGGGACGGCCACCGTGGCCAGGGCGAGGCCGGTCACCAGGATCACCCGCCTGCCCACCTTGTCCGAAAGGGCGCCGATGAGCGGCGAGGTGATCATGTGGGTGACCGCGGCAGCGCCGAAGCAGAGGCCGATGGCCGCGGGAGCCATGCCCAGGGCGCGGTCCAGGTGCAGCGGCAGGGTTGACTCCAGCAGCGCCAGCAGGCCCGCGCCCATGGCCATGGCCCCGGCGAAGACGCGGACGGTGCGGTTCTTCATGAGGTCCAGGAAGCCCATGCGGGTGTCGCGCACCGCCGGCACGTCCTTGAGCAGGGTGAGGCGGGCCAGCGCGTCCACCAGGGCCAGGGCGGCCGCCGCCAGGAAGGGCGCGCGCAGGCCGTAATGCTGGGAGAGCCAGCCCGCCAGGGTCGGCCCCAGCAGCACCCCCAGGTTGGCGAAGGCGAACACCGTGCCCATGGCCCGGCCCCGGGAGGAGGCCGGAAAGTGGTCCGCCAGCAGGGCCATGCCGGCGGTCCAGGTGGCGGTGGCCGAAAGCCCCTGGAGCACCCGGGCCAGGATCAGCAGCGGGTAGGAGCGGGCGAAG
>Ga0302320_10014770_pt1 | contig 16122 bp, 20 predicted proteins | sample Bog_T0_3_FD_202130 | JGI IMG/M metagenome (GOLD analysis project Ga0302320, IMG submission 202130) | Peat permafrost microbial communities from Stordalen Mire near Abisko, Sweden - Bog_T0_3 | ecosystem: Environmental > Terrestrial > Soil > Wetlands > Peat | place: Sweden: Abisko, Stordalen Mire... | reverse complement strand
CGTATCATGTATATTTATAAGTCAAAAAGAAGGAACTATTCAAATTCTGATCTTTTAAACTCAAATCAAAAGTTGACGTTTAAAAAAATAATACAATCTTTTAAAAAACAAAATACTCTTGAAGATGTTGAACAATTCCATCCAATTCGAAAGTTCTCCTATGACTTTTTTACTCGAAGAAATTCCTCAATTCCAGATCAACAAAATAAAAAAATAACCAAAATTATTGAAGATACTGAAAGAAAAAATTCCCCAGTAGCGAGTATGCGAAAAGTGGCCTTCAGCAATCGAGGCAACACTTTTTTCAATAAACAATTGAATAAAAAATTGTCATTTGGAGAACCTTTTAAAACTAGTCGGGAAAAATGCAACACAACTCCACAAAATAATAAATTTTTTACTCCGTTCACTGCCAGACAAATAATGTTTAGAAAGCCTCTCCCAGAAAAAAAAGGAAACAAATAAATTTTATTTTTTATAAATTTAATTGTTTTTTTATCACATAACAACTTATCCATTCCAAATTTTTATTATTTTTGAGGAGTTTTAATTTAAAATATTTTTTTTTTCAAAAATTGCTTCCAAAATGAATGAAATTAAAGAACCAATCTTCAAGAAAGTCAAATCTCATTTTGACGAAATCAACATGGAGTACACACCAGACGAATTGACAGAAGAATTTTTCCATGAGCACCAATCATTTGTTAAGGATATGATAAGTGAAATCAACAATAAATGCAACAAATTCATTGAATTCAAATATTATTTGAAATATCGGCGATTTACGATTTTTGCCATGTTTTTCATCCTTCCTTTGATGTTTCTTTTAGGTGTAATTGGATTTACATCAGAGGCTTTTATATTATCATGGTTTTTTTTCGCGTTTTTATTCTTTTCAATGTTCATATTTTTCCTGATTTTGTATTTTTTGAGCTCAAAAATCTCTACACAGTTCTTGATATACAGTCAACAGATCCAGGAAATCATTGATAGATATAATATGGAATGGCTTATTGAAAGGAAAATCTTCGCTTATTTCAGGACAAAATCTGTTGATTCATGGAAAAATAATAGAAAACCCTCGAATTTAAATGCTTACCAGCCTAAACAAAAGCTAAACCCGAAGCCAATTTCCATCAAATTCAAATTCTTTGTTCAATCGAGACTTCTTCGAATCATCAGGAATTTCTTTTGGATAGAATTCTTGAATTTTGCTGAAAATGAGCCTCTTTCTCAACAAAATAGTCCTTCCCCCAAAAAAATAATGTATTCAGATTCTCCTGTTAAACAACAAGTTCCAGGATTGAAACTATCTCAATATTCTCAAAATTCCAATGCGAATAACAATTCCCAAATTAATGCTAGTATTGCAAAATCTAATAACAATAAAAATATCAATAAATCTGGATTGTCATATAACAGTCAAATGATCCAAAAAACGCCAGAACGCAAAAACGTGCTCGAAAATGATCAAGTTGAAGAACAAAGCAATCAAAAAAGCGTTTATAATGGAAATGAGAAGTCCGGAGAACAAAGTAATCCAAGAAGCATTTACAAAAGCCAATCTCCAAATGTTATAAAATTTGAGGAAAGCTCAGACGCAAAAAGCCAAATAAAGACTAACAATGCAGATATAGAAGGAGTCAATGCGGAAAAATATTTCAAGGAATCAGACCAAATACAAAAAGAAGAACAGAATGTGGAAGAAGGAATTGAGCCTGCAGACACTCATAATAATTTAAAAGGCACCAACAATATTAAGAATGTGGAAGAAGAGCATGAAGAGGATTTTTGATTATATATTATATATATTAATTAGATTTTAGAATTTAAAAAAATTAGTTCTTCACAATGTTTCAATTTTTTATGCTTTAAACAGAAAATATATAATGCCATTATGGATTAATTTCATGTACTTTCAACTTGAGACCCAAATAATATGTCCAATCTACCTCTTTTTCTTTTATTTCCTTAAATATTTTGCTAAAATCAATAGTTTTGATCACCAAATTAACAGCAAAAGGATCGTAATCATTATTCTCGTCATTTTGAGGAAAGATGTTTAAAATGTTATGATATTCTATCAACCCAGCCAAAATACGAACAAGATTTTTGACGTCTTCTTTGAAAGGTGATTTTGACCCTAAATTGACAATATTCCTCAAAAAATCATTAACTTCCTTGATTGAAGTCACAATGAAATAATCCGAAATTAAAGAAAACTCTTTACTTTCATTCATTAGATCACTATGAAATATCTTACCAAACATGTTATCTTTCTTCGCTAAATCTTCAAAGGGTTTACTACTTGAAAGTTCTGTGAACATCGTGAAAACATTATCATTGGTCAATTGGATTTTGGCCACCAATGAATGGAAGGATTTGGCATTTTTAAAGTTTTCCCAATCGTCAAAATTCAATATATTAGCTGATTCAATTTCTGAAAGAAAACAACTCAAAATCGCCCATTGTTTCAAAATCAAGAAATATACCTTTTCTAAAGAAATCATGAATTTCCTTTGATGGCTGCTTTCTATGAGAAATCTCATATGATTAAGGAATTCTATGTAATAAAACACGGATTCCAACTTTTTTTCGTTATAAAGAAAAGTGTTCTTGATTTTATTGAAAGTTAATGGGATTTTGTTTTGGATCAAATTTTTGGGTGGGTCATCGTCGAAATTAAAAATCCTGTTTAGGAAATCATCATTATTTTCTAAAATTTTCTTGTCGACATCTGAATCACCTGAGGTTGTTTCTTTTTTTGAGTTTTCCGCTTCGGTCAAATGATCTTCATTTTCCTTTATAAAGGAAGGATTTTTGCTGAATCTTTCTACATTTGGTCGTTTTTCTAGTTCCAATTGATCATTTTTAAATGTAAATGAGGGTTTCTTAATAAAATTTTCCTTTCCGGAACCTAAAAAAAATAAGTCAGATTTGAAGATTTCCTCCCAAGTTATTCGGTCATTTTCATTGATTTTTAAGCAGCGACTTATGAATCTTTGCGTTTGCATCGAAACATCGACATGTTTTGGAAAATATAAAGGTTTAGAATATATATTTTTGACCAATTGGATTCTATCTTGAGAAGGCCAAGGAATTTCTCCATACAGAATTTCATAAAACATCACTCCCAATGACCAAATATCATGAGTTATGGTAAAAGTACCCTGCTCTAGGTATTTTGGAGGCATATAATATGGGGATCCAACAATCGGATTCATTGATCGTTCATTATTCTCACGGAACTGTTTTGCAAAACCAAAATCTCCTATTTTGAACACCCCGTCATTGATGAATATGTTCGCAGGTTTTAGGTCTCTATGAATAATTTTATGTTTGATCAATTCCTTCAATCCTTTGAGAATATCTGACATCACAAGAAGAGCTTCCGGCTCAGGTAATCTTTTTTTTAATGATAAAAGCGACGATAAATCACCGCCATTACAATATTCTGTAATGACATAGACATTATTCACTGTATTGACCAGATTATGCAATCGAACGAGATTTTGATGGTTCAATTTCTTCATGATTTCAATTTCTGCTTGCAAAGCCTTATAAAGATAATCATCTAAGACCTTTTTGTTTATGGTCTTGATAGCCACTATATTCCCGTTATCTTCATCAAAACCCGCAAATACGTTGCTGAAGGAACCTTTCCCTAAAATCGCCTGATAATTGAAACAATAATGGTCGACTTTTTTTTCTGGAGGGAGATTGACGATATTTTCAAGAGAGAGATTCATTTTGCGGAAATCTTGAAAGACAAATTTATTATTTGGAAGTATAGAAGTTTGTTTTTCTTTTTAAATATAGAATGAATTTAAATTTTATACTAAGTTTTTTCAAAGGAAAAAAACATTTAATAATAATTATATTATAAATATGAAATTTAACCATTTTACCGTTTGTTCTGTTTTTTTTTACAACAAATTTAAACAACCAAAAAAAATTCCATTTTAAATATATGAAAATGCATCGCTTTGTAATTAGTCAACGAACTCATCCATTAATTTCTCATTTGGATCGCTGCCATTGACTTCTGGTTTATAATCAGGAGCATCGCCTAAAAGAACTAATATGCATCCAATAAATGCAGCTGATGCAGGAACCCAAGCTGTTACATATCGAATGAATTCTGAATCATTGGCTTCCATTTGAGGACTTTGCTATAAATGATATTTGATGAATTTATTAAAAAAAAGACATTTGATTACCAAAATAAAAAAGAAAGCCAATCCATTCATGATTTTATCCAAAAAACTATATAATCCATAAACGATAGCACCTTCTGACCCTTTTCTTCCTATGACTTCTGCCTTAAGAAAATTAGAATAAAACTTATGATTTTTAAGGTTTTAGACTATGAAAGCTGTTCCAGCGTTCATGCTGAGAGATTGGCCTAAACCATATAATAAAGCGATTATATAGAAAATGTAATAGGTTTCAGGAGTTAAAAACTTTTTAAATAATTCAGATAAGTAAAAAAATCAAATTACAGTCATAACTAAAGCAGAAAATATCAAATTGAAAGTTCCAAGAGCGAAAGTTTTTTTTCTGCCGATTTTCTTAAAAAGGAATCCACTCGAAAAAGATCCAATGCATGAAGCTAAATAGATTATTAAAGGGAAAATCGCTAAATAAAGCGAAAGGTCGAAATTCTTTGAAGGTTGTTGGACCTTTAGGGTGAAAATTAGGAAAAAAGCAAGCAGATTTTGAGAGATACAATAGCAGATCCTTGTGCACATATAAATAATACCATATTGATAAAACATCTTTCTTGTCAACCACTCTTTCCAATTGAAAGCTTTGTGAGGACTACTATCGCTTGCAACACTTAGAATATGCCTAATTAAAATTTATTTATTAGTAAGATTATAGGAAACCAATATTACTTTTTCATATCCACCTCCATTTCTACATTTTTTAATTCATTTTCTTCATTTTTCTCTGCGATTTTCTTCATCGAGGACATCAAAGGACTATTATCAGAAATTTCACTATATTGTTCCAAAAATCGATTTTGAATGATATTTTGGATTGTTTTGGCCTTATTTAAACAAACTAAAAATGAGTTAAACATAACATAAATAAAATTTAAAGTAACTGTTTACAAGATGTGGCTCTGGAACACCAAACCAAAAAATGAAAGTCGCAATCACCCCGAAACTTCCTGTTATCAAAGACACCACGAAAAATTGTCGAAAAGGATTTTCGACAATACTGAAGGTCAAAAAAATTGACAAAAGCCCAATAAAATTTGAAATGAAAGTAAATGAATTCCTTAAATTATTGAGTTTATCTCTTCTGATCCTTGAAACACTTAAAGAAGGAACCAAAGACATATGGGAAACTTGGCTGGCTGCCCATCCCACATTATAAAGACAAAAGAAAAATGTGGAGTTGGCGATTTTTGCAGTATCAGAATTACAATAAAAGCAAGGTTCTAACAACATTAGAAAACTGATAAGTGTAAATATGGAGCCAAAGATATGCCATGGTTTTCGTTTCCCGATACTTGTATGGGTGCGATCAGATAAAAACCCAATTAATGGAGTCATTAAACTGTCAACTACCTGTCCAACTACCACTACGAAACCGACCCAATATCCTGGTCTTTCGGAGTCAATTGGAGAGATTTCCTTAAGAAAAAGGGGAAGAAATGAAAGAAGGATCGTGGAAGTGATGTCATTTTGGAAATGACCAACACCGTAACTCAAAATATTGCAAGTCGTTAGGCCATCGAATTCAACATCCATATAATTTTTTGTAGGAGCCAAAACAAGCTCGATTTCTTCTTTGCCGCTTTTTTTGCCTTTAACCAAATGAATTTCCATTAATTCGGATTCTATGTTTGCCATTTCTTTCTTGAAAAAGAGATTTTTTTAATTATTTCCTTTGGATTTTTTTTGTAAAAAATATCTGAAAGTCAATTTTTATTTTTGCTTTTTAATTTTTTATAGAGGAATTTCTGATTTGTATTAAAAAGTTAAAAATCAAAAATTAAAAAAAAATTCTTTAAAAAAAAAATAATTGAAAAAAAACCAAATTAAAATTACAAAGTTTTTATTAATAATTTTCGGAAATAAAATGTCTATTCACCTAAAACAACAATATTATCAGGATTTGGTGAGGAACAACGTTTTCCATTATCATAACAAAAATCTGCTGCTAGTTTATATTCGTCCGAATTAGGGTCCGCGCATCTAGCTAAAACTTGTTGATCATTGTCAAATTTAAGATCTGATGCTCTGAACAGAATAATAAATTTGAAAATCAAACAAATAATAATTTACATGCTCAAAGTTATAGTAGTCGACGGGCATACACTTTCCTTCGTTGGAGTTTCTGTTTTCCCACAATAAAAGAGGCAATTCCATGTAATATCCTCTTTCTGCAAAATTTAAAAGGCAATTTTCTAATAAAAATGAACCGAAGTTGCTTTTGCTGTGTTTTCTTTCTGAGGAGTTTGCTGGAGGAAGACAATTGGCTTTAAATAGGCTTTGGTCAAAAGATTTCTTGGTTGAATTGTGTCGAGAAAGAAGAAAACAAGAAAAACAAGGAGATTGATTTTTTTCATCCGTTTTTGAATATATTTATTTTTATTAATTTCTCATTAATTCATGAATTTGAAAAAAAATTGTAAAACAACACAATTTAAATATTTGGATTATTGTTAGGTTTTGTAGGTTCATTAACTTTGTTGTTCGATGGTTTGGGAGCAATCAAATGTGGGTTGCTTTCGTTTTTCACTAAATTAAAGAACTCTTGAATATCGCTTGTTTTGCAAATTCTATTTTCAAACAAAAAATTATAATAAGTTGTAGCTTTATGAATACTGAAGCAATGTGGTCACAGTCAATCTACTTTCTGGATTAATATGTTTATAAACAAAACTTGCAATGTCATCTGAATCGATTTCTGAATTCATTGAAAATATTTTATAGGTCGCACTTATGCAAGAATACATCATAAACTCGATATCTATGGCTGCAAGACTCTCTAATTCATTTAAATCAAAAAGGTCAAAAAGGACTTATTAAGAAAAACTAATTAATTAATAAAGTAAAAAGGAATGAATAATACATCGGACTTTGTCCTCATTTTTGGCATCAGAAAATAAAGCTAATCCACTAAATAGCTCTAAAGAATCAATCAATCCATTGTTATCAGTATCCCAAATAACAAATGCAGACTCGTTGGAACCGAATATTTGCTCGAATTCCGTGAGGTCCATAGAAAAATTATCACATATTGATTTGAAGGTAGCATGGAAATCGGATAATTTTGACAAAGGCACTATATTTTAACAAATAATTATATATTTTTAAAGTAATGATGAAAACTATTTAATAATGAGCTTGTATTTTTTCTATAGCCATAACTAGACTTGATGACCGTCAAAGAATTCCCCATATTTGAAAAAAAAAACTTTTTTTTTAATTATATGAGAATCAAAATTATTTAAATTTTTTAATAAAATAATCATGAAGGTGACTCGATTGTTGTTGAAGCGGTCCTTTTTTTCTTTGGATGTTTTCCAAGACGTCCAAAATTTTTTTCTGATCCTCGATTTTCAAAGATTCAGTGGCATCTTTATTTTTAAAATCGTCAAGGAAATTCAAACACATCTTTTGCAAAAAGTTAGATTTTCCTATCATTGCCAATCTTTTGAGCAAAAGAACTGCTGTTTTTCTTCTTAATTTCTTCAAACAACTTCCAGTTTTCATCATCAATCTTATTAAATAAATGTCATCTCCGGAGTTTAAAATAGTGCTATAAGCCTCATCTAGCTCATTGTTTTCTAAATGATCGAGAGCTTTTGCCCATATTTTGGCTATTCCTTCTTCTTTTTCCAGGATTTCATCAAATTTTTGCTTTTTATTGTTGTGACCTTCATCATTATAATCTAAGGTATCTTCTAAATTGTCATTGTCACTATCATATTTTATGGTGTCATCAAGGTCAGAATTCAGATTTTTATGGTTTTTTAAATAATATGGAGGAAGTAATTCATTTTCTGAGATGTTATTTTGATTTTTTATGGGGGGATAATAATTGGTTACATAATGGCAATTTTCGCAAAAGATCTGATCATTTTCCCTACTTTTCATTAGAATTTCATTTAGCTCTTTTTTAAGATTTTCATTTGAACTTTTAACAAATTCTTTTCTTCTTGGGTCTTGACTCCAAATAATAAATCCACCTCCTATGTTCATTAAGAGAAAAAAAATAGTTACTTTTATTTAAGAAAAAAAAACAACCTGTTCCTGTTTTTTTCTTGATGAAGTTTTTGCCTTTGGTCTCAGCAATCCAACCAGCATTTTTTTGAAATAGTTGTTCAAAATTACTTTCATTATGAGCAATTTTTCCATAATCAGGTTGACTAAGGCCATATTTACTCATGTTATTTGGATTCTTATACGTGACAAGATCATCTGCATTCTTTGGATAAAAGTCATTAGAAGATCTGATATTAATTAGATCATCTGGTCCTAACATTCTAAAAGCTTGGGATGTTTTGGCATTTTCTATTTGTTTATATCTTTGAATGGTCTGTTTCCAATAAGAAAGAGCCTCTTTTGCTGCGGTTTGAACTTTGATGACACGATCTTTGGTGGTTTCAATCAGAGACCTTATGATTTTTTCCTAACTCAATTTTTAATTTAATAGATAGTGCAATAATTTACATAATGTGCACCTATGGTATATTCATTGGTTTCAACTGATTTTATGGCTAGAATTTTAAAAATAGCACAACATTCCACCTTAAATATATAATGATTGAAAGGTGGTTTTTGGTTATTCAAATAAAATATTGTTTTGTCTATGATTTCTCTGTTAAATTGATTAAAGTCTTCCCAGTTCAATAATCCGACAAGTAACGTCGCGATTTGGAGAATTGTTGGAACATCAAAAATGTTTTTCTAGAGAGAAAATAAATTTAATTTCCCCCTTTTTCTAAATTTACCAAAAACACCGGAAAGATCTTCAGAGATATCAGTTGCAGAAATTCTAGATCATTTAAATTTCCCAAACATTCAATAAAATCCCTCAAAATTAGCAAACTTGTATGTTGGGACAACCGATCTGTTCCTCCAATAATTATTCCAAATAGAGTATCAAACATCAAAAGACTTCTTATCTCAAGCGTTTGATCAATTAAACAATTGACGTAAATTTCTCTCCAAGTTTTACTACATGCTAACGGAATTTTTTCATTAGCATCCTTAAAATAATTTTGCAAAAGAATTATAAGCTTCAATATGGTTTTTGTAATATGTGAGGGTTTTTCAATGGGGTCAATAAAATCCGATTTATAAATAGTTGCGAGAAAGCCTATAATTAGTACTTCATATTCATTATTGGATTTGTTAGGTGGTCGTTTATAATCCAACATTGATGAAAGCCATATTCTGATGTTTTTCGGGCTTGAGTTTTTCGTGATCAAAGAATGAATTTCTTTGATTGCAGAGTCTTTTGTTTCTGTAGGGGAAAGCCTTGAAAGTAAATTAATGAACTGGTTTTTCAGACTCATCTGGAAATCTGATTGAAAATCCATTTTATTTATTTATTTATTTTTTTTTAAAAACAGTTTTTTACAATGGAATGACTTTTCAAACTGGAGTTAGACTTTATATTATTTTTTAAATTTCAAAACAATTAATTTAGTTAAAAAAAAGGAAAACAAAAAAATTTGAATTATTTTTCTTAAAAAACAAAAATAAAAGAAAAAATTATAATTTACTTTATTTTATTTTTGAAAAAGAATTAACAAAATTTAGAGAAAAAATGAAAATGCTTGTTCCACTCAAATGTTGGTTTTTCCCAATAAAATGTAAAGCACTTTTTCCTCCAAAAGAGGCACGAAGCCAAATAGAGAAAGATCCTTTTCCAAAATAATTACAATCTATTAGGGTCTTATAATTAATTACATCAGCTTCGCAAGATCTTTGAATTTTTCGGCACGTTTCTGAATTAATGATTTGGTCGGATGACTCATCTTCTTGTGAAATTTTATTTAGAAAATATTCTACATCCTCTGCTTTTGATTTTCCAAACAATAGTACATACATATTTTCTATTTTTTAAATCCATAATAAATAAATTTTATCGGGCAATTACTATTATCAGATGAGCCAATCAAATTAATGAGTCCTTTGAAAACCAAATCATTTTTGGCTCTATCGTTAATTTTAGCCATGATGTCCTGAGAATTTAAGTTTTCAAAGGCTTTCCAATTGAAAGTGAATTTTAATTTCAAAAATCAAATCTTTTACTAAGGCTTTGCATTTCAAAATTTGTTTCATTTAACGAATCTTTGCTTTTTTCATCTTCGGACTGTCTTTTTCCTGCCTTTTTAATTTACAAAGTCAGCTCTTTGAGTATAAACAAGATTCTGAAAAATACCTTTAGGAATATAAAAACATATTCATTTTTGTCCTTGGGGTTATGATGATAACCAATGTATTCGGAATTGTTCGCTTCAAAATGACTTTACATAAAAGAAAATTGATGGTGAAAAATTTTAGATCTGTACTTGAAAAATTTCTTCAACTCAAGATATCCTTGATTTATATCATTCTTCAACTTAATTCTTTTTTCCTCATATTCGTACATTTCATCCCCATTTATTTCTATATGATTTATACTATCCAATGTCTGGGATATTATCACGGTCTGCAACATATTGGTTGGGTTAGGAAAAACAAAAACTGGCAGATAATTAATCTTCCCACAAAAATATCCTTTAATTAATTAAGCAATCGAGTTTTGACATACTTTTTCTGCATTAAAAACATTATTGAGAAGATCAATGATGCTGCCTTTGTTTGAAAAATCCACCTTGATACTATCAATATCATTGGATTCAAAAGTTGATAAAGGCTCAAGAGGTGAGCCTCCTGTGAATTCTTCTCTTTTTTTTTTTTCGATAATGTAGGTGTTTTTACTAGTTTTGCGCTCATGAAGATGAATGATATTTTCCACCTGGTTTAAAATTTTTTGATTACGAGGGGGTTTGTCTTTATTTTCTTCATAGATTTTGGTTCGGTCATATTTGTTTAAAAGGTTTTTATCTCTGGTCTTGCGATCTGCACAAGGCAGTTCAAAAACTTGATTTCCCATTCTCGAAAATTTCTTTTAACTGTTTAAATGATTTTTTGCGTTTATTTTTATCCGTATTTTTTAATTAATAATTAAGAATGCTGCTGTTTTTTTATATTTTTATTTTTGATTAAATAGAGTTTGGAATTCGATGGGTCAATAGAAGAAGGTGAGTTGGGATTGTTGCCAACCTTCTTTTTTTTGTTAATGAACTTTTTCAGTTTTTTCGTTTTTATGTTTTTTTCCTTTTTTTCTTTAAAAAAATATTCATTTCAAATTCTTAAAAAAAATTAAATAAATTACCTTCTTTTGGCAAAAAAGTCGTTCCAAACTCTTTGATTTTTTCTATAGACAAAGGAGGCTGATATCCATAATGTGATTCGTCTAAATTGTTTTCATTTGATAATATAATTTCCAAAATTGCGAGGTTTTTCATAATTTTAATTTTGATTTGATCAGAGTTTTTCGCTTGAAATTCATCTTCAACTTCCTTTGATTTTATTTCATTTATCTGAGAAAGACCTTTAATTTTTTTTCTCAAAATGTCCGCTGTAATCAAAGCTTTATTAACTGCGTTTCCTGAAGCAGTTAAGCTAATTTTTGGAAATTTCTCATTTATCAATAATTTTGCTCCATAAGCAATGTATTTCTTGGTTGATCCTGTTGATTTTATGTTAATATTTGGGTCAGGTTCATGATGAAAAGCCTGAGGTTTGGGAATTCTGACATAGTCTTTAAAAAGATCGTTTTCCATAACATAATTATTTTTTATTTATATATTTTTTTTTAATTTTCAAATTTATTATATTTTATTGATGGAATCAAGAATAAAAAAAACAATGCAATTAAACGTTAAAGTTAAATTGTTTATTAAAATTCTCAACCACAAAGGCTCCTTCGATTGTTGTCTTGCTGGGCTCTGGTTCAACAGGCAATTTGCTGATGTTAATCTTATTGTTCACTACGAATAGTGGGTTATTATTCTTGAGAACATCATCATTCAGGGAAATTCCATCCAGGTATTGTTTCAAAAGACTCTTCAATAACACATTATCGTTTTGCAGCGATTCTTTTTGCTTTTGAATTGACAATTTATCTAATAAGACTTTATTATATCTCTTGTAGAAGTTGTTCAAATAGCTGAATTCTTTATACATTTGTTCCGTGATTTCTAATAAAAACAAATTATTTTGAAAGAAAAATAAATTAAATTAAAAAACCTTGGAATATGGGTCTTAACTCTTCAGGTATGTCTGATTCTTCAACTGAACTTTCATAGAAAGGCAAGACTTTTTCCTTTTCTGTTTCTAATCTTCTGCATAATTCTGCTGTTTTTATAATTTTTTCTCCTACAGCTGTATATTCTTTCAATTTCAAAACAGCATTTCGGCTATTGTTCACCAATTCAGTTAATCTTCTTTGCTGTTGATATAAAAAATTTTTAGATCGTGAATAATTTAAGAATTTTTACCTCTTCTTCTCTAAATTTCATCATCTTCACCTTCAACTCCTGATAATTTTTTTGAATGTTCTCCTTTTCTTTTTTTAAGGCCTGGTTCCTAGCTTGGAACTCTTTTGTATGTTGTAGGATTTTCAACTTCATAAGATCAATATTGGCCTTCTTAATGTCGATGTTTCTGACCAAAGTGTTAATATTGGAAGTCATTTTTTTATTCAACTCAAAATAATGCGAATGATCGTCTGTTCTATATTTAGGAAAAAAATAATTTTTAATTGAATCAATCAAACTTTTTCGCGGTATCGCTGATGTATTTTTGATGGAGTTGTTCCAGATCGCTATAATATTTCGTATGTCTTGACTCCAAGGTTTGCCTCATAGCGTTTTCATCTTCTAGGTTTTTATTTTTGGTTTCTTCATGGAACCTATAATTGAATTTCAAAGAAAATTGTAATTAGAAAATAAAACGTTTGGTGATCATTGCTTGCCTCATCAGTTTTTTTTTTCTCCTCTTCTTTCACAGTTTCGATCATGTCATCCACCTCTCGCATTTTATTCTTCTGGTTTTTGATCATATCTTCTCTTTCCTAGAATTTTTTACAAATATTTTTGACTAAATCTATTAGAAAATATACTCGATCAAACTCTTCCTCAATTATTTTCACATCACGTTCAAATTCCTCATGAAGACCTCTTAATCGACTGCTTTGGAGCAAAATCATTTCTTCCAAATGAATCAGATGGTTTCTTAAGGCAACTTGATATTGATCTTCTGCCTCATCGATGTTCTTATCCAACATTTGGATGAAAGCCTCCTTGGAATCTAATTCTCTTTGATTGTTTTGCGAATAAATATCGATTTCATTCTTCAATTGTTCTGTCTTAGCCAAACGCATGATTTTGCGCCAATAGGTCAACAGCTTTTTCTGGTTGTAATTGACGATTTTTTGCTCCTTTTGGACTCTTTTATTCAATTCTTCCCGTTTGACTTTGGAAAATTTCATAAATTGGTCATATTCTTCCTGAGTTTTAGCGATCGGTTTTGGTTTAGTGTTTTTCTTTTCAGTTTGTGAACCAGGCTAAAAAAATAATGTTAGCAGTATTTTTTTAAAAAAATATATACTTTAGTGCTTCTGCCTTTGAGGGTCTTTCCTAATAATGCCATAATTCAAGATTTTTGTCAAATTATATAACGATTTTCTTTTTATTAAATTTTGAATTTTTGATTAAATGTACTCTAATTTCTGAATTTCAAGTCCTTTGAAATTTTATCTATAAAAAATTTCATTATGAAATTTCAAGTTTTTTGAAATTTAAATTTAATTTGAAGATTTGTTTTAAATGAATAATTTCTTGTTTTTTTAAAATTTAAATTCAAAGAAAAATGTTTAATTAGTATATTTACATCAATAAATTTCAAATTAAAACATATTTTTGATGTATTTCTTTCAATGAAATTATCCTGTTATTTCGAAACTGTGGATTCTCGCTTTTAATTTTATTTATCATTAATTGATTAAAAGACACGTTTCTGGTCACGAATTTTTTGTCTAGAATGCTACTAATGGCTCTTTCAGTAGCAAAGGAATCCAAAGTATTTTCTTTAAAAGTGGTTATTCTGGATTTTTCAATGGCTGGAAATTTGGTTTCATTATTTAAATCAATGAAATGACTTTCATTGGCATTATCTGTTTCCGTTATGTTTTTAATTTCTTTTTTATTAATATTTTTCTTGAGAAATTTAAGAGATTTAGGAACATATGTTTGAGGAAAGGGTATCATTTGGTTTTTGAATTCGGGATTTAAAGAGATTAATTGAGGAAATAAAGCTTCATTGAGTTCAAACTCTTTTTTCCTTAGCTTTACTTTTTCGAAGGAATCTTTCATTTTTCTGATGTTTTGATTTGAATGAGGGTTTTTCTGCTTAACCTTTATTTCTTTGGTTAAAGTCAAATTAGTGTTTTCATAAACTGTTGATATATTTTTCCTAAGTGGACTTTGTTCTTTGAAGCTTTTTGGTTCGGTTTTTCTTGATTGTTTATTTGCTTTGTCTTTTCGTTTAGTTTTTTTGGAGGTTTTTTCAAAGGCAAAGGGATTGTTAGCATAAACGTTCTTTATTTCGGGCAGACGCAAGCCTTGGTTTAAAGCATTTTTTTCAACTAATGTGTTAAAATTTCTGATTATGAAGTCCAAATCCAAAAGTTGTTCTAAATTTAATAGAAAGAACTTCAAGAACATTCAATTAAAAACTTGCATTTGGTCGTTTTGAGGGATCGACTTTTAAGAGAGTTTGGATCAGCAATTCTAAATCGCTGGAAAATTCCTTAGGTATCGGAGGATAATATCCTTAGTTTCAAAAAAAAATTTTAACTAAATAAAAAAAAAGAAATCATCAAAATACCTCTTAAAATTTTTTTCTTTAATTCATCCATGTTTTCTCCTCGAAAGGCTGGCTTTAATGCGCAAATTTCATATATTATACATCCCAAAGACCAGATATCGCATTTTTCTGTGTAAGGAGAAGATTCCCATAATTCAGGACTAAAAAGATAAAAATGGCTAAGTTAAATTAATATATGAAATGTGACCTTAAATAATTTGTTGGAATAGATATTTGGTTATATCCCTTATCCTCAAATATATTGATATCCCCAATTTTAAGAGTTCCTTCAGAGGTGAGTAAAATATTTGAAGGCTTTTTTTTTAACTTATAACTAATTAATAAAAATAAAAAACCTTCAAAGCACGATGTAAAATTTTTTGACTATGCAGGCTCTTTAATGCCTTTAAAAGCTATTTATTATATATCATTATTACTAGAGAGAATTTTTTGGATATAACTTACTTGAAAAAAAATATTCCATATTTGTTGTTCTTCAATAGTTTTCCCCAAATGCAATAATTCATTCAACTTAGTTTGGAGATCCCCTTTATCAGCGAATTCCACCAAAACACTAAAGATAATAATAATATAAATCTTTCATTAGAATAACAAAATCCTTTCTAACCAAAAATTCTTGGCCTTCTCATCATAAGCAATCTCATGATGTTTGATAATATTTGGATGATTGAGAAGCGAGATTTTCTGAAACTTTTCATAGACTTTTTTCAGCTGATTTGCATCAGCATCGAATTTCAATTTTTTCAGGATGAAGTCTTTCTTTTCATTGAGATTCCTCACTTGGAAAATACTAGAAAAACGTCCTTCTCCAATGAAATTCACGATTTCGTACCCGTTCATTTAATGTTTTTATCTAATTTTTTATTAAAAAAATTAATTAATTTCGTTTTATTTTTTCAATTATAAAAATTATCCCCATTTCAGGAAATTCATCTTTTTTTTCTTCATCAAGTTCCTTCTCAAATCCCCATTCTTTATTAAAAATTCTGCCAAATCCACAAATTTCATCTTATTACTAAGTTTCATATTTCCGAAGAACTCCTTTTTCTTATTTTGTAATCCAGAGCTTAATAATTCTGGGCTCTTTTTGTCAGGACTTTGTGCGGGCAAAATGAACCCAGTGTTTGCTACTGGAGTGGGAGTTGCTAAGCTT
>Ga0302320_10014769_pt1 | contig 16122 bp, 6 predicted proteins | sample Bog_T0_3_FD_202130 | JGI IMG/M metagenome (GOLD analysis project Ga0302320, IMG submission 202130) | Peat permafrost microbial communities from Stordalen Mire near Abisko, Sweden - Bog_T0_3 | ecosystem: Environmental > Terrestrial > Soil > Wetlands > Peat | place: Sweden: Abisko, Stordalen Mire... | reverse complement strand
TTTCGATGAATGTTGGTGAAACGATGCGCAGGGAGACTTCGCGGTAGATCCCTCCGAAAGTGAGGTAGTCGACCTCGTATCCGAATGGCGGAATGTCTGGCCGTTCGCTTGAGTCAACTTCCACCGCCAGTACGTTCTCTCGGTCAAAGTCCACATGGGACGTCAATTCGAAAGAAAACGGAGTAAAGCCACCCTTGTATTCACCCAGCGGGACGCCATTGATCCATACCTTGGAAGCGGTCATGACCCCTTCAAAATCGACAAAAATCCGGCGTCCGCGCGCAGCTTCCGGCAGGCGAATGCGCCGGCGATAGATGGAAACAAACTCGTAGGATTTCTCGTCGAAACTGTGCCACGGCACGCGAAGATTGGTGTGAGGTACTGCCACCCGGACAAAATGGCTGTCGTCATATTCGCGAGCCCGCGCTGCAGGTGTGGCCGTTGGGCTGAAGCGCCAACTGCGGTTGATGGGAAGCACAAGGCGGCCTGGCGCACTCGCGGCTGGTTCCGAGGCGAAACCGGCAATGGGCAACCCAGGCGCCACTGATGCGCTGGCAATCAGGGTTCCAGTAGTCTTGAGAAAATCGCGACGATCCATGATGCTCCTTGCTCGATGAAACAGATATAGCGAGTTGGCTCCATCAATGTTTGGTGACTGTGGGGGCCTTCTCGGCGTAAACGAATTGCTGAACTTCCGCACGCTCCTTGTCGATCTCAGCCAGATGTTGTGCTCGAAGCTTCTGATAAACATCAAATTCCTTTTGTGCCTGATCCTTCTGTCCTACGTGAACATAGTCCGTTCCCAGGCGATAATGCGCATCGGACAGGTTTGGGTTCAGTTCCAACGCGCGCAAGTACTCCGGGATAGATTTCGCATACTCATGCTGGTCGGCGTATAGATTTCCCAACTGCACATGCGAATCCGGAAGTTTCTCATCGAGTGCAATCGACTTTTGCAGCAGAGACTCTACATCATGTAGATTCAGCCCGGTGTCTCCGGCTCGCTTCCCTTTCCACAGACTGAGCGCATAGTAGTACTGGGCCAGAGCGTTCTTGGGCTGAAGCTCCGCATAGTGCCGGAATCTTTGGATTACGGCTTCGGCCTGATTGGGTGAACTGTCGTATGCCTTGGAGAGAAAAACGTAACAGCGAGCGTCGGAGGGGTCCAGGTCTGCGGCGGTAAGCAGTGCCTTGACGGCCTCGTCATATTTGCCGCGCAAGTCCAACGCCATCCCCAGACCAATCATGAGTCTGGGGGAATTCGGGAATCGCTGTGTAGCTGTCTGAAAAACATCAATGGCCGGTTCGTAAGTTCTGTGCAGCAGTAACTCGCTTCCCCAATCGAACAAGTTGTCCTCGCTCGGGTCCATATGAGCAGCCGTTTCGAACTCGCTTGCCGCGGCCACGAATTTCCCTTCTTTCTCTTCGATCTGGCCCAGCAGATCGTGAAGTTCCCCAGTATTCTTCTTCTCAAGCAGCGATTGAATCCCTTGCCTCGCTTCTGTAAGGTGGCCGGTGAGAAAATTGGCCATTGCTAAGTCGTAGCCGTTGTCATAGGAAGAAGGATTGATACGCTGCGCCCGTTCCAGAAAAGGTCGCGCATCTGCAAGCTTTCCTAACTGAACGTAGAATTCTCCCAGGTTATGGTTGGTGCCAAAGTCTTCCGGTGCCAGCGCCTGCGCCTTGCGAAACTGTTCTCCAGCTTGTGTGCTCTTGCCTGCATGGTTGAGGGTAGCTGCCAGGCTGGTCCTGGCCTCCGACGAATCAGGCTTCAGGCGAATCGCTAATTCCAGATTTGGAATTGCTTTGGCATCATCAGACAGCGAGGCGTATACCACGCCCAGCAACTCATGGATCTCAAAACTGTTCGGCGCGTGGGGTAGAAGATCTTCCAACTGGGCAGCAGACTCTGCGTACTTTCCTGCTTCATATTGCGCCACCGCAGACTGATACTGGCGATCCCATTTCGCTGTCTGGCTGTCCTGTGCTGCCCCAATCGCCGTATATGACAGAAATGCGCTGAGAATTGCGGGGCAAAGAAAACCGCGATTCTTGCTCAACGTCTCCCCCCGATTGCCGCGTGAGCGAAGCGCTACGCTACGCAGAAAAACGCCCCGGAATGACGCCTGACTGGCGCAGCTCCCGGGGCGTTTCCATTCTAGCTCAGTAGTACAGTTTCAATGCAAATTGAATCTGCCTGGGATCGAAGGGAGCATCGCGAGTGGATCCAATTGCTCCGAAAGTTGTGCTGGTGTAAGTGCCTGAACCACCAACCGACACGACGCCGTTGCCGCCGAAGTTGGGCGCGTTGAAGTTCGGGTGGTTGAGGATGTTGAAAAACTCGGCTCGAAACTGCATTGAGAAGCGTTCGGTCAGCTGGAATGCCTTGAACATGGAGAAGTCCAGACGGTGGAATCCCGGACCAACGATCTGTCCTGCCTTGCTACCCAGAGCCGCCGCGCCGCTAAGAGGCACGCAGCCTGCCGGCGAGTCAGCAATAGGGGCTAAATCGTTTCCCAACTGGCAAGGCTGGCTGAAGGCGGATGGATTTCCGATCCAGAACGGCCCGTGATATCCACCCAGCGTCGTGTCCTTGATTCCAAGTTGCGGGCTCTTGCCGGGCATCAGGACATCGTTGCAATTCGTTCCAGAGGTCGTTCCAGTTGGACAGGTGAAGTTGAGAGGCTGGCCACCCTGCAGGGTCACAATCCAGTTTGAGGACCATCCTCCGAGAACGGCGTTACCGACTCCTCCAGTATTCATATAACGTTTGCCTTTGCCAATCGGCAGCTCATACCCGCCGCTGAAGTGGAGAACCTGGCGAAGATCGAAGTCGGCCAACGCATAATCGAACTTTGGCCCGAGTCCCGGCACAGAATATGCGCGAAGCGAACCTGTGCTGCCGCCGTTCAACAAATCGCCCGCGTCCGACATGGTCTTCGACCAGGTGTAGGCGAGCAAGAACGATAAGCCGTTGGAATACTGCTGTTCGAGTTTCGTTTGCAGGCCATGGTAGGAACTTACACCGTAAGTTGCCTGATAACTTCCGCCACCGAAATCAACAAATGGAACGCAGCTATTTTCCGCCAAGGTTGCAAACGGGCAACCCTTTCCGGTGCTGATACCGGCAGGCAGAATCTGGGTCACATTCTGATAACCGACGCCCCCCTGAAGATCCTCGCCGTGGGTGTAGACATACGACGCCGTCGCAGACAATGTGTGCGTTACTGAGTATTGGAGTGTGCCGTTCGCGCTGATGGTTCGCGGAGTCTGGTAGTCGAACTGGAGACCCTGGAGGCCTAGACCCAGAGAATTGACGGCTGTGGGGGTAAGCGGGATACACGAGAAGCCGGACTCAAAGGAGGCCGTGCCGCCCGGACCTGCGCACCCGCTCCCGCCCACCTGCCCGGGTCCGTTTCCAGCATACGGAGTGTTGTAGCTGAGCGGAGCTACCTGTGACTCAGCGCTCGGAAAGGCGGGGTCCGCATGGATTGAAGGATTGAGGTTGAAAACGAAGGGATAATTCTCGCCAATGTTCGGGCCATATCCCTGGTTCTCAAAAGAGTTGAAGAACAAGCCGAATCCACCGCGAGCCACCAACTTACGCGAAATCTCGTAAGCTAGGCCAACGCGAGGCGCGTAGTTCGCCTTTTGCGTCTGAAGGAGTCCCTGCCCGTACTTGTCTGTACTGAGAAGTGTAATCCCGTCTTTAGCCAGCAGATCGACGAAACCCGCGCAAGCGATGCCGGAGCAGGTGGAGTTCGTGGACAGGGAACGATTGTCTTTTCCACTTGCAGGAATGATTAAGGTCGGCCCGCCGATTCCCTTTTCAGGCAGGGCGATTGGAACAAAGTTAGCCTGACCTCCATTCTGCTCGTTAATCGGTCCAAAGAAGTCCCAACGGAGACCGAGGTTCAAGGTCAACTTCGGGGTCATCTTCCAGTCGTCCTGGAAGTAGGTAGAGAAGTACATTTTTTCATCGTAGGTCTTGTTGATGTTGGAGGCGTAGACGTTGTCTGCACCGCCCGAATAGCTAAAGCCGTTCGGATTTGGGCTTCCGCCGATGGTGGCTGGAGCCGCAATCGGCGTAAGCAGCATCTGGGCAATGCCACCATTGGTGCCGCCCTGGTTTGGAATGTCGGTAAAGCTCCCACCGTAGTTGAATGCGCCGCGCGACCAGGCCGGCTGCAAGGTGGAGAACTTCACGTGCTGGTACTCGATTCCCAATTTGAAGCTGTGCTTCCCGTAAATTTTGGTGAAGTCGTCGGTGACCTGAAGGGTCGCGCTCACTTCGTCCGAAGGAAGGAAGTTGTTGCTTCCCAGATTCTGCAGATTGCTGATATAGAAATTTGGGAGGCCGCCATTCTCAGCCACTTGCTGAATGTCCTGGATGCCGAATTGCGCCGGAATTCCACTCTGGCTACCAACTGGTCCGAATCGGGTGGTATGCAGGTGGGCGAAGCCGGCGCGCGCCTGGTTAATTGTGTTCGGGTTGAAAACGAACGTGTAGGCTGCCACCATCTGGGCGGATTTAGCAGTTTGGATGCCCTGCTGGAATGCGCCGCCATCGGCCACGCCGGCAAACGGGCCTGGAATGAACTGCGGGTCGTCCGCATAGCTGAAACGGCCGAAGATTTGGTTTTTCTCGTTGGGGTTGAAGTCCTCGCGCGTGTCAAAGGTATTGGAATGCTCGTAGAGACTGGGGCTGTCCTGGTACGTGGCCAAGCCTGCATTCGGCGTCGGGTAGAGATTCAACAGCTTTACTGCATTCGGGTCAATCCGGGAACTGGGTAGTTGATTGAGGTCGGAGCAGGCGGCCTGTGTGAAATTCATTGTGCCTGGTCCGCATACGGAGCTGAAGGGGTCACGAACGTAGCCATCGGCTCCCGCTTTGTTCGTCAGGCCAGTGACCGGATCGACTGCTCCAGCGGCCACGAACCGTGTTGTGCCAGGGTCAAGAATGACGCCTCTCTGGATCGTTCGTCCGATGATGTCGGTTCTTGCAGCGCCAGCTTGCTGCGTAAGGATGTCGCTCAGATTGGCGTATCCGCTGCTCCGTTCCAGACTGGTCGGCACCGAACTGGTGGCCGAGGTCCCTTGCACGCGGCGCTTCCCTTCGTAGTCGCCAAAGAAGAACATTTTGTTCTTGATGACCGGGCCGCCGATCGTCGCTCCAAACTGATTCAGACGAAGCCTGCCCTTTACAGGCGTGGTCGAATTGTCTTCAAACCAATCCGCGGCATCGAGTTTATCATTGCGGAAGAATTCCCATGCCGCGCCATGGATTTTATTGGTTCCCGACTTGATCGTCGCATTGAGGACCGCGCCCGCGGAACGCCCAAGCTCAGCACTGAAGTCCGCGGTCTGGACCTTGAACTCTTGAATTGCGTCCACAGGAGGCAGAATGACGAAGTTTGTGCCGTTCAGGAAGTCGACGGCGTTGGAGTTGTTGTCAATTCCGTCCAGGAGGTAGTTGTTCTGCGCTGGCCGTAGACCGTTTGCGGAAAAAGCTCCCGAGGCTGCATTGCCACGCGTGTCGGCTTGCGGCGTTTGCATCCCGGCACCAAGCTGCGCAAGGAAGGTAAAGTTTCGCCCATTCAGAGGCAGGCTGTTTACGCTCTCCTGGGTTACGACCTGTCCGACAGACGCCTCTTCCGTTTGCAACAGTGGCGGGGCAGTGCTCACTTCGACGGTTTCAGTGGCGGCGCCAAGCTTAAGCTGAATGTTGACGAGCAGGCTCTGCGCGACGTTCACCTGCACATTGTCCTGAGTCGTCTTGGAGAAGCCTCTTGCTGTAGCAGAGATCTTGTAATTCCCGATCCTGACCGGCGAAAAGGTGTATACGCCAGTGCCGCTGGAGGTGGTTTGCAGGGCTATGCCCTGGTCAGTGTTCAGCAGGGTCACGCGCGCACCGGGAATAACCGCGCCCGTGGTGTCTTGAATGGTTCCGCTGATTGATCCTTCGTCGACCTGCGCGGACGCATTCGGTCCCGCGACCAGGCAGATGAAGAAAAATGTGAGGGTTAGATAGCCAAACTTCCTGAGCCAAACTGCGGCACTGCGATCACGGCCCATTCGAGTATCCTCCACTTTCACCTGTTTTTGCTCACCACATTCTCGTGGTTTGAGAGGGAATTCACAGCTCACTGGCAGAAATCTGTAAACGATTTCAAGCGAGGCTGTAAACGCACTTTTTGTTGCGCGAAAAATCTATTACGATCGCAAGATATTTGTCAACCAAAAGTTGGAGATTATTGTTTTTGGCGGGATTCACGCGTCCCGAAACTCGGGCGCTAAGGGCTGGCTTGATACGTTTCTCGCTTGACGCAAGTTGATCAAAATCAATTCGTCACGCTGAAGCACCCACGGATTTTCGCCCCACGTTGATAATCATTAGGGCCGCGAATATAATCCGCCAAGACTTGGTCCGACGTCCGAGGACGCGGAAGAACTCGTGGTCAAGCCCCAAAAAGAGGCCTGCCAATGGAAATCGGACTGTGCCCTGGCGCCGAGAGGGGCTCTGAATTCGTTTTTGATCCCGGTTCCCTCGTCGATCCCTCCAAACGAAGATTCCTTCACGCGGCAGGAATGCTGATGGCCGGCCTCCTGCTTCCGAGCGCTGGTGCGGAACAGGCCTCTCACGCGGCTGCGGGTTCAGGACACAAGATAATCGTTGTCGTGATTGGCGGCGTGCGCCGCGATGAGACGTTCTCTCCAGAGGGAATGGTGAACATCCCTCACCTTACAACGGATCTGCTTCCACAATCGCTTTTCTATCGCCACGCGCGCAACGAAGGAGTGACCGCGCACTTCAATGCAATTTCAAGCATCCTCACCGGCAACTGGCAACGCGTAGACGACTGGGGCAAATTCGCTCCGACCACACCCACATTGTTTGAACAATTCCGCAAGGGACTTCGAGTCGATCGAAGCAATACGTGGGTTGTGGCCAGCAACAAGGCGCTCACCAGCCTAATCGGGGCAAGCTCGGATTCAAATTATGGCCCAAACTACGGCGCCAACGTCGTATTCCCCAAGCAACTGATGCTCCAGGCTGTGGTCGAAGCACTCCGCCAGGGCCGCACCGCCAACATGGCGGACCGAAACAAGGTGGAAGCAGAACTGGAAAGCGCGATGGAGGGAAGCAACTACGAAGGGCTGGGCTGGAACGTATTCGACGCTTCCAACCAGCTCGATCCGCGCGTGCGCACCACCATCCAGAGCGCGATCGCCGGTTTTGTGCGCAGCGGTGGTCCAACTTCCGGAGACGAACTCACGTTCTTCATGACTCGTGAGATCATGCGCAAGTTCGCTCCACAAGTGCTGGTTGTCGCGCTTTCCGACGTGGAAGCGGCACACTTCGGTTCCTATTCGCTCCACACCGCCGGCATCAAGACCGCGGATCGCCTGACCTACCAGTTGTGGCAGGAAATCGAGGCTAATCCCGATTACCGGGGGAAGACGACAATGGTGATTCTGCCTGAATTTGGCCGGGATCCCGATGGATCATCGACCAACGGATTCTTCAACCACCGAGCCAATGTGGATTCAACAAGAGACACGTGGATGATGACTCTGGGAGCGGCCGTGGACAGGCCTCAGATGATTGAGCGTCCCATTCATCACATTGACCTTTGCCCAACGCTGGCTAAACTTCTGGGATTCCCGCTTCTAGACGCGCAGGGCAAAATCCTTGCGGAAATTCGCGGCTAGCTGGCTGCGGTCCGGCCGCGATGGGGATGATTCTTGAGCTTGAAGGAGACTATGACGGCCGAACAAAAACTGCCAGTCGAAATTCAAAACGCCCTGAGCAAAGGGCTGCTCAATCGCATACCGCTGACTTTTCTCCCCTTTGTCAATCAACAACTCAATCACTGGGAATTTCTTTTCCACAACGAGCGGCAGTCGGTTGAAAGACTCCTTCTTTACGTGGCAAGCCTCAGCTCGGAACAGTCCGCAGATTTGTTCAGAAACGTGGTCGAACTGGAAGACAAGATGGGTGTCCGACATTGGCAGTTCTCCACTACCGAGCAAACAATCCAGAACTCCTCCCAACTGGCAAGTTCGCAGTATTTCCAGGATTGGCGGCGGGCGGTTCAGGCGGTCTTCGACGCTGCCGACGCACACGCGTTGGAAAGCGCCGGCGCTTCAAGCAAGTCCGGACCGAGATTGGTTCTGCTTGGCATCCCTCAAACCCTTCCCGTGGATAAGTCCGGGATTTGGCACCGGTGGCAGGGAGCCGGCAGGGCTATAAAACTCGATCTTTCTCAAATCGGCGAGCCTCACAAGGCTTTCGAAAAGCTGGTTGCAGGTGTGCCAAACGGGTACTCCGGGCAATCGCAAGGGCTGATGGATGCTGCCCGCAACCGTTCCAATGCATTGCCGGCGGATACCTGGGTGGTGGATGCGGGAAGAAGCCTCGTCGATGCCGTTCTCTTGAAGGGTGCGCCGGATTCAACAAATCCGCCGGCTATCTTGCTGAGCAATGGGAGGCTGGATCTCTATCGCCAAAGCTTCTCCCACGAAATGAATTCCATGCGCAAGGATCTTGCCGACGCAGACGCGGTATTCGATCTTCTTCGCAAGGTCGATGTCGCCCCATGGTGCCCCGAGGAAGTGGCAGCGGACCAGGCAACGCGCGAGTTTGTGCGTTCTCTCTATCTCACTGGAAACGGCGCCGTCATCTTTGGCAACTCCTTTGTCGAGTGGGCGGCCTCTGAAGCGTTTCGACGCGCCCGTCCCACTTTCCTGGCGGCACAATTCGGAATGCGCAGCAAGCCAAAGCCCTTCACTGGAGTGGCTGTCTTCGATAACCCGGAGCAGGTCAACCCTCTCCCTGCTGTCGATGATTTACCTGGCAGCGCCGAAGACGCACAGATTTTGGCGCTCTACGTATGGCTTGCAGCCAGCCGTTACGCGGAATATCAGAGGTCAACTGTGTGTGTATGTCTTGCCGAGAGCCTGTCGGAAGCTTACGTCGTGGCACCTCCGGAATTTGCCCTTTCCCAGGCAGCTCAGCCAGTCTCTTTTGACAGTCTTTTCAGCGCGCTTCGCAACTGGATTTCATAGAAGAACCCCCTGCTCGTTCCCCAGTCGCCACAAGTCATGCGCTCAAGCTACACACCCGGAATGCCTCGCAACTGTTCGACCTATCGCAACAAACACCGGCGGTTGGACTGCGTCTGGCCGCGGTGCTATCCTTCGGGCACATCGCTTGCAACCCGGACTCGCTTAGGATGACGCGCCAAAAAAGAGCCACACGTTGCCTGTCCCGACGAACACTCCTGAAGGGCCTTGGGATGGCGCCTCTCCTCTTGCGCCCGTCCCCTTTTTTCGGATCTTCGGTACTCTTCGGTCCGCTTGAAGACGTTGCCAACCTGAATTCGACACTTGCCTTTTCCGATGTTCGGTTGACGCCCCACTACCCCGCCAGATCCCCTTTGGCCGATGTTCTCCGCTTTCTTCCTCCTGGTTCCGACGAGTACATTACGGAAAAATATGCGTTTGAAATTGAGGCTCTCCTCAAACAATGGAGCCGGGCCCTCAAGGCATCCATCCGAGACTTTGCCCTCCTGGAGAATCTTCTTTCCCCTTCCATTGAAGCCACCCCTTTCAAACCGGTTAGTGAAGCAACGGTACGTTCTGGTTTCGGGGTCGACGTTGTACGCCGGCATTTCGCCGCGCAAACTGCCGCTGGCCGCGACCGTTTTCTTGAGGAGATTCGCAATTGGCTTGGGCAAGTCTCTCGAATCGGGGTTGCAGAATTTGAGATCTACGGCATTCAAGAAATTTCCTCTGAACCACTGTCGCTTCGCACAACAATCCGCTACGACATCGTCGCCGAAAGAAGCAATGACCTACGTGAGGAACGAGTTGGTTCATGGCGAATCGAGTGGGTTCGCGATGCATCCTCAGCATGGATGGTTCTTAAGTGGGAAGTTGACGACGAGACTGTGAGCGTCACCCAAGGGCCTGTTTTTCTCGACGTAACCTCACAGGCTCTCGGAAAAGAAGAGTCCTACAAAAAGCAGATGCTGCGAGGCGCAGACTACTGGCGCACCGTATTGGACGGAGCGATTGGGGTTGACGTGTACTCCAATAATGGCGTTGCCGCAGGCGACTACGACAACGACGGCTTCGACGACTTCTACGTATGCCAGCCTGCCGGGCTACCAAACCGCCTTTACCGCAACCGGGGCGACGGAACCTTTGAAGACGTAACGGAAAAGGCTGGCGTCGGGGTGCTCGACAACACCGCATGCGCGCTATTCGCGGACTTCGATAACAATGGACTTCAGGATCTTCTCGTCGTATGCGGCACCGGGCCTCTGCTCTTCCTGAATCAAGGCGACGGGTCCTTCCGCATCAAGCGCGACGCTTTCAAATTTGCAAAGCCTCCGCAAGGGACTTTCACCCATGCGGCGGTTGCCGATTACGATCGCGACGGGCGGCTCGACATCTATTTCTGCATGTATATGTACTACCTGGGACTCGACCAGTATCACTATCCAATTCCCTATTTTGACGCCCGCAACGGTCCACCGAACTGCCTTTTCCATAACGAAGGAGACGGCACGTTTGTCGAGACAACTGAAGCAACGGGGATGAACGCCGACAACGACCGGTACACCTTCTCCTGCGCCTGGGGTGACTCCAACTCCAACGGCCTTCCCGATCTTTTTGTGGCCAATGACTTCGGCAGTTCTCAACTCTATCGCAACAACGGAGACGGGACTTTCACGGTCGCATCACGCGAAGCCCATGTCGAGGAGGTTGGCGCTGGAATGGGTTGCAGCTGGTGCGATTTCGACAATGACGGACACCAGGATGTTTATGTGCCAAGCATGTGGGAGGCAGCCGGACAACGGGTTTCAGAACAAAAGCAGTTTCACGAAAACGCACCGCAGAATATTCGCAAGCTCTATCAGCGGCACGCGCGCGGCAATGCGCTCTATCGCAATCAGGGCGACGGGACGTTTCGAAACGTCGGTCATCAGGCCAGCGTCGAAATGGGGCGCTGGTCCTGGTCCTCGGAGTTCTGGGACTTTGATCACGATGGATACTCCGACCTCTATGTCGCAAATGGTTACCTCTCATCTGTGGACCGGGACGATGTGGCCGGCTTCTTCTGGCGCCAAGTGGTAGCTAAATCGTCTGAAGATGCAGCCCCCTCACTCGCTTACGAGCATGGTTGGAACGCGATCAACGAGTTGGTTAGATCGGACCACACATGGCATGGCTATGCAAGAAATGTGATGTTTGCAAACAATCGAGACGGAACATTCTCGGAGATTTCCGGCCCCTCCGGCCTGGATTTTATTGAGGACAGCCGCACCTTTGTTCTTGCCGATCTCGATCACGATGGACGGCTGGAGGTGATTCTCAAGAATCGCAACGCTCCTCAGCTCCGTATATTGCACAATTCGATGAAGGAGATTGGTAACTCCATCGCTTTCCGTTTGCGCGGCCGCCAAAGCAATCGCGATGCCATTGGTACAGCAGTTACTTTGAAAACTGAACATATGCAGCAAACTAAGTATCTTCAGGCTGGAACCGGGTTTCTGGCTCAGCATTCCAAGGAGTTATTTTTTGGCGTCGGAAAGGAGGAAGGTAAGGTCGCCGCAACAATTCGATGGCCCAATGGACTTACTCAGAGTCTAACCAATCTCCCGGTGAGCCACAGAATCGAGATTGAAGAAGGGTCCGCTAATTTTGTTGCAAGACCGTTCGCATCGCCAACATCAGGCTACTCGATGGCAGGAACGCCACCAGCGTTGGAGACGCTTCCCTCGGAAGCACACACCTGGCTCATTGACCCTTTAAAAGCGCCTGCGCTTTCGCTTCCCGACCTGGCAGGCAACCTGCATGAACTCCATTCGCTGCAAGGTTCTTTCGTTCTGGTCGCTTTCTGGTCAACCGCCGCGCAATTATCCATTGACCAGTTGAGAGTTCTCGATCAGCACCGGGCCGCGATTGCCGCTAGCCAACTTCAAGTCCTGGCTGTAAACGTTAACGAGGCGAATGAAGGTCAAGCCGTACGCTCCTTTGCCGCGCAACAGGGATTTTCATTTCCGGTCCTTCTGGCCACTGAAGATGTGGCAGGCATCTATAACGTCATCTATCGTCATCTTTTCGACCGCCGCAGAGATCTGGGAATTCCGACCTCCTTTTTGATCGATAAACAGAGCGTGATAGTCAAGGTGTATCAAGGCATGGTCGACGCACAAAGCATTCTGGACGACATGACATCTGCTCCAACAAACCATGCGGATCGCGTACGGAAAGCTCTTCCATTTCCTGGCACACTCTTCCAGGGTGGGTTCCGGCGCAATGACTTCACTTACGGCGTCGCGCTCTTTCAGCTCGGCTACCTGGAACAAGCTGCAGAATCATTTCGACAGGTAGTAGCCTCCAGGCCAGACGATCCTGATGCCTATTACAATCTGGGTACACTCGCGCTGCGAAGACATGACTTTGCTGAAGCCCGTCAATATCTTGAACAGACTTTGAAGCTCCGGTCCGCTTATCCGGAGGCCTGGAACAATCTCGGCATGATGGCGGCCGAGCGGGGCCGCATTGAGGAAGCAGTCCAGGACTTCCAAGAATCGCTTGCTCTGCGGCCAAAATACGCGGTCGCGCTTCTGAACCTTGGCAATATCTACAGGCGGATGCAGAGTTTCGGGAAAGCGGAAGAATCATTGCTTCACGCTTTCGATATTCAACCTGATGATCCCGAAGTCAACTACAGCCTGGGCATGCTGTACGCACAGCAAAACCAGGTAAAAAAAGCGTCGGATTTCCTCCAAAAGGCGATCGCACTCCGCCCTGACTATCCTGAAGCGTTGAATAACCTTGGTGTCCTCTATGTAAGAGAGCAGGGTTACTCAAGAGCAGAAGAGGAGTTCAGGATTGGCATTCGCATTGCGCCAAACTATGATCAGTCCTATCTCAATCTCGCCCGCCTCTACGCGATGCAGGGTGACAAGAATCAGGCAAGAGAAATACTGCAGGATCTGCTCCATATCCAACCGCAGAATTCTGCCGCGAAACAGGCATTCGAAAGGCTACAATGACCGCGGTGGCGAGCACACTAAACAATATTGGACCAGCGGGCAGTTGTGCCTCGCCTGATTCCAGATTCGGATTCACGAAGACTTGGAAGAGGACCGGCAGCTTGCTTGTACTGTTCTGTATTATTGAGCCCTGTGCAGGCCAGCAACCCCGAGCAAAGAGTTCCGATGACTTTCAACCGGTCAAGGAACTTCTGCAGCAAGGCCATTTTGACGAGGCCAAGGCTGCAGTTCTTGAGCAACTTCAGCGGAACCCCGTAAGCGTTGACGGCCTGAACCTCTTGGGGATCATTGAAAGCGATCAGCAGGATTTCTCCAACGCTCTCGCGGCGTTCGACAAAGCTCTGAGACTTTCCCCGAATTCCGCCGAGACTCACAACAACCTTGGCGATTTCTATCTCTCGCAGAAAAAACCCGGTCTGGCGGAAAAGGAATTCCGGACAGTTCTTCGGCTTGACCCTGGGAATCGAGATGGGAACTACAACCTGGGTATGCTTCTCATGGCTCGTGGCGCATCTCTGGAGGCCATCCCGCACTTTGCGCGAATACATCCAGCAAATCGAGAATCAACATTCAACTTGATACATGCTTATCTCCAGAGCAAGCGTACAGAGGATGCCTTGCGGACTGCGCAGGTTTTTTCCGACAAAAATAAGAGCGATGTTCAAGTTCATTTCTCATTAGCGGTTTTGCTCGCCTCTGAAAAGCAGTACAAGCCTGCCGAGCTCGAATTCGAAAAGGCTGATGCTCTTGAACCTGGCACATTCGAGATTCTCTATAACTTCGGACAAGCTCTCCTGCGCGCCGGCGATTTTCCCAAGGCAGATCTCGAGTTAAACCGAGCACTCAAGTTGCAGCCGGAGTCGCCCGATACACTCTATCTGCTTGCTCTGGCCTGCAAGAACGAATCGCGCCCACTCGACGCCCTCAACCTGCTTATCCACGCGCATAAAATTGCGCCGGACAATACGGATATCATCTTGCTCATGGCCCAGATCAGTATGTCTCAGGACTACTACGAAGATGCGGTGCCCCTGTTGGAGTCGGGTGTGAAGATCGCACCTCAGCGGGCGGATCTCTCCGCCGCATTGGGCCAAAGCTATTTCATGTCCGGGAAGATTGATAAGGCCCTCGACCGGTTCAAGAGGCTTCTCGAAATCGAACCCTCGGCCCGCTCTTACGCCTTCGTAGCACTCGCTTACCGGAACCTGGGAAGGTTCAATGAGGCAAAGCAATATGTTACCCAGGGGCTCAAGCTGGATCCGCACAATAACTCCTGCTTGCTAAACCTTGGCATGATTGACGAAGCGCAGGGGGACAAGGCAGGCGCAGAAGCCACCTTCAAAGAAGTACTCCGCTCGGATACTGACTTTCCTGACGCTCTTCTTGAATTGGCTAACCTTAGTATTGCGAACAAGCGGTTTGCCGAGGCGGAGAGTCTGCTTAAGGATTTTGTCCGCGTCGGCCACAACCCAGCTGCCGGATACTACAAGCTTGCCATGGTGGAGAGAAACCTGCATCAGGTGGATGCTGCCAATAGAGACTTGAAGGCGTTTCAGGCATTGTCTAAGAATGCTTCGGCCGGCCCCCTCCCCTTCCAGCACCTTTTCGATTTTCTTGACACTCGATCAAAACTTGATCCAGGCAGCCGGGGCCAGTTGGATATTGCCGATCTCACTGACCAGATTCACAAGCATCCAGATCAAACAGAAGATCTATATTTCCTGGCCGAGGCCTATCTCAAATCCGGAAATGTTGGTGAGGCCGCGAACGCCATTGTGAACCTCGATAAATTGATCGCCGACGATTACAGGACTTTGACGGGAGTGGGTGTGTTGCTGGCCCGTTATCATCTGTACGACGATGCTATACGGCATTTTCAGGCCGCCTTACAGGTGAATCCGGCGTCTGATGAAGTGGAATTTGACCTTGCCGATGCTTATTTCAGAAGGCGCCTCTATGCGGAAGCCCTCGAGGCTGCCAACAAGGTATCTGAAGTGGGGCGCAAAGATGACGCCTATCTCGCACTGCTTGGTGATATCTATGCGCATCTCGGTGACACCGCACGTGCAGAAGATATCTTCAAGGGCGCGATCCAACGCAATCCCGACGACGATCAGAACTATCTGGCCGTTGCCCTTCTGGATTTTCGCCGCAACAATCTTGAGGATGCCAGGCAGATTCTTCTGAAGGGGCAGGCCCGGGTTCCTGGATCAGGGAAAATACTTTGGGGCCTCGGAATCGCTTCAGTTCTGGAAGGGAAAACAGCTCAGGCCGCAAGCCAATTCGAAAAAGCTGTCGATCTGCTTCCGGAATGGCCTGGAAGTTACTCCGTTCTGGGTGTTTTTTATTATGAATCCGGCCAGATTGACAAAGCAAAAGAAGTGTTAAGCCGCTTTGAGAACAGCAGCGCAAGCGGGAGCCTTGATACAAAGCGGATCGAACAATCCCTCGCTCAAACCGCGACTACTTCTTCCACAGCAAATGAACCCATGTCTCCGGCCAACAAGGCGCAGCTGCTTCAACTGGCACTATCTCTCGCGGACAAGACATTATGAAGACTTTGCGTCTAAAGGATCATTTTGAGCGGTCGTGTTTGCCAGTGTGGTGTTGCCCAATGTCTCTAATCTTGTTCTTCGCGGTCGCTTACCCAGCCGGCGACGCGGCACAGCAGCCCGCAAAACCTCAGGATGCTCGCGTCGCCGTTCGTTACACCGACATCCGCAAATCCGCCGGCATTACCTTTGTCCAGGACTCCACGCAATCTGATGAGAAGTACTATCTCGAGACCATGGGCACCGGAGTTGCGTGGATTGACTACGATCAGGATGGACTGATGGACCTCTATTTAGTTCAGTCCGGCGCAACCGATGCCTATAAACCTGCTAAGCCATTGCGTTCAGCACTCTATCACAACAACGGCGACGGAACATTTACAGACGTAACTGTCAAGGCAGGGGTCGGAGGCGAAGGGCACTATGGGCAGGGCGTAGCAGTTGGTGATTTTGACAACGACGGCTCTCCCGATCTCTATGTGACAGGCTACGGCCGA
>Ga0302320_10014764_pt1 | contig 16125 bp, 12 predicted proteins | sample Bog_T0_3_FD_202130 | JGI IMG/M metagenome (GOLD analysis project Ga0302320, IMG submission 202130) | Peat permafrost microbial communities from Stordalen Mire near Abisko, Sweden - Bog_T0_3 | ecosystem: Environmental > Terrestrial > Soil > Wetlands > Peat | place: Sweden: Abisko, Stordalen Mire... | reverse complement strand
GGCCCAAGCGCGCAAGACTACGGCACTCTTCGGCTGCCAATGACAGGGTCACGCGCCGCCAGCCGCGCTGGTCGCCGAGTTCCTGTCCTTCTCTCAGCATCGCCAATGCGCCGCTCACATCGTGCCGTAAGTGCTGAATGCGGGCCTGAGTGACATAGGCGATGATCACCGCGTCGGCGTGCGCGTATTCGTTCACGCTGCTTGACGCGAGCTCGAGGTGCGCGAGGGCCTGTTCGATCTCGTCGAACTCGTAACAGATGCCCGCAAGGAGCGTGTGAAGCAGGCTGATCTGCCCCGGATGTCCATGTAGTTTTCGCTCGACGAGCTCGATCCCGCGCGTGCAAGCGAGCCGTGCATCGAAGTAATTCCCACCTTTGAGGTGCAGCACGGCCTCGAGGTACGCCGTCCAGCTGAGCGCGTAATAGCCTTCGCTTTGCTCGAGCCACTGGCGCGTCTCGCCGATCACTTCTAGTCCCGCAGCGACGTGCCCCCGCGTTTTGTGCCCAAAACTCAAGACGTTGCCCATCACGCCTTTGCGTCTGAGCGGCGCCTCGGGCCAACGAGCGAGCCATGCTGCCGCCAATTCGCCACCTCGCATCGCGTCATCGCGCAAACCCGTCGACATGGCCACCTGCATCTCGACCGCACAACGCAACTCATCGATCCTCTCGGGTTCATGATCGGCTTGCGCCTCGAGATTCTGTAACAGCCGCTGTAGGCGGTAGATCTGCGCCTCATATTCCTGATCCAACGGGTAGAACGACAGCGCGAAGGCGTACTGGATGCGGATGACCGGGTAGCGATCAACGCAATCCTCCGGTAACGCGCGCATCCAACGCAGGATCGTTTGGTGGTACCCGCGGCGAAAGACGAGTTCCTCCACGCTGTCGGCGACCCATTGCGTGGCCCGTTCCCACTCCTCTGCCCGGATCATGCAGTTGACAGCCTCTTCTACGTGGGCGTTGGCGTGCAGCCACTCCGCTCCGCGCACCAGACACTTTCTGGCTTGGTCCGGTGCCGTTCGGTGATAGGTCTCGCGGAAGAATTCGCCGACCAGATGATGAAAGCGTACCCATTCCCAGGAGCGGTCCAGCGGAATCAGAAACAGGTTGCTCGAGCGCAGGCCCAGCAACGCCTCTTCGGCGTCATCGGCATCGGTGACGGCTCGCGCGAGGGGCGCGCAAACGCGATCGAACAACGAGATGCGGAACACGAGGTTGCGAGTGCGTTCGTCCATCTGCGACAGAACCATGTCGCATAGATAGTCGACCACGCTGGTGTCGGTGCCTGCGAAGTGCTGGACAAACGCTGTCGGTTCGCTTGATCCCGCGAGCACCAGTGCCGCGAGCTCGAGCGCTGCGGGCCAACCTTCGGTCTTGGTCAACAAGGTCTGCAAGTCCGTCGCCGGCAGATCTCGCCCGAGGCGGTTTTGGTAGAACTGAGCCGTTTCCGCGGCGTCAAACTGCAATTGCTCGGCTCCCAGATCGAGCAATTGGCGCCTGACGCGAAGACCGCTGAGGCGCAGGGCGGGATCGCGGCGGGTCCCAATGACATAGTGCAGGATTCGAGGCGCGTAGTTGAGTAACCAATCGAGAATTCCGCGGACCTCGGCCCCGTCGACAAGTTGCAGGTCATCGAGGAACAACACGATGCGGTGTTGGACCTGCGCGAGATCGCCCGCAATTGCCTCGAGCACCGACTTTGAACCGCTCGCGAAGTCGGCGATGAGCTCTTCGGCGACATCCTTGCCGATCTGCGCATCGGCCCTCTGTAGTGACGCGATCAAATGACGCAGAAACCGAGCCGCGTCGTTGTCGTCTTTATCGAGCGACAGCCAAGCGCAAGCAACGCCGTGCTCGAGCAGCCGCGCATGCCAGCGAGCCATCAGAGTCGACTTGCCATATCCGGCAGGCGCGGCCACAACAACCACCGGAAAGATGCCGTCCAGCACGTCGCTGGACGAATCAAGCCTCGGCCGGGGCAGTGGCTTCCGGGTGCCGGTGGCGGGAAACAGCTTACCGTGGATTATCGCGCGTTCGTATTGCATCGCTGGTCGGACCTATCTAACCCCTAACTTTGGATAGGTGCAACACGAGCCGCTGCGGGGCAAGGTTGACCGACCGACTCGTACGGTGAGTCAAAATGACCGATCCCGATGACATCACGTCAATTCCGCTGGCGCAGGCTGCACGCCCCGAGGGCGAGTTGCCCGACGGCGGCACGGAATTCATATCGTTCGGCCCGTACAGGCTCCTCGCTGCACAGCGCCGATTGGAGCAGGATGGAAGGCTCGTCCCCTTGGGCGACCCCGAGTTTGACCTGCTATGCGCGCTGATTGGCCGGGCGGGGGAGGTGATCAGCAATCGGGAGCTGATAACGCGTACCTGGGGCGAATCCCCCGTGGATGAGGCAAAACTCAGGTTCCACGTCAACGCGCTGCGCAAAGCATTGTCGACGGATGGCAAGATTCAGTACATCAGGAAGATTTCCCAGCGCGGCTATCTATTTGCCGCGCCGATCTGTCGAAGCCCTGTCAGGCGCGAAGGCAACCCACTCTGGGACGGTCAGATCATCGATGCGAAATTCTACCCAGGTTCCATCCCGTGAGCCCGCCGTGAGCCGCCACGTCCTACCCTCGTTCCAAATCAATCATGCAGGAATGCCTTGCAACTGTCTGGACGAGGGATCGATGTATTCGGCAATTTCAATTCAAGCTGTGCGCCAATCATCTCTGGCGGTTGTAAGGCGCTCTCGCCCGGGCAGTAACGCGCTTTTTGGTCCACGCGGCGTTGCCCTGGAAGCGAGCGCACCGGAATCACGCGGCGTCGCGCAACGCTCCCCAAACACCTTGCTGGTGCGCGCTTGCCGCAGCCTCGTCGAACTGCGCATCGACGAGGCGTTGGCGACCATCGCACAATTCGACGATGAGATCGCGCGTGCGGGCGCATCGGTTGCGAGCCGATCGCGGGAGTTTGCCGAGGTGTTGCGGGCTGTGCTGCTGGTGTTGAAGAGCCAGGACGGCGCCACGGTACGCTCCGCGCTTGCTGTCCTCGAAAGCCGTCAGCGGTCGGGTGGAAAGAGTCCGGCGCTGGCGACCGTGCTGCGGGTCGGCTACTGGAAGGAGCGAGACTTCGATCGATATTACGCAGTGCCTCGTGTCAATTATGTGGTGCCGGCTCATCGCGGCACGCATGGGCTCGCGACCATCGTCGGGCCGATCTTCGAGGCGATCGTGGAGGCTGAACAACTCCGCCTGGCGGTCGCGACGAGACTCGCCAGGAGCGCGTACGAACGCGCCGCGAGTCGCTTCGGAAAGCGATCGCCGGTGACCGCCCGAGCCGCCGTCGTGCTTGCCGAGTTGCTCTACGAGGAAGGCCACTGCGCCGGCCTCGAAGCGATCGTCATGGAAAGCCTCACCGTGGTCCAATCCTCGGGGAACGAGGAAAGCGCCTTGCGGGGATATCGGGTTCTGGCTCGTCTCGCGGCCCGCCGCGGCGACATGCAGTTCGCCTTGCTCATCTTGAAGGAGGCAGAGATTCTGGCTGCAGCCCGCGACTGGATGCAGATGATGGCGCAGAGCCTGATGTTGCGCACTCAGTTTCTGCTCAAGGAGGGCCGCACGCGCGAGGCCGTGATGTGTTCTGAGCTCATCGAGGCACTCGCGCGCGACGTCCCGGCCGACGACAGCTTGCGCACCAGCCATGCCGTGGCAAGTGCACAGGTGCTGGTCGCCACCGGGGAGGCTCGCCGAGCGGCGACGATTCTCCGCACGCTTCAAGCGGCGAGCTCTGGCAAGCGAGACAACTACTGGGCACTGCGATTGTCGGTGCAGCTGGCCGACGCTTTGCTCGCATGCGGAGAGCACGCCGAAGGCCGTGCGATGCTCGTTCAAGCGCTACAAGTTGGCGCCCGTGCGGGGGTGTACCAGACATTCGTCGATGCGGGAGCCCATGTAGCCGGGCTGCTATTGTCTCTTCACCGCGCCAACTCGCAGGACAGTCACCTGCCATTGGAGCTCAGCCCTTACATCGGAAGTATTCTCGCAGACCGTGCCCAACAACAAACACGCACTCCGCCCGCGCGTGTCTCGCGTGTCACCGAGTCGCTGAGTCCTCGCGAGCACAGTGTTCTGCGCGCGATGAGCTGCGGACTCTCCAACAAGCGCATCGCTCAAGAACTGCAGATTGCTCCGGAGACAGTAAAGTCCCATGTGAAAGGCATATTCATGAAGCTCAGCGTGCAGACGCGCGCGCACGCCGTATCGACGGCCGGGGCTCTAGGTATTCTCTGAGCAGAACGTGTCTGATTCAGGGCGCGAAACGCAACACGTTGATGTGACCGAGCGCAGGCGCGCCGAGCAACGCCTGTTGATGCAATACCGCGTAACGCGCATCCTGGCCGATGCCGCCTCAGTTGCGGAAGCGACCCCGAAAATCCTTCAGACCATCTGTGAAAGCCTTGGATGGGATCTCGGTGCGGAGTGGCGCATCGATCAGAAGGCGGGCGTACTGCGTTGCACGGAGTTGTGGCGCGCATCCTCCGCCGAGGCTGCGCAATTCGAGACTTTCACCCGCAAGAGCACATTTCGCTCACGAAGCGGACTGCCCGGCCGCGTCTGGGAAACCGGTGCGCCGGCCTACATTCCGGACGTGGGGCAAGAGCTGGTGTTTAGCGGCGGGGACATTGCCGCGCGCCGTATTTCTCGTGCGGCCATTGCCTTTCCGATCTTGCTGGGGAGCGAAGTCATCGGCGTCATCGGCTTCATCAGCCGCGACGTTGCGCATCCCGACCAGGAACTGCTTGTGGTGCTGGCTAGCATCGGCAGCCAGATCGGGCAGTTCACCAAGCGCACCGCGGCGGTTGACGAGCTGCAGCTGCGGGTCAGCATGCTGCAAAACATACCCGTCGCGGCGTGGTCGGTGATGCCGGACGGCACTCCCGATATCGTCAATCGGCTTTGGTACGAATACACCGGGCAATTGCCCGATTATGTGAACTCGCACCCCGAGGCGTGGATGGCGACGCTTCACCCCGAGGATCGAGAGCGAGCAGCCCGGATCTACTGGGACGGCATACGTTCAGGGTTGGGCTTTACGATGGAAGCTCGATTTCTTCGCGCCTGCGACGGCACGTACCGGTGGCATCTGAATCGTGCAGTGCCGGTGCGCGACGCGGAAGGAAATATACTTCGGTTCGTTGGCACCTCAACCGACGTGCACGATTGGCGGCAATCTCAGGAAGCCCTGCGCAACACCCAGACCGAGTTTTCGCACATGACGCGGATAATGGCGATCGGGGAACTCACCGCGTCGATCGCGCACGAGGTGAATCAGCCGCTGGGTGCCATCGTGACAAGTGCCGCCGCGGGGGTGCGCTGGCTGGAAACCAAGCCTCCGCAAGTGGATAAGGCGCGGCGGGCGCTGGCACGCATCGCTCACGATGGAAAGAGGGCGGCTGAAGTCATCCGACGCATCCGGGCACTCATGAGGCGCCAGGCGCCGCGCAAGGATTGGCTGGACATCAATGAAACCACTCTCGAAGTGCTAGCCCTAGCGCAGTACCAGCTGCGCCGAAGCGCAATTTTGCTTGAAACCCGGTTCGACCATCATTTACCGCTGGTCCGCGGCGACCGGGTGCAGCTGCAACAGGTGCTCCTCAACCTGATCATCAATGCGATCGAGGCCATGAGCGGTATCAAAGAGTGGCCCCGCGAGTTGACCATCGCGTCAGCGTCGAATGGGCCGGATACCGTCTCGGTCGAGGTGCGAGACTCCGGGACGGGATTGGATCCCGTGCATGCGCCACACTTGTTCGAGGCATTTTATACCACCAAGCCCGAAGGGCTTGGGATTGGCTTGTCGATCAGTCGTTCGATCGTCGAAGCACACGGCGGCCGCCTTTCCGCGGCAGCGAACTCACCGCACGGTACGGTGTTCATTTTTTCCCTGCCGGTCAACGAGCCGGCAGCGTAGATACGTGCGCTCGCTTGGTATAGTGTCGCATGGCGAGCGAATGCGGATCCGGTGTATCGGCGGGGAGAACTTGTCATGGTCTTGGAGCGAGCCATCGTCTTCGTTATTGACGATGATCCATCGATGCGCCTGGCGCTCGAGGATCTCGTCAGCACCGTCGGCCTCGAGGTGCGCACATTCGCTTCGCCGCAGGAGTTTCTGCAGAGCAAGCGGCCGAATACAGCGGGCTGCCTGGTACTCGACGTACGCTTGCCGGGAATGAGCGGATTGACCTTTCACAAGGAGCTCGCGAATGAAGGCCTGGTGCCGCCGGTAATTTTCATCACCGGTCACGGGGACATTCCGATGAGCGTGCGAGCGATGAAGGCGGGCGCGGTGGAGTTCCTGAGCAAACCGTTTCACGATCAAGATTTGCTCGACGCGATTCACGTGGCGATCGAGCGTGACCGGAAAAGACGCCTGGAAGCGGAGCGCATTGCCGAGCTGCGCGGCCGCTTCGCCACGCTTTCCGAGCGCGAGCGCCAGATCATGACGTTCGTCGTTATCGGGCGCCCCAATAAACAGATCGCCGCTGAGCTGCGCCTGAGCGAGATGACGGTAAAGGTTCACCGCGGGCAAGTCATGCGCAAGATGCACGCAGCATCGCTGCCGGAACTGGTACGCATGGCGGATCGACTGGAAGATCCTATGGCAACGTCGTAGGCGATCGCTACGAAAGTCGTATGCTGTTCAAACCAAAGTCGTAACGGCCGCATCTCTTCCTCACCTAAATTGTCCGACAGTGCGAACGCGGCCGCTGTTCGGGCAATTGCCCGAGCTGCGCGCAGGCACTATTGTAGGTTTTCAATGTCCATCGAGAGAGAAACGTGCCGCAGGGGCCGCTCGTTGCGATAGTGGACGACGATGAGGCGATCCGGGACACCACCAAGGATCTGCTCGAGTCTGCCGGCTTTTCGGCGGTCGTGTTTGCGCGTGCCGCAAGCCTGTTGAAGTCCCGGCGGCTGAACCGGGTACGCTGCCTGATTACGGACATGCGCATGCCAAAGATGACCGGACTCGAGCTACTGCTGCAGTTGGCCGCGTCGAATTTGGCGATCCCCACCATCCTCATAACGGCTTATCCCGACGAGCGATCTCGCGCGAATGCAATCAAAGCCAACGTTCTATGCTATCTCGTGAAACCCTTCGCCCCAGAGCAATTGCTCGCTTGCGTGCGCCGCGCCCTGCAGCGGCGCTGAATTCATGCCAATACGTCTTGCGCCGCCCTTCTCGCACGTCGCCAGGCGGCTGGCGTTTCTCCGGTGATCACGCGAAAGTGCTTGCACAGGTGCGCCTGATCGACAAATCCGCATTCGAGCGCAACGTCGCTCAATGACATATCGGTCTGTAGCATGTACTTGATGGCCAAATCGACGCGACAGCGGATCACAAATGCGTGGGGGGAGTGTCCGAATGTGCTCCTAAATGAGCGCGAGAAGTGCGCTTCGCTGCGCTGAACGAGCGCGCAGAGATCGGAGACGAGCACGGGTCCGGTAATATGACTGTCAATATACTCACGCACTTTGCGCACCTGCCAGGCGAGCAAGCGCCCGCCTTGGTCGGGAAGTTGTCTCGCTGCGGGCGGATCAATCTGCTGGCGCAGCAGTAATGCCGCTTCAAGCAGAGCACCCTGGGCCGGATGTAGTTGGTTGTGAAGATGGCCAACCGCGGCCTCAACGAGCGACATTACCCGGTACATCCATTCGTGCGATCGCGTCAGGGCCACTCGTTCCTGCATTACCCGCATTGCATGGGCTCCTTCAAGTACCGACTTCGTGGATGTGTGTGATAGGGTTATCCCCATCGGGAATTGCCGCGACCTCAGATGCCGCAGTTGCTGCCCTGCACTCTTTTATAGGAACCGACCGGAAGTGCTCTTGTAGGGTGGCAGCCAAGGCGGTGCGTCGCGCACTTGACCGAGGCCGCAATAAGAATCGACTCCAAGAGGTCTTCACCTGAGCTCCGCTGCGCCAATCAGGATCCTGTGCGTCGAGGACCACCCGGTTTTCCGGGAGGGATTGGCCACCGTTATCGCATCGCAGCCGGATATGCGGTTGATCGGATACGCGGGCAACGGCGTGGAGGCTGTCGCTGAATTTCGCCGCTATCAGCCTGATGTGACCCTGATGGACCTGCAACTTCCCGGCTCGAACGGCACCGACGTACTAATCGCCATTCGCGGCGAGTTCCCGAGAGCGCGTATCGTCATTTTGACAACCTCGGATGGCGATGGCGAGATTCAGCGGGCGCTGCGCGCCGGGGCCGCGGCCTACCTCTTGAAAAGCATGGCGAAAGACGATTTGCTGGCAGTCATCCGCTCCGTGCATGCAGGCCGGCGTCATGTACCGCCGGAAGTTGCGGCGCGCTTGGCGGAGCATCTCGGCGAGGACGACCTGACCGCGCGCGAATTGGAAGTGCTCGCGCTCATTCGCGATGGGTATCGCAATAAGCAGATCGCGGACCAATTGGCCATCGCCGAGACGACGGTCAACTTCCACGTCAAAAATCTGGTCGCCAAACTCGAGGCAAAGGATAGAACGCATGCGGTGACGATTGCGCTTCGCCGCGGCCTGCTGCAGATGTAGCGCTCACACCTGTAGATAGCTATAGGATGCGCGCTCCATCTCCTCACGGCGCGGGACTGGCGTGCCGCGCCTACTGTCGAGCTGTTCGCAAACCGGTGGGATGCTCTGTGTCCGAACATTTTCTAGCCCGAGCGATGTGTGGCTTTGTGCTGCTGTTCCTCACCGGGACTGTCTCGGCCCTCGACCCGCATCGGCAGATTTCCCAATATGCGCACACAGTCTGGCGGGTCCAGGACGGCCTTCCCCATGGATCGCACATGATCACTCAGACAAACGACGGCTACGTCTGGATCGCGGGCGCCGGTCTGCTTCGGTTTGACGGAGTGACCATGACCTCCGTGTCGCCGCAGAACTCCTTCCGCACGGACGACGGCATCAATTGGCTCTTGGGTAGCCGCGACGGAAGTCTGTGGATGGCCACTTATCAGGGCTTGTTCCGCCTCAAGGACGGCGAGGCATTCAGATTCCCGATCAAACGGGGTGGCGTGGAGAGCATCATCGAGGATCACGCCGGTACCATCTGGATTACTCGCTCTCGCGTGGGCGGCGTCGAGGGGGCGCTTTGCCGAATCGCGGGAAACGATCTGAGGTGTTACGCCAAGGACGAGAGCGACGGCAATCCTGCGCATTTTGCGACCGCCCTGGCCGAGGACAGCGCGGGAGACATCTGGTTTGGATGCCAGATGCTATGCCGCTGGAACGGGAGCTCGATAAGCCACTACCTGCCAGAGCAGATGGATCATCCATCCGGTGATGGCGTAGTCGGGCTTGCCGCGGGGGCCTCGGGCTCGGTCTGGGTGGCCATCGACGGCGTGGGACCGGGGCTGGGAGTGCGCCAGTACGCTCATGGAGGCTTCGCGAATTATGTGGTCCCCGGGTTTGACGGCGCGACGGTTCGGCCGGCAGCTCTGCTCATGGATCGCGATCAAACTCTTTGGGTCGGAACAGCGTCTGCGGGCCTCTACCACATTCATGACGGCCATGCGGATCACTACGGCGCTGCACAGGGACTGTCCGGCGATGAAGTCCATTCGATCTACCAGGACAGAGAAGGCGATTTGTGGATCACGACAGACAAGGGGGTGGACCTGCTGCGAGATATCCCCGTGGTCAGCTTCTCCGCCACCGAGGGCTTGAGTGGAGGAGACGAGGTCAGCGCCGTAATTGCTCGAAACGATAATTCGCTGTTGGTGGGGCTCAAAGGCGCCCTCGCCGGCATTCGTCCAGACGCTGTGTCGCTGACCACGAAGGCGGACGGACGTCCGGTTCAAGATGTCTACGCGCTGCTCGAGGATCATTTGGGTCAGGTGTGGCTGGGGATCAATACCACGGTGATGGTGCAAGAGCTCGGGAGGTTCTTTGAGATCAAGGGGCAGGATGGGAATCGCTTGGAGCAGATCGGAAAAATCTTTTCATTGACGGAAGATATTGACGGCAATATCTGGGCCATCGCCTACGACGATCCAAAAAACACGACCCATCTGCTGCGCATCAGAGACCGTCGGGTGCAGCAGGACATTCAGACCACATCCCTCGTGCCACACGCGCATTTTCTCGGCGCGGATCCGGCCGGTGGAATCTGGATCGGCACCGGGGACGGCAAACTGGCCCACTATCTGAATGGTGTGGCAAGCATCGTCTCTGTCGGACGTCGTGGCGCGCCGCCGGTCATGATGTTCAGCTTTTTTGTCGACTCGGCCGGAGTGGTATGGGGCGCAACCAACGGCGGCTTATATCGATGGGATCATGGAGCATTGAGTGTCATGGATTCGCACAACGGCTTACCATGCTCCGTGGTCAATGCAGCGCTCATCGATGACTCCGGGTCCCTGTGGCTCGAGGCGAAGTGCGGCTATCTGCGGATCTCCGCGACGGACCTCGCAAACTGGACCGCCAACCCCGAAGCCCAGGTGTCGGTAACAACTCTAGGCGCACTCGATGGGGCAGACCCGGGATGGAATGCAGAACGGATCCAGCCGAATGCTGCAAGATCACCCGATGGTCGACTTTGGTTCGTCGGCTTATCAGCTCTGCAGATGATCGACCCGGGCCGTTCATACAAGAACCCGACGCCACCCCCGGTACACGCCGAGGCGCTCCGTGCCGACGGAAAAAGCTACTCACTGGCCTCTCGCATCACTCTGCCACCACTCACCCGAGACCTGCAGATCGATTACACCGCCCTGAGCTTCGTTCTGCCGCAAAGAATGGGCTTCCGCTACATTCTCGAAGGCCGTGACCGGGGCTGGCAAGATCCGGGATTGCGCCGTCAAGCGTTTTACAACGATCTTCGACCCGGCAGCTATCGCTTTCGTGTGATCGCCTCCAACAACGATGGGGTGTGGAATAAGACTGGAGCGACGCTCGACTTCAGGATTGCCGCCGCGTGGTATCAGACGGTCTGGTTTCGCCTGCTGTGCGCCGTTGTCGGTGTGCTGCTGCTCTGGTCGATTTATCGATTGCGGGTGCACCGGATTGCTGGAGACATGAAAGCTCGCTTCGACGAACGCTTGGCCGAACGCACGCGAATCGCGCGCGACCTGCATGACACGTTTCTGCAAACCATCCAGGGTAGCAAACTGGTTGCCGACGATGCGCTGAGCGCCACCACCGATTTGTCGCATATGCGTCAAGCCATGGAGAAGCTGTCGGCCTGGCTGGGACGAGCGACCGAAGAGGGTCGGGCCGCTCTGAACTCTTTGCGCACCTCAACCACGGAGGTGAATGATCTTGCCGACGCCTTCCGACGCGCACTCGAGGAGTGCCGGATCTTGAGCTCGATGGAAGTCTCGCTTCCGGTATCGGGGCAGATTCAGGAGATGCATCCCATCGTCCGCGACGAGGTATATCGCATCGGGTATGAGGCGATCCGCAACGCCTGCGTACATTCTCAGGCCACGCAGCTGAGAGTCGAACTCGCGTACGCGCAAGATCTCAGCCTCCGTATCTGTGACAATGGCAAGGGGCTAGATCCCGATGTCCTGCATCGGGGCAAGCAAGGGCACTTCGGTCTGCAAAACATGCGCGAGCGCGCTGCCCGCATCATGGGCAGATTCTCAGTCGAGAGTTCCGCCGGTTCGGGTACGGTCGTCACCCTGACCGTTCCCGGCGGGATCATCTATCGCACAGCGAATAAGTAACCGGTCAACCACGACGCGTCCGCAGGATTCCACAAGCGGGTCTTTGCTACGTACAAGCGGACCTTGCACCAGTGGCCTAGGCTGTATGACATGTCATCGCTCGATGCGCCGCCGGCCTTGTCTTTCGATCACCGGGTTGCGACAACCCCGGCTGCACGGGCATCGTCCCTAAGTCGTAGCCAATTTCTACCAATGTCCATCTTTTCAGGTACCCACGTGCAATGGCTTTAGCCCGTGCGCCGGTGGTTTCCTGTTTCCGCAGCTGACGGTGCGGGGTCACTCAAAAAAGGGGTTTGCCATGTCAGGTCGCGAAAGTCTTCGAGTCTATGTGTTGGGACGCTTTCGCGTGACGAATGGGGATATCCCTATCACCATCCCTCCGCGCTTGCGTAAACCGCAGGAGTTGCTCCAGGCCCTGGTCGCGTTTGGGGGCACCGAAGTGTGCGCAGGCGTGCTGACCGATGCGCTGTGGCCCGATTCCGAAGGCGATGCCGCGTACCACGCACTCGAAAGCGCCCTTTACAGGCTGCGCCAGCTGCTTGGTGCGCGCAATGCGGTCCGCATGGAAGGCGGCAAGGTCAGCCTGAACCGGCATCAGCTGTGGGTCGACTTGTGGGAGTTCGAGCAGGAGTTGAAGCGTAACCTTGATTCGCAGGCGAGCCGCATCGAAAGGATCGTCCGTCTGCGACGCCTCTATCAAGGGCATTTTCTCCAGCATGAAACCGAGAGGCCCTGGGTGTTGAGGGCGCGCCAAGACTTGCGCGAGCGCTTGCTGCGCGCAGTCCGCGAGGCGGCGCGTGAGTGCGAACAGGCGCGTCGTTGGGAGGATGCCGCGACTTTGTATCGAACCGGAATCGACCTCGACTCGCTCAACGAGGGTCTGTATCGGGGCTTGATGCTCTGTCACCAGGAGCTCGGAGATCACAGCGACGCGATGCAGGCGTACCGGCGCTGCCGCGAGTTGCTGACGCGCTTCCTCGGCGTAGCGCCCAACGCCAAAACGCAAGCTCTGTATCACAGCGTGCGCGAGCGCGCAGGCTGCGGCTTGGTGGGAAGCGAGCTGTGAGCCTCCTGCAAGATTAAAATCGGCTCCGTTATGCCGGCAAAGGCGAGCTCGGTGACTTGTTCCTCGATGGTGCCATGTCGTGTCTGTCGCCAGGAAGAGGGTGACTCACCGACGATGCGCCGGAATGAGCGGGTGAAATGCGACTGATCGCTCATGCCGCAGCTCAAGGCAATTTCGCCGAGTGAGGCACCCGTCGTGAGCATCAGCCCTTGGGCGCGCTCGATCCGCCGGTGTCTGATCCAGATCCGAGCAGGCGTACCGAAAGTGCGCTTGAACGCGCGACAGAAGTGTCCGACGCTGATGCCGAGTGAGGTCGCAAGGTCTTTGATGAGGATTTTGCCAGCGAGGTTGGCATCGACATGCGCCGCCAGCCGTCGCGATTGCCACGCCGCGAATCCGCCCGTCGGGATCTGTTTTCCGCCGCTGCGTTGAATATCAGCCCGTGACGAGTGTCCGTCGAGCAGCGCTACCGCGCGGGCAATGTGTGCTCTTGTGCCGTCGCTGTCGCCGCCCCTGGCACGAAACGCGGCCTCAATGAGCTGAGCGGTCACCACCAATAGATCGCGCGAGGCACAGCGAGGCGCACTCAACTGCTCGTGTCGGCATGGATCGCTATCGAACCTATTCACGCCTGCAGTGTGTGCGACGCGTGGGCGTCATGCATTCCCCCGTCCGGGGGGCTTAATCGCCCGTTGCGCGGGCGCCGGCAGTGGAACAAGATCCGACGCCCGGGCTTTGTGGAGGTTCACAAGAATGAAACCGTCAGTCCCATCACTTCTGAGCTTCAATGGAGGTTACGTCGATACAGTTGGATACCTGGCTTTGCAAGGTCTATTCACGGCGCACGTCACAGGCAATTTCGTCACCATCGGAGCCGCGCTGGTATTCGGCACTTCGGGCGTCGTCGCGAAGCTCCTGGCGCTGCCGGTCTTTTGCAGCGTGATCATCGTGACGCGGCTGGTGAGCTGCAACCTGCCGGCGCGTCGGCCCGTCCTCGAAACCATGTTAACCGTGAAGCTGATCCTGTTGCTGGTTGCCGCGGTGCTTGCGATCGCGATGGGTCCATTTGCCGACGGCGACGCCGCGTCTGCCATCATCGTGGGTATGACACTGGTGTCGGCGATGGCAATTCAAAATGCGGTGCATCGTATTTACTTGAGTAGCGCTCCACCGACAACGCTGATGACCGGTACGACGACCCAGATTATGATTGATATTGCGGACATGATCCGCGGCGTGCCGGGGAATGACCGCGCCGCCATCAGATCTCGGTTACGCCGCATGTGCATCGCGGTCGTAAGTTTCGCCGCCGGCGCCGCGGCGGGGGCGATACTTTTTCATGCGCTCGGCAGCGGCTGTTTTGCGTTGCCCCCGGTTGTCGCATTGCTGACCAGAGTCGCCGCTAAGTTCTCCGCAACCCCTGCAATGGGGTGATAGGTCCGGTAGGCCCCCCATTGGGGGGATTGGGATAGGCGAGGGGATTCAACAGAATTCCCTCGTATGATCAATTGCGCCAGTGGATGCCGATGGGGTCTCGCAAGCACCGCGGTGTTGCTGGCGTCATGTAATGAGGGGGTCCTCGATCCGCGCGGTCCCGTCGGCAAGGCGGAACGGATCATTCTCTACGATTCGACCGCGATCATGTTGGCCGTCATCATTCCGGTCATCGTACTGACGCTGGTGTTCGCATGGTGGTTTCGAGCCCGCAACAGCCGGGCGCGTTATCGCCCGGATTGGGAATATTCCGGTCGTATCGAGATGATTATCTGGGCCATTCCAGCCCTGGTAATCCTCTTTCTTGGGGGTATCGCGTGGACCGGGTCACATGATCTCGATCCTCGGGTGCCGCTGGAAGAAGCCACGACACCACTCGAAATCGACGTCATTTCTCTCGACTGGCGCTGGCTTTTCATTTATCCGCAACGTGGAATCGCGAGCCTCAACCGGCTGGTCGTTCCGGCGGGAGAGCCGCTTCGATTTCGCCTGACCTCGACGACGGTCATGAACAGCTTTTTCGTGCCTCAGCTCGGGAGCCAGATCTACGCCATGCCGAACATGGTCACGCGGCTCAATCTGAAGGCCGACCAACCTGGGACTTTCGAGGGTCTCTCGGCGCAGTTCAGCGGCGATGGCTTCTCCGACATGCGCTTCGATCTGGTATCGACGGAGAGGCAGGCCTTCGAGGACTGGGTCGGCGCCACCAAGGCACAGGGTGGCATTCTTGATGTGAATACTTTCCAGGAGCTGTCGAGGCCCGCCAAGGCCGAAGGGACGCAGACTTACGCGCGCGTGAGCGACGGTCTGTTCGATCGGATTTCGTCGGGTCACATGACGGCCACGTCGCCGCAACGAGGACAATAGAATGTTCGGCAGGCTCACCTGGGCGGCAGTTCCTTTCGATCAGCCGGTCGTGATGATCGCCTCCGGCACCGTTGGCTTTTTCATCTTCTGCGTGTTGGCGCTGGTGACGGTCAAAGGCTGGTGGCCGTATTTGTGGCGGGAGTGGATCACCAGCGTCGATCATAAGCGCATCGGCGTGATGTACATATTCTTAGCACTCCTGATGCTGGTGCGCGGGTTCTCGGACGCCATGCTGATGCGCAGCCAACAGGCCCTGGCCGCCGGTCACGCCCTCGGGTACTTGCCGCCGGAACATTACGACCAGATCTTCTCGGCGCACGGCACCATCATGATTTTTTTCGTGGCCATGCCGTTCGTCGTTGGGCTGATGAACTTCGTCTTGCCGCTGCAGCTCGGGGTGCGCGATGTCGCATTTCCCGTGCTCAACTCCGTGAGCTTCTGGCTGACCGCGGCGGGCGTGCTATTGGTCAACGTGTCGCTCGTGGTCGGCGAGTTTGCCCGCACCGGCTGGCTGGCCTATCCGCCATTGAGTGAAGTTGCGTACTCCCCGGGAGTCGGCGTCGACTATTACCTGTGGTCCTTGCAAATTTCGGGTATGGGGACGTTGTTATCCGGCATCAATCTACTCACCACCATCTTGAAGTTGCGGGCGCCGGGAATGGGTTATCGCCAAATGCCCATCTTTTGTTGGACGGCCCTGGCCTCGAATCTGTTGATTGTCGCGTCTTTTCCCATCTTGACGGCGACTTTTGCGATGCTGCTGCTCGATCGCTACTGCGGTTTTCATTTCTTCACCAACGACCTCGGCGGCAATCCGATGATGTACGTCAACCTCATCTGGAGCTGGGGCCACCCGGAGGTGTACATCTTGATACTGCCGGCATTCGGGGTGTTTTCGGAGGTCGTCGCGACTTTCTCGGGTAAGCCATTGTTCGGCCGCCGCTCGATGGTGATGGCAACCA
>Ga0302320_10014762_pt1 | contig 16127 bp, 16 predicted proteins | sample Bog_T0_3_FD_202130 | JGI IMG/M metagenome (GOLD analysis project Ga0302320, IMG submission 202130) | Peat permafrost microbial communities from Stordalen Mire near Abisko, Sweden - Bog_T0_3 | ecosystem: Environmental > Terrestrial > Soil > Wetlands > Peat | place: Sweden: Abisko, Stordalen Mire... | reverse complement strand
TGCCCTTGTTCGGCTCGCCCACCAGCCATCCTTGCGCTTGATCGAAACTCAGTTGGCAGGTCGCCGCGCCTTTGATGCCCATCTTGTGCTCGATTCCGGTGCAGCGCACCCCGTTGCGCGCGCCGATACCGTCGGGCGTCGGCAGAAACTTCGGCACGAGGAACAAGCTGATGCCCTTCACGCCGTGCGGCGCATCGGCCAGTCGCGCCAGCACCAGGTGCACGATGTTCTCCGTCAGGTCGTGCTCGCCGGCGGAAATGAAGATCTTGGAGCCGCTCAGGCGGTAGCTGCCATCCGGCTGCGCGGTCGCCCTGGTTCGCAACATCCCCAAGTCCGTGCCGCAATGGGATTCGGTGAGGCACATCGTGCCCGCCCAGGTGCCGTCGACCAGTTTCGGCAGGTACAGATCCTTCAGCGCCTCCGATCCGTGGCTCTTGAGCGCGAGATAGGCGCCGTGCGACAGCCCCGGATACGAGCCCAGGGCGAGATTGCAGCCGCAGATGATTTCCTCGACCAGTTTGGAAACGCTCTCGGGCAGGCCCTGACCGCCATAGCGCGGGTCGGAATTGAGCGAGCCCCAGCCGGCCTCGACAAATGCCCGGTAGGCTTCCTTGAAGCCTTTCGGTGTGCGCACCACGCCGTCATCGTAGTGACAGCCTTCGGCGTCGCCGCTGGCGTTGAGCGGCAGCAGCGTGGCGGATATGAATTTCGCGGCTTGCTCGAGAATGCTGTCGAGCAGCTCCGGCGTGATCTCTTCCAGCCCCGGCAGTCGTGCCAGGGCAGCGCTGTGGTGCAGCTCGTGCATCACGAAGCGCATATCGCGCAGAGGCGCCACGTAAGTTTGCATGCGCGGCAAGATACCAGACTCGGGGCGGGATTTTGCGCCTCAATAATGCGGAGGCCGCTGCTCCGCCGGCTCCTGCTCGTTCCAGGTGGATAGCGCGGCATTGAGCCGCTGCGCAAGCTGCTTGAGCTGCTGTTCCAGCGCCTTGATGTCCTGATGCTGGCGAAATGTCATGTCGCTCAAGTCCGCGTTCGCGCGCTCCAGGTATGCGATCTTCGTTTGCAGCTGCTCGAGGGCATCATGGTTCATAGGTAGAAATCATATTCCACCGGAAAGACCTCTTGCATCAAGGCGGCACACTCTTTTTGCTTTAGCTCCGAATACAGCCTCAGATATCGTTCCGGCAGGTACTGGGCAAGAGCGGCGGACTTTTCCGTCCGCTCGAGCGCCGCCAGCAGCCCGCTCGGGAAATCGGCGCCCCGGCCGTTCTTGACCCGGCCTTCGACCGGCTCGGTGGCCTTGAGGTGATGGGTAATTCCATGCACGACGGAAGCCAGCAGCGCCGCCAGGACCAGGTGCGGGCTGGCATCGGCGCCGGCGACCCGGTGCTCCACGCGCCGCGCGCCCGGACCCGATGCCGGCACCCGAAAGGCCACGCTGCGATTGTCGTATCCCCAATCCCGCGTGGTCGGCACGAATTGCCCCAGATAGCGGCGATGCGAATTCAAGTTCGGTGCAAACAGGCCGATGGAGTCGTACATGAAGGCCTGCATGCCCGCGATCGCCTGCTGCAGCAACTCATCGCCGCCCTCGGCGCCGAAGCGGTTGATGCCGGATTCATCCACCAGGCTCATATGAATGTGCAATCCGGACCCCGGTTGATGCGCGAATGGCTTGGCCATGAAGGTCGCCTGCATTCCCATCGATCGTGCCACCCCTTGGACGATGCGTCTTAGCAGCACGGCATGGTCGGCCGCCAGCACCGGATCCGACACATGGCGAAGATTCACCTCAAATTGACCGATACCGTATTCCGCAACGGCGCCGCACACCGGAACCCCCTGCGCCTCGGCCGCAGCATTGATCTTGTCGAGAAACGCCGCGTTCGACTCGACGGCATCCATCGATAGATTGGCGGCGCGGCGCGGCGGCCCGCAATTCGGCGAGGACGCGGCGAGCGCGATGCCGCCGTCCGCGAGTCGGCGCGGATCGATCAAGTAAAACTCCAGCTCGCAGGCGATCACCGGGTGAATTTCGGCTCCCCGGCAGCGGCGCACCACTTCGTCCAGGATCATGCGCGGATCGAACCAAAAGGAGCGCCGCAGCCGCACATCCCGCATGTGGCACATCACCTGCGCCACGGGCAGCTTGGTCCACGGCGCCATGCACAGCGTGCCTTGAATCGGCATCGCGACGCCGTCCGGATCGCCGTCCGAGGCTCCCATCCCCTGAACGTTGTGCCCCAGGCCGCGTGCATCCGCGATCAGGGCGCAGGCCGAGAACTGCACTCCGTCGGCGAATACCCCCGGGGCGTCCTCGACCTGCACGCGTTTGCCGAGAGCATTTCCATTCACGTCGACGATGAAAGCGTCGAGTGCCGTGATCTGCGGGTGCGCGGCGATGAACTCGGTCCACTCCAGGATCGGCGCAATCGGGGCGAGGTCTTTCTGCATGGTCGAGACTCAACTTGAGGAATGAATCAGGTGAACAGCCGGTCGCGCAGGGCGTACCACGACATCGCCGCCACCAGCGTCGGCCAGCGCAATGCAGGGCCGCCTGGAAAGCTCGGGACCGGAACGCGGGCGAGAAGCTCGAAGTTCGCGCGCTCGCCGGCGATGGCTTCGGCGAGGATCTTGCCGCAATACGGCGCGAGCAATACCCCTAGGCCGGAGAAGCCGCTGGCGTTGTAGAAACCGGGCTGCAACTCACGGATGAACGGCATGCGCGTCGGGGTGATCGCGAGCGTTCCACCCCAGCCGAAATCCCAGCGCGTCGCCTGCAGCTGCGGAAAGATCTTCAGCGCATGCTTGCGCACGAAGGCCTTGATGTCGCGCGGAAAGCTATAGCGGTAATTCTCGCCGCCGCCGAACAGCAGGCGATTATCGGCGGTCATGCGCAAGTAATTGACCACGAAGCGCGAGTCGGACACCGCGATCCCGCCGCGGATGGTGGCTCGCGCCCGTTCCGCGCATAACGGCTCGGTTACCGCGATGAAATTATTGATCGGCATTACGTGCCTTTCGACCTCGTGCGATATGCCGCGCAGATAGCCGTTGCAGGCCAGCAGCACCTTGTCCGCGCGCACCTGCGCATGGCGGGTGCGCACCAGCCAGCCGGTGCCGTGGCGCCCGACGCTCAACACCTCGCTGCCCTCGTGCAGGCGTGCGCCATGGCTCGCCGCCGCGCGCGCCAGTCCGAGCGCATAATTCAGGGGGTGCAAATGGCCGCCGCGCTCGTCGAATGAACCGCTGAAATACCCATCCGTCGCCACCAGCGAGCGCACTTCCGCGCGATCGACGAATCTCAGGTGCCGATAGCCGTAGTCATTGCGCAGGCGCTCGACGTAGCGCTGCGTATGCGCGGCGAATCCAGGCTTATGGTCCGCGTGCAGCAGGCCCGGCCGGAAATCGCATCGAATGCCGTAGGCCTGGATCAACGTGTCGAGGTAGGCGCGCGCATCCAGCGCGAGATCCCATAGGCGGCGCGCATCCGCGCGCCCCACATGCTGCTCGAGCCAATCCTGGTCCTGCCGCAATCCGACGTGCGCCTGGCCGCCGTTTCGCCCACTGGCGCCCCAGGCAAGCCTGGATTGCTCCAGCAGCGTCACCTCGATGCCGCGCTTCGCCAGATGCAGCGCCGCGGAGATGCCGGTGAATCCGCCGCCGATTACACAGACGTGAGCGGTCGAATCAACGCTCAGCGCCTGGCCGCTGGCGTGCTCCGTCAAGCTCGCCGCGTAATACGACGGCGCATGCTCGGCGCTCGGTGCGAGCGCATTTTGGGTGCTGGTTTTCGACATGTGTGATCACAGATTTATGGATCGATGATACACCAACGCGCTACTCGGCGGCGAATCCGCTGCGGCCGATTAGGCGCATGCCGTCGCGTATGTCGGCGAGAATGGCGCGGCCCAATTTCTTGGCATCGCCGGCGCGGATGGCGCGGATCGCCCTTTGATGCTGGTCGACCAGGTTCGCGGTCCCCACCCGGCCGTAAACTACGCGCATATACGGCCCGAATTGCAGCCACAGCGTCTCGATCAGCCGATTCAGCGTGCCGCGCAGGCAGGCTCCGTAGATCAGGAAATGAAAATCGTAGTTGCCTTGCATGTAGGCGTTCACGTCCCCGCTCTCCAGCGCCGCGCCGATCTCGGTATCGACTTGTTGCAGGCGCTTGAGCCGGCTTGAATCGATGAACGGCAATGCCATGATCGCCGCTTCGGGCTCGAGCAGCTCCCGGCAGCGCAGCAAATCCCGGAAGCGCTCCGGGGTCATGGAGGGGATCACGATCCTGCGCTTGGAGCGAATCTGCACCGCGCCGTCCGCCGCCAGCCTGCTCAATGCTTCGCGTACCGGGGTCTGGCTGACGCCCAGCTCCAGCGCCAGTCCGCGGGTCGACAAGCTACTCCCGGGAGTAAGCTTTCCCGTGATGAATCGATGCGACAGCTCCGCATGCACGTTGCTGCGCAGCGGCTCGAGCGGGATCGAATCGCGCCGCGGCTTGCGCGCCCGAACCTTAGGCGGCGGCCGGGATTTCACGCAGCTTCGACTCAGCCTCGGTGAGCGAGCGCTCGATGATATCGGCCAGCCGATCGATTTCGGCATGGGTGATCACCAAGGGCGGGCACATCACAATGGTGTCGCGAATGGCCCGCACCATCAGTCCGTTGCGAATGCAGGCATCGCGGACCACCGGCCCCGCATTGCCCTCTTTGCCGCCGAACCGCTGGTTGGTGCCCTTGCGGGAGACGATTTCCAGCGCGCCGATGAGGCCGAGCGAGCGCGCCTCGCCGATGAGCGGGTGAGCCGCGATCCGCCTCAAGGCGGCCGCGAAATAGGCTCCGAGATCCTCGGCCACGCGTTCGACCAAGCGTTCATCCGCCATGATCTGCAAATTCTTCAGGGCAACCGCGGCCGCGGTCGGGTGGCCGGAATAGGTGTATCCGTGCACGAACTCCCCGCCCTTCTGCTTGAGCGTATCCACGATCGACGCCGATACCGCGGTGGCCGAGATCGGCAGGTAGCCGGAGGAAAGGCCCTTGGCCATCGACACGATGTCGGGCTTGATCCCAAAGTGCTGAAAGCCGAACCAGCGGCCCAGCCGGCCGAAGCCGCAAATCACTTCGTCGCTGATCAACAGAATGCGGTACTTGCGGCAAATGGCCTCCACCTTTTTCCAGTAGCCGGCGGGCGGGATGATGACGCCGCCCGCGCCCTGCACGGGCTCGCCGATGAATGCCGCGACATTCTCCGGGCCCACCTCCAGGATGCGCGTCTCGATGGCGGCGGCGGCGCGCGCGCCGAAACTCTCCGGGTCCTCGCCGAAGCCGTCGCCGAACCAGTATGGCTGCATCACATGCTCGATGCCGGCAATCGGCAGGTTGCCCTGGGCATGCATGAGCTTCATGCCGCCGAGGCTCGCCGCGGCGACGGTGGAACCATGGTAGGCATTCCAGCGACTGATGAAAATTTGACGCTGCGGCTCACCGCGCAGCGCCCAGTAATGCCGCGCCAGCCGAAATGCGGTGTCGTTCGCCTCGGAGCCGGAGTTGTTGAAGAACACGTGCGTCAGATCGTTGCCCAGCCGCAGCGCGACTTCGTGCGCGAGCCGAATGGCGGGCTCGGTCGCGGTCTTGAAAAAGGTGTTGTAAAACGGCAATTCGAGCATTTGGCGATAAGCGGCCTCCGCCAGCTCGTGGCGGCCGTAGCCGATGTTGACGCACCACAGGCCGGCCATGCCGTCGAGCAATTTGTTGCCTTCCGCATCCTCGATGGTGCTGTTCTGCGCGCGCACGATGATTCGGCTGCCCCCGAGTTGCTGCTGCACCTTATAATCGCTGTGCGCCGGCAAATGATGCGCCACATCCATGCGGCGAAGCTCGGCGATGTCTGCGGCAGGCATGGGTTTGGTCATGATCGGCTCCTCAGGGAATTCGGCGCCAAGCTACAGCCGCAGGATCGAATGGTCAAGCATCTGTGATTGCAGATCGGTGCATGCGGATATTATGGATTCATCGGAGCCAATTCATGGGAATGCGATCGCCGGCGCTGCCGCTGCCGCCGGCATCGCCGCGCGCTTGGATCGGCTGCCCTCCTCGCGCGCCGTGTGGAGCATCGTGCTGTTGATCTCGATGGGCGGCGTGTTCGAGTTCTACGATGTGTTCTTTACCGCCTACGTGGGGCCGGGCATGGTTGACTCCGGCTTGTTCACCAAGCAATCGTTGGGGTTTTTCGCAGGGCTCGCGGCGATTCGGGTGGCGGGCCTCGGCACGTTCGTGTTCTCGACCTTTGCCGGTTTGTGGTTTGGCGTGGTGGCGCTGGGCCAGGCGGCAGACCGCTTCGGCCGCAAGGCCGTGTTCACCTGGTCGCTCATCTGGTATGTCACCTGCACCGCGATCATGGCCTTCCAGCGCACCGGCCAATGGCTCAATGTATGGCGGCTGGTGGCGGGGGTGGGCTTCGGGGTGCAGTTGGTCACCATCGATACCTACATCGCCGAATTGATGCCGCGCGCGCTGCGCGGTCGCGCGTTCTCGATCAACCAATTCGTCTGCTTCTGCATCGTTCCTGTGGTCGCGTATCTGGCGTGGTTGATGCTTCCGCTCAGACCATTGGGCCTCGATGGCTGGCGCTGGGTGATGCTGTTCGGATCGGTCGGCGCCGTTGCCGTGTGGGCGCTGCGCGCCGGCATTCCCGAGAGTCCTCGGTGGTTGGCCGCACAAGGCCGAATCGAGGAAGCAGAGGCCATCGTCAGCGCCATCGAGTCCAAGGTGGCCGCAGAGTGCGGCGGTACGTTGCCTGCGATTCAACCGACTGCCGCCGAGCCCGGCGGCCGGGCGCGGCTGCGGGAAATTTTTGCCGGCAAGTATCGTGGCCGCACGGTCATGCTGTCCATTTTCAACGCCGCCCAGGTCATAGGTTTCTACGGATTCAATTCCTGGGTGCCGACGCTGCTCATCGCCCGCGGCATCACCGTTACCCACGGGCTGGAATACGCCTTCATCATTGCCATGGCCCAGCCCGTGGGGCCGCTGCTCGGGAGTTTCTTTGCGGATGCCATCGAGCGCAGGATTCAGATCATCGGCGGCCTTGCCGCCATGGGCCTGCTGATGGCCGCGTTTGCCTACGCAACGGCGCCGGCGGTGCTCATACTCATCGGCGTCGGCTTCACCCTCTCCGCCAACATCATGTCGTACGCCTATCATGGCTATCAGGCGGAATTGTTCCCCACCCGCATCCGCTCACGCGCGGTCGGCTTCGTCTACTCTTGGAGCCGGCTTGCCGCGGCCTTTTCCGGCCTTATCACCGGTTCGCTGCTTGCCACCGGCGGCGTTCCCGCGGTTGCGCTATTCATCGGCGCAGCAATGCTCGTGGGAATTGCCATGATCGGATGCTTCGGTCCCTCCACCAATGGGCTGACCCTGGAGGAATTGAACATATAACCCGCGTAGGAAGTTTCGGACCTCTGAACGAGGCCCCGACCAATTGTGCGGAATAGCCAATGGACCAGACTCATGCCTGGTCGTATCCGTAGTTGGATGCGTGCCGATAGGGGTCCGCATATGAATAAAGCATTTGCCGCGGTGGTGGCGATCTGCCTAGGTCTCATTCTCGCAACTTACACCGTGCCGGCCCATGCGGCGGACGCCGATGGCCCGAGCGTATCTCCCCGTAAGGTGGCGCATTGCATGCTCAAGCGCATGAAGGCCGCGCAAACGGAATCGTATCGGGACGCATTCAAGGCGTGCAAGGATCAGCTTGACCTGACCCGAGTCAACACTGCGACCGCGATGAACGCCGTGCTCGCCCCCGCAGTGCCCAAGCAATAAGCGCGATGATTGCCGATCGGATTAGAATCCGCGGGGAACGATGCCCCAGGCCGCCGCAATTTCGCTTAGAACCATCGCCGCGCTGCTCGCGAATGCGTGCCTGCCGAGCATGGTGTTCGCTCAGGGGGGACCTCCGTTCCTCACCAATGATCCCGGCACACCGGGCAACGCGAATTGGGAGATCAATCTGGCGGCGGCCCAAACGATCGAGCGCGGATCCGCCGCATACCAAGTACCGCAAATCGATTTGAACTACGGTGTCGGGGATCGCATCCAGCTGACCTATGAAATTCCTTATCTGGTTCAGAGTACCGGCGGCGAGCCCAAGCAGAGCGGCTGGAGCAACGGTTATCCGGGAATCAAATGGCGATTCCTCGATCAGGGCAAGGACGGCTGGCAGCTGTCGGTCTTTCCGCAGGTCGAAACGGCCGCATCCGCAGCGGCGCAGCAGCGAGGCATCGCAGGGCCCGGCCCGCGCCTGTTGCTGCCGATCGAGGCAGCCACCACGATCGGACCGGTCGATCTGGATTTGGAAGCGGGCTATTACCTTCCGCGACGCGGTGCCGACGAACGGATCCTAGGCCTCGTCGCCGGCCACTCGTTCACCGAGCGGTTCGAACTGGACGCCGAAGTCTATGACGACCGTGCGGCCGGCGCGCCGCCGCGCTACACCCTTCTGGACGTGGGCGGCCGCTACAAGTTGTCCCGCAGCTTCATCGCGCTATTTCTGATGGGCCGCAGCATCAGCGGCACGGGCGCCGGCCAGCCGGACTTCAACGGCTACTTCGGAATTCAGATATTGCTCAGCAATTACGGGCGCTCGCTCGGATCGGAGCCCTGACGGGCGCGGCTTTGACCGCGGCGCCGTCCAAAATCACCTGTTCCAGCACGGCAAGGTATTCGATATAACGCCTGCGGCCGAGCGTCGTGACCCGGCACCGGGTTTGCGGACGATTCGACTCGATGCTCTTGGACAGGGCTACCAGCTTCGCCGTCTCCAGCACCTGCAGATGGCGGTTCAGGTTGCCGTCCGTCAGTGCGCACAGCTCCTTCAATTCACCGAACGGCAATCCATCCGGATGGATGACCAGGGAGGTGAGCACGCTCAGGCGGGCGCGCTCATGGATCACCCGATCGAGCCCATCGTAGGCGAACCGCGAAGCGGCGTGCTTGCTGCTACTTTTCTGCATTCGCCGTCCTCGCGCCGAATTGCAGCACGGCTGCCACCAACAATTGGCCGATGCCGAATGGGATCCCCATCGCCCACGGCGATAGAGTGCGCGAGCCACCTAGAATGACCAAACAAGTCAATCCCGAGGCGAGATACCACAACCCCACCGTAAACATTGGGCGCGGCAGAAACCTGCACGAGGCAAACACGCCCAAACTGAACACCAACGCCCACAGTCCGGGCAGCATCCAGCTATCCTGCGGCGCAACCCGCGCCAATACGATGGTAAGCATCAGCCCGACCACCACTGCGGGCAGAAATTGCTCCACTGCGCTGTGGATCATTTCCTTTGCAAAGCCGCAATGAACGCGCCGCGCCCGGTCGATGGTTTCGATGGCGGTGAATAGCACGGAGACGGCCGCGGTCGGCAGCCAGATTGCGAGGAAAGTCACCAGGTCATGGCTGGAGTTTCCCAGCCAGCGGGCCTGTAGCGTGGCAACGATCAAGGCGAGCGCGCCCGTGGCCCCGATCGAGGCCGGACCATAGCCTCGAAATTGCGTGCCGCGCGCGACTTGGCTGCGAATCGCACTGATTTCGACTAGCGCCTGATGCAGTTCGGTCATCGAGAACCCCGGATGGTGGCCTTCCAATCGATCCGCTGGACAAAGTATATCCCCTGAACCGCGCCAGGCAAGTCAACGCCCGGACCGGCGCCCGCAAGTCTGTGAGCTTTGCATCACAAAGTATCGACGGCGATGGGCCCGGAGTGACTGACAGCGTCTATCGCCCTGATAGACAGCGCCAATTTGACTTGACCTAAGCTGCAGGACTAACGTCCCGGCTTGCCATTATATTGATTCCGACTTTGATGATCGGAAGGAGTGAGCTGTGAATTTGAAAGGTAGCAAGACTGAAAAGAATCTCAAGGACGCCTTCGCCGGCGAATCGCAGGCGAATCGGCGCTATTTATATTTCGCGGCCAAGGCGGACGTGGAAGGATTCAACGACGTTTCGGCCGTGTTTCGCTCCACAGCCGAGGGTGAAACGGGGCATGCCCATGGGCATCTGGAGTACCTGGAAGCGGTCGGCGACCCGGCGACGGGATTGCCCATCGGCGCGACCTCGCTGAATCTGAAGGCGGCAATCGCCGGCGAGACGCATGAGTACACGGATATGTATCCCGGGATGGCGAAGAGCGCCAGGGACGAAGGCTTCGGCGAAATTGCCGACTGGTTCGAGACCTTGGCGAAGGCGGAACGATCCCACGCCAACCGCTTCCAGAAGGCCTTGGACGGCCTCTAGCCACGCGCTCGCGCCTTAAGCGCTGCTGCCTAAGCGGGCTCCGATCGCGGAGCCCGCTGTCATTTTAAGCGGGGGGATATGGTGTCCGACGGGCCGATGAAGTCTGATCGCGAGGGAAGCCTCGAGGCGCCGACGCGCCATGCCCTCGGCTGGCAGGAACCGCAGTACTACGATCAGGCCGCGCTCGAGAAGGAACAAGAGCGTGTGTTCGACATCTGCCATGGCTGCCGCCGCTGCTTCAACCTGTGCAACGCCTTTCCCACCCTGTTCGATTTGATCGACGAGACCAAGAGCGGCGAGCTCGCCGAGGTCGACAAGAAATCCTTCGGCAAGGTGGTCGATCAGTGCTACCTCTGCGACATGTGCTACATGACCAAGTGTCCCTACGTGCCGCCGCATCCCTGGAACGTCGACTTTCCGCATCTGATGCTGCGCGCCAAAGCGGTCAAGCACCGCAACGGCGGCACGCGCTGGCGCGACGAGGTGCTGAGTGCCACCGATACGGTCGGCCGCATCGCGGGAATTCCGGTCGTTGCCGAAGTCGTCAATGCGGTGAATCGAAGCTCGCTGGGACGCAAGATCCTCGATGGTGTGCTCGGCGTGCACCCGCAAGCTCCGGTGCCGCCCTACCGCTCGAACACGATGCGCAAGCAATTCGCCGCACGGCCCGCCGCTGCCATCCCGGCGCAGCCCGTGGGAACCACTCGAGGCAAGGTGGCCTTGTTCGCGACCTGCTATGGAAATCGCAACGAGCCGCAGATCGGCATGGACCTCGTGCGGGTGTTCGAGCACAACGGCATCGAGGTCGCTGTTGCCGAGCAGGAAAACTGCTGCGGGATGCCCAAGCTTGAATTGGGCGATCTGCAGGCGGTCGCCGATCTCAAGGCCAAGAATGCGCCGCGCCTGGTTGCCATGATCGAGCGCGGCTACGACATCGTGGCGCCCATTCCCTCCTGCGTGCTGATGTTCAAGCAGGAGCTGCCGCTGATGTTCCCGGACGATGCGGACGTCGCGCGCATCAAGCGCCACCTATACGATCCTTTCGAGTATTTGGCGCTACGCCACAAGGGCGGCATGCTGCGCACCGATTTCACCCGTCCGCTCGGCAAGGTTGCCTATCACGTGGCCTGTCACCTGCGCGTCCAGAATATCGGCCTCAAGACCCGTGACGTGCTGCAGTTGGTTCCGGGGACCACGGTGGAGCCGATCGAACGCTGTTCCGGTCACGACGGAACCTACGGCGTCAAGAGCGAATTTCGCGATACCTCCATGAAGATCGGCAAGCCGGTGTTCCAGCGCGTGCAGGCGAGCGGCGCCGACTTTTACGCCAGCGACTGCCCCATGGCGGGTCATCAAATTGAAAGCGGTTTGCAGGACGCGGCGCCGCCCACTCATCCGTTGACCCTGCTGCGGATGGCCTACGGATTGGATGGCTGATATGCATAAATTGGCGCGGGAAGATTTGATGCCCTTGGAGAAGTACGCGGCCGAGCGCAGCCGCTTGCGCGGCGAGGTCATCGCCCATCGCAGGCTGCGCAACGTCCAGGTCGGGCCCAACATGACCTGGTGTTTCGAGGACCGCACCACGGTGCTTTACCAAATCCAGGAAATGCTGCGCGCCGAAAAGATCTTCGAGACCGCCGGCATCCAGGACGAACTGGATTCCTACAACCCCCTGATTCCCGACGGCAGCAACTGGAAGGCCACATTGTTGCTGGAATATCCGGACACCGAGGAGCGCCGGGTGGCGCTCTCTGGATTGATCGGCGTCGAGGATCGCTGCTGGATACAGGTGGGCGCAATGGATCGGGTGCTTGCGATCGCGGATGAAGATCTGGAGCGATCGAACGCCGAGAAGACCTCCGCGGTGCACTTCCTGCGCTTCGAGCTGTCGCCCCCGATGGTCGACGCGCTGAAAGGCGGCGCGTCATTGAGCATCGGCGTGGATCACCCGAATTACCGCCACTCAGTGAGCCCGTTATCCGCAGCGGCGCGCGGCGCCCTGCTGCGCGATCTCGACTAGAACCAATCCTCGGTTCAGCCGCGGCTACTTGACATTGAACGCACTGATCTCGTCCGCCGCCTGAATATACAGCACCCCGCTTTTCGACAGCGACAGCTTGCCGACGAGCGGAACGCTCCACACCGGCATATGCGTGGACAAGGCGACCGCATAAGTCGCGAGGTTTGTGCTCACGAATACCAGATTCTTGGTCAATAACACTTCACTGATGAAGGCGATGTCGCCCGCCTGCGGTGGGATCCATGACCAGATCAAGGTGCCATCGTTCTCTGCCCGGACCTCCAATCGCACCGGATTGTTGTTGGCGACATACAACCGGCCGTTGTCGTATGCCGGCGTGCTCGGATAGTCGCCGGGAACCTGCCAAGCAATGGAATTACTCGCGAGCTGAAAATTCAGCAGGGTATTGCCAATGCCGCCGCCATTGAGCAGCGAGTTCTCATAGTTGGCCATGAAGATCGAGCCGGGTGCGCCGATTACGGGCGATCCGCCAATCACATAGGTGTAGTTCTGAAAGGTCGGGTCGGCGATCTTGTGGGTGATGGCACCGGTTACGGGATCGTTGACCTGCAAATATCCAGTGTAGGAATAGACGCCGTTTGCGTCGACGGCCGGCGTCCACAGCGAAGTTTGATCTTCCGTGGCGAAGAACAGCTCCGTGCCCGACGTCGCAAAGCCGTACAGTCCACCGTAGGTACCGGCATCGGTGTAAATGCCGCTCGCACCGATCGTCGGCGCGAGGTAATTTTCCCATTGCGACGTCATCCCCGATTTGAACAGCAGCGCGCCGCTCTTGGACTTGAATGCAAACAGATAGGTCGACGATTGCTGCCCGGCCGCTACGTAAACGATACCGTTCGCGATGCTGGCCGGGTTCACCGATGGAAATGGCAGACTGCTGAAATCGTAGCTCCAGTTCGTGCTGCCGTCGAACTCCTGGAGCACGTAGAGGTGATCGTCGCCCGACACGAACAGTTGACCGTCCGATGTCGCCGTCGAGGCCACGAGCAATCCGTTCTGACCCGGCACCGAACTTGCCGCCTGTTGCCATCGTGTCGTGAATTTGTCGGGATCGAGCACGACGGGAACGAAGCCGGTATGGGCCGCGTTGCCTTGGAACATCGTCCAGTCGGGAACGCCCGACCACGCCGCCAGTGTCGTCAAGTGATTACCCGGCCAGGCGCTGGTCGCGGAAAGCGCATCGATCCGGTAGGGCACCTCGATCGATTTCACCGCCTGGAATTCGGTGCAGGCCTTATTCTTGCAGAGCTTTATCGTGACATCCTTCAGATAATCACCGGTCGCTAGCAGCGTCGACGTCGTGAGCGCCAGCGTATATATCCCGGAGTGGTTCGTGACGGTTACAGCCTTCTCGAACACGTTGTCGGGGTCGCTCGCGGCGGCGTAAAGGTTGCCCGTGAACGAAAAGCCGACGGGAGCTATCTCGACCTCGACCAGCACCGAGGTGCCCTCCACAAGCAGGCGCGAGATGTCCCCGGAGATCACGTCGACGCTGAGAGCGTCCGCGCCCGGGTGCGCGAGATCGGACGGCAGGGATGTGATTGCAGACCATGCCGGTACGCCGGCGAATAATCCGAGCAGCAGCTGCAGTGCGCAGCGCGTCGGCAAGAATTTCACGGAATGCGGCATGCGATAGTGCCTCGTCCTTAAGGTTTGGTTGGTTAGCCCGCTACGGACGCTGGAATGCTAGCGCACTGGCGCAACTTTGGTACGCTTATCTCTTCGCCCCCGAATGAATCAAATCGCTCAATTGGGCCGCGGATAGGGCTTAAAGTACGCAAACGCGCGAATCGTGTCTTTGGCTCTCACCGGGCACTGACCAACACCGGGCGCTCGCTGTACAGATCCGGGAACACGCGCTTGAGGTTCTCGACCTTCGGCAGATCGTTGATGACGATGTACATCGCCGTCGGGTTGTGGACCAAGTAGTCCTGATGATAATCCTCGGCCGCATAGAATCCTTTCAGCGGATCCACCCGTGTCGCAATCGGCCGCCGGAACGCATGAGCACCGGTTAGCTGCTCAATGTAGGATTCGGCAACCCGCTTCTGGCTTTCATCGGCGTAGAAGATCTCGGACCGGTATTCGTTGCCGATATCGGGGCCCTGGCCGTTGACCTGGGTCGGATCGAATGCCACTGAAAACGCGATCTGCAGGATCTGCCCGAAGGAGATTTGCGCAGGATCGAAAGTGATCCTTACCGACTCCGCATGCCCGGTGGTGCCCATTCCGACCATCCCATAGAAGGCCGTTGCTTTCTCGCCGCCGGCGTAACCCGCCACCACTTTCTGCACGCCGCGGACATGCTCGAACACACCTTGCACGCCCCAAAAGCAGCCACCCGAAATGACTGCAGTCTGCGCCGGCCCGGCGGCCTTCGGATTGTCGACCGCGGGAGGCGCCAGCAACGTGGCGGATTCCGCTCCGTAAAGCGGTGGATGCCACGCGAGCACCGCCACGACTGCAACCGCCGCAAGCGCGGCGCTCAACGACCAGCGAGATTTATGAATCGACATGCTTGCTCCTTTGAAAACCTAAGCTCGGGGCACGAAGTGCAGTGCCACGGAATTCATGCAATAGCGCAGGCCGGTGGGCTTCGGCCCATCGTCGAACACATGCCCCAGATGCGCATCGCAACGCCGACACGAAATCGCATCACGCTGCATAAAAAGGCTCGAGTCGGAGCTCTTCACGACATTGGCGGCGGAGATCGCCTGCCAGAAGCTCGGCCAACCGGTTCCCGAGTCGAATTTGGTCTTCGAGTCATACAGCGCGGTGTCGCAGCAAATGCAGCGGTAAAGGCCGTCCGCATAATTGTGATCGTAATCGCCCGAGAAGGCATATTCGGTGCCCGCCCGCCGTGTGACGTTATAGGCCAGCGGCAATAGTTGCGCTCGCCATTCGGCATCGCTCTTGACGATCTTTGCCAGCTTCACGATGCCCGTGCTCTTGCCTGCCGCGGAAAACATCTCGATCGGCACCTCTTGGGCAGTGGCCGGCATGGACGCAGCGGCCGCCCAGAGCTTTGCCGCCACGGAGTCGGCCGCCAGCACGGCCAAGGCCGCCTTCAAGAAAACCCGCCGTTCGAATCTCGCTTGCATCGCCATGATCGTCCTTAGCCGAAGGTGAATGAATAGGCCTGGACATCGCTGTCCAAGAACTCGATTGAAAACAGGTGCTCGCCCACATCGTCGGACCGGCGAATCAACTGATACAGGCGCTGGTCCTTGACGACGCCGTCGCCGTTCGCGTCCACATCGGTTCCATGAGCGGCGCCGGGCGGCACGCCATCCAGCTGCACGCGATATCGGACCGGGTAGCCGGCACTGCCGGGCCCCAGCACCAGGTGCAGATCGCGGGCGTGAAATCGGAACAGGATTTTACCGGGCGCGGCGCGCAGTACTGCCTTCTCGGCGCCCACGGTCCAAGTGCCGGCAAGCGCCCACTGATTGAGCGCAAGATCGTCGGGCGCGCTGTATCGCCGCGGCTGGTCCTGAACCAAGCCGCCGGGCGATCGGAAGTTCTGCGCGCGCGCGAATCCGACATAGGTCTCCGGCGATCGATCCTGCGCTTCGTCGGCGGCCGCCTGAACTCCGCTCGCATTGACGGGATCGGCCCCCTCCTGCGGAAGGTCGCTCGACCCGGCTTCGGTCAACAGCTCGCGAATGATGCGCTCCGACTCCCGGTAGTCGCCTTCGCCGAAGTGATGCCCGCGAATCTGGCCCGTTGCATCGATGAAGTAATGCGCGGGCCAGTACTGATTATTGAATCCCTGCCA
>Ga0302320_10014761_pt1 | contig 16127 bp, 18 predicted proteins | sample Bog_T0_3_FD_202130 | JGI IMG/M metagenome (GOLD analysis project Ga0302320, IMG submission 202130) | Peat permafrost microbial communities from Stordalen Mire near Abisko, Sweden - Bog_T0_3 | ecosystem: Environmental > Terrestrial > Soil > Wetlands > Peat | place: Sweden: Abisko, Stordalen Mire... | reverse complement strand
CAATATTCAAACGACACGGATCTATGATCATCGAGAGCAAGACGATGCTAAGTCCCCTACATTTAAAATTAACTATTAACCGATTGAGAAAGAACTAAAAAGGAAATTCTTTATTAAATCGAAATCTTGGTGACCTTTATCAAAGCCTCTACAGTCGGAGAGTTTTTGTCTTTTAAATCAAGATGCAAATTCTGCGTGCGTAAAAGTAGTGGCGAATCATGTAAGTAATGTAAGAATTTGACCAAATCCTCCATTGATCCCTGGACATTTACTTCAACTATAAGTTCTTCGTAAAAATCAATATTTCTAGTTGGTTGAGGTTTTATATCGACCAAAGAAGCCCCGGACTTCTTAGCTAACCGTTCAATTTCACTTAACATCGATGCTGTTTTCTCATCATCAGAACTGTTTTCCTTGATTTCTAGTCCGTATTTTTGGTATTCATTAGTTATAAATTCTTTTTGACTTAAATTGTTCAGGCTATAAATTAATTTTTTTTCAGTAATTTGGGTTTCACGATTTAATTTTTCTAACGTTTCATTAATAGGCGCATAAATTAAACGGTCTACGATGGCCAATGAAAGGACTATGATTGCGATTGATAGGCCTATTTTTTCTTTTTTAGAGACTGTTATTGGAGACATGATATATTATTTTCCATTACTAGTTTTATACTCAGCAATTATTTCAAAATCAGCGTATTGATTATTATCTTCTTCTTTGGTTGTTGCGTAAGTATTTCTTACTTTTTCCAGGAACGGTGATGCGCTCAAGGCAGTGACAAATTTAAAAACATCTGATATGGCAACCGCATGGCCTTTTAAGTGGGCTTGCCCCCTATTTTCTATATCGACACTTGTCAAATATACTTCTGCAGGTATTGCTTTATAAATTTCATTTAAAAGGTTAATCACATCTCCGCTGGCATCTGCTCGTTCATGGACAAGATCTATAGATAATCGCATTTTATCAACTTCGTCGGAAACGTTCTTAATGGAAGCAATCTTATGTTTTAATTCGTTAATATAGATGTTTTTATTATTTATGTGAATAGCGAGTAGTATTGAAAGGGTCAATATAATGGCGGAAAACAAAATACCTGTAACTGTTAAATTCTTACGCTTCTCTTCCATTATTTGCCCAATACGTTTCTCATTGGGCATAAGATCAAACTCAAGTTCTTTATATTTTGCTAATAGCCCCAAGGCAGGAGATAATGAAATAAACTTTGTATTGGCACGGATTGAGTCCTCCCTTTCTGTATTTAGGGCATTTTTCAGAAGGTCTACGGCCTCGCAAGGAAGATTAAACCTAGCATTAATCAGTTTGTCTAAATTCTCTATATTTTTTGCCGCGCCTGACAAGAATATTTTGGTTATTTGAATATTGTTTGATTCTTCACTAAAAACTTTCAGAGAATGATCTACTTCATCAATGAATTTAATAGTATAGGGCTCTTTTTCATCAATAAGTTGGTTGGCTCCGATAAGGATATTCTTTGAAAACCTTAAATTGCCTTTATGAACAACTATAAAATCTGAATAATTAGAATCAATATCAAGCAAAACGATTGCTTGCGAATCTGACAATTTTAATTTATTAAAATAAGAATTCTCAAAGCAATTAAGGACTCCTTCCGTTCCCAATCCCATTCTTTGGGGATTCACGGATGCTTTAAACATAATATCCATCCGTTCATCAATAAGATTACGTCTGGCAATAACCAGAACTACCCTGGCATACCCATTCCTTTCAGAAGGAATTATTTTATAACTAAAAACAATTTCTTCTCTGGAATAGGGGGTTTGCTGGCCAATATGTAAATTAATAATGTTATCAATTTCTTTGGGACTATCAGAGGGCAATTCCAAAACCCTTAGCGTGACCAGATGTCGGGGCAGATAGGAAATGGCATTTTGTTTATCCCATTTTTTTTCTTTTAAAATACTGTTGACGGTGTCTAATACAGAATTCTTTATTTCGGATAATTTGACAAAGCAACCATCATTAATAATAACGTCCTGATTCGACACCTTGCCTTCAACAATTTTTAACCAATCATTGCCGATCTCTATGACAAGAACAGTCTTTATACCTAAAAAAGTCTTCATTCTTCTCTCCAAAACTTAATACTTCCGCCCCTTGCAAAAACAAAATCAACAGTCATCGAATCCCTGGAAGTCTTCCCATAAGATTTACCCTTAAAATTATCGGATTGAACGACAAACATACCTTCCCCAATAAGATTAGTAAGTTGATTTATATCTTGCTGGGTCAATTTCTGTACAGATTGCAAAGCCTTAACGATATTCCCTTGGTCTGTGAATATATTATCGTCATTTGTTGCCGTCACGCCATCATTTCCATTTCTAAAACTAATGATCTTATCAGCCAAGGTATCACTCATGCCCAATGTTTCCAATACAGGTTTATCTGCCGTATTAATATTAACACTCCCTGCCCCATAAATGGTTATCTCATCTTGAATACTTTTAAAAATATCAATAGTAATTCCTTTAACTAAAAGAATTTCCTCTAAAACCTCAAAAGGGCCGTCCTTGCAGGGATAAGAAGGGCTTAGGGTCTGATAATAATTGCTCTTTGCCCCATTTTTTCTTGGGTTTTCACCTGACTGTCTCCAGTCCAAAATAGCCGCCGCGATATCCTCTGCCTGTTGAGAGTTAACTTGGGCTACTATTTCAAAAAGCCTTTCTAGGTCCTTTAGCGGTGCCGTATTGATGTTGATTTTTCTTTCTTCATCAACTAATTCATAATTAAAACTTCCGTCTGCTAATCCTTGCGACATAAAATCAAAAGACGCACTTGGGGTAAATTCTTTTAATGTGTCTACGTTAGAGCCCTGTGCTTTGTCAATTTGAGCTATTGCCCGTTTAACTCCGGCTTCAGCCAGGAAACGCACAGTTGTGCTATTTTTTATCCTACCCGCAAGCTCAAGTTGAGGGCGGACATAAGCGGCTATGGCCAATGCCAAGGCTCCTAAAAAGAACAACGACCATAAAGCAATAATCAAGACCATCCCGCGCGGCTTTTTAGCCAGCAATGGGGATGAGTATCGTTTTTTCCCGTTCAAAATCTTCGTTCCCTTCTTGAAATACGGCCTTGATCCGAACCTGCATGGGAACTCCGCCCGCATTATCAAAAGAATCATTCCAGCTATATTGGTTTGTAGCAGGATTGAAAGAATAATAGCTGAATGACAAATCTTTCATAGGAGCAACCACTTTAGAATCCGCCCCATCTGATGAATTATTTAATAATGAATAAGAATAAGGTTGTTCTGTTTTAATTAACGAGCCCCCTGTTTTAGTATCAAAAAAATAGGATATTCTGCCTATTGAAGAACTGTGATTAATAAAACCCGCAAAAGAAATACTACTTTTATCCCCTGTGAATTTAATACTGCTGAAACGGATCGTATTTTTTAAATCTTTTTCTATTTTTTCAAAGGAAAGCAAGACATCGGCTTGGGCAAGATTACCGTTTCTTAATTTATTATATGTTTTGAATCCCGCCGAAAAAGTAGCCAAAATGGCCAATCCCAATATCGCCGCAATAGACGCGGCAATAAGAAGTTCAATAAGGGTAAAACCTCGCAAATAAGAACTCCCCTTAACTCCTTCTTTATAAAAAAGAGGAGATATCAATATATTATTTGTTTTTGACATAACTTATTAGAACAAAATCCCGTACAGGAGAAATATTTCCACTGAAACATCTAACTTTTACTATATTTAAACCCGGAACATCCGACGAGCTTATTTCGTTCTCCCAATTAAAATTATCGTTGGGCTTTAAGAATTTCCCGCTTTGTTTTTCTTGAGACAGTCCACCGTTTTCCAGGGCAGTTTGCTGTATTTCAACCATCTTGCTTTCTGTTAACGGAACTTCAACCAAATAATCCTTTGATATTTGTAAAACATCAAGGGATTTAATATAGGCCTGGATAATCCCGATAATACCTACCGTTAAAATAATAACGGCGATCATCACTTCAATCAAAGTTAGTGCCCGCTCATTGCCAATTCGTAATGTTATCCGCACTGCCCTCTACCCCATCTTTCCCTAATGAATACAAATCATAGCTGACCGCATTATGCGCTCCTGGGCATTTATATTGATACAGGTTCTTCCAAGGGTCGATAAAATTTCTTTCTAAATACGGCCCTTTCCAATTAAGAGGTATTGGGTTAGTCGTAGGTTTTGCGAGAAGCGACGCAAGACCTTGTTCAGTTGTTGGATAAAATCCATTATCCGTTTCATATAATTTCAAAGCGAGGGCTATATTCGAATTAATATCAGATTGGGCAATAGCAATCTTTGCGTCTTCGGAACGGCCATTTAATCTGGGGATGACCATGGCGGCCATGGCCGCGATAATAACGATCACGATCATCAATTCAATAAGAGTAAACCCCTTTTGAGAATTCATAACATCTCCGATCAAGATTAATGCACTGCTAAACTCATGTTAAAAACCGGCAGTAACATGGCAAACACAATGAACCCGACAAAAGCACCAACAAACAAAATAAGCACAGGCTCAAGTAATGTTGTTGCGATCTTAATTCCCTGTTCGACTTCACGCTCATAAACATCGGAAATATCTTTTAAAGACCATTCCAATCTCCCACTTTCTTCCCCCACCGCGATCATATTTAAAGCGAAAGCGGGGAACACATCAATATTCTTTAAACTTGCGCTTAATGAGCTCCCTTGATTAATAATATCAAGACGTGCCTCTCGCAGGCTTTTCTTTAAAGAATCGTTATCAAGCACTTCTGTGGCAAAATCCAGGCCGTCGCAGACAGGAATCCCGCTTTTGATTAATAAACTCAACGTGCGGGTAAACCTTGCGACTTCGGTATTTTTAATAAATATTTTAACAAATGGCAACCGTAGTTTAATAAAATCTAAAAGAAATTTATTTTTGCTGCCCTCTTTGGTCCTACCCAACAGCAGAAAAGTAATAATGGCAACTAATATAAACCAATACCAGTTGACCGCCATAAATTTGCTTATGCCGATCAGTATTCTCGTTGCTAAAGGCAACGTCTGCTTCATATCCTCAAATAGCACAATAAATTTTGGTAAAAAGAAAGTAAGCATAATAAAGATGGTAGCTATCCCAACGCCTATCATTAATAGCGGATATGCTAACGCAGCCACAACCTTTTGCTTAATATCCTGTTCTTTCTGACGATATTCCGCGAGCCCCAATAGCACGTCTCCCAGTGTTCCGCTTTTTTCACCGGCCCTGACCATATTCAGGTATAAACTATTAAATACAGATGGATGCTCTGCGATGGCACCAGAAAATGTTTTTCCATCCCTGACTTGTTTTTCCAACATACCTGCAACGTCTCTTAAGGCATTATTCTCCGTTTGTCTAGAAATCAACGATAAAGCCCTCAACAAAGGGACACCTGACCGGATCAAACTCGCTAATTGCCGGGTAAACACATCAATATCCTGTGATCTGATTCTCCCAGAATTAAAATTCAAGAAACCGACACTTTGCTTTTCTTTTCCTGCGTCCTGTTGTGACGTTATACTGACAGTAAGCAACCCTTTTTGAGAAAGTTGATCAATGGCGTGATCTTGCGAATCAGCTTCAAGACGACCCTCAACAATATCGGTAGGTCCTTTTTTTGCTTTATAAATATATGTAGGCATTTTTATTGCACCACCCTCAACACTTCTTCCGGTGTCGTAAGACCTGCTAGAATTTTTTCCCAGCCATCCTGTTTTAATGTCCGCATACCCGCTTCCACAGCCTTTTCATTAATCATGCTGGAAGATGCTTTTTGTAAAATTAGTTTCTTAATATCTTCGCTTAAAAGAAGTATTTCATAAATACCGGTTCTTCCCATATAGCCAGTATTATTACATATTTTACAGCCACGGCCGTGGTAGACTGTTTGTTTAATTTGAGTTACGCCTGATGTCTGAAAATGCCGGGCAATCTCCGGGGAAAGTTGATAGCTTTCTTTACAATTATTACAGATCAATCTGATCAATCGTTGGGCAATAAAAACTTCTACGGAAGACGCGATCAAATAGGGTTCTAATCCTATGTCCATCAAACGGGTTATCCCGCTTGCCGCGTCATTAGTATGAAGCGTCGAAAAAACCAGATGGCCTGTAAGCGCTGTCTGGATGGTGATATCCGCAGTCTCATAATCCCTGACTTCTCCTACCATCATGATATCCGGATCATGCCGAAGCATGCTTCTAAGAATGACAGAAAAAGTAAGATTTATTTTAGGGTTGACCTGTGTTTGGGTAACTCCTTTTAGTTCATATTCAACAGGATCTTCAATAGTCACTATTTTTCTCTGACGAGTATTAAGCCTGCTCAAACAGCCATAAAGTGTCGTTGTTTTTCCGCTTCCAGTCGGGCCGGTTACAAAAATAATACCATGGGGGCGTTCAATGAGTTCCCCTAAGATATCCAGGTCTTTTTTTGACATCCCTAAACTGGCTATATCAAAAAGCATGGTAGCTGGCAGTATTCTAATGACGATATTCTCCCCATAAAGGGCAGGCATGACTGATATGCGCAATTCATATTCTTTTGGGCCAATTCTTACTTTAGCACGTCCATCCTGAGGAATCCTTCTTTCTATGATGTCTAACCCTGACATGACCTTAACCCTAGAGATAATGGCAGGATAAAGATGTTTGATAGATTCCGGAGCTGAAGCATCATATAAAATACCATCAACCCTGTAACGTAAATTTAATTCTTCCCTGAACATTTCAATATGAATATCCGTGGCCCTGTCATTGATGGCTTGCTGTAACACTTGATTAACCAGCCTGATGACAGAGGCATCATCAGACATTTTTTCCAAATCTTCGATCTTTTCAATACCGTCGTGAGCGCTCTGGGCCGGAGATTCTGTTTGTTGAGATAATAGTCGTTCAATCGTATCAGCCGCCACTCCGTAATATTTTCGTGCGGCTTCGGTAATATCTGTAGATACCGCCAATACTTTTTCAACCCGTAAACCTAAATGAGATTCGAGATCATCGACCGGCCAAACGTCAAAAGGGTTGGACAAAGCAATGGTCAGCACATTCCCCTGAATGTTGACAGGCATAATTTTATAATGCCAGATGAACTTGGCAGGCACCGTCTTAATTACGGTATCATTGATGTTCATCATATCTTTTAATTCTAAGAAAGGGAGGCCTTGCTGTTGAGCGACACACTGCAAAAAATCTTTTTCACTAATAAAACCATTATTGATCAAGATTTCACCAAGCATCTTTTTTGTCTTATGTTGTTCTTCAATAGCTAATTGCAATCTTTCAGGAGTAAGAAACCCCTTTTCTATCAATATTTCCCCTAAACGTAGAGCCATTCGCAATCTCCTATCAAATTTTTTCTAACGCTTCGACGCTCCCTATCATATAAAATTTGTCTTCTGTAATCGCATCAAATTTACCCGCGATAATCTTGGTCGCGCCATACAATGTTTCTTTAAGAGTCACGTATTCCCCTCGGCGGTTTGTGTACGCTTCAGCTGTAAAAAAAGGCTGCGTTAAGAAATTCTGAAGCTTGCGGGCCCTTTCATATAAAACACGGTCATTCTTGGACAGTTCTTCGATACCAATAACCATGACGATACGCCGCAATTCTTCATACTTGGCAAATATCCGTTGAACTTCCTGAGCAGTATCAAAATGTTCGACTCCCACAATATCGGGGTCCAGATTACTACTGGAAGAAAGCAGAGGATCAATGGCCGGATAAAGGCCCATTTGAATTTTTTCACGGGACAAAACCATGATCGAATCCAAATAACTAAAAATGGCCACGACAGCCGGATCTGTCAAATCGTCAGCAGGCACATAAACCGCTTCAATAGCTGTTATGGACCCTCCTTCTTTGGAACGAATACGTTCCTGAAAATCACTGACTTCTGAAGAAAGGGTGGGCTGGTACCCTGTTTCGGAAGGGACTCGTCCCAAAAGAGTGGATATTTCAGCCCCGGCCTGCACAAATCTAAAGACATTGTCAATAAAGAAAAGTACATCTTTATTCTGTTCCTGCAAATGTTCGGCAAGAGTTATGCCGGTCAAGGCCACTTCAAATCTCGCTCCTGGAGGCTCGTTCATTTGCCCAAAAGCCATCATAATTTTGTCTATCACCTTGTGTTTGACAAATTCAAAGTATAGCTCATTACCTTCCCTGATCCGTTCTCCTGCCCCTGTAAAAACACACGCACCCTGATGCCGTTCAACGATATTGTGTATCAACTCCAAGATTAAAATACTTTTACCGAGGGCGGCACCCCCAAGAACACCAGTTTTACTTCCCTTAACCATGGGAAAAAGCAAATCAATTATTTTTACTCCTGTTTCCAGTACTTCGAACTCACCCACCGTCATCAGATCGGGATTAATACGGAAGTTGGAAGTATTCTTTCTGATTGCGGCAAACTCGGTACATTCTATTTTGCCTTTTCTATCAATAGGTTCGCCCATGACATTGATAATCCTGCCGAACATCCCTTCACCAACAGGGATCTGTACAGGCCCCCCAAGCGGTCGTGCAATCGCGTTATACGGTAAATTTAAAGTGGGAGCTAAGGCGATACAGCGGGCAATATCTCCCGGCAAGTGCTCGGCTACTTCTAAAATGATCTTGCGATTATCAAAAGCCCTGGTTTCAATGACATCATACAAATTGGGCACATCAGCGTCAGTATCGAACTTGACATCAACCACAGGCCCTTGCACAGACATAACCCTGCCCGGATTTCTTTTTATTTCTTGATTCTCAGCATTTGAATCTATAGCCATGATTTATACCTGTTTCTTTTTCCTGATAAGTTGTGTTGAAAATGTTTCGCGCATACCCCTGTCCACCAACTCATGGTGACTGCGAAAATATTGAAATCTTATTGAGCTTTCTCTTTGCTGTAGCACTTGATGGCTTTCTTCCAAATGGACAGTCCTGGCTGAAAATTCCGATAATTTACTGTCTTCAAAGACTTCCAATAGCTTTTCCATGACCCAAGCACCAAGCAGGTATTCAATAATCTTGTTTAAAGAAGAATCTAAAATAAGCTCCTCCTTAGGAACGATACTTTCTCTTTTTTCAAACATTTCACTGCAAGGAAGAATAGTAACGGACTCTATTTTTTGCACTGTAAAAGAAAGTGACTTAGGATAAAAAAGAACCAATCTTGAGAATTTCCCTGAAGAGGCTTCCTTCATAATAAAATCCCGTAACTTTAACGCGGTTTCATAGACCCCTTCACTTGGAATTCCTGGAAATTCGATAAAAGAATGCCGGATGCCCCTGAGGTATCCGGCCCCGCGTTCTCCCAGAATGATAAACTCAGCATGTTTTGATTCGGGGTATGCTAATGCCATATTGATAACTTTGGAATTCAGCCCCCCCATAAATCCTTCGTCGGATGTAACCATCATAATACCAAGCCTTCCTTGTGCTTTAGCAAAGGGATGGTCAAGATTGCTAAAATCGATCATTCGAAAAAACCCTTCAAATGTATCCATAAACTTAACAAAGCGCTCTTTTCTTTTTTCAAGCTGACGGAATTGAGAGGCCGCGATGCCTTTTAATACCTCTAAAAGCTGTTTTAATTCTGTGTTGAATTCCAATTCTTTTTTTAACTTTTGCGCTGACTGCATTATTCTTCAACTCCCCCTAACCCCCTTTATGAAAAAGAGGGGGAAATTTTATTCTTTGCTTATCTGTTGAATGTACTCAACAAATAATTTATCTAATTTTTCCATCATAATAGGCGTCAATTCTTTAGCTGTTTCTAATTCACCAATCAAATCCCGCGCATTACTAGTTAAATATGCTTTTATTCCCTTCTTGAATTTATTAATTTTGGGATAAATCAGGTTTTCCCATTTGTCCAACGCATACAAAAGGACTATTAATTCCAAGTCTGATACAGGGGCATTCTTGTCTTGAGTAAAAATAGCTCTGATAGCTTCTCCCCTGCGGAGTTTATGCATTACCTCCAGGCTAAGGTTTGATTTAAGTTTGGTCAAACGAAGAAGCTCTTTATACTGCGCGTATTCCAGACGGATAGTACTACTAAGTTTCTTTAACAGAGGGCTCTGCACCTTACTTCCGATAATAGATACGGACATAGCAAAATCCACCGCTGGTTTTACCCCTTCGGCAAAAATGGATGAATTCAAATAAACCTGTCCGTCTGTCATGGATATAAGGTTGGAAGGAATAAAACCTGTAATATCTTGCTGCAGGGTATCCACGATAGGAAAAAATGTCATCGATCCGCTTCCAAGATGCTGGTTTAATTTTCCTGCCCTTTCCATAAGCTGGGAATGGATATAATAAATATCACCGGGATAGGCTTCCCGTCCGGGAGGCCTTTCTAATAATAAAGAAATCTGACGGTAAGCCCATGCGTGTTTGGTCATGTCATCAAATACTACCAACACATCTTGTCCCTTGTGAAAGAAATACTCTCCTAAAGCGGTCGCACTGTACGGCGCCAAGTACTGCTGAGCCACCGTGGCACTAGCTGGGGCAGCAACAACTACAGTATAATCCAAAGCACCGTTCAATTTAAGCAGCCCCACCACTTTGACTAACGAAGAATGGCTTTTTCCGATACAACAATAAATACAAACAACATTTTTTCCTTTTTGATTGATGATGGCGTCAATAGCCACGGTTGTTTTCCCCGTCATCCGGTCACCGATGATCATTTGACGCTGTCCCTTAGCAATAGGGACAAGGGCATCAATTATTTTGGTTCCTGTCTGAAGGCAATCATCCGCACTCGTTCTGTCCATGGTTTTGGGGGCTTCTCTAAATACAGGGTAATGTTCCATGCCACCTGAAACAAAGTCACGACCGTCCACCGGTTCTGCCAGCGCATTGACAATCCTGCCGATAAATTCCTGTCCGACGGGGATCTTAAATTCTTTTTGAACACTCATGACCTCCTGGCCAATCCTGACCTTAGATTCATCACCTAAGATCAAAACCATGACCTCATCAGCCACAAATCCAATAATCATGCCCTTGGGACCGTCTGTGAATGTCACCAGCTGACCATTCATAAAAGAACTTAAGCCTCGTACACCGGCAATGATTTTCTTAACAAAGATAACCCTGCCTATTTCTTTAAGACTGATGGTAGATGATTCTAATAACATTTTAGTCATTCCCGCGTAAGCGGGAATCCATTTTAGAGACTTTTAAAAAAAGCTGTCAAACAGTCATTTAATTTTTTAGTAAGTTCAGACGTTATTTTCTTCTGTTTAAGAATATCCTCAAGTAAGAACGGGTACCTGTCCTTGGTAAATCGTAATATGTTGTTCTTAAAATGTTCTATTGCCGGATTTGAAAGGACTTCAAGGGCTTTTGACCTTAAAGCGTAAAGAAGAATTAGCTCTTCTTCCAAAGGTCTTGGACGCGCTTTATCCTGAATAAAAAGCCGGGTGATCACGTCACCATGTTTAAGCCGTTCATTAACTTCTTGAGAGACCCCTGTTTTAAACTGGGTAACTTTTAAAAGATCCAGATACTGGATGTATTCCAAACGAAGCATTGAACTAAGTTCCTTCATGGCCAGGGATTGAATTTTATTGCCGATCCGTGAAACAGAAAGTCCCAAATCTATGGCCGGTTTGAGTCCGCTGCTAAACAAGCTCGCATTCAGGTAAATCTGCCCATCGGTCATAGAAACAAGGTTGGAAGGAATGTAACTAGTGATATCCCCTCCAAGAGCCTCGACAATGGGGAAGAAAGTCATCGAGCCGCCTTTAAATTCAGGACTAAATTTTCCCGCCCGCTCCATCAATTGTGAATGTAAATAAAATATATCACCGGGATAGGCGTCTCTGCCCGGAGAACGTTCCAGTAGTAAAGATATCTGCCGATAGGCCCAAGCATGACGGGTCAAATCATCAAAAACCACAAAAACGTCCTGCCCATTTTTCATAAAATATTCACCTAATGTGCAAGCTGTATAAGGGGCAAGGTACTGCTGACCCGGTGAACTATACGCGGTTGCGGAAACGATGATCGTATTGCTAATTGCACCGTTTTCTTTGAGAGTTTCAACCACTTTCTCTAGTGACGACTGAGACCGTCCTATACAGCAATAGACGCAAACTACATCCTTACCCTTTTGATTAATAATGGCATCAAGACAAAGGGACGTTTTCCCGATCATTTTATCACCAACAATGAGCTGGCGCTGACCTTTGCCGATGGGGATGGCCGCGTCAATAATTAAATTTCCCGTCTCAAAGACATCACACAAAGGAACCCGGTCTAACACGCCCGGGGCGTCTGAAAAAACAGAATAATACTCTAATTTTTGAGAAATTGGACCCTGACCATCAAGCGGTTCGGCCAGGGCATTGACCACACGGCCTTTGAATCCTTCTCCTACAGGGATCTTGAATTCCTCTAAGCGATTATAGACAGGGTCGCCAACTTTAACGTCTTCAGCCCTGCCCAAAAAAAGGACAGAAACATCCTGATTGTCAAAACCCATGACCATGGCCTTGGTATGGTTCGCAATTGTCAGCACCTGCCCGCTCATATAGGCTGATAGGCCATCGACACTGGCAATGCTTTTTTTAATCTCTTTGACTCTGCCGGATTCACAAACTTGCATCACGCTCATTATCTATTAGCCTCACAAATTTCATTTAATTTTCCCCGCAAGCTGGCATCAATGACAAGATTCTTCATTTTAATGACGATGCCGGCAATGAGACTTTCGTCAACAATGGTTTGTAATACAATATTCTTGCCTGTTTTTGCTGAAAGGACTGATATAATTTTTTCTCTTTGAGACGGATCTATTTCGTGGGCCTGTATCAATAAGGCATGATTTACATCAATTTTAAACCTCGACACATCAATCTCCTGTATGTCTTTAATGATCTGGGCCACAAATACTTGATGCAGCGCTGTCATCTGTTTGGAATTCAAAACTTGCGCGATCATACTTAGCGATTGAAGCAATGATTTTTGTTGAAGCTGGCTTTCCAATTCTTCCTTGATTTTTTCTTTTGAATTTAAGGCCTGTTTGAGTATTTTGTCAGCTTCTGCTTTGGCGTCTGACAATGCCCCCTCTTTTAGCCGTTGAGCCTCTTCCTTTGCCTGTGATCTTATTTTATTGGCTTCTTTTTGAGCCTCGTCTATTTTCTCTCTATACTGTTTTTCAGCTTCGGCTATTTTATCGTTTAGCTCCTGTGTTTTTTTAGCATTCTCTTCGCTTAATCTTTTCATTCTTTTAATTTCCGAGAAAGAAGTGGAATACATGATCTTTATCAAGACAAAAACAAGACAAGCAAAAGTAATAACCTGAATGACGACCATTTGAAATAAAAGCATTTTTACCTCCCGAAAAGCTGAAATAATACTAAAAGGGAGATGACCGCAATGGCCTCAGCAAAAATAAGGCCAATGATCATCGCCAATAAGATTTTAGGGGCCGCGGAAGGGTTTCTGCCTAAAGCCCGTATGCTTGAATGGCTGATGGCGGCGATCACGCCCGACGGCCCCAGAATCGTCACAAACATAACAATAATGATAATAAAGTTTCGCATCAATTATTCCTCAACAATGGCCACAAGTTCATTATTTAAAACCCTGACAATTCCTTTGGTTATGTCCAGGCTTTTAGTAGCATCAATTATGATCTTCCCTTTTCGCAAAAGACTTAATAAGGGCTTATGAAAGGGCAGGATTTCAAATTCTCCCTCATCCCCTGGCAAAAAAACACTTTTTGCCTTTCCTTCATAAATTGTCCTTTTTTGGTTAACGATAGTCACATTAAGCATTATATGATCTTTTCTAACTTTTTAGAGCCTTCGGCCCTGACTTGACCCCACCACAAAATAAAGAACAAGAAACTCATAATTCCCAAAAAACCTACAATTGTCCAAATAATATTCCAACTGGTGGCCACATCAGGAGCCTTGCCGCGAAAAATAGATTTGCTGATTAATTCCGCACCCCTGGCGCCAGGTAGAGAACCGTTGTTCTTTAGCATGTCACCGATGGAACCTCCGGCCTGTGTAAATAAATTATCTAGTCCGGCGATGTCTCCTCTAATATCTTCCAATTTCTTTAAATTCTTGCGGTAATTTCCTATATGCATTTGAACGGTGACGTTCTTATCCTCCTGAGAATTTAAAATATCATTAAGACCAGCCAAAATATTTTCGGTTAAAGACTGCGCCATGCTCTTATATTCTGTCTGTGCCAAAAATTCTAATAGCTTATTTGTATGTTCTTTTAAAATATCGATCTGTTTTGCAGGGATGGCCCAGACATCTTTCACAGTAACAACAAATTTCTTACTTTCACTGGGCCTAAGTAAAACCCCGTCATTATAAATATAGTGTTCATCTTTCTGATAATCGTAACCCACCTTCAGCCCTGCCTTATCTACAATGTCCTGGGGTTTTACTTCAGAAGGTAAATAATATTTTAAAGGAACAGTGGCTTGGCTGTCTGACGGGTTAACAGCATCAATTTCAAAACTTATCAACCCTATCTTGTCTATGCCGGAAGCTGTTAAAACAAGTTTAGGAATTTCTGTCTGCGACTTGCTGTCCACCTTAAATAAACTTGTGGCGGAAGGGTTGACTTCAATAAGCAGATCATCCAAAACACTGATATCCTTCTTTATTTCTTTTAAAAGATCGGAGTTTGTATCAAAATTGGAAATCCTTTCTTGCGGGTCCAGGCCTTGTAAATTCTTTTGTGAATCCACTATTTGATCCAAACGCTTAACAATACTGTCCCCCAGCACTTTAGCCTGTTGGTTATAAGCGGTTTTATTTAGCGCGTCGGTATCTTGCTGGATATGCGTCTTTAACGCATTGATTTCGTCAAGGGGGACAACCCAGATGTCCTTCATTTCCAATTCCAGGGATATCGTTTGATTGGGATCAAGGGTAACATCCTGATAGGCGTAATATTGTGATTGATAAATATCATAATCTATTTTAAAGTTCCCACGATTGACCACATCTTCAGGCATTACGCCTAAGGGCAGGTTTATTTTGACAGGCATAGTCTTTGTTTCTGTGCCCGATGGGTTTGCGACGGTCATTTTCAATTTGACGGTGTCATAGGCAAAAACAAGTTGCCCCAGCAGAATTTGAAAACATATCATCAATAATAAGAAAACTGCTTTTAGATTTATTCTCATTTATCCCATCAACTCCACCGTCGTATTGTGCACAGCCCAAGTTTGACAAACACCCCTGGTCTGTTATACTTATACAGAGAGAGGAGATTTATATGAAATTAAAAGTCATTATACATAAAGCTGAAGAAGGCGGTTTTTGGGCTGAAATCCCCGCTATCTCCGGTTGTGTTACCCAAGCTGAAACATGGGATGAACTTATTCATAATATCTATGAAGCTGCTCAAGGTTGTTTAAGCGTTGACCTTGAAGGAACAATCCTTTCCAAACAAGACAAAATTCTTGAAGTTATTGTATGAAGAATATCTCTGGCAAAGATTTCTGCAAAATTCTTGAGAAAAATGGCTGGCAACTTAAACGTATTAACGGCAGTCATCACATTTATATGAAAACTGGCAGCATTAGCCGTATTAGTGTGCCTGTCCATGCCAATAAACCTCTAAAAATCGGGCTTCTAAATTCAATCCTTAAAATCTCAGAAATTAGCTTAGATTAACCAACCAAGCATGCCTAAAAAAACTCTACCCAAAACATTAAAAACAATACTTGATCTTTATCTAAAATCATTGATGGCGGATCGTCTACCTATCAAGCAGGCCTTTTTGTTCGGCTCCTACGCCAATGGCCACACACATCAACACAGTGACGTAGATTTATGTATTGAACCCGTCGGTTTTAATCCTCAAGATTTCCGCTCTGACAGCGCCTTCATTCAAGAAATCAAAAAACACGGCATCCGGCTTATTTAAACTTTTCTTATTTATTTACTGCCCCATTCTCAAACCATGCCTTAACCAAAGGCCCCTCTTTTGACACCACGGTATTTTTAACAAGTTCTGTCATTTGTTTTAATTCCAACAACTCTTGGTGCAAATTGTCCAGGGTGACAGCAGAAGCCTGGGTCTT
>Ga0302320_10014760_pt1 | contig 16127 bp, 8 predicted proteins | sample Bog_T0_3_FD_202130 | JGI IMG/M metagenome (GOLD analysis project Ga0302320, IMG submission 202130) | Peat permafrost microbial communities from Stordalen Mire near Abisko, Sweden - Bog_T0_3 | ecosystem: Environmental > Terrestrial > Soil > Wetlands > Peat | place: Sweden: Abisko, Stordalen Mire... | reverse complement strand
CCGTGATCATCGACATGCCCAACCTGCCCGAGGTGGAGGCTGATTTCCGCGCGCTCAAACAGGTGCTGCTCAACCTTCTATCCAACGCGGTGAAATTCACCCCGCGCGGCGGCCAGATTCGCGTGCTGGGGCGCGCCGGCCTGGACGGCGCGGGCGCGACGCGGGTGCGGATCGGGGTGCAGGATACCGGCATCGGCATCTCCAAGGCCGACCTCGCGCGACTGGCCAAGCCGTTCGAGCAAGTGGAGAGCCAACACGCCAAGACCCAGCAGGGCACGGGCCTGGGCCTGGCCCTGACCAAGTCGCTGATCGAGATCCATGGCGGCGTATTGGAAATGGCCAGCGAGCCGGGCCACGGCACCACCGTCAGCTTCGTCCTGGCGGCCAGACAACCGCGCGCCCAGACGGGCGCGGAATATGCGGCCTAGGCTTCAGAACGTGTGCTGGATGGCGACGTAATAGGACACATCGTTGGTCGCCACGGCGTTCTGCAGCCCGCGCCCGGCCGACAGCAGCAGATGGTAATGCTCGTTGAAGTCATAAACGGCGCCGAGGTTGAAGCCGCTGGATTCCTTGCCTTCGAGGGTCATGGCAGTCTCGTGGAAGGCCTCAACGCCGAGGGCGAGGTTGTCGGTCACCTGATTCTGCACCAGCCAGCCGGCAAACCAGTAGTTGCGGTTGCCCAGGCCCGGATTGATCCAGTAGCCGCCCCCTCCATAGGTGGTCCACTTGCCGATGTCCTTCTGAATCCAGACCGGAATGAACCCCCGCGTCACGCCGGCCCCCAGGCCCTTCTCAGCGTCTCCCGTGGGCGCCTCCAGCAGCGGGAAAATGCCGACCTGGGGAAACCAGTCGTCCTTGCCTGGGGTGACGAAGCGGTACTTGAACCCCAGCTCGGTGTCTCCCAGGCCGGTCTTTAGGTCTCCGCCCCGCGGCTCGTCGTAGGCGATCGGCGCGATGACGTGCAACTGCAGATTGGGCGCGGCGCCGTAGTTGACCTCGATCCCGCCGAGCACGCCGCCCGTATCCATTATCGTGTGGGTTCCCGCCGAGAAACCGTAGACCTCCCAATGGCCCAGGTCGACCGGTTCGGGATCGTCAGTGATGAATGGCGGGCCGGCGTAGGCGGGGACGGCGGCGAGGGCCGCCGCGGCGATTGAAAGACTCAATATCGCCTTGGATATCCCCGTCATGGCGCACTCGTTGTCGTTCGTTGTCGTTGGCTAGCGCCATACTGCCCAAGGCGTGGCTGCGATCAAGGGCCGGTGTTGCGCAATAACGTTGGTCTATGCGGCGAGCTCGACCTATGGTTCAGCCCGCCGTTATAGGACAATTCGCCATGGACATGTTTGCACCCGCGCTCTTCGCTCTGGCCATTCTGGTCCTCTTCGTGGTGTTTGGCAGTTTCTTTACCGTGGCCACGGCCCAGGTCGCGGTGGTCACCCGGTTCGGAGCCTTCAAGCGGGTCGCACAGCCGGGGCTGAACTGGAAAGTGCCTTTCATCGACCGCGTCGCCGGGCGGGTCAGTTTGAGGGTCAACCAGATCACCCTGACCATGGAGACCAAGACCAAGGACAACGTGTTCGTCACCATCCCTATCTCCGTGCAGAACCGGGTGAAGGCCGAAAAGGTGTTCGACGCCTTCTACAAGCTGGCCGACCCGGAGGCGCAGATTCAGTCCTATGTGGAGCAGGTGATCCTGGGCCATGTGCCGAGCATGACGCTAGACGAGGTGTTCGCCAGCCAGGCGGGCATCGCCGCGGCGGTGAAGCAGGAGCTGGACTCCGACATGTCAGGTTTCGGCTACGAGATCGTCAATGTGCTGGTGACCGACATCGTGCCCGACCAGAAGGTCAAGTCGGCCATGAACGACATCAACGCCGCCCAGCGCGAACAGGTGGCCGCCAACGCCCGGGGCGAGGCCGAGAAGATCTTGGTGGTCAAGAAGGCCGAGGCGGAAGCCGAGAGCAAGGCGCTGCAAGGGCAAGGCATCGCCAATCAGCGGAAAGCCATCATCGAGGGGCTGCAGGGCTCCATCGAGGGGTTCCAGAAGGTCGTCGGCGGCGCGAGCACCTCGGATGTCATGCAGCTCGTGCTGGTCACCCAGTACTTCGACACCATCAAATCCATCGGCGAGCTAGACAAGACGAACACCCTGTTCCTCTCCCATTCGCCCGGCGCGGTGAAGGAAATCTCCGACCAGATCCTGCAGTCCATGCTGGTGGCGGAGAGGGCGAAGGCCTAGCGGACTCGATCCGCGACCCCGCCGGACCGCCGCCGTCAGTGGTATAGCCTTGGCTAGGCCGTCTCGATCTTGAAGGTGACGCCGATATCCGATGTCGCAGGGGGCCGTTCCGGCAAGCTCACCCGCAAACCGCCGGGTTCTTGGGCGAATTTGAGGTTGGGCCGCCCGCCGAGCAGGGACACCGCCTGGACCCTCGCCGCCGTGGCGCTGGCCGAGCCGAGGGCGGGAAGCACTGCTTCGACTTGCGGCCACCCCATCACGAAGGCGTAGAGCGTGGAGCCCTTGGCGGTGTAGCGGATGTCCTGCGCGCCCAGGGGGCCATGCTGCGTCTCGTTAAACTTCTTGGCCTCCAGGCCCGGAACCGCGGCCTTGATCGCGGGACCTTCGCCGAACACCTTCCAAGGCTTGGTGGCGTAGACGCCTTCGCTGTTGATTTGCATCCAGGCGGTTATCCCTTCCAGCGTCTTCATCTCCTCGGCGTCCAGTTCACCCGAGTTGGGCAGGGGGAAGTTGAGGAGCAGATTGCCGTTCTTGCTGACGATGTCGACGAGGAGGTCGATGACCTGTTTGGAGGTCTTGTAAGTCACGCCCCTCAGATAATGCCAATTGCCGATGCAGGTGTCGGTCTGCCATGGCGTGGGGTTGATGCCCTCCAGCACGCCGCGCTCACGATCCAACACCCCCGTTCCGCCCGGCGTCAGGTCGGCGGCGGCCTTGGTGAAGAACACCGCGTCGACGGGACCGCCGTTGCGCCTCGAATTGACGTTGTAGAGCTCGGCCACGGTGGACAGGCCATAGGCGCCGAAAGGGATGCCGCCGTCGGTGTACAGCATGTCAGGATGATGCTGGTCGACCAGATCCTTGACCCGCAGATAATATTGCATCTTCCAGGAGTCCGGGGCGATCCGGCCCATGGCGTTCTTCTGGATCATCCGCAGACCGTCCGGCGTCTCCCCGCTGAGATCGTGATAGAGGTCGGCGTAGGCAGGGTCTGATCCATCGTAGGGAACACCCGCCAGGGCTCCAGCAGCGTCTGCGCCATGCGAGACAGATAACCAGTCGTACGAGTTCGACAGGTGCTCGCTAACGCCGAACCTGAGCCCTCGTTCGCGCGCCGCCTTGGCGTATTCGCCCACGATATCCCGCTTGGGTCCCGTGCTGACCGCGTTCCATCGCGGCTGATGCCGAGAGCGCCACATGTCGAAATTGTCGTGGTGGACGCCCATGGAGAAGAAGTATTTCGCGCCCGCCTTCTGGTAGAGCCCCATCAGATGATTAGGGTCCCAGCGCGCGCCCTTGAACGTGGGTATCAAGTCCTTGTAGCCGACCTTGGACGGCGGGCCGTAGGCCGCCAGATGATAGAGATTTTGGCGCGAGCCCTGGACGTACATGTTTCGCGCGTACCAATCCCCCTGCTCGACGCCGGACTGCGGGCCCCAGTGCGACCAGATGCCGAACTTGGCTTCGCCGAACCATGCAGGGACTTCGTATTGGCTGAGGGAGTCCGCCGAGCCGACGAAGGGACCGGGCGTCAGCGGAAGCCGAAGGGGCGGAAGGTCCTGACCGAAGGCGCGGCGGTCCGCGAGCGCGGCGGCCGATCCGGCGGCGAACTGCGCTATGACTCGGCGTCGGGTCAATTCCATGGCGTCCACTTCTTTCAGGCGGGTGGATTTGGTCGAACGAACGACAGACCCATGGGTTTAAACGCGCGCGGCCAATTCTCAAATCGACGATTGGAGTCTCGGTTCGTGACCTCGCCGCGCCTCGCTTGAACCCGCCTCGCCCTGTTAGCTTCCCGACAGAATCGCCTCGAACGCCTTGCGCGCCGCCGCACGTTTGCTGCGCAGCAATTCCTGCAGCATTTGAAAGTCCCTCGCGCCCCCGGCGCGGGCCAGGAGCGCGCGAAACGCCTGCGGCTCCTTGGCCGGATCGCCCGTATCGGGCAGGGCCAGCCTCAGCACCTGTGACAGGTTTTGCTGCAGCCGCCAGGCGGTCTCCAGGTCGGCCACCAGCGCCTTGTCCGCCAGGCCCGCCCTGGCCAGCAGGGTCAGGGCCTGAGCCGTGTGCGGGTGCAGCGGGCCCCCGTCGGCCGCGTCCATGATCTGCAGCACCTGGGCGGCGAATTCGATGTCCACCAGTCCGCCGCGCGACAGCTTCATGTCCCACAGGTTTTCCGGCGGCTTCTGCTTCTCGATCAGCTGCCGCATCTTGCGCGCCTGCTTCAAGGTCTCGGCCCGATCGCGCCGCTGGCGCAGGGCCTGTTCGATGGCGGTCCGCGCCGCCTTGGCGAAGGCCGGCGAGGTCGACCAGGCGACGCGGGCGCGGGTCAGCGCCAGGAATTCCCACGTCTCGGCCTCTGTCCGGTAGTAGGTCTCCAGCGCCGTCAAACTGACCGCGACCGGGCCCTGGGTGCCGGAGGGCCGCAGCCGCAGGTCAACGTCATAGAGCCCGCCCTCGGCCGTGGGGGCGGTCAGCGCCGCCACCAGCCTCTGGGTGAAGCGGGCGTAGAAGGTCTCCGCCGCCCAGCCCTTGACGGCTGAAAAGGCGCCGGGCCCCGCGGGGCGGTACAGGGTCATCAGATCCAGGTCAGAGCCGGCCGTCATCTCGCGCGAGCCGGCCTTGCCCAGGGCCACCACGGCCAGGTCGCCGGGAAAGGCGCCGCCGATCCGCTCGACTTCGGCCAGGGCGGCCCGGGCCAGGCCGCGCAGACAGGCGTCGGCCAAATCGGCGAAGGCCGCGCCCACCCGCTCGGCGTCCACGGCGCCGGAGATCACCTGCACCCCGATGCGGAAGGCCTGTTCGCGATGCAGGCGCCGAACCGCGTCCATGGCCGCTTCGAAACCGTCCGCCCGATCGGCCGCGCCTTCGATGGCGCGCGCGTCCGCTTCGTCCAGGTCGGCGTGGAAGCCGGAGTCCAGCATGGCGTCCAGCGCCGCGGGATGTCGCGCCAAGGTCGCCGCGAGCTGGGGCGCGAAGGCCATCGCCCGCACCAGGAGTTCGAACAGCCGGGGCTGGGCCAGGAACAGGGATTGGATCTGCACGCCTGAGTTCAGGGCGGAGAAAAAGGCGGCGAAGCGGTTGAAGGCCGCGTCCGGCGCGCCCGTGGCGTTGGCGGCCTCCAGCAGACGCGGCGCCAGGCGGGTGAACAGCTCGCGCCCGCGCTCGGTGCGCGTGGCGGCGATACGCCCGTGGTGCCAGCCGCGAATGGTCTCGGCCACCTGATGCGGCTGGGAAAAACCCATCTTCTTCAAGGTCTTGAGGGTTTCCGGATCGTCTTCGACGCCCGTGAACACCAGGCTGCCGAAACGGGAGGACAGGGTTTCCTCCTCTGGAAACAACTCGCCGTAGCGCTGGTTCACGCGCTTGAGGATGACCTCGACGGCGGCGTCGAATTTGCGCAGGTCGCCATAACCGTAAAGCGCCGCCACCCGTTTTCGTTGCTCCGGCGCCTCGGGCAGGACGTGGGTCTGTTCGTCGGCGATCATTTGCACCCGGTGCTCCAGGGCGCGCAGCTGGCGATAGGCCTCGGTCAACTCCGCCCCCGTCCGCGCCGGCACATGGCCCGCCTTGACCAGGGCGGCCAGCGCCTCGAGCGTTCGCGAACCGCGCAGGGACGCATCGCGCCCGCCCAGGATGAGCTGTTGAGTCTGGACGTAGAACTCCACCTCGCGGATGCCGCCGTGGCCGAGCTTGAGGTTGGCGCCGGGCGCGGTCAGTCGATCGTCGACCTTGTGAACATGGATCTGGCGCTTGATGGAATGGATGTCGGCCACCGCCGCGAAGTCGAGATGGCGCCGCCAGATGAAGGCCTGCAGCTCTCGCAGGAAGACCTCCGCCTCGGGCAGATCGCCGGCTATGGCGCGGGCCTTTATGAAGGCCGCCCGCTCCCAGTTCTGGCCCACGCTTTCGTAGTATTCCAGCGCCGCGGGCACGGAAACGGCGGCGGGCGTGGAGGACGGGTCGGGTCTCAGCCGCAGGTCCACCCGGAACACATAGCCGTCCGCCGTGCGATCCTGCAGGATCGAGGCGAGGGCCTGGGTCAAGCGCACGGCCACCGTCGAGGGCTCGGCGCCGTCGGCCATCAGCATGGCCTCGGGATCGTAGAACACCGTGATGTCGATATCGCTGGAGTAGTTGAGCTCAAAGCCGCCGTGCTTGCCGAGCGCCAGCACGAACAGGCCCGGGACGGGGCCGCGCAGGCTGTGCGCCTTGGGCGCGTGCAGCCGCCCAGCGAATACCTCGCCCGCCGCCGCCGCCGCCAGCGCCGCGCGCGTCGCCGCGTCGGCGAAGCGGGTCAGGGCGCCCGTGACCTCCTCCAGGTCCCACACGCCGCCCAGGTCCGCCAGGGCGGCGAGCAGATGCAGCTCGCCCTTCAGCCGCCGCAGGCCCACGCGCACGGCCTCGATCTCGCGCGCGTGCGCTTCCAGCCGTTTGGTCGCGGCCAGGATCGCCTCCAGCCGGACCTCCGGCGGATCGTTCAGGACGCGGTTCAGCCGTTCGCGATCCTGTTTGGCCAGGGCGGTCAGGTAGGGCGAGGCGGCGAACACCGGCTCGAGCGCCGGCCAGTTATCCAGCGCCCCCAGCGCCTCGCGGGCGCGCTTGCCCGCCGCGGCGTCGACCACGGGACCGCAGGGCTTCAGGCGTTTGATCAGAGGGGAGTCGGGCACTGTCGGACGATGGCAGGCGGTGAGAGAGAAAGGAAGTGATCCCTCTCCTCCCCTGTGAAGCGTAGCGAAGCGGGGGAGGGGGACCACGCGAAGCGTGGTGGCGGGGGCTGGCGGCGCCGCGCGAGGCTCCTTCCACCGCCGTTCAGGCGGTCCCCCTTCCCCGCTATCGCAGGGAAGGAGAAGGTGGGTGTCTTTCAAATGTTGATGGAACCCCCTACCTTGCGTTCATGCCCCGTTCTCCCGGTTTTGAAGAAGCCTCCGCCCAGTTCGTGCAGGACTTCGCGCCCACGCTGTGGACGCCGCACCGTCCGCAACGGCCGGACAAGGCGGAGGGGGGCAAGCGGTTCAAGCTGGTGTCGGAGTACAGTCCGGCGGGCGATCAGCCGACCGCCATCGCCGAGCTGTCGGAAGGCATAGAGCGCGGCGATCAGGACCAGGTGCTGCTGGGCGTCACCGGCTCGGGCAAGACCTTCACCATGGCCAAGGTGATCGAACAGACCCAGCGTCCGGCCCTGATCCTGGCCCACAACAAGACCCTAGCCGCCCAGCTCTACAGCGAGTTCAAGAGCTTCTTCCCCGACAACGCGGTGGAGTATTTCGTCAGCTACTACGATTACTACCAGCCCGAGGCCTACGTCCCGCGCACCGACACCTACATCGAGAAGGACAGCTCCATAAACGAGCAGATCGACCGGATGCGCCACTCGGCCACCCGGGCGATCCTGGAGCGTGACGACGTGATCGTCGTGGCCTCGGTCAGCTGCATCTACGGCATAGGCTCGGTGGAAACATACACTGCCATGACCTTCACCCTGAAGGTCGGCGACCATGTGGACGAGAAGAAGCTGCTGGCTGATCTGGTGGCCCAGCAGTATCGCCGCAACGACGCGGCCTTCGAGCGCGGCACGTTCCGCAAGCGCGGCGACGTGCTGGAAATCTTCCCCGCCCACTATGAGGACCGCGCCTGGCGGGTCAGCTTCTTCGGCGACGAGGTTGAGGCGATCAGCGAGTTCGATCCGCTGACCGGGCGCAAGACCTCGGACCTGCCGCAGATCCGCGTCTACGCCAACAGCCACTATGTGACGCCGCGCCCGACGCTGAAACAGGCGATCACCTCCATCAAGGCGGAGCTGAAGGAGCGGCTGGACTGGCTGGTGGCCAACGGCAAGCTGTTGGAGGCCCAAAGGCTGGAACAACGCACCACCTTCGATCTGGAGATGATGGAGACCACCGGCTCCTGCGCCGGCATCGAGAATTACAGCCGCTATCTGACCGGCCGCCGTCCCGGCGAGCCGCCGCCGACCTTCTTTGAATACATCCCCGACAATGCGCTGCTGTTCGTGGACGAAAGCCACCAGACCGTCCCGCAAATCGGCGCCATGTACAAAGGCGACTACCGCCGCAAGTTCACCCTGGCCGAGTACGGCTTCCGCCTGCCCTCGGCCATGGACAACCGCCCCCTCAAGTTCGAGGAGTGGGACGCCATGCGGCCGCAGACGGTCGAGGTCTCCGCCACGCCCGCGCAATGGGAGCTGGAGCAGGCTGGCGGGGTGTTCACCGAGCAGGTCATCCGCCCCACCGGCCTGATCGACCCGCCGGTGGACATCCGCCCAGTGTCGAAAGGCGGTTTCAGCCAGGTGGACGATGTGATCGCCGAGGTTCGCGACACCGCCAAGGCCGGCTATCGCACCCTGGTCACGGTGCTGACCAAGAAGATGGCCGAGGACCTCAGCGAATACATGCACGAGCAGGGCCTGCGCGTGCGCTACATGCACTCGGACATCGACACCCTGGAGCGGATCGAGATCATCCGCGACCTGCGCCTGGGCGCCTTCGACGCCCTGGTAGGCATCAATCTGCTGCGCGAGGGCCTGGACATTCCCGAGTGCGGCCTGGTGGCAATCCTCGACGCGGACAAGGAAGGCTTCCTGCGCTCGGAGACCAGCCTGATCCAGACCATTGGCCGGGCCGCGCGCAACATCGACGGGCGGGTGATCCTCTACGCCGACCAGATGACCGGCTCCATGGAGCGGGCCATCGCCGAGACCAACCGGCGCCGGGAAAAGCAGAACGCCTACAACCTCGAGCACGGCATCACCCCCGAGAGCGTGCGGCGAGACATCAAGGACATCCTCGACAGCCCCTATGAGCGCGGCGACCGGGTGACCGTGAGCGCCGGCGTGGCCGAGGACGCCAAGCCCTTCCTCGGCTCCAACTTCCAGGCCACCCTGCGCGACCTGGAGGCCAAGATGCGCCAGGCCGCCGCCGACCTGGAGTTCGAAACCGCGGCGCGGATGCGCGACGAGATCAAGCGGCTTAAGATGCTGGACCTGGAATTCGCCAACGAGGTCATGACGGGGGCCGGCGAAGAGGTCGACCGCGCGGCGCCGAAGAAGGCGCGGGCCCAGGCGCGGGCGGAGGCGGCGGAGCGGTTTCGGAAGGGGCGGCTCTAGGGGGATGAATGCCGTCGACTCGCCCGCCCCCGCTGATCACCTCCCAAAATTTTCTCCCATCAGGGAACCCATTGACCTCGATGGGCGTCCTCCCATCTGATATTCATGTTGCAGTGCAGCGTCGGTTTGGCGCTAAATTTTGAGGCCTATCGATGCGCCTGCCGTTGCTTGCCCCCGCCGACTTGAGCCCTGAGCAACAGTCCCTCTATGGGGACATGCGCAAGGGCATCGCCAGCAACTTCAATGCTTTCAAGACGGTGCGGGACGACGGCGCCTTGATGGGCCCGTGGAATCCCTGGCTGCACGAACCGGTGATCGGCAAGGCCATCTGGGACCTGACCCTGGCCATGACCGCCCAGGCGACGTTGCCGGATGATGTGCGCCAGATCGTTATCCTGGTGGTGGGCGCCCGGTTCGACGCCGCCTACGAAATCTACGCCCACATCGCGGTGGCCGAACGCGAGGGCATGAAGCCGGAGCGGCTCGCCACCCTGGTCGCCGATGTGAAGCCGGGCGATCTGAGCGCCGCGGAGAGCATCGCCTACGATGTCGCCTACAAGCTCGTCCGCGGTGGAACCCTGCCCGAGCCGCTCTACCGGCTGGCGGTGAACACGTTCGGACAACATGGCGCCAACGAACTGTTCTATCTGGTGGGGCTCTACAGTCTGGTGTCCACCACCCTCAACGCCTTCAACGTACCGGTCCCTGAAAGTGAATGAGTCAAAGCCGATCACCCGCGCCGCAGGCGATACCCCCTCACCGCCCGCCGACGGGTTTGGAAGCGTTGTCCTTCTGCTGCAAGGCGGCGGCGCGCTAGGGGCCTATCAAGCAGGGGTCTATGAGGCGCTGCTCGAACACGGCGTGGAGCCCACCTGGCTGGCCGGCATCTCCATCGGCGCCATCAACAGCGCGATCATCGCGGGAAATCCTGTCCGTGAACGGGTCGCCAAGCTTCGCGCCTTTTGGGAGCTGGTCAGCAGCGAAACGCCCGGTCTCGGCGGATTTTGGACTGGCCTTTACTCGGACGGCGCGGCCCGCGGCATGGTCAATCAGGTCGCGGCGGGACAGGCGCTGATCAGCGGCGTCCCCGGTTTCTTCACGCCCCGGTTTCCCCCGCCGCCGCTGCAACCGAACGGCACCGTGGCGGCCACCAGCTGGTACGACACCACCGAACTTAAGCCGACGCTGGAGCGCCTGGTGGATTTCGACCGGATCAACGCCCTGGAGACCCGCCTCAGCGTGGGCTCGGTCAATGTGCGCACCGGCAACTTCGCCTACTTCGACAACGCGGAAACCAAGCTGCGCGCCGCGCACATCATGGCCAGCGCCGCCTTGCCGCCAGCGTTTCCCGCGATCGAGATCGACGGCGAGTTCTATTGGGACGGCGGCATGGTCACGAACACCCCGCTGAGCTGGGTCCTGTCGGAGCGCACCGGCCTGGACACCCTGGTCCTGCAGGTCGATCTTTGGAGCGCGCGCGGGGCGATGCCGGGCGATCTGTCCCAGGTCGCTGTCCGGATGAAGGAAATCCAGTATTCGAGCCGCACGCGCGCCATGACCGACGCCTTCCGCCGCTCGCAAAGTCTGCGCGCGGCCTTCAATGAACTGCTGGCCCAATTGCCGCCTGACCTGGCCGACCTGCCACAGGCCAAGCTTCTGGCCCAGGCGTCAGACCCGGCGGTCTACAATATCGTCGAACTCATCTATCGCTCGCCCACCTACGAGGGGGAGTCGAAGGATTACGAGTTCTCGAGGCAAACCATGGAGGACCATTGGCGCGCGGGCTATCGCGCGGCCAACAAGACGCTCAGCCATCCTGAAGTCCTTCAACGGCCAACCGCGCCGTCCGCGGTCAATGTGTTCGACTATCTGCGACAGCAAATAATCGCCGGCCCCGAGGATCCTTTTCAGGATTAGCGGACGGGCGCTCGCGAGCCGGCTGGGCCAGCCCCCCGGGCTCCCACAGTCACTTCCGGTCGATGAGATCGCGGATCCGTCCGCTGAGGGCCGTCGTGCTGAAGGGTTTGGTGATGACCTCCATCCCCCGGTCCAGATGTCCGTTGCGGATCACCGCGTTTTCGGCGTAGCCGGTGACGAACAGCACTTTGAGGTCAGGTCGCAGCGCTCGCGCCGCATCGGCGACCTGTCGGCCGTTCATGCCACCAGGCAGACCGACGTCGGTGATCAGCAGATCGATCCGGGCCGACGATTGCAGAATCCGCAGCCCCGACGGCCCATCGGTCGCGTCGATCGACTTGTATCCGCTTTCCTTCAGGACCTCGGTAATCAACGAACGAACCACCTCTTCATCGTCGATCACCAGGACGGTCTCTCCGTGACCGGAGTGGTCTGAATTGTCCTCAATGGGCGGCTCCTCCATCGCGGGGCCGAGGTGGCGTGGCAGGTAGAGGCACATCGTCGTCCCGCGATCCTGTTCCGAATAGATCCTGACCTGTCCTTCGGATTGCCGGACGAAGCCGTAGATCATCGAGAGCCCAAGACCCGTTCCCTGGCCCAACGGCTTGGTGGTGAAGAAAGGATCGAAGGCCCGCTCCTTCACCTCCGGCGTCATCCCGGCGCCGGTATCGGTGACACACAGGGAAATGTACTGGCCGGGGGACAGTTCGCGCTCCCGCGCAGCCCGTGCGTCGAGCCAAATATTGGCTGTTTCGATCGTCAGTCGGCCGCCGGCCGGCGCCATCGCGTCGCGCGCGTTGATGCATAGATTGAGGAGGGAGTTCTCCAATTGGGAGGGATCGACCAGGGTGATCCACAGGCCGCCGGCCCCGACCACCTCCAGTTCAATATCCGGACCGACGCTTCGCCGGATCAGCTCCTCCATGCCTGAAATCAACCGGTTCACATCGATCGGCTTGGGATCAAGCGTCTGCAGGCGCGAAAAGGCGAGAAGCCGCTGGGTCAGCGCCGCCGCCCTGCGCGAGGCGCCCTGCGCGGCGTCGATGTACCGTTGCGCGCCCGCCAATTTGCCCTCCGCCATGCGGCGCTCGAGCAGCTCAAGGCTTCCGCTGATCCCGGCCAACAGATTGTTGAAGTCGTGGGCTATGCCCCCGGTCAGTTGGCCGACCGCCTCCATTTTTTGCGCCTGACGCAGGGCCGCCTGGGTCTGCAGCAGCTCCCCGGTCCGTTCCTCGACGCGCCGCTCCAAGGTCGCGTTGAGATCGGCGAGCGCGTCAGCGATTTCCTTCTGATCCTGGATATCGGTATTTGTTCCGATCCACCGCATGATCTGTCCCGACTCGCCGCGGATGGGAACAGCCCGGGCGATATGCCATCGCCACGCGCCGTCGAAACGGCGCAGGCGCATCTGGCTTTCATAGGTCTCGCCGGACTTCAGGGCGCGCGCCCAAAGCGATAGGCCCGCCTCCAGATCATCGGGGTGAACCTTGCCGACCCAAGACGAAGCGTCCATGCTTTCCGGGTTCTCGCCGTGGTACGTGTAGATCTGCTCGTTCATCCAATCGACTGAGCCGTCCGGCCGGGCGGTCCACACATGGTTGGGCATGGCTAGGGCCAGGGTGCGGAAATTCTCCTCGCTGGCCTTCAGTTCGGCTTCAGCCCCGGCGCGCTCCACATGCGCCCAGCTGCGCTCGGTGATTTCGCGCATGACCGCCATGTCGTCAGCCGACCAGTGGCGAGCCGACTTATCATGCACGGCCATAAGCGCGGAGAGTCGGCCGTCCTTGACCAGGGGCATGCAGATGGTGGCCGCTATGCCCAGGCTCTGGAACGGCGCCGCCTCGGCCGGCGGGAGCTCCACGAGGTTGTCGCCGATCATCAGCGGCTCGCCCGAAACCAGCGTCCGGGCCGCGGTCGGCCCGAAATCCGAAAGTTTGTACCGTCCCACGAGCGAGTGGGAGCCCAGGGCCGTCCAGTCCCCCCTTATGGTGAAGGCGTCCTGATCATCATCCACATCGGCGTATGCGCAAATGGAGACGCCGAGAAATTCTCCGACCGTCTTTGTCGTGATCGCCAGGATCGCGTCCGCGTCGGCGCTGCGCCCCGTTTCCCGGCTGAGGGTATCGAACAGCCGGAGCCGGGCCTCGCTTTGCCTCAGCGCAGCCTCGGCGCGCGTGTTTTCGGTGATGTCCCTGGCGACGCCGGCCATGCGCAAAGCGGCATTTCGTTCGGTGTCGAATTGGACTTGCCCGCTTATCGAGAGGACTCTTTCGCCACCCTCAGGGAGACAGACGCGTATTTCCTCCCTCAAGACGCCCTGGCCCGCGGGATCGACCGCTCGCCCCACGGCGTCGGCGTACCTTGGGCCATCCTCGGGATGGATACGTTCGGCCAGAGCCGTCGCCAGCGACAGAAGCCCGTCGCGGGGCAGCCCGAACAGCTCCATCATCCTGTCATCGCCCTCGGCGCGATCCTCGTCGGGATACCAGACAAATGTCCCCATGGCGGCGGCGGCCAGGGCGAGCCGAAGACGCTGCTCGCTTTCGACCAGGGCCGATTGCGCCTGCTGACGCGCGGTGACATCGAAGCCGTCGCAGAAGATGCCGCTGACCGCGCCTCGCTCATCAAACACAGGCGCATAAATGAAGTTGAGATAACGCACGACCGCGGGCTCATCAGGCGAGCGCTGAAAGCGAACTTCGGCGCTGTCCGCCGTAAAAACCTCGCCGCTGGCGAAAACCTGGTCCAGAAGTTCGAAAAACCCCTGGCCGGCGATGCTGGGAAACGCCTCGCGGATGGGCTTGCCGACCCATTCGTCGCTTCCGAACACTTCGCGGTGGGTCTCGTTGACGAATTCAACGACGTGATCGGGTCCGCTCATGACGATGATGAACCCAGGGGCCTGTTCGAAAAACCGGCGCTGCCTTGTGCTGGAAGCGGCCAAGCGACGTTCGGACAGCACGCGATCGGTGGTTTCGACCACGATCGCGATCACCCCGCCGGGCCCGCCCCCCTCGTCGTACACCGGCGAATAGTCGAGATTCATCCACACCTGCTCGGGAGCGCCGGAGCGATGGAGTGTGAGTTCCTGGTCCCTATAGGCGAGGGTCCCGCCCGCCAGTCCGACCTTCATGACGTTGTCGTTGAAGTCCGCGACTTCCGGCCAGCCTTCGCGCACCTTGCTGCCAAGGAGCTCGGGATGGCGTCCGCCAGCGAATACGGAATAGGCGTCATTGTAGATCATGATCCCATCCGGCCCCCACAGCAGGACCATCGGCACGGGCGAATGGATCATAAGGGCGACGGTGGTGGTCAGACTTAGCGGCCAGCCTTCGACGGGACCCAGGGTGGTCGACCAGTCATAAGCCACGATCCGGCGCGCCATCTCGCCGTCATGGGAAAGAAGCGCTTTCAACGGACCTGCTACACGCGCCACGGTTTGTCTCTCCCCCCGGTCAGGTCAGACCAAACTCAGCGTTGAAATCTGGAATGATCCGCCGGTGCTATGGTTCCAACGGGAGCGGCCTTCGAACGCGTCTCGCCGTTGAGGACGGTCCGCGCTGAGCAAGGCCGTCTGGGCGCGACTGAGCGCCATGACTCCCTCGGAGACGCACGGGGAACCCGTGGGCTCTAATCCACCGCGAACACCGACAGCGACAGACCCGCGATCACCGCCACGTACTGCTTGCCGTCCACCTCATAGGTGATCGGGCCGTTCATGATGCCGGCGCCGAGGTTGGTCTTCCACAGAAGCGACCCGTCGCGGGCGTTGAGCGCCTGGAAGAAGCCCTCGCGGCCGCCGGTGAACAGCAGGTCCGAGCCGGTGGTCAGGATTCCGCTCTCGGTCACGTCCGTCATGGGGAAGCGCCACGTCTTCTCGCCGGTAAGCGGATCGATGGCGATCACCGCGCCGGTTCCGGCGACCTCGGTCCATTCGTTGATCGGCGCGCGCGCGCCCAGGCCCGACAGGCCCGGCGCGCCAGGCACCACGCCTTGCGGCGGCGGCGCGCCGCCTTCAAAGCCACGGCCCGGCTTGTAGTCGAAGGGAGTCGGATCGACATTGGTCGAGTAGTTGTTCTCCCAGGCCGAGACGTAGAACAGGCCGGTGCGCGGGCTGTAGGAGGGCGAGTACCAATTGGTGCCGCCGTGGTCGCCCGGCCAGTTGGGTTTACCGATGCCCTGGGGCGTCAGGATTGGCCGGCCCTGCTTGTCGAAGCCGCTCATCCAAGTGACCTTGACGAACGGCTTGCCCAGCAGAAACTGGCCGGTGACGCGGTTCAACACATAGAACACCCCGTTGCGGTTGGCCCACAGCATGGCCTTGGTGGGCGCGCCCTTCCAGACGATGTCGGCCAAGACCGGGACCTGAACCGCGTCGTAGTCGTGCGTATCCCGCGGCGTGAACTGGTAGTGCCACTTGAGCTGGCCCGTGTCGGCGTCCAGCGCCACGACGGAGTTGGTGTAAAGGTTGTCGCCGGGACGCTGGACGTCATTGAAATCGGGCCCCGGATTGCCCACGCCCCAATAGGTCATATTGAGAGCCGGATCGTAGGCGCCGGTCACCCAGACGGGGCCGCCGCCGTGTTTCCAGGAATCGGGGTCGCAGTAGGCCTTGGCCTGGGCCTTGTCCGGGCATTTCAGCCAGGTCTCCGAACCCGGCTCGCCGGGCGCCGGAATGGTGTTGAAGCGCCAGTCTTCTTTGCCGGTTTTGGCGTCATAGGCCGCGATGAAACCGCGGATGCCGTATTCGCCGCCACCCACGCCGATCACGACCTTGTCCTTCACGATCAGCGGCGCCAGCGTGATGGAGTAGCTGGCCTTGTTGTCCGCCACCTTCGTGATCCA
>Ga0302320_10014759_pt1 | contig 16128 bp, 12 predicted proteins | sample Bog_T0_3_FD_202130 | JGI IMG/M metagenome (GOLD analysis project Ga0302320, IMG submission 202130) | Peat permafrost microbial communities from Stordalen Mire near Abisko, Sweden - Bog_T0_3 | ecosystem: Environmental > Terrestrial > Soil > Wetlands > Peat | place: Sweden: Abisko, Stordalen Mire... | reverse complement strand
CCCTGCTGGGCGTCATCGGCCTGTCGGCCGTGACCTGGTATTTTTTGCGCCGCTACACCCCGTCTCCATGGCCGTTCATGGATTCGATGGTCACCTGGTCCAGCGTGTTCGCCACCTACCTGGTGGCGCGCAAGGTCTATGAGAACTGGTACTGGTGGCTGATCATCGATGCGGTCTGCCTGTGCCTGTATTTCAACCGCCGCCTGTATCTCACCATGCTGCTTTTCGCGCTATATGTGCTGCTGAGCGTCGTCGGGCTGCGACAGTGGCGCCGCGACCTTACGGCGGCGGATCATGCGGCCGGCTGAGGTCGCCCGGATTGCGGCGCGCGCGGTGCCGGGCAGTGGGCCGGCGACGATCGATACGTTAAGCCTGGGACTCGTCAATACCAGCTTCCGGGTGGTGCGCGAAGGCCGCTGCTATGTGCTGCGCGTCGCGAGCGCGGGCTCCGGCGCGCTCGAGCTGGGCCTGGATCGCGACTGGGAAATGCGCGTGCTGCAAGCCGCCGGCGGCGCCGGCTTGGCCCCCAGCGTCGAATACTGCGATCCTCAGGCCGACATCTTGGTGCTGCGCTGGGCGATGGGCCGAGCATGGTCGCCGCAAGAGATCCTGGAACCGGAGAATCTGCAAAGAATCGGTGCGATGGTGCGGCGAATTCAGGCGCTGCCTGTGCCCACGCCGGCGCGCGCGATGAGCCCCGCGGCATGGATCGAGTTCTATCGGCATGCCCTGATGCGCAGCACCGCCGGCGCGCGCCAGGTACCGCGCGCGGGCTCGAGCGCCGAAGCCTTGCTGGCCGCGCTCGAGCGCCTTCCGGCTGCAGGACCGGTGCTATGCCATGGCGATATGCATCGACTGAATCTGCTCGACGGCGCCGGCGCGCTGCTGGCGCTCGATTGGGAATACAGCCATGTGTCGGATCCGCTGTGGGACTTGGCCGGCTGGAGTTCCAACAATGATCTGGACGATGTAACGCGGCAGCGGCTTTTGTCGAGCTACCTGCAGCACCCGCCGGCGCCCGGTGATTGGTCGCGCCTCGAGCTCCTGGCAGCGCTGTACGATCACCTGTGCCTGCTATGGAGCGAGCTTTACTTGAATCAACGGCCGGATGGCGCGGATCAGGGACTCATCGAGCGCATGCAGCGGCTCGCGGCGCGCCTCGACACGCGCCCGGTGGTCGAGTAGCCCAAGTTCCGGCACACTAGCGGCTCGGCAATCGGAGGAATGAATGGCGCAGATGATCGTAGTGGACCGCGACGGCAAGCAGCACGAGGTCGAGGCCAAACCCGGACTCAAGGTCATGGAGATTCTGCGCGAGCTCGACTACGGTGTCGCGGCGATTTGCGGCGGACTTTGCTCCTGCGCGACCTGCCACGTCTACATCGATCCAGCCTGGACCGGCCGCCTGCCGAAGCCGCAGAGCGATGAGCTGGAATTGCTCAGGGAGATACCCGACTTTCGCGAGGGCACGTCGCGTTTGTCCTGCCAGGTGGATTTCACCGCAAGCCTGGACGGCCTGAAATTGGAGATCGCGCCGGATACTTGAGGCTGCGCAGCCTATTTCTTCTCGGTTTGCCTGCGCACGGCATCCTGTGCGGCCGCAACCGCGGCAGGATCGCCGAGAAAGCGCCGGCCCCGCGGCAGCAATTGCTCGTCCAGCTCATACAGCATCGGTATGCCGGTCGGAATGTTGAAGTCCACGATATCGGATTCGGACATGCCGTCGAGCATCTTTACCAGCGCGCGCAACGAATTTCCATGCGCGACGATGAGCACGTTCTTGCCGTCGCGCAGCTCCGGCACGATGCGCGACTCCCAATAGGGCAAAACTCGCGCGAGCGTATCCTTGAGTGATTCGGTGGCGGGCAGCAGGCTTGGGCTGATCTGGGCGTAGCGCGGATCGAAGCGCGGATGCCGCGGATCGTCCAAGGCCAATGGCGGAGGCGGGACGTCGTAGCTGCGGCGCCAGATCTTGACCTGGGCCGCGCCATGCTGCTGCACGGTTTGCGCCTTGTCGAGCCCCTGCAAGGCGCCATAGTGGCGCTCATTCAGGCGCCAGCTGACTTCGGTCGGAATCCACATCCGGTCGACGGTGTCGAGCATCAACCATAAGGTGCGGATCGCGCGCTTCAGCACCGAGGTGAACGCAATGTGCGGCTCGAGCTTTTCGGCGAGCAGGTCGCGCCCGGCACGCACCGCTTCCTGCCGGCCTTGATCGCTCAGGTCGACGTCGTGCCAGCCCGTGAACAGATTCTGGACGTTCCATGTGCTCTGTCCGTGACGCACTAAGATCAGTTTTCCGGGCACGCCAATTCCTCCTGTTTGCGCAAGGCTATCATCGCAGTGCCGCCGCGAATACGCCCTCGAAGTGCGTGGCGAAGGCATCTTGGCAGTAAATGTCGACGCGCAGGCGGATGCGCCCGCGTCCGGCACGCTGCATCATCTTGCGAAACTTATCCACCTGAGCGTCCGACGGCGCCACCAGCGAGGCGCAAAGCTCGTCGTCGACCGGCGCCAGATAGCGAATCGTCGATTCCTGGATCACGGCATCTGCCGTAAGCTCGTGCGCCGCCAGGTAGCGGGCGACCCAGCTCCAGCCGGTGAGCACGGCAACCGAATACAAACTGCCGCCGAATGCGGTTCCCTTGTCGTTGGAATTCGGCGGCAGCGGCGCGCGCAGCACAATCGCGGCATCATCAGCCGCGTCGACCACGATGCCGATGTGACGCGCCAGCGGAAAATCCCGCGCGATGCGCTGCTGCAGGTACTCCTTGCCGAAACCCGCCATGCGTGGCACCGCCATCATTGCCGCTCAATCCTGCGCAAGCCGGCGCACGGCCTGTAGGGCCACCGACAACGTGGCGAAATCCGGTGCCGAGCCGGTGCGCAGGTCGACGACGATTTGCTTCAGGGACTCCACCGGCGCGGCGTGGCGCGTGATCCACTGGCTGACGCGCGCGCCCGGATCCCGGCCCTTGCATTTCAGCACCGCCCTGGTGATCCTGCTCTGCAGGCCGTACAGGTTGTCGCGCAGGGTGCCGCGTGCAACCGCCTGCCAGTGGCCGTCGGCGGCGAGGCTCTCGATCTGTTCCTTGATCCAGGTGAGGCCGATGCGCTCACCAAGATCGAAATAGGCCTTGGCCGCATAGCCGATGTCGATGCGCGCGGCGGTCGCGACCTCCACCAGATCCAGCGCGCAATGCAGCGCGTCGAGCGATGCGATGCGCGTCGCGAGCTGCTCGGGCACGTGCTGCTCGATGAGCTGCGTGCGCTGCGCGGCAATGCGCGCTTGCTCGGTGCCGCTCAGCACCTCGCTGAACTTGCCGAACAGCTTGGCCACCGACGGCCCGTAGCGCCGCACGGCGCGCTCGATATCCAGATCGCCCTTCAGGTTCTCCAGCAGCCAGTAGCTCATATGCCGCAGCAGGCGCGTGGTCTGATACATCGCGGTGTGCTGCACCGCCGCCGGAATGCGATTGTCGAGTGCCTCGATATCCGCCCAGATGTCGCGCGCCGCGAACACCTCGCGCGCAATCGTATAGGCGCGCGCGATGGCGGCCGGATTGGCGCCGGTATCGTCCTGCGCGCGCACCGGAAACACCGGTCCCATGCGATTGATGAGGCTGTTGGTGATCGCGGTGCAAATGATCTCGCGGCGCAGGCGGTGGCGCTTGATGCGCTTGCCGAAGCGCTTCTGCACCGGCGCCGGAAAGTAGCGGGTGAGCTCGGTCGAGAGGTACGCATCCTCCGGAACGTTGGAATTGATCAGCGCTCGGTACAGCCAGATCTTGCTGTAGCTCAGGATGATGGCAAGCTCGGGACGGGTGAGCCCTTCGCCGGCCTTGCGGCGCTCGGCGATTTCCTCCGTCGTCGGCAGGAACTCGAGCGAGCGGTTCAGGTCCCCGGAGCGCTCGAGCGAGCGGATCACGTAGGCGCTTTCGCTCAGGCGGGCCTTCGACTGAAACTCGCTGGTGCTGATCGCGAGGCTCTGCAGGTAGTTGTTGCGCAGTACCAGCGCGGCGACGTCATCCGTCATTTGAACCAGCAGCCGGTTGCGCGCCGCAAGCTTCAGTTCGCCGGCCTGAACCGCGCCGTTCAGCAGTATTTTTTGATTCACTTCGACGTCCGAGCAGTTGACGCCGGCCGAATTGTCGATGAAATCGGTGTTCAGCCGGCCGCCGCGCCGCGCGAACTCGATGCGCCCGAGCTGCGACAGCCCGAGATTGCCACCCTCGCCGATCACCTTGCAGTTCAGGTCGCGGCCGTCGATCCTGAGCGCATCGTTGCTGCGGTCGCCGACGTCGGTGTTGCTCTCGCTGCTCGCCTTGACGTAGGTGCCGATGCCGCCGTTCCACAACAGATCCACATGCGACTTGAGGATGGCCTTGATCACCTCGTTCGGGGTGGCCTGGGCGGGCAGCTCGAGCAGAGTTTGAATTTCGCGCGACAGCGCCAGGCTCTTGGCGCTGCGCGGGAACACGCCGCCGCCCTTGGAGATCGCCTGCTTGGAGTAGTCCTCCCAGGACGAGCGCGGCAGCTTGAACAGCCGCTGGCGCTCGGCGTACGAGCGCGCGGCATCCGGTTGCGGATCGATGAAAATGTGCTGGTGGTTGAACGCCGCGATCAGCCGGATGCGCTTGGACTGCAGCATGCCGTTGCCGAACACGTCGCCGGCCATGTCGCCGATGCCGGCCACCGAGAAATTCTCGGTTTGGATGTCGATCCCCATCTCGCGGAAGTGGCGCTTGACGCACTCCCACGCGCCGCGCGCGGTGATGGCCATCTTCTTGTGGTCATAGCCGGCCGAGCCGCCGGAGGCAAAGGCATCCCCGAGCCAAAATCCATACTCGGCGGAAATTGCGTTGGCGATGTCCGAGAATGTCGCGGTGCCCTTGTCCGCGGCGACCACCAGGTAGGCATCGTCCGGATCGTGGCGGACCACGGCCTTGGGGCCGATGATCTTGTCGCCGACGATATTGTCGGTGACGTCCAGCAAACCGCGTATCAGGGTCTGGTAGCAGGCGATCACCTCGGCAGCTTGAGCCTCGCGCTCGGCGGGCATGCGTCGCACGATGAATCCGCCTTTGGCGCCGACCGGCACGATCAGCGTGTTCTTGACGTTCTGCGCCTTCATCAGGCCGAGGATTTCAGTGCGAAAATCCTCGCGGCGATCGGACCAACGTATGCCGCCGCGCGCCACATATCCCATGCGCAGGTGCACCCCTTCCATGCGCGGGGAAAACACGAATACTTCGAACAGCGGCTTGGGCAGGGGCAATTCCCGCAGCCGCTGGCTTTCCAGCTTGAAGGATAAGTATTCCTTCAGCTGGCCGGAGGCCGCGGGCTGGTAGGCGTTGGTGCGCACGGTCGCCGTCAAGGCATTGCACAGGCCGCGCAGTATCCGGTCCTCGTCCGATCGGGTGACATCCTCGAGCGCCGCAATGATGCGCTGCTCGAGCCGCACGATCGCCGGCCGCCGGGTCGCCTCGCGCAGCGCGGGATCGAAGCGCGTCACGAACAAGTCCGCGAGCATGCGGGCGAGGCCGGCATTGTTGAGCAGGACCTGCGCGATGTAGCCCTGGCTGAACGGCAGGCCGGTTTGCAGCAGGTAGCGGCAGTAGGCGCGCATCACGGTCACGATGCGCCACGGCAGGCCGGCGGCGAGCGTCAATTGGTTCAGGCTGTCGCTGTCCATCCTGCCGGTCCACACCGCGGTGAAGGTGCTCTTGATTTCGCGCTCCAGCGATTCGAACTTGGACACCGACTGCGCCTGCATCACCAGTTCGAGATCCTGAATCCACGCATGGCCTCCGCCGGCAAAATCCAGCTGATACGGGCGCTCGGCGATCACCTTCAGCCCCATGTTCTCCAGCATGGGCAACAGATCGGAGATCGGGATCGCATCCCGGCAGCGAAATATCTTGAGAAACAGCCGGTCCTTGCGCCGCGGCTCGGGCCGGTAGATATCCAGGTGCAGGCGCTGCGGCTCCTTCTCCGCGGCTTCGAGGAAGGACACGTCCGTCGCGGCGGCGTCGCCAGGGAAATCCTCGGTGTAAGCCGCGGGGAATGCCTGGGCATACTTGTCGAAAAGCTGCAGGGCATAGGCCTCGTCGAGGCGCGCCAGCAGCGCCGCCTTGAACGAATCCAGCCAGGAGCGCACCGCCGCGGCGACGCGCCGTTCCAGGGCGTCGATGTCGACGCGCGCGGCCTCCTTGGGCGCGGTTCGCGCCACGATGTGCAGGCGCGCCAGATTGGATTCGGCGATTTGCACCTGCGATTCCATGCTGAATGCATCGAGCGCCTCGCGAATGACCTCCTCGATGCGCTGTCGAACCTGGGTATTGTATTTCTCGCGGGGCACGAATATGAGGCAGGAATAGAAGCGGTGGAAAGGGTCGCGCCGCAGCAGCAGGCGCACGCGCGGCCGTTCCTGCAGGCCGAAAATGCCGGTGACGGTGCGGATCAATTCAGGGACGCTGGCCTGGAACAGCTCGTCGCGCGAAAATGAGTCCAAAATGTGCTGCAGAGCCTTGCCGTCGTGGCTATCGGGCGCCAGCGCGAAGTGCTCCAGCACCTGCGCCACCTTGTGGCGCACCACCGGAATCTCGCGCGGACTGGTGCCGTAGGCGGCGCTGGTCCACAGCCCCAGGAATCGGCGCTCCCCGATCAGGCGGCCCTTGGCGTCGAAATGGTTGATGCCGACATAGTCGAGATAGCCGGCTCGGTGCACGGTCGACTGCGAATTCGCCTTGGTGATCAAGGTGAGTTCATGTGAGCGGCTGCGCCGGCGGATGTCGCTGGCCAATATGCGGGTGGTATTCCCGGGAAGCTGGTTGCCGGGGCGCAGGATGCCGAGGCCGGTGGCCTCGACGCGCTGCAGATTCTCGCGGCCCTTGCCGCCGCGCAGCCGGTACTCGCGGTACCCTAGAAAGGTGAAATGACGGTCCTCCATCCACTCGAGCAGCGCTCGGGTCTCGCTCAAGTCGCGCGGATCGAGCCGCGCGCCCAGCGATTCCAGATCGTCCGCCGTGCGGCGCAGCGCTTGCTGCATCTTGGCCCAGTCGGCGCAGGCCGCGCGCACGTCGCGCATGTTGCGCTCGATCTCGGCGGTCAAGGAAGCCAACGCTGCCGGATCGACGATGCGATCCACTTCGATGTGCTGGAAGGACTCCAGCCGCGGTTTCTGACCCTCGGCCGCATCGCCCCTATCCTGCACGCCGCGCAATACGCCGCCGGCCGAACGCGTGACGGCGAATACCGGATGCGCCAGGAAATGCAGGGTGAGCTCGCGGCGCGTCAGGGCAAGGCCGATGGTATCCACCAGGAAGGGCATGTCGTCATTCACCATTTCGATGACGGTGTGCGCCGAGCAGAAGCCGTGCTCGCGCAGCGTCGGATTGAACACGCGCACCAAGGCGCGGCCGCGCCGGCGCTGGGCGAATTTCAGGTGCGACAGGGCACAGACCGCGAGTTCGGCGGCAGGGCGCGCGGCAAGATCGGTGGCATCCACGTTCGCGTAATAGGTCTGCAGGAAGTGGCGCGCGTCCATCCCGCGAATCGGCTTGGGCAGGCGGCTTGCCGCCTTCACCACCGCCGAGACGATTTTACGATGTTGTTCCGAAGAGGCGTGATGCATGACGGTAAATCCCCGAGTTAATCCGGCTTTTCCAAATCTGCGATGACCGCGGCCAGAAAGCGGCACGCCTCGCCGCCGGTCACCACGCGGTGATCGAAGGAGAGCGACAGCGGCATGCGCCGATGCACGGCCAGCGTGGCTTCGACCGCCACGGCGTCGGCGCGCACCTTGCCGGCGCCCAGGATGGCGACCGCGGGCGGCACCACCAGCGGAATGCCGTAGCGCCCGGCGAGCGTCCCAAAATTCGACAGCATGAGCGTGCAGCCGCGCAGGTCCTCCGGCGCCGTCGCGCGCCGGTGCGCCGCGTCTTTCAGCGCGCCCAGTGCCGCGCGCAGCGCATCCGTCGGTTGCGCGCCGATGTTGCGCAGAACCGGCACGATCAGCCCGGCCGGAGTATCGACGGCAATGCCCAAATCAATGTGCTGATGCAGGACCCGGGCATTGCTCGCGGCATCGAACCACGCATTCAGCGCAGGTTCGGCGCGGCACGCGCAGATCATGGCGCGCACCAACCGCAGCGTATAGTCGCCGCGCGGGCCCCAATGATGAATGTCGGCGTCGTCGCACACCGTGCTGCCCGCAACCTGGTCGCGCGACACCGACATGCTCTGCGCCATGGAGCGGCGCGCCCCGCGCAGAGGCTCGGCATTGGCAGCGGCGGCGATTTGCTCCGCGCAGCCGTTTACGGAACCCGGTTTCGCATGCCGCAAGACATCGTCCAGGGTGACCGCGCCGCCGCTGCCGCTGCCTGCAAGGCCGTTCAGGTCCACGCCCAATCGGCGGGCGAGCGCTCTGGCGAGGGGAAGCGCGCGCCGGCGATCGCTTGCGCGCGCGGGCTCGCGCTCGATGGCCGGCTCCACATAGTCGTCGACGCCGGTGGCGGGCATGGCGCCCACCACGGTGCCGGAGTCGAAATCGGAATCGAATTCAATCAATGGCGAGCCCGTCGCGATGATGGTGCCGATGGCTCCATGCAATGCGGTGACGGTGCCGCTAAAGGGCACGGGCACTTCGACCACCGCCTTCGCAGTCTCCACCGATACCATGGGCTGATCCACGACTACGCGATCGCCCGGCTTCACGTGCCATTCGATGATCTCCGCCTCCGCCAGCCCCTCTCCCAAATCCGGAAGCTTGAATGTGCTCATGTTACGCCTCTACTCCAGGGTGAGCAGCACTGCATCGACGATACGGCGCACGCTGGGCAAGTAATCGAGCTCGAGCTTGAACAGCGGCATCACCGTGTCGTAGCCGGTGACCCGCTGGATCGGCGCTTCCAGATCGTAGAGCGCGTGCTCGCAGACCAGGGCGGCGACTTCGGCGCCGACGCCGGCATTGCGCGCCGCTTCGTGCGCAATCACCAGGCGGCCGGTCTTGGCCACCGATTCCAGGATCGTCTCGCTGTCGATCGGGCTTAAAGTGGCAAGATCGATCACCTCGGCGCCGATCCCGCGCTCATCGAGCTGCGCCGCGGCGCGCAGCGTCTCCAGCGTCGTGGCGCCCCAGGTAACAATGGTCACATCGTCGCCCGCGCGCAGCACAAAGCTCGCATCCAGCGGCAGGGCGCGGCCGTCATCCTGCACCTCCTGGCGCATCGCGCGATACAGGCGCACCGGCTCTAGAAACACCACCGGGTCCGGATCACGGATGGCCGCCAGCAACAATCCGTAGGCGCGCGCAGGCGAGGAGGGGCACACCACGCGAAGCCCGGGAATGTGGCACAGCATGGCTTCGGTGCTTTCCGAGTGGTGCTCGGGCGCGTGGATTCCGCCGCCGTGCGGCATGCGCATCACGACCGGGCAGGTGAGTCTGCCGCGGGTGCGGTGGCGCATGCGCGTCATGTGATTCACGATCTGGTCCAAGGCCGGATACATGAATCCCATGAATTGGATTTCCGCCACCGGCTTCAGGCCCTGCGTGGCCATGCCCACCGACATGCCGGCGATGGTTGCCTCGGCGAGCGGAGTGTCCTGCACGCGCTCACTGCCGAAGCGCTCCTGTAATCCAGCGGTGGCGCGAAACACGCCGCCGTTGGCGCCGACATCCTGGCCGATCACCACCACACTGGCGTCATGCTGCATTTCCCAGCCATGCGCCATCGCGATGGCCTCGACCATGGTGATCTTCGCCAAGTTAATGATGCCCGCTGGATTTCGTGGCGTACTTGCGCGCCGCCGCGCGCTGCGCGCGAAGGTGCGCGGGCAATACGGCAAATAGGTGATCGAACATTGCGTCCGTCGATTGCGCAGGGGTCGCCAGGTAGGCGCTCACCGCTGACTCGACTTCGGCGGCGCACTGCTGTTGCAATTCCTGCTCTTCGGCCTCGCCCCACACCCCTAAGCCGGACAGATACCGGCGTATGCGCAGCAACGGCTCCAAGGCCCACGCCTCGCGCAACTGCGCGGCCGGACGATAGCGGCTGGCGTCGTCGGAGGTGGTGTGATCGCTCAACCGGTAGGTGAGCGCCTCGATGAGCGCGGGACCTGCGCCGCGCCGGGCGGCTTCGACCGCCTCGCCGACGGCGCAGCGGACCGCGAACACGTCGTTGCCGTCCACTTGCATGCCGCGAATGCCGGCCGCCACCGCCTTCTGCGCCAGCGTTTGCGCGGCAGTCTGCGCGGCGACCGGAACCGATATCGCCCAGCCGTTGTTGACCACCACGAACACCACCGGCAGCGCGCGCGCCCCGGCCAGATTCAACGCCTCGTAGAAAGCGCCCTCGGAGGTTCCGCCGTCGCCGATGTAGGCGACCGCACAGCGTGGCTCGCCGCGGATCTTGAACGCCATCGCCGCGCCCGCGGCATGCAGGGTTTGAGTGGCGATGGGCACGCACCAGGCGAAATCCTGGCGCGGACCCGCGAAGTCGTTGCCGCGTTCGTCGCCGCCCCAGTAGCCGAGAATCTCCGCCATGGTGACGCCGCGCCACAGCTGGGTGCCGAATTCGCGATACACGGGCGCCAGCACATCGTCCTGATTCATGGCCGCGCCGACGCCGATGTGCGTGGCTTCGTGACCGAGACAGGAGGGGTAGGTGCCGAGCTGCCCGGTGCGCTGCAGGTTCATGGCCTTCGCGTCGAACACGCGCGCCTGAGTCATGGCCCGGTACATCTTGAGGATCTCGGCGCTGTCTTGCGCGAACTTGGGCAGTGGCGCCACCGCCTGCCCATTTGGATCGAGGATACGCCGGTAGCGTATCGTGAACTCCGCGACGATCGTCATGCGCGAATTATGCCAGGGCTTGCGCAGCCGTGCCTGCTCACGCCCGGTGTTGGCGCGCGAGATATTCAACCGCCTGCATTTCCGTAAGCCGGCTCGCAGTGCGCTGAAACTCGACATCGAAGCGTTCGCCGCGATACAGATCGGCGGGCGGCGCGGCCGCCGACACCACGATGTTCACCGCCCGATCGTACAGTTCGTCGATCAGCATCATGAAGCGCCGTGCCGCGTCGTCGTCGCCCACGGCGAATTGCGGGATATCGGCAATGAAAATCGTGTGGTACAGGCGCGCAAGCTCCAGGTAGTCGTTCTGGCTGCGCGGTCCGTCGCATAATTCCGCGAACTCGAACCATGCCATGCCGGGGCCGAAGTTCAACGCGCCGATGGGGCGGCCCTCGACGATGAGCGTGCCGGGACCGCTTGCTTGTCCGCCCGCCAGCATCGAGAAGCGCCGCTTGAGCTCGCCCGCGGTTTCGGCACGCGCCGAGTCGAGGTAGGTGGGCGATTGCTCGAGCTGGCGCAGCCGATAGTCGATGCCGCCGTCCAGGCGCACGACCTCGAGTTGCCGCTGAATCAGCTCGATCGCCGGCAAGAAGCGCTGCCGCTGCAGGCCGTCCTTATAGAGTTCCTCCGGCGCCAGATTGGAGGTGGTCACCAAGCACACGCCGCGCCGGAACAGTCCCTCGAACAGCCCGGCCAGGATCATGGCATCCCCGATGTCGGCGACGTAGAACTCATCGAGGCACACGATGCGCGTGCGTGCGGCGAGCCGTTCCGCCACCCCGTCGAGCGGCTCCGACCGGCCTTGCAAAACACCCAGCTCCGCGTGCACCTGGCGCATGAAGTGATGAAAATGGCTGCGTTCGGCGCCGCTCGGCAGGGTCGCGAAAAACAAGTCCATCAACAGAGTCTTGCCGCGGCCCACCCCGCCCCAGATGTACAGGCCGCGGCGCGCGGGCTCGCGCGCCGCGGCGGAGCGCCATGGCAGTTTGGCGCGCAGCCTGGCCGCGAAGCTGAGCGGCTGGCGCAGCAGCGCGCTCAATCGATCGAGCCGCGCAGCCACTTCTTGCTGGCCGGGATCGAAGTCGAGCCGGCCGGCGGCGATCTCCGCCTGCAAACGCTCGGCAACCGAATTCATTTCCTACAGGCTCTGGTAGTTCGGTCCGGAGCCACCCTCGGGCGTGACCCAGGTGATCTGGCCGAAATACGGGTCCTTGATATCGCAGGCCTTGCAGTGCACGCAATTGGAGGAATTGATCTGCAGCTTGTTGCCGCCGGCGCCGTCGGAAATCATTTCATAGACATTGGCGGGGCAAAAATTCGTACAGGGATTGCCGAATTCGGCGGCGCAACGGGTCGCGCACAGCGTGGTGTCGGCGACGTGCAGATGCACGGGCTGGTTCTCATCGTGCGTGGTCGCGGCGAAGAACACGAAGGCCAGCCGATCGCGGGGCGGCAATTCCCGGTCTGCCCAATCACGATCGGGCGAGGCATATTCATCGAGCCTTTTGAGCGCAGTGTCGTCGGCATGATTGGCGAGAGTCCACGGCAGCTTGCCGAAGGTCGCGGTCTCCAGCGCCGCATTTGCCAGGCCGAACCACAGGCCGCGGCGGAAGCCCGGGCGGATGTTGCGCACCTTGTACAGCTCGCGGCCGCCCACCGATGCGCGCCAGCGCGCGTCGAATCCCGCACTCGAACCGGTGTCTGCATAGTGCTCGGCAGCCGTCATTCCGCAGCGGATGGCCTGATGAATTCCCTTGATCTTCGGCGTATTGAGAGTGCCTCCGGCGTCCCCGGCCAACAGCGCGCCCGGCATTTCGAGCGTCGGCATCGACTGATAGCCGCCCTCGATCACGGTGCGCGCGCCGCCGGCGATGATCTCCCCGCCCTGCAGCAGGGATTTGATGTGCGGGTGATTCTTGAATTGCTGGAATGCCTCGAACGGCTTGAAGCGCGGATCCTCGTAGTCCAAGCCGACCACGAATCCCACGTAGACGCGATCGTTGTCGAGGTGATACAAAAAGCTGCCGCCGTAGGTACGGGAGTCGAGCGGCCATCCGAGCGTGTGTTGTATCAGCCCCGGCTGCACTCGCCCCGGCGGCAGCTGCCACAATTCCTTGAAGCCCAAGCCATAGGTCTGCGGAGAACAGCCTGCGTCGAGCTTGAAGCGCCTGATCAATTGCTTGGAGATGCTGCCGCGGCAGCCCTCGCAGAACATGGTGACCTTGGCGTGAATCTCCGGTCCCAATGCAAAATTAGGCCCGGGCTCGCCGTTCTTTTCGACGCCCATATCGCCGATGCGCACGCCCTTCACGGCCCCGGACTCGTCAAACAGCGCCGCGGCGGCGGCAAAGCCGGCAAACACGTCGACGCCGAGTCTCTCGGCTTCCTGGCCCAGGATGGGGACCAATTGGCCGAGCGAGACGATGAAGTTGCCGTGATTCGCCATTTGCGGCGGGGTCGGCAGCTTGAAGCGCTTGCGCCGGGTCATGAATAGAAATTCGTCGCGAGCCGCCGGCACGCACACCGCCGGGGCATGCTCGCGCCACCTGGGCAGCAGCTCATCCAGCGGGCCGGGCTCCATCACCGCGCCGGACAGCGAATGCGCGCCGAGGCTCGCGGCCTTTTCCAGCACGCAGATGCTGAGCTCGGGCTTCAGCTGCTTGAGGCGGATCGCGCACGCAAGGCCCGCGGGCCCGGCGCCGACGATCGCCACCTCGTACTCCATGACATCGCGCGTGGCCTCGCTCATCGTCAGATGATCTCGATGGCGATCGCCGTGGCTTCGCCGCCGCCGATGCACAGGCTGGCCACGCCGCGTTTCTTGCCGCGGTTTCGCAACGCGTAAATCAGCGTGGTGAGAATGCGGGCGCCGGTTGCGCCGATGGGGTGCCCGAGCGCGCAGGCGCCGCCATTGACATTCACATTGGCGTGGTCCAGTCCCAAATCCTTCATCGCCGCCATGGTCACCACGGCAAACGCTTCGTTGATCTCATACAGATCGACATCGGCCGCCTTCCAGCCCGCTTGCTTCAGGACTTTTTCGATCGCACCGATCGGCGCCAGGGTGAACCATTCCGGCTCGCGGGCGTAGCTGGCGTAACCAACGATGCGCGCCAGCGGCTTCAAGCCGCGCGCCGCGGCGTGCGAGGCGCTCGCCAGCACCAGGGCGGCGGCGCCGTCGGAGATGCCGGCGGAACTGGCGGCGGTCACCGTGCCGTCCTTCTTGAAGGCGGGCTTCAGGCCGGCGATCTTCGAGATGTCCAGAGTGCCCGGGGTCTCATCCTGGTCCACGATCACTTCGCCCTTGCGCGACTTGGTGGAAACAGGCGCGACCTCCTGGGCGAACGCCCCGGAACTCACCGCCGCCTGGGCGCGGCGCACCGACTCGGTCGCGAAATCGTCCTGGGCACGGCGCGTGAACCCATACTTCGCCGAGGTGGCCTCCGCAAAGCATCCCATGAGCTGCCCATCCCAGGGACTTTGCAGGCCGTCGTAGAACATGTGGTCCAGGACCTCCTGATTGCCCATGCGGTAGCCGGCCCGTGCCTTCGGCAACACATACGGGGCGTTGGTCATCGACTCCAGACCGCCGGCCACCATGAGGTTGCCGGACCCGGCCCGAATTTGGTCGGCGGCCATCATCACCGTGCGCATGGCCGAACCGCACATCTTGTTCACCGTGGTGGACGGGGTGCCCGGGGGTATTCCGGCGCCGATCGCCGCCTGGCGCGCGGGCGCCTGGCCCAAGCCCGCCGGCAGCACGCAGCCCATGAACACCTCATCGATCTCGGCGGGCGCCACCCCAGAATCCGCGACGGCGGCCTTGATCGCGGCAGCCCCGAGCTGCGGTGAGGTGGTGGAGGAAAAAACCCCCTGGAAGGCCCCAACAGGGGTGCGGCGGGCGGCCAATATGACGACTGGATCGGCGCTCATGTGCGAAATTCCTAAGGTATTCGTGCAGCCGCTAAGTATAACCGGATTGGCGATTTTGCAGGGTTCAAGGGGCGAGCGGCTCGCCGACGGCGCCTGCAATCAGCTCGCGGCTGCGCTCCCTGGCCTCGCGCGCCTGCAGCACGGCCAGAATCTCGACCCGAATCGGCCGCCGGCGCATCAGCAGGGTTCCCAACGGCAGCACCTCGCGCGTGCCATGCAGGGCAATGGCCACCACCGGGAGTTTCAGACGCTCCGCGATGGTGAAGGCGCCCCCGAGGAAGCGGCCGATTTCGCGCGATTCAGTGAAGGTGCCCTCCGGAAAGAACACCAGGGATTGGCCGCTGGCGGCGAGTTTCAGAACGCGGCGCGCATCGACCGCTCCCTGGTGGCGGTCGAAGCGCTCGACGAATTCCGATCCGAGGCGCCGCAGCAGGATGCTGGCTACCGGCATCCGCACCATTTCCTTCTTGATCACGAAGGCAAAGTCGGGGGGCAGGGCGGCGGCTGCGACCAGGCCGTCCAGGTAGCTGGCATGGTTGGCGACGATGATGCACGGACCGCTCGGCAGCCGCTCGGTTCCCTTGACTTCGAAGGATATGCCCGCGGCGCGCAGGAACCCGCGCGAAAACATCCCCGCCATCAGCCGGCGCCGGCGCAGGTTGGGTACAAATAGGTTGATCACCAGCACGGTTAGCCCCATGAGAATGAACAACAATAGGGCATATCCGCCGTACAGGATTCGAGCCGCCGCCTTCACAAATGAGCGTTTGGCTACTGTGATCTGGTTCTCCTTATGTTAATAGTTAACCGTACTGTGATTCTGGTCACGTCGACCTGCAAATACCCCTCGCATACTCAGCATACAGAGTGCCTTTTTGGCGCTGATTCGTGCGAACACACAACGGAACACTATGGCGACGGTTCTCAAGCGGACGGTTTATACACGCAGCTCGGGAGAAGCGGTACCGGCGGCCCGCGAGCCCGCGGATCCCGCGCTGCAGAAGTTTCTCGATGCGGTGTGGATGGAGCGCGGCTTGTCCGCCAACACACTGGCTGCGTACCGCGCCGATTTGACCGCGCTGGCGCGCTGGCTGGAAGAACGCGACAGCGCGCTGCTCAAGGCCACGCGGATCGAGCTGTTGAGCTTCATCGCGGCGCGGGTCGAGGGCGGCTCCCGGCCTCGCTCGACCGCCCGGCAACTGTCGAGTTTTCGCCGCTTCTTCCGCTTCATGATTCGCGAGGGCCTGCTGCAGACCGATCCGACCGCGCAGATCGCCATGCCGAAGATCGGCCGGTCGCTGCCGAAGTCGCTGACCGAGGCCGAGGTGGATTCCTTGCTC
>Ga0302320_10014758_pt1 | contig 16128 bp, 13 predicted proteins | sample Bog_T0_3_FD_202130 | JGI IMG/M metagenome (GOLD analysis project Ga0302320, IMG submission 202130) | Peat permafrost microbial communities from Stordalen Mire near Abisko, Sweden - Bog_T0_3 | ecosystem: Environmental > Terrestrial > Soil > Wetlands > Peat | place: Sweden: Abisko, Stordalen Mire... | reverse complement strand
CCCCTCCGAACGAGTTTTGTGAATTTGAAAGATCCCGCGCGCGAGCCGAGAAAGCTTAACACTCCGTGAAGACAGTGAGTGCGGGCGGATGTTTGGGCGGAGAGATCCGTTGAATGCGACTTGACTCGGTTTGTGAGGCAGTTTATATGTGAAGCACTGAAATTCGGGGTGGAGTGGCAAGTTTTTAGTGAATTCACTTACAACTGATCGTTCGCATTAACGAATTTGATTGGACAAGCGTGCGGTGCGCGCCGTACCAATCGTTACCGACCATTGGAACTGAAAACACAGGAGCAAATATGAAGACTTGTTGGCGACGCAACGGACTGGTTTCGGCGATGAGCCTGCTGTTGCTGGTAACGATGAGTGCGACGATGAGCTACGCGCAGACGTTTCGAGGGTCGATCCTGGGGACGGTGACGGACACGACGGGCGCGGCGGTGACGGGCGCGACGGTGACGGTGCACAACGTGGACACGGGGATCGACCGGATCACGCAGACGGGAGTGGACGGAAGCTACCTGATTCCGGAATTGCAGATTGGAACTTATACGGTGACGGTTGAGTTTGGCGGGTTTCAGAAGGCGGTGACGACTGGCGTGGTGGTGGATGTTGCGAGCGAAAAGCGGATTGATGCGGCGCTGAAGCCCGGATCGGTGACGAACAGCGTGACGGTGGCTGGCGAGGATTTGCCGCAAGTAGATACAACCGGCGACACGCTTGGCGGGACGCTGACGCAAGACGCGGTGAAAGATCTGCCGGTGAACGGGCGCGACTACACCAAGCTGATTTACTTGACGCCAGGCGTTGCGGGCTCGCCGGACCAGATTTCGGATTCGCCGGGATCGTACGGCGTTTTTTCAATGAACGGGGCGCGCGGACGAGCGAACAACTTCCTGCTGGACGGCACGGACATGAATGATGGTTACCGGAACGATCCGGCGATTAATGAGGCGGGCGTGTTTGGAACTCCGGCGACGATTTTGCCGATCGATGCCGTGAGTGAACTGAAGGTGCTATCGAATTTCGAGGCGGAGTACGGGCGAAGCGCGGGAGCGGTGATCAACATCGTGACCAAGAGCGGACAGAACGCGCTGCACGGCGATGTGTTCGATTATTTCCGCAACGATGCGCTGGACGCGCGGAACTATTTCGATCAGTCGGGTACGACGAAGGCGCCGTTTCACAATAATCAGTATGGCGGATCGTTGGGTGGGCCGATCGTCAAGGACAAGACGTTTTTCTTCTTCGATTACGAAGGGCAGGAAGAGCGAGTGGGAACGGTGAGCCTGGCGTGCGTTCCGAATCCTGCGAATCTGGTGGCGACAAACCCGGTAATTCAGAGCTTGCTGGGCGCGTATCCGAATGGCGATCCGTGGCCGCTGCCGAACTCGGCGACGACGTGTGGAGATACGCCGACTGTGCCGCCCGCGCCGCCAGATCCGGACTCGGGATTCTTGTCGTCGGTGATTGCGCCCTCCTACAACAAATTGAGCAGCCTGATTGGGAAGGTCGATCACAATTTCGATCAAAGCAATATTCTGACCGGCCGCTATTTCTTCGGAGACAGCGTACAAAGCTTTCCACTGGCCTTGACGGGCGGGGGAATTTTGCCCGGGTTCAACACTTACACGCCGACGCGGGTGCAGGTGGTGGCGATTTCGTACGTGCGAGTGATCTCGCCGACGAAAGTAAATGAGGCGCGGTTTGGGTGGAACCGGTTCGCGGAAGGGTTCTTCCCGCAGGACCAGAGCTTTGAGCCGAGCAGCGTGGGATTGTGCGCGGCGACAAGCACAGCGGATTGCGCGGGTGCGATGGCGTCCAACTCCGGGCTGCCGGTGTTTGAGGTGGGACCGTTTGCGCAGTTGGGCGCGAACCATTCAACACCGCGGCATCGCGTGGATACCAACTGGCAGGCGCTAGATAACTTTTCGTGGAAGGTAGGGAAGCACGACGTCAAGTTTGGTTACGAGTACCGACGAACTTCGATCCAACAGTTTTTCGGGGTGAACTACCGCGGTTTCCTGGAATTCAGCGGTCTCGCCGATTTTTTGTCGGGGACGGTGGACGGCGGCGGACAGTCGCTGGGCCAGTCGGTGCGGCACACATTTGAAAACAACCACGCGTTCTATTTGCAGGATACGTACCAGTTGAATCCACGGCTGACGTTCAACGTTGGAATCCGGTGGGATTATTTCGGCGTGGTTGGAGAGAAGGACAATCTATTTACGAACGTAACGAATTTCGATCCGGTGGGACAGACAGTTACGCTGACCCAACTTGGACAGCCCGGGCTGGGCTCGGTGTATCAGCCGGACTACAAAAATTTCTCGCCGCGGCTGAGCGTCGCGTGGGATCCGCTCGGTAAAGGCCGAACGATTATTCGTGCGGGATGGGGAATGTTTTTTGACGGACCGTCGCAAGACGTATTTCTGGGCGAGTTGCCGTACAACTGTGCTTTCTGCCCTGGCGTTGGGTACAACCCGGCGGGACCCGATCCGATTTACTCCGTGGGACCTGTGGGCTCGATCGCTACGAACGTGCCCGTATTTGCCGCTCCGACCGGAGCGCCGAGCGGGAACATTTTTGCGATCTCGCGAAATCTGCCAACCCCGTACATGGAAAACTACAACCTGAACCTGCAGCAACAGATTTCGAGCAAGGTGATGTTGCAGGTTGGATATGTGGGATCACAGGGGCACCGGCTGCTGCACTATCTGGACGTGAACCAGCCGAATCAGGCGACGATCGATGCGTACGATGTTGCGTTCGCGCAGGCAAATACTTCGTCAACGGGCGCCCCTTGCTATCCGAATGGCGGACCGGGATGCATTTCGAGCTACGGAGTTCCGACGAATTATGTGAACAATCCGTACGGCGCGGAATACATCAATCAACTCCAAGCGAATGCGCGGTCGAACTACAATTCGCTGCAGACGAGTTTCCGGGTGAACAACTGGAACGGCGTGACGTCGGTCGTCAACTACGTTTGGTCGCACTCGCTGGATACGGCCAGCGACAGTTTCGATTTCGAGCCGAACGCATCACAACCGAACGACAGCAACAATCCGAATAAGGAGTACGGGAATTCCAACTTCGATATTCGGAACCGGTTCACATGGATTTTTTCCTACGAGCTGCCGCACATGGGTGGCGACTGGCAGAAACTGAAGAATGGTTGGGGACTCAGCAGCACCGTTACGTTGCAGGATGGACAGCCTTTCCAACTGAACTACTACTTCGAGGGCGACTTCAGCGGAGGAGGCGAGGGCTTCGACCGGCCCGATGTGGTCGGTCCGATCCAATACAACTCGCACGATCCGTCGAATTTTCTGAACCTGACATCGTTTCAAGTGCCGTGCACGCCGTTGAGCGGCACGGCGTTGACCGATTTTATCGCGTCGGACGATGGGCCCGATCAGAACTGCGTGCCCGGTACGCGACATTACGGAGACGAAGGGCGAGATTCGCTGCGTGGGCCGAGTTTCAAACAGTGGGATTTGGCAGTCTATAAGAAGACCCAGCTTACCGAGCGGTTGGGGATGGAGTTGAGCGCGGAATTTTTCAACCTGCTTAATCATCCGAACTTCTCGAATCCATTCCTGCCGGCGTTCGTGGCGGATCCGGCGCAACAGGGCATTGGGACAAATGGGGTGAGCGAGGGGGCCTATCACTTGACAGCGACGGGCGACGTGGGAATTGGCAACCCGTTCCTGGGCGGCGGCGGGCCCCGTGGAATACAACTGGCAGCGAAGTTTACGTTCTAGGTTTGGTCGTAATCGGTCGATTCAGGCGCGTCAAAGCGGCCCGGCTGCCCTTGGACAAAGGGTGGCCGGGCCGCTTTCATGTGATAGGGGTGCGGTTCGGGCGGAGGATTTGTTAGGCTGATTGCGCCTCGGGAGGGGCGTTCGGGCGGGGGTAGGTTTGGCGGCAAACGGGCCATGTAACGGCGTTGAAATATATTAGCGGGGTCCTGCGTATCAACTTATGGAGAGGCGGAAAGCCACCGGGGAGATGAGCACCGCGGAACTAGCGGATGTGCTGGAGCGGGTCCGGTCCGGCGATGCGGATGCGTGGGGGGAGCTATACCGGCTGTATGCCCCGGCGATCTTCCGGTTTTGCCGCAGGGCGCTGCCGACTCGCGAGGATGCGGAAGACGCGACCACGGACGTGTTTATGAAGGTGAGACAGAAACTCGGGACGTACGATTCGTCCAGGCCGTTCACAGCGTGGCTATATAAGGTAGCGAGCAATCATTGTTGGGATCTTTTAAGGCGACGGAGAATCCGGCAAGATTTGGAAACGGGCGATCTGGAGACGCTGCCGCTGGAACATCCAGACCCGAGCCAATTGGAAAAATTGCAGTTTGATCATGACAGCAAGCAGGTGCGCGCGGGTCTGGCGAAATTACCGGATCGCGCGCGCATGGCTTTGGTGCTGAGGTATTACTCGGATATGAGCTACGACGAAATTGCGGACACGCTGGGAGTCCGGCGGGCTTTTGTGGGCGTGCTGTTGCTGCGGGCGCGGCATCAGTTGCGCGAAGTGCTGGGAGAAAGCGGCGGGGCGAGCTTCGAGGGCGCCGCGGCCGGGGGAAAGCCATGAGTCACTTTGATGAGATGACAGGGCTGCTGTATCTGGAAAATCAGCTGAAGCCCGAAAATGCGCAAACGGTTCGCGCGCACGCAAGCGAATGCGGCGAGTGCCGCGATTTGCTGGAAGCGCTGCGGCGGGAATCATTGTGGCTGCGCGAGTCGCTGGAAGTCGAGGATGAATCGGTGCCGGCGCGGTTACTCTCCGCTCCGGAAAAGGGCTCGGCACCGTGGGGGTGGATATCGGCGCTGGCGCTGAGCATCGGCGGAGCCTACACGCTGTGGAGCGGAATTATCGAGCCGTGGAGAGCGCAGGCGGCCGAGGCGGGATTCACGCAGGGAAATTTGCTGACAATGCTTTTCTTCAGCGGAGCCTTTTGGAAAGGATGGGACGCGATGCGTAGCATGGTGGAATTCGTAACGGTGGCAACGATGTGCGTGCTGGTAATCTGGCTGTTGAGAAAGCATCTGGGCCGGTCGTCGATGATCGCGGTGGCGACGGTGGGAATATTCGGGATGCTGGCGATGCCGCCGATGGCGGGCGCGGCGCAGGTGGAGCACGGGCAACCGAACTTTGAGTTGGCTGCGGGCACAACGGTGCACACCGACTTGATTGTGTTCGCCGATTCGACGCGGATTGACGGAGATGTGGACGGCGATGTGATCGCGTGGTCGCGCGACGTGACCGTGAACGGGCATGTGAAAGGCGATGTGATCGCGTTCGCGCAAGAACTGCGCGTAAACGGGACCGTGGGCGGCAATGTTCGCGCGTTCGCGCAGAAGGTGGAATTGAATTCGACAGTCGCGCGGAACGTGTCCGCGTGGGTGGGGGATTTTGATTTGAATCAAAGCGCTCACGTAAATGGGACGATTACGCTGGGCACGGGAGATGCGGTGCTGGACGGGACGGCGGACGGGGACTTGCTGGCGTTTGGCGGACATATCGCGATTCAGGGATTGCTGGAGAGCAACGCGCTGGTCCATTCAGGAGAAATGACGATTGGGCCGAAGGCGGAGGTTAAAGGGAAACTGAAGTATGAGGGGCGCAAACCGCCGGACGTATCGCCGTCGGCGAAATTTGGAACGCCGATGGAAACGGTGCTGAAGATGGAAGACAGCGAGGGAAGCAAATACTCCTCGCCGATGTATTACTGGCATCAGGTGCTGAAGTGGGCGGCGGGTTTTGTGTTTGGATTGGCGCTGCTGCTGCTGGCGCCAGGATTTTTCTTCGATGCGGCGAGCGCGTGCAGGAAATACGCACCCGCGTTGGGATTTGGCGTGCTGCTGCTGTTTGCGACGCCGATCGCGGCAGTGATTGTGTGCGTCACGATCGTGGGGTTGGGAGTGGGGATCACGGCGATGCTGCTGTGGTTGATCGCGCTCTATGCGGCTCACGTGGTGGTGGGATTGTGGCTGGGCGAGACGATATTGGGCGCGGGAGTGGGAGTTGGTGCGGCGCTGGCGCGACTGGCGCTGGGACTGCTGATTTTGCGGATCGTGTTTATGCTGCCGTTTGTCGGCGGTTGGGTGGGGTTGCTGGTAATTATCTGGGGAATCGGAGCGCTGGCGCTGGCGACGCGAAAGACCGTACAGCCGCACATGGCGGCAGCTGTTTAGTCTGGGTGAGCCGATTGCGCGCGACTAGATGACGCCGAGATTTTTGCCCACTTTGGCGATAATCTCGGCGGCGCGTTCGAGATCGGCGCGCTTGTGGACGGCGGTAACGATGGTGCGCAGACGGGCTTTCCCTTCGGGTACGGTGGGGAAGCCGAGCGCTCCGGCAAAAACTCCTTCGGCGAATAAATCCTTCGAAAACTGAAACGCTCTAGCGCCATCGCCGACCATGATCGGGGTGATGGGCGTTTCGCTCTTTCCTGTATCGAATCCCAACTTTTTCAATTTGCGCTTGAAGAATTTCGTGTTGGCCCAGAGTTTTTTGATGAGCGTGTCGCCAGCCTCGGAGTCGAGCAGCTCGAAGGCGGCCTGGCAAGTAGCGGTGACGGATGGCGGATGCGATGTGGAGAAAAGGAACGGGCGGGCGCGCATGTGAAGGAAATCGATCAGGTCCCGCGAGCCGCAGACGTAACCACCGATCGAACCGATGGCTTTGCTGAGAGTGCCGACCTGGATATCCACGCGGCCATGGCATCCGGCGTGGTCGATGGTGCCGCGGCCGCGAGTGCCGAGGACGCCGGACGAATGAGCGTCGTCCACCATCATGATGCAGTTGTATTCCCGGGCGAGGTCACAGAGCTCGGCAAGGTTGGCGATGTCGCCGTCCATCGAGAAGACGCCGTCGGTGATGAGAAGTTTTTTGCCGGGCCACGCTTTGGTTTCTTCGAGGACGCGGCGGCAGTCGGCGGCGTCTTTGTGTTTGAAGACTTTGATGGTGGCGCGGGAAAGACGGCAGCCGTCAATGATGGAGGCGTGATTTAGCTCGTCGGAGATGACGAGGTCCTCTTTGCCGAGGATGGCCGAGACGGTTCCGGCATTGGCGGCGAAGCCGGACTGGAAGACGACGCAGGCTTCGACTTTTTTGAAGCGGGCGATCTGCTCTTCAAGTTCGAGGTGCGCCTTCATGGTGCCGGCGATAGTGCGAACGGCGCCGGAGCCGACGCCGAATTTGCGAGTGGCGTCGATGGCGGCACGGCGAAGCTTGGGATGCGTGGTGAGGCCGAGATAATTGTTGGAGCTGAGGTTGATGACTTCCTTGCCGTCGAAAACGGCGATGGGTTTTTGTTCGCCATCGAGAACTTTCAGGCGGAAGTAGCGATGGTTGGCCTTCATTTCTTCGAGCGCGTCGTGAAGGTAGTGAAGCTGAGGGCGCTGTGCCGTTGTGGTCATGCAGTCTCCTTCTTGTACGATGCGAAATTATGAATGGCGAACGGCTTTCGAATGATTCGGCCGGCTACGCGTTGCCATTTGGATACAGCAGGACTTTTCCTGCCTGGCCGGATTCGAGAAGTGCGAACGCCGATTCGAAATCGGTGAGCGGGATGCGCTCTTTAAACAGCGGCTCGAGGTTGAGCCGATTGTGTTTGAGCAATTCGGTCATCTGCACCCAGGTCTCGAACATTTTGCGGCCGTAGATGCCCTGCACGGTGGCGCCTTTGAAGATCACGTCGTTGACGAGGTCGAAGGTGACCGGATCTTTGGGGATGCCGAGAAGCGAAGCACGTCCGCCGGAGCGGAGCATTTGAAAGCCTTGATGGATCGCCGTTGGATTGCCGCTCATTTCAAGCAGGACGTCGGCGCCGGCACCGTCGGTTGCGGCGATTACTTGTTCGACGGCATCTTTTTTCGTGGGGTCGATGGCCACGTCGGCACCCATTCTTAGGGCGAGTTCGCGGCGGTGCGGATTGATTTCAGTCGCGAAGATCGTGGCGGCGCCACAGGCACGGGCGACGTTGATGGACATCAGTCCGATCGGACCCGCGCCGGTGACGACGACGTTCTGCGCGGCAATTTCACCGGCGAGGACGGTGTGAACGGCGTTGCCGAGAGGATCGAGAATGGCGGCGTAGTGTTCGGGGATTTTGGGATCGATTTTCCAGATATTCGTGACGGGGATGACAACGAACTCGGCGAAGCAGCCGTCGGCGTCGATGCCGATAATTTTCACGTTCTGGCAGACGTGAGGCTGGCCCATGCGACAGGGCCGACAATGGCCGCAATTGATGTGCATTTCGGCGCTGACGAAGTCGCCCGGTCTTACGGAGGTAACTTCGGTGCCAACCGCTTCGACGAAGCCACAAAACTCGTGGCCGAAAGTCATGGGTGGCTTGATGCGGCTGGCGGACCAGCGATCCCAACCGTAAATGTGAAGGTCGGTGCCGCAGATGGAGGCGGCGCGGACGCGGACCAGAACGTCAACGGGGCCGGGCTGAGGAACGGGAACGGATTCGATCTGCGCGCCGCGTTCGGGGCGCACCTTGCGAAGAGCCTTCATCGTTGCGGTAGGCATGAAGTATGTATGGCGAAAATTGCGCTGGGCCGAAACTACGATGTTAGCACACGGCGGAAGAGCCGAAAAACCGTGCGAGGCCAACACGGGTTCCGATACAATCGCGGCGGTTGAAGAGCAGCGGTTGGCTGGGCGCGAAGTCGGGGGAGGTACGTTGAGCTTTTCACAGCGCATCGAAGAAATACGAAAGGGATTCGAGCCGGCTTTTTGGATCGCCAATTTCACCGAGATTTTCGAGCGCGTCGCGTATTACGGAACGACGGCGGTTCTGGCGATCTACCTGAAAGAGCAGCTCGGCTTTTCGAACGAACTGACCGGCTGGCTGGTGGGAACGTTCGGGCTGGTGGTGTGGTTTTTGCCGATTTTGGGCGGGACGCTGGCGGACCGGTTCGGATTTCGCCGGGCGCTGATGTTCGCCTATCTGGTGATGACGGTGGGATATTACCTACTGGGTTCGCTGGCGGCTCCGTGGATGGAACCGTTGCGCCACGCTCTGGGAGACAAATGGCTGGTGCTGGCAATCCTGATGATTCCGGCGCTGGGTCCCGGGGTGGTGAAGCCGTGCGTCGCGGGAACGACGGCTCGAGCTTCGAGCGAAAACGTGCGGTCGCTGGGATATTCGATTTACTACACGCTGGTAAATATCGGAGGGGCTCTGGGGCCGATGGTGGCGTGGCTGGTGCGAAAGCAACTGGGATGGGGGATCGAAAACGTATTCCGCGTTTCGGCACTGTGGGTGTTTTTGATGTTCTGGACGACGCTATTCTTTTACCGGGAACCGGGGCGGTCGGGAGAAGCCAAGGTTGCAAGTGTGTGGACCGCGCTTTCGAACATGTTCGTGGTGCTGGCAAATTTCCGGTTCGTGCTGTTCCTGGTGATCTCCGCGGGTTTTTACATCGTTTTCTGGCAGCAGTACATTTCGGCGCCACTTTTCATTCGCGAATATGTGAACTCGAAGGCAGACGTGGACCTAATCCTTTCCGTAGATCCGATCGTGGTGATTTGTTTCCAGATTCTGGCAGCGTATCTAACGCGAAAAATGCCGGCCGTGCAGGCGATGGCGCTGGGATTTCTGATCACCGGGCTATCGTGGATTTTGCTGGCACTTCATCCGAGCGTGCCGATGCTAGTGGCGACACTCGTGGGTGTGGCGATTGGCGAGATTACGCAAGCGTCGCGGTACTACGAATATGTTTCGCGGCTCGCGCCTTCGGGGCAGCAAGGGCTGTACATGGGATACGCGTTTCTGCCGATCGCGATCGGATATTTTATCGCCGGGCCGCTGGGCGGATATTTGGTGCATTATTTCGGCGAAGTGATTCACCAGCCGCAGAGGATGTGGTGGGTGATTGCGGCGATTGGGGTAACGACAGCGGCGCTGACCTGGATGTATGACAGAGTTTTCAAGCCGACCCAGGTCGCGGCTTAGTTGACCAAACGGCGGAGATTTTCGACCGCTTGGCGGGCTAGAGAGTAGTTCGGTTCGATGCGCAGCGATTCGTCGAAGTGCTGGCGAGCGCGGGTGAACTGGCCTTTGGCGATGTAGGCGCGGCCGAGATTGAAATGCGGGAAGTGGCGCGGCTCGTAGCGAACGGCGGCAATGGCGCGTTCGAGCCAGGGAATCGCTTCGTCATACTTGCCCTGTTCGATCAGATACGAACCGATGTCGTTGTAGGGATTGCCGAATTCGGGATCGACCGCGATGGCGCGTTTGCACTCGGCGATGGCTAGGTCGATCTTCCCTTGAAAGTGGTACGTCCATCCGAGAAACGTGTGGGCCTCCGCGGTGGGAAATAATTCCAGCGAATTTTTGTAGAGTTCGATGGCGCGATCGTAATCGCCCTCCATCTGCGAGCGGTAGGCTTGCTGGAGGAGCGACCAGGCTTGTTGTTGGTGTTCGGACATTTTGTCTATCCGTGAGACTTGGCGATGGCTTCGTTGGTCGTAATCGTTTGCGCGCCGAGGCCGCGGAGTTCCTGGACGGCGCGGTGGCCATGTTCGGAGTTCAGTGTTTCGATTGCGTCGCTGACGAGCCGGACTTTGCGTCCGCGCTTGGCGAGGCCTTTTGCTGCGGCGTGGACGCAGTATTCGGTGACGACACCGAAGATGGCGAATTCGGCGTCGCGATCGATTTTATCGACGATGGCGCCGGCGTGGACATTGTCGAAGACGTCGAAAGTCTGTTTCTGCAGCAGGATCTGATCGTAGCCCGAGAGGTCGGTGGGGACCCTAAAGGCGGGGTCGTTCGGGATCGTCAAGATTTTCGCGGCGCGAGCTTCGGGGATCAGTTCGGCGCCGGAACTGCCTTTCAAGCAGTGCGGCGGGAAGCGCTGGAATTCGGGATCGTTTGGCGGGTGAGCGTCTGCGCTAGAAACGAGCAGGGAATGGCTTGATTCGGCGGCCGTGACGAGACGCTTGAGATTGGGAATGATTTTTTCCGCGCCGGGGACGTAGAGTTTGCCGCCGGGGAGCATGAAGTCCACTTGTGCGTCCACTTCCCAGAAAATCAATTTTTGCGAAGCCATGGATGAAAACTCCCGCAGCGCGCCGCGGTCTTGGACCTTTATTTCGGCGCTGACTTCATAATACGCTTCCGCAATTTTTCGAGATGCGATTCGAGACGCTTGGTATAGGCGACGGGATAAACTGCGGACCGATCAATGCGGCGATAACGAGCGGGCAGGCGCTGCAGTCCGGCGAGGCAGCGCGCGCGCGAATCGATGACGGCTTCGGCGGGAGTGGTACGGCGTCCGCCGCGCATGACCTCGATGAGCATGGGATCGCCGCCGTCGGCCGATTCGCCATCGAGAGCGATCTTGTCGCCCTTGTATTCGCCGGAGGGCGTCGAATAGCGGAAGACTTGTTTGCGGCCAGGATAGGTGACTTTCGCGGCGCTCAGCTTGGCGGCTTCGCGAACTTTACCGTCGCGTTCGACTTCGACCAATTTGTAAACCAGATTTAGATGGGGCGCGTCGCCGGGAGTGGCAAGGGCGGTACCGACGCCAAAAGCGTCAATGGCTGCATGTTTGGCGAGGAGCGAGGCGATGCGCGTTTCATCGAGATCGCCGGAGGCGAAAATTTTTACGTCCTTCCATCCCATTTTGTCCAGTTGGGCGCGAACCCACTGGCTGTCTTTGGCGAGATCGCCGCTATCCAGACGAACGCCGGCCGGCTTGCGTCCCATGGCAATAATTTTTTTCACTGCATTGCGGACGTCGTAGGTGTCGAGAAGAAGCACGGCGTGTTCGGGAAAAGCATCAAGAAAATGGCCGAAGGCTTCGCTTTCGTCTTCGTGTGCCATTACCCAGGAATGCGCCTGGGTGCCATAGGTTTCCATGCCGAATTGGTGGCCGGCGAGAACGTTGGAGGTCCCGCCGCAACCGCCGATGGCTGCGGCCCGAGCAGCGAGAAGACTGGCCTGACTGCCGTGGGCGCGACGAGCGCCGAAGTCCACGATCTGGCGGCCCTTTGCGGCGGTGAAGATGCGGGCGGATTTGCTGGCGATCATCGTTTGGTAACTCATGGTGGCGAGCAGATAGGTTTCCATGATCTGGCCTTCGATGATGGGAGCGACGACGCGGAGCATCGGTTCGCCGGGAAACACCAGGGTGCCTTCGGGCATGGCCCAGACGCTGCCGGTGAATCGAAAGGTTGCCAGATAGTCGAAGAATTCGTCGCGGATGTTGCGGAAGACGGGATGGCGGTGAAGATAGTCGATTTCTTTGGAAGTGAAATGGACGTTTTCAAGAAATTCGAGAGCCTGTTCGAGTCCGGCAGCGACAAGATAATTACGATGCGGCGGAAGATGGCGGACGAAGAGTTCGAACGTGGCGTTGGCATCGAAGCGGGTTTGCAGGTATCCCGCGGCCATGGTGAGTTCGTAGAGATCGGTGAGCAGGCCTGAGTGTTCGGGCATTGGACTGGGCAATGGCTCCTAGCGCCGGTGGCGACGTAGAGTGAGGCCGCCGTCGACGGTGAGGGTTTGGCCCGTGACGTAATTGTCGGGCTCGAGGAAAAATCGTACCGCACGCGCGACGTCTTCGGGACGTCCAAATCGAGAGACGGCGCCGCTCGCGATTTGCTGATCGTATTTTCCGGATTGGACGCTGGCGGCGGCCATGCCTGAAATTGTCGCGCCCGGGGCTACAACGTTGACGCTGACGTTGGACCACTGTTGCGCGAGGATGCAGGCGGCGTGCTGCAAGGCGGCTTTTGGCGGAGCGTAGTTCAAGCTGCCGGGAAAGACGGATGTGGACTGCATGGTGGAGAGCAGCACGACTCGTCCGCCCCGCGGCGACGGCTCCATCGCTGCGCCGAGATCTCGAGCAAGAAGGACCGGGCCGACGTAGTTGACGTCGAGAGAGGCGAGCATGGCGTCGCGGTCCAGGGACTCGGCGGGAACGCGCGCGGGATCGCCGGCAAAGACGACGAGTCCAGACAAAGGTGGGCCGAGCTTTTCGGCGGCGGCGAGGTAGGCACGACGGACTTCGGGAACGCTGAGATCTCCGCCGACCAGCTCGATTTTGACGTTGGAATCGGCCGTTAGGGCATTGCGCAGATTTTCGGCGCGGTCGCGGTTTGAGCGATAGCCGATGATGAGGTTAGCGCCCTCGCGAATCAAAAGGGCTGCGGTCGCGGCGCCGAGACCTCCCGAACCACCTGCGAGAGCGATTGCGGCGCCCGCCAAGGGCCGCTCGGGGAATTCGAATTGGAAACGGCGGTAGGCGTCGGCTCTCGATTCGTCCCAATGCGGGGAAGTCATGTTTCCTCGTATTTTGCCGTGGTACCAAAACGGGTAGTGCTAGTGGTTTGATGCACGGGCGAATGAACGGATGATTCCATTTTGGGACTGGAGTGAAAAGACAAAACCCCCAAGCCTTCGTCCCGACGAGCGGGGCGAGCGTGCCTGGGGGTTTCCGAGCGAATCTATGCGCCGCAGGGGCCTACTTCAGGACGGCGTCTTTGAACGCTTTCGCTGCGCGCAAACGCACAACGGTCTTGGCCTTGATCTTGATGGTCTCGCCCGTAGCCGGGTTGCGGCCCAGACGCGCCTTGCGATGTGCCTTAACGGCGCGGCCGATGCCGGGGATCACGAACTTGCCCGCGCTCTTGGTTTCCTTCACAGCCAGCTTGAAGAGTTCATCGAAGAAAGAAACAGTCTGTTTCTTGGAGACCGGCTTTTCCTCGGTGCTCACTTTTTCGGTAATGTAAGCGATAATCTTGGACTTGCTCAGCGGATTTGCCATCGAGTTACGTTTTCCTCCCTCAGTTGTAAATGCATTTTGGCCCGTGCGTACCGGATGCCTTTGGGACTATAGCCACAGTGATGTGTGAACGCAAGCGATAATGTGACAAAAACCCCGATAAAACGGGGTTTTTGTGAGGGCGCGGATTTTACGGAATTTTTATCCGGCGAGCTGCTCGTAAAAAAGAGCGACGGACTTTATTCCGCCGAAATAATTTTCAAGAGCGATGTGCTCGTCGGGAGCGTGCGCGTTTTCGTCGGGCAACCCGAAACCGAGAAGCACGCAGGGAACTTTAAAGGTGTCGTGCATCTGAGTGACGAAGGGAATGGAGCCGCCTTCGCGAATAAAAACCGCTTTGCGGCCGAATCCGGATTCAAGCGCGTGAATCGCTTTCTGAAAAATCGGGTGTGAGTATGGAGCGACCCAAGGCTTTCCGGTGCTGAGGACTTCGAATTTGCAGGTGACGGACTTCGGAAGCAGCGAACGGAAATGGCGTTCGACGAGCTTGGCGATCTTTGCCGGGTTTTGATTGGGCACCAGACGGGTGGAAAATTTCGCGTAGGCCTTCGCGGGGATTACGGTCTTTGCGCCTTCACCGATGTATCCGCCCCAAATTCCGTTTAATTCAAGCGTGGGACGAATCCAAACACGTTCGACGATCGTGAAACCCTTCTCGCCGAAATATCCGGGGGCGCCGACAGTTCTGCGAAATTCCTTTTCTTTCCAGGGCAGCGAGTTCAACGCTTTGCGTTCCTGCTTCGACAGCTTCGCGACATCGTCGTAGAAGCCTGGAACAGTGATCCGGAAATTCTTGTCGTGAAGTTTGGCGATGGCTTCCGCGAGAATGGTGATGGGATTCGGAACCGCGCCGCCGAAAACACCCGAATGCAAATCCTGAGCGGGGCCAGAAATTTCTACCTGATAGTAGTTCAATCCGCGCAGGCCGTAGGTGATGGAAGGCACACCCTTCGCCAACATAGAGGTGTCGGAAACGACGAGAGCATCGGCTTTCAGCCGGTCGCGATTTTCCTGCACGAAATCCCACAGGCTGACGCTGCCGACTTCTTCTTCACCTTCGATCATGACTTTTACGTTGAGCGGAAGTTTGCCGTACACATGTTTGAGGGCTTCGAGAGCTTTGATGTGGATGTGCACCTGCCCTTTGTCATCGGCGGTGCCGCGTCCGTAGAGGTTTCCGTTGCGGACATCGGGTTCGAACGCGGGCGTGGTCCAGAGGTCGAGAGGCTCGGCGGGCTGGACGTCATAATGACCATAGAAAAGTATGGTGGGTTTTCCGGGCGCGCGGAGCGACTCACCGTAGACGAGCGGATGCATTTTGGTTTGGTGAATTACGACGTTCTCGAGTCCAGCGCTGCGAAGCTTTTCGGCGACCCACCCGGCGGCGCGTTCGACGTCTGACTTGTGTTCACTTTTGGTGCTGACACTCGGAATGCGGAGGAACTCTTTCAACTCGTTCAAGTGAGATTCGCGCTTCGATTCGATGTGATCAATCAGGGTCATTCAGGTTCCTATCTGGCCGATTTTGTTCGACGTGAAATTAGGTGATACATACCATGACCAAAGGCTGGACAGGTTACAAACTTTAAGTTTAATGAAGAACGGTCGATTGGTGCAAATTTAGACGAACTAAGCTTTTGGACAACCTGCCGGGGACAATGCGTTGACTCGGGTTGTCCCGCGAGGCACGATAACAGAGATCATGGCCGAGATAACATCGAGCAAAGAACGACGAAGCTCCCGGGTGTTCACCCGGATACCCGTGCGTGCTTCCGGGAAGAACCATCAGGGCCGGAAATTCCGCGAAAACAGCCAAACGATTGTGATTAACGCCCATGGCGCCCTGCTGTACATAAACGAAGAGTTGGACATGGGAGTTCAAATCGTACTGATTAATCCGGTGACGGAAGAAGAGCAGGAGTGCCGCGTCGTGTACCTCGGCGACCTGTGCGAGAAAGGGACGCGTGTGGGAGTGGAGTTCTTGTCGCCGTGCCCCCATTTCTGGGGAGTGGACTTCACGCCGCAGGATTGGCCAGCGCAGCATCCGTCTGGGCACGCTCACTAGCCCTGCCCCAGCGCGTGGCCGTCAGGAAAGACTCCGCGACACGCAGTCCACGCCTTGGGCGGCGCAGGTCCGGTCTACGAAGTAGGTTCCGGCAAAATCAAACATAATGCGTTGCAGCCGCGATATTTGTGTGACTGGCGGTCATTTTTGCCTCCGAAGCCTTGCCGTTATGGCGCGGCTAGCGGATCGGGGCGTATTGGAAATTGCCTACTTCGCGGGGAGAACGCTGTCGTCGTATTTTGA
>Ga0302320_10014754_pt1 | contig 16130 bp, 7 predicted proteins | sample Bog_T0_3_FD_202130 | JGI IMG/M metagenome (GOLD analysis project Ga0302320, IMG submission 202130) | Peat permafrost microbial communities from Stordalen Mire near Abisko, Sweden - Bog_T0_3 | ecosystem: Environmental > Terrestrial > Soil > Wetlands > Peat | place: Sweden: Abisko, Stordalen Mire... | reverse complement strand
TCCCTTCACTCACAGTAGTATAGAGTATCGAGGAAAGCTTCATAGTGGAATAGGCAAGTGCTAGGAGAAAGAAGTAGCTTCACCAAAAGTTGTTCCCAGGAAAGCAGTTAAGTAGTGACCAATAAGTAAGTAATAAAACTACCTGTATTGATAGTAAAAGCAACAATGGTAGGTAGGCAAGCGTAACCTATAGTATTAATAGATAGGTACCCCACATCCACTCTTATCACTAGCTCTTGTCAAAGAAAAAAGAGTAGCTCCCCTTTACTTATAAGCTTCGATAAAGTCGTATGAAAGAACCTATATAAGCAAGATGAAACCATATAAGCGTATAAGCAAGAAAAATGGCATACTTATATATAAACTCTCGTCAAATGAAATAAAAGGAGCTTGAAAAGTAAGCTGACCCCGCTCGCTAACAATCCTCACTACCACCCCGCAAGCACTTCGTAATGTATTAATTGTTGATTTTGTTAAGAAAGAGAGAATTGGTTCATCGCTAATTATAAGAAACATCCTATTTATGCTCAAGTTATCCTTTGTCCTCAAGCAAATTTGTTCTTGTTATGTATAATAAAAGATTCTTATTGTAGATGTCTTCAAAATCGTGCTTCCATTGCATTCATTTTCAAGATATTAAAAATCATATTAAAGAAATGCACCAATCAATAGAATGGTTATAGTTATATAGGCCCGACATTCTCCATTCCAAAACACCAGAAATACACAATTATTTAAATAAAAAGATAAACGAGATTGTTTGGTGGGCCCCCTCCTCATCCTTCCTACTGCTTAATAGCCTTGCCTATTTTCAATTCTGCTGAAATTCTATGGTTCCTTAATTTTAATGCTGTTCCCTTGATAGCCCATTGTTGGTTGGGTATGATGGAGGGCGTAGCTTGGTTTTCTATAAATAGGTAATGCTAACAAGTTATTTGCTTTCCTCCTTGGGACGCTTTCGATTATTATGTTGGTGTTGGCGGTGAAAGTCTAGTTTTTCAAGCCCTAGGTTTATGTGGTATGAATGGACTAGAATTAGATGAGTTCCGGTACAGGCAGTCGTATATATGCATGGGCTTTGCCACCGATAATAGAAAAAGAATGGGCAAGCATGAACAGATAGACAGATATATAGTATAAAGCAATGGCTAGAACGTGGTGCCGGGTAGCATAAAAGCAAGATATGCCTGCCTATGAGGTCGTATTTTAGCTAGAAGAGAGGAGAATAGTAAATGCTAAGCGGAATCTGTCTCGTAAATAAACGTCTGTAAACTGCCCATGTCTTTCCCGCGGGTACAAGGACAATATCTAAACTTCTCTGACTTCCAATCTCACTTTTCATTGAATTAATTATTAATAGCGGCACAATGTTGAAATGAGAAGAAGAATGACCACCGGGTGGGAACCCAAAACCCTAATAGTGCTACAGTGACAATTCGGAGAATCCAAGATTTTCTTAAGCGATGAACGAAGACTTAGAGGAGCAGCCGATGCGCGCAAGCCTGACGGTTAATGTTTAAAGAACTTCAACGATCTGGAAGGATACACGCAATTTATTAATGTTTTTCAATTTATAAAAGAGAGCAGGAAGATTAAGTAAAAAGAAGGGCTTAAGGAATCGTCTATTCTTTCACGACAGACCAATCCGGCGCTTAGCCTTAGCCAAGCAAAGTGTAGTACCTGTGTAGATGCTTTTTAGACATTGAGGAATTTTCTGACATAGGGCACCAGGGCAAGAGAGGATAGCTAGAAGTCAATCTAAGAGTCAAAGTAGTATTTAGTTATTTTGTTGTTAATTATTATGGGTAACTTGAAAAGCATGCGTCGTTATAAGCATGCGTATGACTTTGACTTTCTTTGCTCCTGCTTGACTTAAGGCAACTTGCTAAAAAGCCAAAACCTTGAACAACTTTTGCTTAGAAAAGAGTTTGGTTAAGCCAATTCATAAAATAGAAGTTTTTGAAGTTGAGTAAAGTAGAAAAGAAATATCTCGGCAATCAATCGTTAAGAAGTTCAGCACGGCGCTCTAGTAGTCAAAGTAGTCAAGTATATTTTGCAGTGAAGTAAGGCCAAGCAATAAAGCTGCCATTCTAATTAGTGAGTGCATGAAGAAGGAAGATGGCTTCCGCTGCCTCAATCAGACTTTGTCGAGAAATATGATCAATTTTTATCACCAGCACTGTTGAATGAATGCAAATGTGCTAGAACGTTTCATATGTGACGGTGAGGTCGAAGATAGATAGCTGTTAGTCGCATGTCCTACTTGATTTCCTTAACCTCCATGGCATTATTGCTCGCGTAAGGAATCAAACTACTACTGCTTTTGAGCTTACATCTACTAATTCCACTTGAAAACAGACTGAACCTACTACTTGCCTATGACTGTTTACTTAATGAACTTACTGGTGTTAATACACCTCCCTGTGAGATGAGAAAAAGCTCTTCTGATAAAGCTGTGACTGAAAGAAGTATGCATTTGAGCTTTCAAAGTCGTCGTCTGCTACTAATAAGAATATAACTCGTTTTCTTTCTATGGCTAGCTACATCTATTACTTAGCTTTTATAGGCTCGCTTAATTCAAAAGCTGTACTTACTGACTTACTTTCTAGAGATTTTTTGCCAGTTGCTGGAAAAACCAAGTAAGCTAACACCGGTTCTGATTTGGATTCAATTTCAAGCTGTACTTAAGCAGGGAAAAATCTTCTTCTCTTCCACCGGTTGGCAAAGCATACAAATTGAAATTGCTTGTTGGTGTCTGCATTTCCTCCCCTTTATAGCTTTCTAGGTCATAAAACGTTGTTCATTAAGATCACAACCGAGACTGATCAGTTCCGTAATCAGGTAAGCAAGTTGGCCGAGCAAATCAAGATGGAGGAATAAATAGCGAAACTGTTCACCGTGTTGGAAAGCTAGTTGGAAATTGGAATTAGGAAGAGACAGAAAAAGCAGTAAACCTCATAGAAATCTGTCTGGTGCCAAAGCTAATTGGTGTTTTTCGGAAAGAAAAGCAGTACTTGAAACCTTTTACCAAAATAGGAGAATAGCTGAGAAGTGAAGTTACTTCAATTGGTGTGCCAGCAAGCAAAACACTGTCTTTTTAGGAGAGCTATACTGATACAAAGAGAACTGGAGGAAGAGTAAAAGGCATCTCTGTTGATGGCCCGAAAGTACCAGTTGTCGTTGGCAGGCAACATGGGCAGTAGTGGGTAGCGAGGGCTAAGGCATAGTAAAAAGTCGCTTCAGGACCAGGTGGTGAAGTCGTTGATGGTTACGAATAAGAAAAAACCAGTAAGTATAAGTAAACCCTGCCAAAGTGGTTGATCCGGTTCACCGAGGAGCATGAGAGTAAAAGAAAACCGCTGTGGCAGAGGAATATGGAAATCCGTCTTTCCCCTCATGGAAATGGGAGCAATTCAGAGTCGGTGGAGTCAAACTGCAATCTGATCAGTGAGAGTCAATTCTGGAAACGGGCACCCTTCGTATTTCTTTCGCTTGCTATTTACAACCAGGCTGGATTTTGTCTTTCACTGGATGGATCTCAACGTTGAGTTGGTCTTCTATCGGAGAATTTTATGGAGTTGCCAATAGAAATTGTTTATCTGGATTGTTTCGCTGGATTATTAGTCTTGGTCTCCCCAATATAGCACTATACCATATAGATAATTTGGAACATATTATCAAGTTACGTTTTGTATTTGTTTCAATCATAGAATTTATTTCCTTTTTTTATTACCGGATTTGACCCGAGGAAGGAAAAAGAAAATCAGTCCTTCAAGCGCAGGCAAAGCTAGCTATTTGACCCAGGAATGAACGAGCCGCCTAAAGCAACTTTCTACGTTCCTATTTATAGAAGTGCCAGAAACATATGTTTCATAAATAGAGTGGTTGGTAAATGGAATAGATAGAGTGGTCGAGCTCTCTTAACCAAGACTATTCGAAAAAAGCACCAACACCTCCCTCTGGAGACGAAAAGGTGCGCACACCTTTCTTCTTCCGAAGAAGGTCAATTCGTTTACTTAAAATTCAAGTAATGGACCGGGATCACTTTAGAAATGGATAGGAATGGTGGCGTTTATCTCCTAAGCCCAGTAGTCATATACTGACGAAAAATACCACATATATAGCCATTTTATGGCTGCTCCTGGTCACTATCTTCCGTTCCATTTTCTTCATGTTGAGGAAGAGGTGTAGTATCTTGATACTGAATCTCTGTTTTCTCTTGAGTTCCTATTTCAATAGCATAGGAATCCAACAGTAATTTAACGGGAGCCGGTCACCTGACAGTGCTTCAATATGATATGGTTTTGTATAAATCCATTTTCCCGTATTAGGATCGCGGATTGCTTCTCTTTTTCCTTAATCTGGAGTACCCATAGCATAGCGTCTGATTCGTGAAGTAATAGTAAACTCCTTGAAATTCACGTGAAAGGGATTGTCAACTTCTACTTTAGTAGTTCTAGACAAATCATTATATTGAGCCTGAAACCATTCCTTGCTTGCATGCTATTTAGCTGCTCCTTTGTGTGCCAAGACATCTTTGTATCCTCCTTTTGGTTTGGTTCAAAAAAAAGAGCTTCTTGCCGCTCCAAGCTGTTTGCCGCCCTTCGAGGGGCAGCTATGATTCACTCACTTTCTTCACTATTGCATCGCTACCGAAATAAAAAGCGGATTACTGAATTGTGTTGCATACGCAAATTGTTGCCGCTGCTAGCGGCGCTTCCTTGTTGTGGTTGTCGCTCTCAACCCCCTCTGCAGAGGAGAGGAAAAGCTTTCCTCTTCTTCTTCCTGCGCGCCTTTAGTGACTCGACTCGTGTCCGGGAGGTCCAGATGAGCATATTTTCCTTTGCGTTTTTGTGCCTCTAGAAGCCGAATCGCCTTTTCACGGTCAAAGTTCAAGAACGCGGGATTCTGGTCCGCGGAAAGAATGAACTGTAGACCCTTCGGAAAGCTAAACAACTGAACCAAGACGAACTCCTTGCTTTCAATTCTGCTTGAAAGGAGAGCTTTTTTCTGGCGGATAGCTCTTTCCTCCGGGAGACGAATTCCCTTTTTTCCATTCTTTTTGGCATTCCTCATTCCATTTGCCGTGACTTGCCGTGTACGTAGAAAGGTCTGTTGCCCTCACCATAAGTGGAAGTGCATGTGAAGAGGTTGTAGGAAAGATTGGCTTTAGGAATATGGGTGGTACTTTACTTGGTCGGCGCTGAAATGGCTATCCTCTCGCATTTGCATTTGAGTCGTGCTTGTTTTTCCTCAACTCTGAAGTGGAGGAAAGCGACCTTTCCAAGAACAGAGTCAATAGCAGTAGCAGCTTCGTCTGTTCTTTCCTTCTTTCTTTGATTACTTCTGTCAGCGATAAAGTGTGAGTAGGAGATCCAGTTTCACTTAGAGTGAGAGGGGCATCATATAGTTCCAATGCAAAGTGAATTTCTCAGTCATCCGTTAGGTAAGCCATTGCTAATCTAATGCTTTCTCCTGGCGAACCAAGTTCAGTCTTAAGCTCTATTTGACTCCCATGCGCCAGGGGGAGTATCCTTTCCTTCTACCTCTCCTCTTCGTCAAACTCTCCAAACGTTTCTTCCCCTCTTTTTCTCTTTCCGGAGTTCTTTTAGTGAGTGGGTTATTCTTTTAAAGGAAAGTGCCTCAGCAGTCAACGAAAGAGATAGTTCGTCAAAGTCCCACCGTCAAGAACCCATCGTACTTAATGCGCCGGAGTTGGATCTTCGTTTATGTTGATGTTTCGAGGTATGGTTTCCTTTAATTGCTGCAAAGGGAGATCAAGAGTGGAGTTCAACCATACAGTAAAGCCAACGAACGCCTAGGGTGACTAAAATGAGAAAGCGTATGTAGATATTATTGTCCGCGCGAAGCCAAAGTTCCAAACAATAATTTGATTCAGCTTTAGTAATAAAAAATACTGTCGCTTTACATAGCTTAGTTAGACCAGACTCGAAGACATATGATTTCAAAGTTACCCAAGTGAGCGACCTGCTTCCCGATAAGAATAAGACCCAAGTGACCTAGCTCTAAGCTGATTTACTACTTTAGTTCAGGTAGCTTTCCCGAGTACCAAGCAATAAGATAAAAGAAAAGAAGACAAAACACATATCCAGTATAGTTTCGTTCAGGTAGCTATCTCATATGCCTATGTTCCCTGAAAGTCATACATGGATAAGCCTATTCTTCTTTCTGTGCCAACATTTCCTTACAAGAGAAAACACCTAGTAGACAGAAACTCCATAAACTCATAATCTATTAGGTGGTGACCTGCTTTCCCTATATATTGCTTGCTACTAATAAATAAATGCGGAGTTTTACCTACTTCGTATCTTACTAATGCCAATAACTGTCAATCCTAAGCAGCTTCCCCTACTACTACTGGATTGGAACCTTCGCTACCGCCTCCCTTCCCTTGTACTAATGCCAAGAAGTAAGCCTTATGTTTCCTATGCCTAAGAACTCAACTAACTCCATATTCGTGAGAAGAAAGCAAAGAAAGGAATACATATTAGAGTTCTCCTTCTCTGTTCTACTTCTCTCAGGGAGCTTACCCAGTCCCACCCAATCCTTACTGTCACTTGCCAAGAAGCAATGCCTACTTGACTTAATGTTAAGCTTCTTTCTTGAATTCAACATATTGCCTGTGAAGTTAGCTGTATTCCGTAGAAGAAAGCAGGAGGTAGTTTACCTAGTTAGTGCAATTCTCTAGTCCTAACTGCAATACTGTACTAATCCCAACCACTCATATATCTGATAATGCAGAACAAGGGATGGTAAACAACACAAGAAGAGATTCATTCCCGGTAGTAGGCAGAAGAGAAGACAGTCAGAACTCCTAGAACAACAGTAAGAACAATGACATTTCACTCCACGAGAACAGGAGGAAGGAGTATTCAGCAGTTAGTACAATGTAGAGCTGTTCTAATGGAAGACACCATATAGGTAAGTAACGAGGATGAGGCTTACACGTAGAGCTACACATAGTGTGCTACAGGGGCCCCTAATCAAAGGAGCCTAATTCACAGGGAGGACACATAAGTAAGTTCCCAGGAGATCATTGCTGCTAGCCGGCCGTCATCCAGCCAGTGTCTCATCCACATTGGTTGAGGGTCCTTGCCATACCTAGATACTCATCGTAATCCTCATACTCGTCATAGTTTTATTAGTAATATCTAAGCCATTGGTAAGCTATCTTTTCTTCAAGAATTGGATCCATTTGTTCTTCGAGAGGAAAGGGGTTACCAAATAACGGAGTTAGGGAGTCTTAGAAGCCTTTGCAAACTGTGCATTATGGATCTTGAGAAGGTAAATAATTTCAAAGAGGCAAAGGAGGCACGGTTGAGTGAGAAAGAGAACCTGAAGGTCAGGAGTTAGACCTGTGTTGGTCTTTCTCTAAGGCATATTCTTCGGAGGAATTTGAAGAAGTTCTTGATAACCTTCGTCCGCATATCAATCTTGAGATGCTCAAAATTCATGGATACGGAGGTGCAAGATCTCCGCTTTGGATGACACATCTATTTCTTGTCAACTTGATATCACTAAAACTAAAGAACTTTTATAGGCTGTCAACCTTACCAGCACTAGGAAAACTACCTTTGCTTAAGCATCTCGAGTTGTGTTCCCTTCCTGAAATAAAAGAACTGGATCGTACATTCTATGGGGATGATGAAGGATGTTCTTTTCCTGTACTCAAGGAGTTAATATATCGTAATATGGAAAAGAATGGGATGAGTGGGTTGAAGCAGAGGGCATGACCGTCTTTCCTCGGCTTGAGACCTTAGAACTTCATTCTTGCCCTAAGCTGAGGAGGTTACCCAGTCTTCCTCCTAGTCTGATAGAGCTGAAATAAGTAAAGCACGCGATAGCCTCCGGGAAGGCTAATCAAAGGACTAAAGTGCTCATTCCAGGTTCAAGAGCCCAATCTTTCTCAATCGACTAGTCACCAAGCACTTTCCCAGCCATTGACGTCCCTTATTATTACGATTTCATAAGGTCCCTAGTTAGGCTAGATGTACGTCCAGGCATTGTACCTAGGACCTGCCGCCAATCATATCTTCCCTTTCTTTTTTATGTAGCGCGAGCTACTTCAACTTAAACTGGTTTCTATAACTCGTACATACTTTACTTTAATTAAGACAGGACTTGAAAGAAAGAATGATTTCTTATTTTAGTTAAGCAATTCAGATGAAAAAACATCATATCTGATCGGAACTCCTGCACCATAGAGCGGATTTCATCGTACCATAGAGAAGGAAGGCAAAATGGAATTACCAGTCTGTTACCAACCATAAGGAGGCCCTTCTTTTACTAGTACGAAAAATACGAGGACGTGAGCTAGAATGCGAGAGAGATACTTTCACAAACAAAAGAAGAGTCGAAATCACGCTGTCAGGTTGATTGCGTTACGTTACAATGTATGAAGGGAAAGGGGTTTTGGAACTTATTTAATTACAACATTAATTAAGAAGAGAGGTTGAGTGCTCAGTTGCAGTGTCTTCGCAAAGTTAGCGGAAGTCGCTATAAATATCGGAGTGAACGAGCTGGCCAGAGCCCTGGGATAAGTCGTTAACGAATGGGAATCACATCACCTTTGTTCCCCGACCGACAGAGTAGTGCCCCTTTGCTTTGTTTAAATAAAATGTCCGCAAGTGCAGCACCAGAAGGGGCTGTGTAGCTCCTGAAGATATATATGATCAATCAGTCCAATGGGGGGCACCTGAAGGCCTGGTAAATCGCCGGTATAACTTCCTCCGGTAGCGAGAAAGCAAGAAAATAAAACCTAGGAATATCAAAGTACGTAGGGTAGGCGGTAACCCCTCCTAGAGCTTGCCTCTCCTTGGGTGGGGAATGAATGGAGACTCCTTGCTCGTTTCAATTGTCCTGAGTGAGGCTATGATTTCTCTCCGGATATGATCGGGTAGTCTGAGAGTGTACTTATCAGCGCTCTCGTCTGGCCTAGCGAAGTCAGGTGAGTATGGCGAAGGAGATTGGATGAATGAATGCAAATCATACGCCTTGAAACGTTTATATTCTTTCTTTTTCCAATTTGATAAACCAATAAGAATTGGGTGGTCATCTCCTTATTCCTGCCTAGACCAAAGTGCTCTTTCAAATAAGTTATCTCACGAGCTTCCATTTATGAAAGTAAGAAGAATTCCCATAATAATAGACACAACATCCATTCAAAGCGCCGGGAGTAGAGTATAGGTGACCTAGTTTCGTTAGAATCTAGACAAGAGAAAAGAGAAAAAAAAGTATAGTTTTGACCTAGTCACAAGAAATGCCAAGATGACTCATCCTAAGCAAGAGCAAGCCCTACTATCTATATCTAAAACACCTTCCCATTCTAACCCGTGATGCCGGCTGGGACTCCCTTCACACCAAGGTTAAGGTATCGTTCCTTGCCTTGCAGTTCAGGACTGTTGACACCTTTTACAAGATTCTCTCGAGGTTACGTCATCTTAGGCGGCTTTCCTTGGGTTCACTGAATTTCGTTTAGCAGAGTCGGGAATAACTTCACAACTTCCCTTTCCCGCTTAAAAACTTCTAATCAGATCTCTCCAGGGTGAGAAAATGCTGGACCACTTCCCGCTTCAATTCCGGATACTACTTCTTTTTAAAGCAGTGGCATTTCTTCCCTTCCCTCCGTGTGAGATGAGAGCGCAGTGGTTACCCGAATGCCAGTCTAGTCCTGTCTCATTTTGAAGGGCTAGTGTACATACTAAATCTGTAATTATCTCGGTTTCTTCCAATTGACCTGTGTCAATCACAGACTGAGGGACTGAGTCTGATTCTGCCTATTCTTATGACTAGTGCTCTGAGGAGAGCTAAGGCAGGGGTTTAGACCCGTATAGTTCGAGTCTGCAAGCATGACCTTTTCAATCTTTCTATTAGTAGTCAATCAGTCTAAAGCCAAGCGCATCCACCTTACCCTCTCGTAGTGCTTGATAATGATCTAAGCGGGCGAGCACGCGGTAACCAGCCCATCCAAGGAAGAAGACTCTCTTCCCCTCGAAAGCTTGCTTCTTTTATCTGCCGAAATTCTTCATTACTTCAATAGCCATTTTACCGGATCTTTATGCAAATCATTCTTTTCTTGCTAAGCCCATCCGAGTGAAGACGTCAGGAAAGGACTGGCAAGAAAGCCATTGGCTGGGTCTCAAAAATGAAAGCACATTCTGATGGAAGTATTGAGAGGTACAAGGCCCGCCTCGTCGCCAAAGGGTATACTCAGATTGAGTGAGTGAGGGTATTTACTACCATTAGACATTTGCTCCTGTGGCCAAGTGAGTAACTCTTCGAGTTTGACATGTAGTGCACTTCTCGAAAAGCGATGAAAGGGCAGGGTACACCCAAATGAAATGCTCTCCAACTACTATTTCCTATTCTGCTTTGCTTAGTGCCAAGCCTTAATGGGTCACTTCTTCAAGCGCCTCATATGGGCTGGGTATCTTCCCTACTTGACGTCACTTGCCCTAGTATTCGAATTCTTAATGCTACGTAGTAAAAACAAATCGTAAGATGAATCAACTACTTCCTAGCTAGGAGGACTACCCTATATATTGACTTCGCTACTGAGACCACTTCCAAGTAAGAGCGCAAGCCGACCATACCATCTTTGCGAGGAACCTACATGTGAAAAAAGAACCGATCATCCGTAGAAAGCCTTGGGAAGGCTTGCTGCCTATGCCAGATGCTCCTTTCTTTGGAACTACTAGTTAGTCTTGCCTATGAAAATAGAATAGTCAAACAAGGTTCCTGGAGACCGTGAAAAACTTTCATCTGATGGGCATATCTCTGTATAGAAATAGAAACCGGGACTTTACCCGGGTGGGGAACATCTCAATGGAAATCGGGCGATCCCATGAGGGTTTAATAATAATCAGGGTAAGTTCTGTCTGCTTTCTGTGACTCTGTTAACGGAGGATAATAGAATTTATTTTCTACCCGTATCATGCTCTACAACATACTTTACGGAATTGCATGCAAAAGCCAAACCTGGAAAGCTTCGTGTTTTTATGATATCCGAATCATACCTTCCTTAGCAAGTCTTATGCCATTCGTGCCCATCACTACCCTTGAGTTCACTTCACTAGCTCAGTTCCCCTATCGTTACGTTAGGTTTACTTTGCTTGCCTTCGTTTCCTGAGTAGGTCACTTCTCTTCGTTCGCTTCTTTCCCTATTTACGGATCTCAAATGCCAATACCTTATGGACTCTTCGCTCTATCTGTCGGTACTCTAGCTGTCCGAAAGCCAGGAGCTGCTACTGGCCTGGACTGACTGTAAAGAAAGAAGGCAAGAGAAAGGATTCCGTTTTCGCAAAGCGACTTAGAGAAAACTAACTACTTCTTGTTTCGAAAAGCGCAGCGTACAGTTCCGGGGGTTGTAGAACAACTACTTCTTTGCCGACACTCCAGCGCCGTTAGCCAGTATCGAGACTCTAAGACTCCTTGCGCTTAGCCCACCTATGGTGCTTTGATAGAGAGTGACTTTCGGGTTGTAAGGCGCAAGGGGATCTTGAAGAAATTCCCTCTTTGCCAGTAGCTAGTTTAGATATGGCAAGCGGTTCGAGTCAAGTGCCAGTTAAAGAACCAATTGTTGGCAAGAGTCACAAATATGAAGTAAACGACTTGGTCTCTTCTTCAAGCGCCTCTTACTACTCCTTGCCTCTTCTGGAAAGTGACTTTTACCAAATAGAGTATCCTTCCGTATAAGGGAAGGAAACGCTCTCGCAGTAGTTGTTCTGTAAGGGCTCTCATTAGCGTGAGAAGGCGGTGAAAGGGTATTGAGCTAAGAATGAGGGCAACTATAGGGCTTCAAGAAAATGATTCGGAGTTCTTGCAGAGTGGAACCATGCAGTACCAGACACGAGATAGATCTTCCAAAGAAGAAGGCCTTTTTCGAATAAGAAGCCTACTTGACCGACTTTCCTCTGCTAGCTAAGGCTTTCTTTCCCTCCTTTTAGATAAGCTAAGAAAGCACGTAACTCAGTCCTATCCGAAAGAAAAAGCGTCTACCCGCGGCTTCTCCTTACTTTTTCACAGTCGAGCAATTCCATTCCCGTGTTCTAAGTGTGATCTTTTCAAGTTGGAGTCTTTTTGATGGGATTTGGTATGATACTTATGAGAGCGAGAGACAGGTGAATACCAAATCTCATATTGTGTAACCCGGATCCGCGCAACTCTGTTCAAAATTCATGGTGGAGTTCGTCCCTTCACAGATTCCAGAAAATATTCACTCGGGCATGCCCTCGTCGTAGAAGACAAGACACCCATTTATCTTGCTTGAAGGGATTAACAGCTTGACGAAGAAGTGGATTAGCCTTTCCTACTGTTACTCTTTAGCCCCTTGCCTGTAGTGTTAGAGCTCGTTTGAGGCCTTTCACGGCCATAATAGATATATATTTCTTCCTGGGCGAAAAGGTTCATTATTCCCGTCCCCTTAGGTTAGGGAGGAACCATAAAGACTCCGCTGACTAAGATAATCTATATTTACTAGAACTCATAGAAAAACAGAAGGTAGGATAGGGCGCAAAGGGAGGTTATCTACAGTGTCTTCCCTCTCCGCATTCTTGCTAAATTATTATGCTCCTTTTCCAAAACTTCGTATAAGCTTAAAGGTTATAGTTGGTTTGTTTGTTCTTTGTGATTGTCCTATAACTAACTCTTGCCATATTAGATATGGAAGCCCTGCGAGCGGGAAAAGAGGCGATTGTGCAGAGTGCCTCAGGAATGGGAAAGCCGACCAAAAGGGTGTGTCCCCAAGATGATTGGTTTTTCACCCGGCGGAGACCCGGTTCTACTTGACTAAGCTCCGTGCTCGTCCAAGGAGGGAGTTTGCTTTACCCAACTTCCCCTTTTTGATAGCAGAAAGCTCCGATCCGCCATCTCTTCTCATTTCATTTTCTATAGCTGGATAGTCACTCTTCTTGAAAGAAGCAACTTCCTGAAATCCCACCGAGAAAGTGAGTGTACTAGTGGCTTGGATCGGAATCGAAAGGGCTTTCATCATTGCTTCAATTACTATTGTAAGGGCATTGCCCGTCCAAACCCTTCATTATTGAAACTGATGCTAGTGATATTGGTATAGGGGTTGTATTTATGCAGGAATCCAGACCTATTGCATACCTCTGTAAAGCATTAGTAGGAGTTAGAAAGCAAAAACTCTCGACCTATGAAAAGGAATTCCTAGCCATACTATTAGCAGTGGACAAGTGGAGGCATTATGTGCAAGGTTGTCCTACAAAGACGTAATCTTTACAGATAACAAATCAAGTATTTAACCGACCAAAAACTCACTCACCCACTACAACATAAGGTCCTAACTAAACTCATGGGCCTCGATTATTGCAATATAAGAGGGGGGGTGTTCAAGAAAGATTCTGTGGTTGATATGGGTATGAAATCAACCTTGTTTGGTAAGTGTAAAACAAAGGCGTACTTTATGAAAAGTCAAAAGTATTGGATGGAAGGAGGAATCCCACAACTCAAAAACATCAAATGAGAAGTATGCCAGTTTTGACGGGGTTTCATACTTTGTCTATCCGACATCCACTTTTGGACAAGATCCTCTTCATTCTTCTTCCTCGAGCCCGGATCAAGGGCGAAAGAAAATGGGCAAAGGTCACTAGGAAGTAAAGATGCAATCAAACTACTGCCTGCACCAGGAGTGCCTTTCTTTGTGGAAGACTTCTTCTCATATGAAAAAGAAAGCAATCATATGCGGGGACATCTCGTGACCTGTAAGAAGGGGCTCGTTGGGGGACTTCAAAAGCGTCGGAGATAAAAAAAAGCTTTTATGAGAGTGCAGATTCAGCTTTCACTGGAATTTACTACCCTCGCTGAACACAATGTCTATTTGTGGACAAGCTCTTGGACAACTGAGGTTGGAAAAATAACAAAGAAAAGAAGAGAAATTGCCTCAGTGCAGCGCGAGCTCAGACTTCAAAGACCAGTTTTTTAGGAATAGGAGCGGATGGTTCATGCTTCGAAGAAGAATCGTTCTCTAGATCGAATGAGGATTCAAGTTCTTCCTGGCGAGGACAAGGTCAAGCAAGGAAAGGACTCAGTCTAAGATTCAGAATCGAATCCTTTTTTGAAGCAAGTGTTCCATAGATGCCGCTGCAATTGAATGAAAGAATTCGCAGTAATTTATTCCAGAAGCCGCTCTATCACTCTCACTCTTCTATCATAATAGAAGAAAGCTCAGGGCTAGGATGAATTAGCTAACGAATTGACTAGGTTGTCCGACAAGGATTCGATAGGTTCCACCTTTTCCTATTGCCTACTACGCGCTTTGACCACTACTCACGGATTAGCTGGGAATCTTCTGGCCAGTTAGCTCTCTATGGCAGTTAATGATTCAATTCTTTCGTATGACATGGCGATAGGTTTGTTAAGTATAGTCTTTATAACCTCTAGGTCTCATTAGACAGAATGAGTCTGGTTAAGCGATTACTTCACTTGTACGAACCAATTCCCAAGGAAGGCGGTGCACTAAGTCTATTTTGACTTCTTGTCTGACAGTTTTGAAGATAGAAACTTATTGAATTGATCAGGTATGTCATACCAAGGAAACTCCTCCAAAATGTTTTCTGTCCACTCGCTTATTACTCTCCACTTCCGGCTTGTCCATTGGCACGAGGGTATGCTACGCTTGTTAAGCACAGCTTAATTCGGAATGGAGAGGCAAATTCTCGAAATCTGTTGCTATCGACGTTGTCGGAGACTATGACGTGTGGTATGCCATATCTAAAGAGGATGTTCTTCCAGAAGAATTCGACGATGTTGTGCGCCGTAATTTTTGCTAATGCTTCGGCTTCTACCCATTTCGTGAAGTAGTCCACGGCGATTAATAATAACTTTTTCTGTCCTGCACATGGAGGGACTGGTCCGAGGATGTCGGTGGACCACTTCGTTAATGGCCAAGGAGAGTTGATGGCCACCAGGTCTTGTGCCGGAGCTTGCGGTATATGGGATGTTAGTTGACACACATTGCACCTGTTTACAAGGTTTCTTGCATCTTCTAACATAGTAGGTCAGTACACACCTTGACGCATAGCTTTGGTGGTGATGGCATATGCTTTTATGTGAGACCCGCAGACTCCTTCGTGTATCTCCGAGAGGAGCATCTTTCCTTCTTCTGGGCGAATGCATTTAAGCCAGGGTCCGGAGAATGATCTCCAGTACAATTCGTTGTTTACTATGGCATATCTTTTTGCTTTGGCGCGTATTACTCCAAGGTTATCTTCGGGGATGATGTCTTCGTTTCCTTTGAGAAATGACATGCTGGGTTCTCCCCAATCCTCCATCACTTCATTCATCATTATTTCTACTCCGTCGGCTATAGAGCTTTGTTTTAGTACTTCGATGAATGCGCCTTTTGGAATCTTCGGTTGGTGTGAGCTTGCATATTTGGCGAGAGTTTCTGCTTTCAGGTTCTCTGTCCTTACTATTTTTCCAATTTCGTATTTGAACTTTCGAAGTTTGTTCTGCGTTTTAGCGAGGTATTTTGTCATTTGCGGCTCACGGGCTTAAGAATCTCCGGTGATTTGACTGATGACTAGCTGAGAATCCCCGTTGATATCGAGGCTTTTGAGGCCTAGGGTTACCCTGCACTTGCAAGATGGATCGAAGGAGGAAGCCTAGACGTCAAGTTAAGATTCCAGCGGAGATGAAGACCATCAGACACCGATTCTTAGGATTCAGGACACAGTCCAAAAGAGAGAGATGGAGTCATCTGGTTGGAACACGACTTGGGAGACGTTTCTTGATGAGCAGCTCTACAGGCTTGCCCAAAAAAGACTTCGCCTAGGATATTACTCTTGTACGACGGAGAGGGATTGCATCCATTTTCTTCAGAGATGCCACAAGTGCCAAGTGCATGCGAATTTGATCTACGCGTCGCCGACAGAGCTTCATAACCAAACCACACCATGGCCCTTTGAAGTATATTGCCTAGATATCATAGGAAGGTTAACCCGAAGGCAGCCAATTGGACATGAATACATCTTAGTAGCTATCGATTCTTTAACAAAGTGGGATAAAAACCTCCTACACCACGATCACAACGGCACACGTCAGAATATTTATGAAGAAGCAGCTTCACATTCATAAGCTTAGGAACGTTA
>Ga0302320_10014753_pt1 | contig 16130 bp, 11 predicted proteins | sample Bog_T0_3_FD_202130 | JGI IMG/M metagenome (GOLD analysis project Ga0302320, IMG submission 202130) | Peat permafrost microbial communities from Stordalen Mire near Abisko, Sweden - Bog_T0_3 | ecosystem: Environmental > Terrestrial > Soil > Wetlands > Peat | place: Sweden: Abisko, Stordalen Mire... | reverse complement strand
TGGCCGCTGGTGAGATTGTTCAGCCGCGTGAGTTTGACGCTGGTGAACCGCTCATAATGGCCGAGATCAAGGTCGGTCTCCGCGCCGTCGTCGAGCACATAAACCTCGCCGTGCTGATACGGCGACATCGTGCCGGGATCAACATTCAGATACGGGTCGAACTTTTGCAGCGCGACCTTGAGGCCGCGATTTTCGAGCAGCGTGCCGAGCGCGGCGGCGGTCAAGCCTTTGCCGAGCGAACTCACCACACCGCCGGTTACGAATATGAATTTCATTTCAAATTATTTTTTAGCCACAGAGGCACACAGCGGAAAAACAGATAAAAAATTAACCATGTTTTGTCCTTCCAAAAATCTGTTTTTATCTGTGCCCATCCGTGTTCAAGTTGTCAAAGCCCCCATAAAAGCCCCCCATAAAAAAGGGTTTTCTTAATGCGGTGGACGGCCACTGTCAGTGTGGCGACGGGTTGAAACACAATTCGCCACTATCCGGCCAGAATTCCACTCAAACTCGCCCACAACACCCAAACGGGTTGCGACGATTCTGGTGCGTGATTCAGACCAAGCAAATGAATGCTAAATACACCCTATCCGGCGCGGCGGAATCTATTATTCCCAAGATTCGGCGACTGGCTAGCAAAAAAGTTTGCGCACACGCGACAAAACCGAGGCGTTGAAGCTGATTAACGCCCGCAACGAGGCACACTGCCAGCCGGTGCAAAACCTGCGTCTGGCCCGTGCCTATTTGACGGCCAGTGACCCGGCGTTCGTGGAACGGAACCAGCAGACTGTTCACAGTTTTTATGGCTAACGGCGGCTCGTGTCCGCCATCAGCAAAGCCGGCGCGGCTACGATTTCTTCAAACCGGCGTGGGATTCATTTCTTGCAGTAATCCGGATATTCCGGCTTGAACATCTGCGACTTGATGAACGTCGTCAGGTCCGCCGGCCGCGGCTGGCCGGTGAGCTGGCTGGCATAGACCTCCTCGGCCACGGCCACGGCGATCTTGAGCGAAACTTCATGGATGCGTTTCAGCGACGGATAAATGCGGCCTTCGGCGAGTTCGTCCTCGCGCAGCAGCGAGGCCAGCGCGCGGGCGGCCTTGATGAACATGGCGTCGGTCACGCGGCGCGCACCGGTGGCCACCACGCCCAGCCCCACGCCGGGGAAGATGTAGGCGTTGTTGCCCTGGCCGGGCACGTGCGTCTTGCCGTTAAGCGTGACGGGCGTAAACGGGCTGCCGCTGGCGAAAATCGCGCGTCCATCCGTCCATTTGTAAGCTTCCTCGGCGGTGCATTCGGCCTTGGAGGTCGGATTGGACAAGGCAAAGATAACCGGACGTTGGTTAAAGCTGCCGACGGTTTTGACGATTTCCTCGGTGAATGTTCGGGGTTGGCCGGACACGCCGACGAGCATGGTGGGTTTGATGGCTTTGACCGCCGAGAGCAAATCATTGCATGGTGCCTGGTCGTGCGCGTAATGCAATTTGTGTTCGACCAAGCCTTCGCGGCCTTTGACGATGAGGCCTTTGGAATCCACGAACCAGATGCGCTGGCGGGCCTCGGCCTTGGACAAACCTTCTTCCATCAGCACGGCGACAATGTTGTCGGCAATGCCCATGCCGGCCTCGCCCGCGCCGAGGAACAGCACGCGATGATCACTCATTTTGCCGCCGGTAACGCGCAATGCCGAGAGCACGCCCGCGAGCGCCACGGAACCGGTGCCCTGAATGTCGTCGTTGAATGTGCAGAGCTGGTCGCGATATTTTTCCAGCAGGCGGAAGGCGTTGCTGTTGCCGAAATCCTCAAACTGGAACAGCACGTTGGGAAAAACTTTTTTGACCGCTGTCATGAATTCCTCCATGAACGCGTCAAATTCCGCGCCGCTGATGCGTTTCTGCCGCAGGCCGATGTAAAGCGGATCCTTGAGGAAGATTTCGTTGTTGGTGCCCACGTCAACGGTGATGGGCAGGCATTGCGTCGGATGGATGCCGGCGCAGGCGGTATAAAGCGAAAGTTTGCCAATCGGAATGCCCATGCCGGAGGCACCGAGATCGCCCAGGCCGAGAATGCGTTCGCCATCGGTGGCCACAATCACCCGCACATCCTGCGTCGGCCAGTTCTTCAAAACTTTTTCGATGTGCCCGCGATCGTTAAGCGAAACATACATGCCACGCGAACGGCGGAAGATGTGGCCGAATTCCTGGCACGCCTTGCCGACCGTCGGCGTGTAGATGATCGGCATCATTTCCTCCAAATGATCCATCACCACGCGGTAAAACAGCGTCTCGTTGCGATCCTGCAAACCGACAATCTGGATATAGCGTTCGAGGTCGTTCGACTTGCTGTGGAAATTATTCATCACCCGCTGCACCTGCTCGTCCATCGTTTGGACGTGCGGTGGCAACAGGCCGCGCAGGCCGAGCGCGTCGCGCTCCGCTTCAGTGAAAGCGGTGCCTTTGTTGAAAACGGGGTTGTGCAGCCAGTCCACGCCTTTGGCGGGCAGCGCACGGGCGGCGCAGTTGGTTTTGGATGTATTATGTGTCGTCATGGGTTTAAACGGATTGGTTAAAAATTTGTTTGAATTAATTCAGCAAACTTAAGTCTTGTCTGAGTTTCGCAAAGCCGCGGACATCGCGCTGGACGTTATTTGGCAAATACAACTTCTTTATTGTCCTCCGGTAATCTTTGTTTTATGCCAGCTTCACGGCGTTTCGGCGTGACGAGCCGGCGCGAACTGTGGCTAAATGTGCCGCGTGAAAATCGTTGGCATCATTCCCGCGCGCTTTGCCTCGACGCGGTTTCCCGGCAAACCGCTCGCGCTCGTCGCGGGCAAGCCGCTCATCCAGCACGTAGTCGAGCAATGTCGGCGGGCGAAATCTTTGAGCGAAATCATCGTGGCCACGGACGACACGCGCATCTGGGAAGTGGCGCAAAATTTCTGCCGCGTGGAGATGACGCGCCCGGATCATCCGAGCGGATCGGACCGCATCGCGGAGGTTGCCGAGCGCTGCGGCGGTGATGCAGTCGTGAACATTCAGGGCGATGAGCCGCTGATTGATCCGGCGGTGATTGACGCGGTGGCAGGCGCGCTGGCGCGAAATGAAATGTCCACCGCCGCCGCGCCGATCAAAAATCTATCCGAACTGGGCAATCCGAATGTTGTGAAAGTCGTTGTCAACGCGGCCGGTCGCGCGTTATATTTTTCCCGGCGCACGATTCCGTATGTGCGCGAGGCCGCCAGCCGTCCGGTGCCGGAGCAGTTGGCGGCGTTTCCTTTTTTGAAGCACCTCGGTATTTACGGCTACCGGCGTGAGACGCTGCTGCGGCTGGTGAAATTTCCGGTGTCGCCGTTGGAAAACGCGGAGAAGCTGGAGCAGTTGCGCGCGCTGGAAAACGGCATCGGCATCGCCGTCGTGCAAGTGGATTATGACAGCATCGGCGTGGACATGCCGGAAGATGTGGCGAAAGTGGAAACGATTTTAGCCAAAGCTAGGCACAATCTGTAGCCTTAATTTAGACAAAGGTTAATTTAGCAAATTGCAGGTAAAACGAAAGACTGTTTGAGATGTCTGCCAAAGGAGATGTCTGCCAAAGGGGTTGTTTTTGAAACGGGAGAGTGCAGCGATAACGAGCGGCGGCGAAACGGGATTTATTCGCATCATGATTATCAGGAGGTTTGGTTTTCATTTGTTCATTCCTTCCAGCCAGCGATGCGTTTTCTACGCGTTGCGCCGCTCCAAGATACCCGCCAGCCGTTTGAGGTTGTAAGCCACCGCCTTGAGCGTCAGTTCCAACTGGTTTTTGGCCAGTCCCAGATACCGCACCCGCCGGTAGTGCTGCCATTGTTTCAGATGGGCAAAGATGCGCTCAATCTGTCGGCGCACCAGACCCTTCTTTTGATTTGGCTCCCGGTCGGCGGCGGTGAGTTGAATGTGGTGCGCTTCCTTTTTCAAAATCCCGTTGCGGATGCCGTGCGCCCGCAGCCACGCTTGGTTGGCCTTGGTGTCATAGGCTTTGTCGGCATAGACCACCTCGCTGTCAGCGGGCGCCATCGCCGCCAAGACCTCGCCGTCATACTGGCTGGCGGTGCTGATCACGGCGGCGCGAATCAACTGATGCTCCCCGTCGCTGCTGACGTGGGCTTTGTAGCCGTAAAAGCTTTGGTTGTATTTACGCGTGTAACTGGCGTCGGCATCGGGCGCGCGACCTGCGCGCGCGGCTTGGACGTCGGGACGTTTGCGGCTGGATTCGACCAGCGTCGCGTCCACCAGCGTGACGCGTTTGACGATGTAACCCCGCGCTTCGAGCTGGGCATTGAGCAACCCCAGCAGTTCCTCATGCAGGCCGCACTGGATGAGCCGCTGGCGAAACCGGCAGATCGTCGTTTCGTCCGGCACGGCTTCGTGCGTGTCGAGTTGCACAAACTTCTGGAAGCTCAACCGATCCTTGAGCTGCGCTTCCGCCTGCGGATCACTCAAGCCATAGAGGTGCTGCAAAATCATGACGCGCAGCAGCACGCCGACGCGGCAGGCGGGGCGTCCGCCTTGACGGTAGGTGGCGGCGACACGCGCCTCGGCGGCGGTGAAGTCCACCTCGCGGGTGATGGTTTCCAAAACTCGGTTGGCGCTGCCGCGTTGCTGCACGGCCAGATCAAAAAAGGTCGGTTGGTTTTCGCGTTGGGGTTGCATGGCTCTCTGATGCAGTGGCACGCAAATCTGTTCAAATACTTTTGCAGAGATTACTGTCAGGGTTAACCCGTCAGAATTTTCGGCTATTGGCGGCTGTCTTCACTGACAGTTTGACTGACAGTCCCAGTATTTTTGAGTTCTCCTTTCACGCGGAAAAAAAGTCGGCGGAAAAATAGGAGCATTAATTCGCGCGCGGGTCAGTGGGATGAGCGCCGAGCGGGTCGAACCTGCCACACGGATGACTGATTGGCAGCAGTCGGACCAATGGGAAACAATCCGTGACTGACTTGAAGCAATGTCACTGACTACTCCTTGTTGCCAAGCGTCATCCCAGCGGACACGGAAGTCGGCAACATTATTTTGGCATTTTTGAATTATTCCCTGCCAGAGTGGAGTTTTTTCACAAAAGCAAACTTTTTTTGTTCCGAAGAAGCAATCTTTTGGTTCATCCGGCCTAAATTCTTTTGCGTGGTTCGCTGACTAATTCGTGATTTATCACGCTTCCCACAGACTTCAGTCGGCCGACTTTGTTTGAATTGATCTTCTTCAGGGACTGCCGTCCGCTATTCACAGGCTCATCCCAATCGGAATGTGAAAATCATTCCGGCCTTTTTTGCCTAATTTCGCCATTTTTTCCTTGCCAAACGATGTTAGAATCTATTATAAAAAGAATAGGAGTTTCTGTTTATGAAAGTCATCGTCCAGCGGATGCTGTTGTTCATCGCCACCTTGCTGCCGGCGATTGCCCCGGCGCAGACCTACACGGATTTATACACCTTTGCCCCTTACACCGGCGATCCCTTTGCCAACACCAACGGGGCCTTTCCGGCGGGCGGCCTGCTCCTGTCCAGCAATGTCCTTTACGGGACGAGCTCGGCGGGCGGCACCAACGGCCAGGGCGTGATTTTCTCCATCAACACCGACGGCTCGCATTTCACCGACCTGCACACCTTTGCCGCCCTCTCCGGCACCTACACCGGAAACAACCCCGACGGGGCCGCGCCGTATGACACCCTGCTCCTTTACAGCAACCAGCTCTACGGCACGGCCAAGGTCGGCGGCACGGCTGGCTTCGGCTACGGCACGCTCTTTCGCATCAACACCGATGGCACCACGTTCACCAACTTCCATAATTTCTCCGATGGCGCGGGCGGCCCCCACGGCGGATTGATTGTGTCCAGCAATGTCCTATATGGAACCACCCTGTCCGGGGGCACGGGCTACGGCACGGTGTTCCGGATCAATCCCGATGGCTCCAGTTTTACGAACCTGCACAGTTTCACCGCGCTGACGAATGACGCGCTGGGACCGGCCGGCGGCCTGGTGATTTCGGGGAACACCCTGTTTGGGACGACCTCGGGCGGTGGCAACGGCGGCGGGGGCGTGGTCTTTAGCGTCAGCACCGGCGGCAAAGGTTATACCAACCTGTTTAATTTCCAGAAGGGTCCCGGCCAGGGGCAGAGTTCCACCAACACCACCGGATCAGAACCCTACTCCAGCCTCCTTTTACTGGGCGGCACGCTGTATGGCACCACGCTCTATGGCGGCACCAACGGCAACGGCGTCATCTTTGCCGTCAACACAAACGGCACGGGGTTCACAAACCTGCATACGTTTGCCGCCGGTGCCACCGGGGCCACCAACACGGACGGCGCTTCGCCGCAGGGCCAGTTGCTGCTGGTGGGCGGCAGCTTGTATGGGACGGCGGCCAACGGCGGGTATGCCGGCTATGGCACGGTGTTCGCCATCAATACGAACGGATCGAATTTCCGCGTAGTGTATCAGTTCGTGGAAATCCTCGGCCCCAATTATGTCAACCTCGGCGGCGTCAGTCCAGTCGGCGGAGTGATTCTGGCGAACAACACCCTGTATGGCACAACTGATAGCGGCGGCTATGACGGCAACATCTTCTCGCTCAATCTGGGCATCCCGCTTGGCCTGCAAACCAGTGGTAGCGATCTGGTGCTGAACTGGACCAACACGGCGTTTTCATTGCAGGCGGCACCCAGTTTGACGGGCAACTTCACCAACATCCCCAACGCCACCAGTCCCTATACCAACGTCCCCGCCGCCGGCCAGATGTTCTTCCGGCTGCAGGCAAATTGAATTTATTCGTCGCCCTTTTTCCCGCGATAGGTCAACGAATCCGGCGTGAATTTCCAAAGGTGTTGTCGCTGACATCTTTGCCAAACAAAAGCGGACGGAGGTTGAACCGCGAAATACTCAAAATTTGCTAAAAGGAATTTAAATTTTTCCGCGTGGTTCGTGTAGCTCGAGGTTGATGAATCTGTGTCCGTCTGCTCGCGGGGTTTTTGGAGTGCGGCGACGTATCGCCACTTTCTAACTGGGAGACATGCCTCCCAGTTCAAAGCGCGGACGTGTCCGCGCACTCCGCAAGCGGCCGGCAACGGATGTTAAGCGGTGGGCAATTTGGCGCGTTCGTTGCCGCTGGGTTCCCGGAAGTCGCTGAGGCGACCTTTTTTCACGGAGCCATCCGTCAGTTTCAAGACGATCTGCGGCGGCCAGCCGGCCGAGGCCTCGGTCACGCTGTCCACCACGCCCACGGCGCGGGTAAGTTTGTGGACCATGATTTCGCCGAGAAAGCCTTCGCCGGTGGCGGGATTTTTTGATTTGCCCATACGCCAGCCTACGGCAAAAATCCGGCGCGTTCAATTCTTAACCGCGAAATACACGGAATACGCGAAAAGGATTTTTAATTTTTGGTTCGTGTGGTTCGCGGTTCGATCCGGGTTTTACCCCGCTTCCAGCCAGCTTCAACCGACCGGCATTTGGAGCACCACGAGGCGGCCTGTGCTGCTGATGTCGTCTTGGGGATTATATTTATCGGGGGATTTTATATCACTGAGGGTGCATAGCCCGAACTGCTCCACGGCTAGTTCGCGGCGGGCCAGTCGTCTGGCCCATTCGAGCGGCTGCGCGCTATTAATGGGTGTGCTGCAAATGATTTCACTGAATTCGACACGGCCGGCAAAGCTCAACTCGTCGTCCACTTCGTTGACCCATTCAGGCTGTTCCCAGTCCGGCGGCACGGACTGCTGGAAAAATTCCTTCATATGCAAGTCCATCCTGAATTTCGATGCCCGTTCGCTGAGAATGCAGGCCTCGAGGGAAAAATCAAATTCACGTCCGCGCCGTTCGCCGAATTTCAGGTCGGTCTCCCAACTGCCAAACCGGAGAGGTTTGGTTTCGCCGGGCGGCCAGATCCAGATGTCCGGTCCGCGGGTGTCCGGCAGTTCCTTGCCGTCCACCGGTTCGTGATAGCCGAGGAAAAGATTTTCCAGGTCACGCCAGTCGCGCAAGCCGGGCACGAACCCAATCAGGCGGAGCCGCAGCCGTGGTGCATCGGCCGGCAGGGTTGCTGCCGCCACCTCGGGCAGGACGAAAGACCATTCGGTCTGAAAATAAATGCATTGATCCCGATGCTGGCGGGGAAGAAACAGTTTCAATCCGTCGGAACGCAAAAGTTTCCATTTCTGTGAGTTGATTTGAAGGAACCCGCTCATGCTTCAAAATTAGTCCGGTTCAGGATTTTGTCGAGCGGTTTTAGGAGGTTGCAATCCGTATCTCAGGCATCTGCGCCCAACTGGGTTAATCTGAGGCTGACCAGTTTCACGTGTCAATTACAACCTGTGTCCTGGTGCCACGGATCAACGCCTGCCGCTGTAATTCGTCCAACAATTCCAGCCACAACCGGCTTCTGAGCCTGCTAAACTTGTCTTTTTTGATTTGATCTGAAGGAATTGACCTGACCAAGCTGACCCGCGTCGGATTGTGGGACATTGTCAATGTCAATGTCTGTGACTTTTTCACCGGTTTGGGAATGCCCTCAGCCGGCAAGGCATCACTCCAATGCCAGTCAATATCGCAAATAAACTCCCTTTTGGCGTGCGTTTTCATGGTATCATGTCCGTTCCAATACGTTTAGTTTTGAGGAAAGGTCAGCACTAATAATGCCAGTGCCATGATTTTTCCGGATTAACGCCAACTCCTGCTAAACCGGATGACAGCGGTTTTTGACCGGGCATCCGGTGGAAGCTGGGACCGTGATTCATGCCTCCAACCTTGATGCCAGATTTTTAATCATACGGCGACGCAGCTTGAACACGACGCTTGATTCGTCTGAACTTCCAGTCATATTCGGGGTCAAACACCCGTGAGCAGAACATTACCCATGACCATCATACACCGGACATTGCCCTGGTTGTGTGCCATGCTTTGGTGCGGGCGGATGGCGGCCGCAGTTCCCGCCGATTCCCCGGTCATCAACGCCATATCCGTGGTGGAAACCAACCTGGATTTCGTCGCGACCTTTCCGCCCGGCGTGGATCACGCCGTTTTGGAGATGCGGCCGACGCTGGCGGATGCATGGCAGTCCGCCGCACTGCTGAATGTCCCCGCCGATGGCGGAACGATTGAGTTCACCATTCCCATGCCGGCATTGGAGACGGCCTTCTTCCGCTTGAACGCCTCCATGTTGGTCCAGAACAACTCCGCCACCAACAACACAACCACGAACCAGTTGTCCGCCGAGCTGCAATTCGTGGCAGTGCCGCCGCTGGGGCCGGACCCGGCGAACACCAACGAGGCAGTATTCCATTTCAAGGGCGTCATTGACGGGTCGGACCGGATAACCATCCGGCGTCAGGGCGCGCTTTGGGAACATGTGAACTGGGGCTGGCCGACCGGTGCGGTCGCGGTGAACGGCTCGCAATGGAATCCCTCCGAAAAGAATTATATGACCACGACCGGCGCGGTCACGTTCCTGCCGCTACAATACTCGCTGCGATCTCCCCGGCTGGAACCGGTCACCGGACGCGACTTGGTGGCGATGGAACGGACCAATGACGCCCTGATCGTTTATCTGGATGACACGCCACCGGGCGCCGCGCCCTACGAATTCAAGATTTATTTTCCCCGAGCGGAGCCGCAGCCGGAGAAAATTCGCCCGTCAACCTCCGCCACTCTGAAAATCGCGGCGCAGATTGATGGCAGTGATCTCCTGAAGATTACTGCGGACGAAGCCACTTGGATGCACCGGGCCTGGTCTTATCCAGAGGCGGTCCGGTTAAACCACATTTCATGGAACGTGCGTCAGACAAATATATTGGCGAATGCCGGAACCAACCGCTTCCTGCCGGCGGGCGTGAATTTTTCCACGGCTAAAATCGTCGGGCGCCAAGGGCGCGATGTGGCGACGATGTGGGCTGACCACGATGCAATCTGGGCCAACTTCGCCGACAATCCCAACGGGTCGGATGCCTACGAACTGGAGATTTCCTTTGGCCGGTAAACCGGAATGAAAAAATCATTCCGACCCTGTTTGCCCAAGATCACGCGATGAAGAATTTTACCGGCATCCAGCCACGCCCGCCATCACTTGACAGCCCGGTAAAAATTCGCAGTGTTTGTGGCCGATACCAAGTAAGGGCTGACGTTGGCAACGTCGTTCCATGGTCCGGCCAAGCTCTCGGCCGATTGCAACTTACCCAGGAAGTTGATCGTTTCTCCGATTCCGTCACCATCAATGGCCACATGATAACCCAGCGGTCCGCCCAGACCGACAATCACTGCCTGCATGGTCGGAGTCAATTGCTTGACCAGTTCCGCATTATACGCATAAGACGCAGTATCGGTCAGGTTGGTGCAGGGCGTCATGAATATTCGCGCGGCCCCGACGGCATAGCCGCGCGACACGGCGGCGGGCGAATTGTTGGTTTCTTCGGGGTCAATGTCCGTCACCCGGATGGAAATGGAGTTGTCGGTGTTGCGGAGAATCTCGAATGTGCGGAATTCCTGGGGGAAATCCCGCAGGGAGGCGGTCTCGACTTCCCAGAAGCCGTTTTCTGGATGGGCCGAATTCGTTGATGGTTCCGCGTAGATGTTATTTTGATGAACGTGTCCGCAAATCCACAGGAGGAGGTTTGGATAGTTGTGAAGCAGGACGAGCAGATTGGTGCTGGAGATGACCGAGTTGGAGCTGCCGGGTTCGTCGAAATCGGCAATCGGCTCGTGCGCCGCGATGATCATGAGCTGGTTATTGGTCTGTCCTCGGTCCAGTTCACCCACCAGCCAGGCCAGTTGATTGGTGTCCAGACCCGCCTGCCCGTTGGGATCATAATCCTGATCCGTCATGGTGTCGTCCAGCACGATAACCTTGAGCGGCAGGTTTGTCTTAGGCTCGAAGCAGTAACAGACAAAGTCATTGGTGATGTTCCACTGACTGAAGCCGTGACCGGCCGGCTGGGAAGAAGTGTTGAAGAATTCAGTCATCCAGTTGCTCGAACTCAGGCCATAACGGTTGGTATCGGCGGCCACGGTGGGCGTGTTCGTGACACCATTGACTATGAAGTTGGTGGGCGACCCGACGTCAATGACATCACCGTAAGGCGTGCTGCCGTCAATCGTGCCCATGTAATTGCCGGCCAGCAGGAGGACGTCGGTGTTGGTGAAGGCTTGCTGGAAGTCGGCGACCGGCAGTCCACCCATCCAGAATTGATCGTGGTTGCCGAGCACCGCATACCAGGGGATGGTCGGGTTCAAGCCGGCAGCCTGAAAAGGTTTTTGATAATCAATGGTGGTCGCCCCGGCGTTGGTGCCGGAGCTGGGCGTGATATATTTTCCGTCCATGACATCAATGAACCAGCGGAGTTCGTTATACTGCGGACCATTGGCGTCATCGCCGAGCGAGATGGCGAAATCGAACGGCAACAGCCGGTTCACGGCGTTGGCGGTCCGGATGGCGGCATCGAGCACCTGGGTGGTGTAAAGCATCACTGGCGAATAGGTCGCTGGCTCACTACCGTTAGTGCCCTGATAGCCCAAATAGATTGCCTGACAGGGCGTTTCCTTGTCCGTGATATGAGCATCGCTGAGGCAGAGAAAAGACAACAGCCGCGCGGCATTGGTAGCTCCCGGGTAACCGGCGGGCATGTTGGTGAGCAACTGGCCTTCATCTTCGCCTGGACCCCATCGCCAAGCACTGTAGCCATAGACCGCGTAATTAGAAACGGCTGACGGGAAAATCGGTGGCACCGGCGCGTTCGTTACGGGCATCGGGCAGATCGTCTGCTGTCGGGTGCCCAGTTCCGCCGCGTTGCCGGAAAGCGTGAGCAATAGAAAAAGTGACAGGCTGATGATTGGGGCAAGGTTCAATCTCATAGTTTTGATCGAATGGATCGGAAATTATTTTCGATTCGGTTTATTGCGTGCGCAGCCGATAGAACACAGACGGGTTAGCCTGGTCTATGGGGATGATCACTGCATTGACGACGTCGGAGCCGGAAAGATCAAACCACTGGGCGGAACTCAAGCCGTTGGTTTGGGCCTGGAGAATCCAACCGACATGATCGGCCGGCCATGAGATTGTGAGCGTGCTCCTGCTGACGCTGGCCGTGATGTTCGTCGGATTATCGGTGGTGTAAGGATCCAGCACGCCCGGCGGAACATCATTCGTAAATGGCTGCACATATTCCAGGCCAATGGCGGCGTTCATCAGATTGGTGAAGGTGGTAAAATCAACGTCCAGATTCGTGGTCGAACTGCCGCCGGGAACCAGAAGCTGCTGGGTGGCCGGTGGTGCCCCGAGGGTGAGTGTGGTCAGATTGCGCAACTGATCAAAGGTTTGGGCGGTATAAAATATGCGGACCAGATATTGTCCCGTCGCGGTCACCTGCCGCAGTTCAAAAACCAGGGCTCCGCCCGGAGCGCAAAAGTCCGGTTGATAGCCGGGGAGTAGCCAGTGCACGTTCAGCAGTCCCGCCAATCCCGCCACAAAGCCATCGGAACTTACAATGACCAGCACCTGCGATTGCGGCGTTCCCAACGCCCCGGCCAATGGCACCCCGCCCGTGACCTGTAGCATGGAACGCAGAATGTGGGAAGCCGCGCTCGAACTCTGAACCTGGGCAAGGTAGGGAGAACGCATGCAAATATCAAATTTCAGGGTCACCAGCCGGGTCTGTTGCGAGAGCGTATCCAACGTCAGCCGGCCCCACGCCACGTCGTTGGTCGGAAAGCCGTCCGCATATTGCATGACAAAAGGGTCGGCAGCGGACACGGCTGCATCCAGTCCGCCCATGTTAATCACCTCTCCGACCGAATACGGCGGACCGGATGTTTCGGGCATACTGGCCACCAGCGTAATCGGCTGGGTGGTCGGATCCACCGAGCCTTGGAAGGCATTCGTGTTCGGCTGGGTTCCCGGCGGATAGAGCACTTGACTGACCAGGGAAAGTTCGCCGCTGTAGGCAGACATCAGATTGCTGCCGCTGCCGTAGAGGCCTTGAATTTCGGTCACGGCGCGGACCGGATCTACTGTTGCCACGCCGGCCGTAAGCGGATCAAAAACCGGATCGGCGAGATTCGTCGGGTTAAAGGTGCAAACCGGTATGTTTGCACCCGGGATCAACCCCGCACCAAATTGGGCAGCGGTGATGTAGGATCGCTCAATGATATTGGCACGGAAATACGAACGGGCCAGGTCCGTATTCGTGTCGCCCGTCAGCACCCCTTGCTGCACCAGATATTCGTGGAAATAGGAGCCGAGCAAGCCGGCCGCCAGCCGGCCGTGCGGAGTCAGGTAGCCGAGGGGAACCCCAACGAAATTCGGGTAAGTATCAACGGCATCCTGCAGCAAGGTGTTGGATTCCGTGACCGACGAGCGGATGCTATGGCGGCCAAAGATAATGATTTGCTTGAGAATGGTGCCATCATCCGCCGCATCAGTCGTCTGCGCCAGCACCGGCGATTCCATGGCGACGGCGAGCGACAAAGCTGCCAGCAGCGCCTTAAGAAAACCTCCGGCAACTAGCTTGGGGCACCGGGCTGATGGTTGGGATTCAATATTGGGAGTGATCAGATTCATGCGACTATTTTTTATGTTAGTTTAACGTCTTCTACATCACTCAACCGCTCGGTAATAATTTGCCGTGTTCGTGGCCGATAGCGTGCAGGGGCTGATATTAGTGACATTATTCCAAGGTCCGCTCAGGGTGCTGGCCGATTGCAGTTTACCCAGAAAATTAATGGTAACGGCCCCGGCCTCATTGCCATCAACCGCCAAATTGTGGCCCAGCGGTCCACCCAGGTTGGACACCACCGTCTGCATGTGCGGGGTCAGAAATTTGATCAGCTCCGCGTTGGTCGTGTAGGAACCGGTATCGGTGAAGTTCCAGTTGGCCGGGTTGATGCTGTTATTCGTGGGTCCAGCGAGCGGCGCAGCGAAGATGCGCGCGGCACCTATGGAAAAATTGCGGGATTCATCCGCATTCGATCCGGGCGTGACCTCAGGATCAATATCGGTCGTCCGGATAGAAATGGAGTTGTCGGTGTTGCGAAGAATTTCATAAGTGCGGAATTCCTCAGGATAATCTCTCAAGGACGGGTTTTCAATCTCCCAGAAATCGCCGGCGGGACCGTTCGTGGACATTTCTCGTTTGATATTATTCCGGTGCATGTGGCCCGCGACCCATAGGATAAGGTTGGGATAGTTATGCAGTGCGGCGAGCAAATTGGTTTCGGAGACGGAAACCAGATTGGTGCCTTCTGGCACGTCAATAAGTTCAATTGGGATGTGCGCCGCGATGATCATGAGCTGATCCGCATCCTGTCCAAGTTGCAGTTCGTTGGTCAGCCAGTTGAAATGAGTGTCATCCAGACCGCCCTGCCCGTTGAAATCGAAATTGGTCTCCGACATGGTATCGTCGAGCACAATGACCTTGAGCAGCAGATTGGTCTTCGGCAGGAAGCTGTAACAGGCAAAGTCGTTGGTGACGTTGGTCGGGGAGAAGCCATGACCAACCGGCTGTGAAGTGGTGTTAAAGAATTCGGCCATCCAGTTGCTACGCGTCAGGGAATAGCGGTTGGTGTCGGCGGCCACCGTCGGGGCGTTGGTGACATCACCAACAATGTAGTTGGTGACCGATCCCGAATCGATAACGGTGCCGTAAGGCGTGGTGCCGTCCACCGTGCCCATAAAATCCGCCCGGCTGTTTTCGTCTTGGGCGGTCACTAAAGCTCCCAACAGCAAAACCCTATTGTTGGTAGCGGATTGCCGGAGGTAATCATTCACAACCAGACATCCGCACCAAAAATGATCGTGGTTGCCAAGCACCTGATACCAAGGAATGGCCGGATTCAGCCCGGCGGCCTGATACGGTTTTTGATAATCAATGGTGGCGGCACCCGCATTGGTCCCGGAACTGGGCGTGATATACTTTCCATCCATCACATCAATAAACCAGCGAAGCTCGTTATGTTGGGCGCTGTTGCAATCATCGCCGAGCGACATGCCAAAATCGAACGACAACAGCCGGTTCAAGTCGTTGGCGGTTCGCACGGCGGCATCGAGCACCTGGGTGGTGCGCAGGATCACCGGTGAATAACACGACGAATTGTCATTTCCGGGCGGAGGCGAATCGCTGGTGGAACCTGGTTCAGTCTCGTAGCCGGGCCAGAGCGACTGAGAGGGCGATTCCTTGTCGGTGATGTGGATGTCGCTAAAGCAGAAGAACGTCAAAATCCTGGCCGCGTTGGTGGCTCCAGTGTAGCCGACGGGCGCGTTGGTGGTCCATAGCTGGCCTTCGTCCGTGCCGGGTCCCCACTGCCATGAACTGTAGCCATCCACCGCATAGAGCGAAAGGGCCGACGCAAGAATCCCCGGCACGTTTGTTAAGGCGACAGGCGTGATCGTCCGCTGACGCGTGCCCAGTTCCGCTCCGCTGCCTGAAATTGGAAGCCATAGCGAAACCGATAGGATGGTGAATTGGACAATTTTAAATTTCATTATTTCACAAATTTGAGCCAGTCGGTTTTCGGTTGGATTGCGGGGAGGCTCCAGACATAACAAACACAAGCCCGTTTCATGCGATTGCAAAATTCAACCACTTCTATTATCGGCTGGCTTTGGCGAAGCTGTAGAACTGATTATAATTAACCACCTTCTTTTGGCGGGGCTGGCTTGCGGATATTTGGCATTCCGATCCGAATTAAATCGAAAACAGGTCTTCCCTGATCCACCGTCATGGCCGCGCGGGCGTTGTTTTCAAAGAGAAGGGATTTTCCAGAATGATTTGCCGGGTGGTTTGCTGCTAAAAATTGAAGCTTCCGCGAAGGCCGGGGTCAATGTGATTGGGCATCATGTGGCTGAGATCCAGTGTGTCCGACGTGGCATAGACCGGCTTCAGATTGAAAGTCAGCCTGAAACCGGCAGCGGAGAAAATGGCGAAGGCGGCCTCGCGATCCTGCACCGTCAGCACGGGTTCCTTGATCACCTCGGGTCTAGCGAGGATTTTTTCCAAACCCGGCGCGGCGAGATCCTTTTGAAAAGTGAGGCTGGAGTAAGCCCTGTCCAGGTCCGGATTTTTCGTCCCGGGATTGCCCCACAGGTCAGCATATTCCGCGAAGTTGTTTCCTTGCGCCAT
>Ga0302320_10014752_pt1 | contig 16130 bp, 11 predicted proteins | sample Bog_T0_3_FD_202130 | JGI IMG/M metagenome (GOLD analysis project Ga0302320, IMG submission 202130) | Peat permafrost microbial communities from Stordalen Mire near Abisko, Sweden - Bog_T0_3 | ecosystem: Environmental > Terrestrial > Soil > Wetlands > Peat | place: Sweden: Abisko, Stordalen Mire... | reverse complement strand
CGGCTCCAGATTTTTCCTCCGTGGTCTTCATCCCACCAAATCTCATCAAAAAACCTGCTTTTTGTCTATCTCAAAATAGCCCCTCTCAAAATCAACAGCTTACCTCTTTATTCAAAAGTGCCCTGGAGCCTAGGCTCCTTGGATGAAAAAAAGCTCGGTTTGAAAAGCTTTACGGTTGACCATTGTCGTGCACTAACGCAATCTCTTCCGACTCTAGGTGAGGTGGCTGAGTGGTCGAAAGCAGCGCTTTGCTAAAGCGCCGTACTCCAAAAGGGTACCCAGGGTTCGAATCCCTGCCTCACCGCCAGTACTTTCGCCTAAGAGTGTGGATTAAATCCCATGAAGACCGCTGAAGAGCAGTTTTGATCTATTCGGACGCATTTTGGAAAAATTGAGAAATCTCAGCGCCTCTGCCCGAGTCTCTTCCTTCATACCGATCAAATTGTTGGGAATGAACCCATGAGATTGCGAGATAGTGACCAGATTCCCCTCTGCTTGCGGCGGGTTTTTTAAAGATTGCTGAAAAAAAGGCCTGCCGGAATAAATCGGCAGGCCTTTTAGTTGGGGAGGGAAAGTCAGATGCTGGCTTCTGGAATGTTTACACATCCAGGTTGCGGACATTGAGTGCATTGTCCTCAATGAAGATGCGACGCGGTTCGACGATATCGCCCATCAGGATGTCGAACATGCGTCCGGCCTCGAGGGAATTGTCATCGTTGAGTTCAACCTTGAGGAAACGACGGCGCTCTGGGTTCATTGCGGTTTCGTAGAGTTCCTTGGCATTCATTTCACCAAGACCTTTGAAGCGCTTGATCTGAACGCCACGGCGACCGACTTCCTTCACGATCTCCAGGATGCGAGGAATGGCCAGGATGTCGTGGGTGGTCTCTCCGTCGATGAGTTGGAAGAGCGGCGTTTTGCTGTCGGCGTAGTGCTCGATCTTGAATCCCTTCTTGCCGAGTTCACCGATGAGTTTTTCGATGCTTTTGGATTGATGGATTTCCACAAGTCGGGCGCGACGCCTGCGTGCATTCTTGGTGGCCTTGGTGATCTTCTCGCCAACGTTTTCGCCATTTTCAGAATCACTGTTCTCGGACTCAAAGATATTCAGATCGATATTGGCTGCCGTGAATTCGCGCAGTTCAGCCTCATTGTGGAAATATTCCACGCTCTCTTCGTTGCCGGTGCGAATCACGACGAGATAGATAGGAAGAACCCCCTCGGAGGAACGGGCGCTGAGATAGGCTTCGAATTCACCGCCGAGACGACGAATCGCTTCGCTGGATTTTTCCAGCCTGTCGAGCAGTTCGAGGATTTCCTTGAGTTGGGTGGAAGGGATTTCCTTTTTGTCAGCGAAATTGATGAGCTTGAGTTCCTCGGCGCCGAGGGAGATCAGGATGCGGTTGAGCTGAACATCGTCATCGACATACTCCTCACGCTTTTTGCGTTTGATCTGATAGAGCGGTGGCTGTGCGATAAAGATATGACCGCGCCGGAGGAGTTGCGGCATCTGGTTGTAGAAGAAGGTGAGGAGCAGTGTGCGGATGTGGGAACCATCCACATCGGCATCGGTCATGATGATGATGCGTCCGTAGCGGAGCTTCTCGATGTTGAAGGCTCCCTCCTGATCGCCATCGCCAATACCTGTACCGATGGCGGTGATCATCGTCTGGATTTCGGTGTTCTGAAGAACTTTGTCTAAGCGGGCTTTTTGCACATTGATGAGCTTGCCTCGGATCGGAAGGATCGCCTGGAAGCGGCGGTCGCGGCCTTGCTTGGCGCTCCCTCCTGCACTGTCGCCCTCAACGATGTAGAGTTCGGTGAGCGCAGGATCGCGCTCGGAACAATCAGCCAGCTTGCCTGGGAGTCCGCCGCCGGTGAGGGCGCTCTTGCGGACGGTTTCGCGGGCCTTGCGTGCGGCTTCACGAGCGCGTGCGGCGGTGAGAGCCTTGTCGATGACTTTTTTGGCAACGGCAGGATTCTGATCGAAGTGATCCATCAGCCCCTCGTAGAGGGAGGAATTCACAACACCCTCAACCTCGGTATTGACCAGCTTGACCTTGGTCTGGGACTCGAAGCGGGGATTCGGAAGCTTGACGCTCAGTACGGCGGTGAGACCTTCGCGGACATCGTCACCGGAGAGGGCGGGATCCTTTTCCTTGAGGATATTATTGGCCTTGGCGTACTGGTTGACCGCACGGGTGAGGGCGGTGCGCAGACCGGTGAGGTGAGTGCCGCCGTCAGGATTCGGGATCGAGTTGGCGAAGCAGAGAATCTGGTCGTTGTAGGAGTCATTGTACTGAAGGACGACATCGACATAGATTTCATCCCGCTTGGTGGAAATGACAATCGGCTTGGGATGCAGGATCTGGCGGGTCTCGCTGAGCTGGCGGACGAATTCCACGATGCCATGCTTGTAGAAGAAGGTCTCGCTGCGGGGGCGATGCTCTTCGTCATCGCGCTCGTCGGTCAGGACGATTTCGATGCCTGGATTCAGGAAGGCGAGTTCGCGGAGACGACCTGCCAGGCGCTCGAATTTGAAAGTCGTGGTGATGGTGAAGATCTCAGGGTCAGGCAGGAAGGTGACAAAGGTGCCGGTCTGCTTCTTATTCTTGAGCTCGCTGAGAACGGTCAGTTTCTGGGTCGTTTTGCCCTGGGCAAAGGACATGAAATGCACCTGTCCCTCGCGCATGACCTCAACCTTGAACCAAGTGGAAAGCGCATTGACGCACTTGGCGCCGACGCCGTGAAGACCGCCGCTGTATTTGTAAGCGCCTTGTCCGAATTTACCTCCGGCATGGAGATTGGTCAGAACGAGTTCGAGCGTCGGGATCTTGAACTTGGGGTGAACCTCTACAGGAATGCCTCGTCCGTTATCCCGGATGGAGACCGAGCCGTCGGAGTGAATAGAGACATCGACACGGGAACAGTAACCGGCGAGGTGCTCGTCAATCGAGTTGTCGAGCACTTCAAAAACACAGTGGTGCAGGCCGCGCTCATCGGGATCGCCGATGTACATGCCGGGACGCTTGCGGACGGCCTCGAGACCTTCGAGCTTGTCGATCTGGGCGGCACCGTAAACTTCGCCTCCGGTGGTATCTTGCTTCTCGGGAATATCGCTATCGTCGAGAGGAACAATGGGTTCGGAAGGTGGGTTTTTGGCCATGGGAGATACGAAAGAGTTTTTTAATGCCGAGTCTGGGAGAAGAGGGAGCTTTTGATCGCTTGGTTAAGGGTAGAGATCGGCTGGGTGTCGGGCAACGCTTTTTTGCCGTTTTTCCGACCAAAACCCATGATCTGGAGAGTAAATAGGGCCCAAGGCACAACATCTTGGGGGTGGAGGCAAGGAAGACTCTAATAGTAAGAAATACAAGATCGGAAAGCTTTTCAAAGCGCCGCTTTAAGATCAGAAGTAGTGGATGCAGCACTACGACTTTGCGGTGATTGGGGGAGGAAGTGGCGGTTACGCTGCGGCAAGGACTGCTGTCTCGCTAGGACTCTCCACCGTTGTGATCGAGGGAGGAGAGGAGATCGGCGGTCTTTGCATCCTGCGCGGTTGTATGCCAAGCAAAGCCTTGATCGAATCGGCCAATCGCTTCCGCACGCTTCGTCATGCCGAGGAATTCGGACTTAGGGCGGAGAAGATCGGGTTTGATGCCTCGGAGATCATCGCTCGCAAGCGCCGACTCATCGGAGAATTTGCCGATTATCGGCGAGAGCAGCTTGAGGGAGGGGGATTTGATTTTCTCCGGGGGCGCGCGGAGTTTCTCGATCCGTATCGGCTCAGAGTTCAGTTGCGCGATGGCGGGGAGAAGCTCATCGCGCTCAAGACCGGCTGCATTTCAACGGGCTCGGTGATCAACCAACCTTCCGTTCCTGGCATTGAGCATTGTCTGATCAGCGATGATTTGCTGGAACTGGAGGAGATTCCTAACTCTGCGATCGTGCTGGGTGGTGGCCCCGTGGCGCTGGAGATGGCTCATTATCTGGAGGCCCTGGGAACCAAGGTTACGATCCTTCAGCGCAATACTCAGCTGCTGACCGGGAGTGATCGCGATGTGGCCGAGGCTCTGGCCGTGGCCTTTCACAAGCGAGGGATGCGTGTCCAGTGCGGTGTCCACTTGCTGGGCATCAAGAAGGCAGCGGCGGGAATAGAGGTTAGTTTTGAGCAGGGGGGGGCGGTGGAAACTCTCGAAGCCGAACTTGTTCTCAATGCCCTGGGGCGCCGGCCTGCCATCGAGGGGCTGGGCCTCGCAAGTGCGGGGGTGGCACTCCAAGGGTCGGCCATCTGCACTGACATGGAACAGCGCACCACCACTTCGCATCTCTTCGCAGCGGGGGATTGTTGTGGCCCCTACGAAGTCGTTCATCTCGCCATTACCCAGGGGGAAACGGCGGCAAGGAATGCGGCGGCGCTCTTGCAGGAGGGAGTCCCGACAACGCTGGATTATCGACTCAAGCTTTTCGCCTGCTTTACGGAACCTCAGATGGCCTCCTGCGGTATGACACAACAGGAAGCCAGGGAGAACGGCTACACGGTGATCACAGCTAGCTACCCCTTTGCCGATCATGGCAAATCAATCGTCAAAGGAGAGATCGATGGATTTGTCAAACTGGTGGCCGATGCCAACGATGGCACGATTCTAGGAGGGGCTGTTGTGGGGCCTGAAGCCTCGGAGATCATTCACGAAATCGTCGTGGCCATGGCCTTCCATGCAACGGCTGGCGAGCTGGCCCTCATTCCTCATTATCATCCAACCTTGTCGGAAATCTGGACCTATCCTGCGGAGGAGATTGCAGAAAAGCTAAAGGGAAAAAGCTAAAAGCTGAAACACCGGAACCAAGCCCGCGTGAGCACGCCTGCTCTTTTTATTGCTCTGCGGCAGCAGTCCGAGATCCGCCGAAGGCCTGTCCAGCAGCCGATCCGGGGTACTGGCTGGCAAGCGCCTGGAGAACCTTTTTGGCCTCGTCCGATTTGCCAGCCTGAGCCAGGAGCTGTACTTCCGAGAAGAGGGCAAACGGAGCGCCGTAGGCCTGAGCATAAGATGCCGCCGCCTGCTGATAATCATTGAGCGCAGTGTCAATCTGCCCCGCGACACGGGCATTGGAGGCGCGGCCTAGGAGACCTGAAACTGCCAGTGGGCTGTTTGGAAAGCTCTCGGCGAAGCGGGAGTAGAGCTCGTCGGAATCTTTCAGCTTACCCTCGTCGCGCAGGGAGGCGGCCAGCAGTAGCATGGCATTGGCAGCAGCGGGGGAATGGGGATATTTGGCGATCACTTCCTGAAGTCCCGAATCATTCTTTGCATTGGAAAGCAGGGTTTCCGAGGCAAGCTTGGAGGTGTGATTGGAAACAAGAACCGCTCCGGCAATCGCACCTAAGACGAGCACGGCGGCAATACTGCCGAGGAGTGTCGTGCGGTGATTGATCCAGAGAAGTTCGAGAGCTGAGGGGGGTGCAATCTCCAGAGTGGAGTCAGAGGAGGTGAAGGACATGGAAAGAAAAAGCTGAAAGGTGAAAGCTAAAACACTGAAATCAGAAATTGCTGATTGGAGACAATGGGCTGATTTCCCAAAATTTAACAATAAACAATTAGGAATCAATAATTCACCAGTCTTAGCCTCCGACTTGGGCGCGGGCATCTTCGGCGAGCGCTGTGCTGAGATAGCGTTCACCCGTGGAGCAGGCGACGGTGACGATCAGCTTGCCTGCATTTTCCGGGCGCTTGGCGATCTCGATGGCGGCATGGACATTGGCTCCCGTGCTGATGCCAACGAGGATTCCCTCTTCTTTGGCGAGACGACGGGCCATGGCAATCGCCTCGTCATTGGTGACGGTGACAACCTCATCGACGATGTCGAGGTGGAGATTGGAAGGAACGAATCCGGCACCAGTTCCCTGGATTTTGTGAGGGCCTGGTTTAACAGGTTCTCCATTGCGGGTCTGGGTGATGACGGGAGAGTCCTTGGGTTCCACGGCCACGGACTTGAAGTCAGGCTTGCGAGCCTTGATCACTTCACTCACGCCAGTGATGGTTCCGCCGGTGCCGACTGCGGAAACGAAGATGTCGATCTTGCCATCTGTGTCAGTCCAGATTTCCTCAGCCGTCGTTTTGTGATGAATGGCGGGATTGGCGGGGTTGTTGAACTGCTGGGGAACCCAGGAGTCTGGCGTATCCTTGTGAAGCTGTTCTGCGCGCGCGATGGCGCCCTTCATTCCCTCGGAACCGGGGGTGAGGACAAGCTGCGCACCGAGGAGGGCCAGTAGGGTGCGGCGCTCCAGGCTCATTGTTTCCGGCATGGTCAGGATGAGCTTGTATCCCTTGGCTGCGGCCACAAAGGCGAGCGCGATACCGGTATTGCCGCTGGTCGGCTCGATAATGGTTGTGCCGGGCTTGAGGATTCCCTTGGCTTCGGCATCCTCAATCATGGCGGCGCCGATACGATCTTTCACGCTGCCGAGAGGATTAAAAAATTCACACTTTAGGGCAATCGTCGCAGGGAGGCCTTCGGTGACATGATTCAGGCGTACAAGCGGTGTGTGGCCGATGGTGTCAATGATGGAATTGTGGATCTGGCCCATAAAATGTTTTCTTTGAAAGATTGGTGTCGTGAATTCTTAGACCAAGAGTTGTTCTTCGTCCAAATCAATCTTGGGATGTGCTGAAATAGGCCATTCGCCAATTCCTATCCATCTTTTCGGCGGCATGGTAGAACTGTGCACATGAATCAACTTTGCCCTTGGGGCGTCATTTTTGATTGGGATGGAGTCGTCATTGATTCCTCCTCCCAGCATGAACGGTCTTGGGAACTCCTGGCCGCCGAACGGGATCTCTTCCTTCCAGAAGGGCACTTCAAAGCAGGCTTCGGCAAGAAGAATGAAATCATCATCCCTGCGCTGGGGTGGGGGGATGATCCGGCGCTGATTCGCGAACTGGCCGATCGCAAGGAGGAACTTTACCGCGAACTCGTTGCTGCCGAGGGTCTGATTGTCCTGCCAGGTGCACGCGAGCTTTTGGAGGCACTGAAGGCTGCTGGCATCCCTCGTGCCGTTGGTTCCTCCACACCGAGGGCAAATCTGGATGCGCTCTTTGCCAAGACGGGTCTTGATGTCCTTTTTGATGCGGTCGTTTGCGGGAGCGATGTCACCCATGGCAAACCCGATCCAGAGGTTTTCCTGAGCGGAGCTGCCAAGCTCGAGCTTCCCCCAGAGCGCTGCATTGTGATTGAGGATGCCTTTGCCGGAATTGAAGCTGCGCGCCGGGCTGGAATGAAGGTGGTCGGCGTAGCGACGACCAATCTACTCGACTCGCTCACTTTCTGCGATCTCGCCGTGACTTCCCTGGAGGAGGTGACTCCTGCCATTCTTGGCAACCTTTTTGCTTCCACAAATTCGTACGCATGAGTCACTCCTGGTTTGAGGCATTTCATTCTCCCGGCGAATACGCCTCGATGCTACTCGTGCCGTTTGGCCTGATCCTGCTTGGCGGCTATTTTGTGATGGCCGATGTCGTCCTGCTCAAGCGCCGTGGTGATGCCGATGGGGTGACCTCCTTTGTGGGCCTTGGATCGCGCCCTCGTCCAGGACTTCGTTTTGCCTCAGTCTTCTTTTTCACCCTGGCCTCAGTGCTGGCCGCGCGCGACTTGGTGGCCGTGCTGCATGAGGCCAACCCCATGGTCATCGCCCTTTCCATCGGCCTGATCACGACCCTGTTGGCCTTTGCCATTCTGCTGCTCGGCATCCTGGTCCCGCGAGGACTGGGGGAATCGCTTCACGAATCGTTGCCTGTCCGCGCGGTTTCGCGCATGGCTCGTTGGCTCACCATCTGGATTGATCCTCTGGCCGATCTCTGCTGGATCTGCGTGAGCGTTCTCCTCCATCTTCTGCATCTCGATCGAAGCCGTTCCGCACAGGAGACGGAAGATGAAGTGCTTCAAATGATGGATGAGGGGCTCTCCAGCGGCGCCTTTGACGCGGCTGAACGCGAAATGGTCGAAGGTGTTCTGGAACTCGACGAGCAAACAGCCGCCGAACTCATGACACCTCGCTCCCTCGTCACCTGGCTCGATCTGGATGATTTGGACGAAGTGAACTGGCGACGGATCGCCGCTGCAGGACATTCCGATTTCCCTGTTTTTCTGGGAAATAGGGACAACATCCGGGGCATGGTCTCGGTCAAATCCCTCTGGGCCAACATCTCACTCACTGGCTCGGTCAAATTGTCCGATGTCGTCACCCCTCCGCTCTTTGTTCCGGCGAGCATGAGCGCTCGGCGCTTGATCGAGGAATTCCGCCGCGTGCGCAAGCATGTCGCCCTCGTCGTTGATGAATTCGGCGTCGTCGATGGCATGGTGACACTCAAAGATGTGGTCGAGGCAATTGTCGGACAGTTGCCGGAACGAGGGGTGCGACAGCACTATCCGCAAATTATTCTCCGCGAGGATGGAAGCTGGATCATCGACGGACAACTCGATTTTGAGGAAACCGCCAAAGAGATCAAACTCCTCCTCACGCCGGAAGAGATTGAAGCCAACCGCTATCAGACAATCGGCGGCTATGTGCTGCATCATTTCGGACACATTCCCGAGGAAGGAAATACCCTGCAACAACACGGGTTCCGCTTTGAAATTATCGACATGGATCGCCAGCGCATCGACAAACTGCTTGTCACCCGCATGGCTCCGCTCCATCCGGCTACCGAGGAATCACAAGACTGATGGCGGAGAACTTCAGTGGAAAGGTGGAAATGTATGCACGAGGGAAGGTTTGAATCCAGCACACTAACGCGCCAGAGCTGAGCTTTACTACTTTCCCACCTTTTACTTTTGCACCTTCCAACTACCGTCTACACCCATCCCTAGTGGCCACCCATCCGATCCTCTTTCCGATGAGCACCTGCTGGTGGGCTTATCTCCTCTTCTCTCTCCTTATCCTCGGCGGACTCCTTCTCGATCTAAGGCGGCGCAGCGGCGCCGAAAAGGAGATCAGCCATCGCGAGGCCCTGATCACTGTGCTTGTCTGGATCGGTCTGGCACTCCTCTTCTGTGCGGGACTCTACGCCTACGGCCTCTGGCATTTTCCCCAAGAAGCGCGACTTGAGGGATACGATCCAACGGCGCTAGCGCGTCAGAGCAGCCTCGATTTCCTCTCCGGCTACCTCGTGGAGAAAAGCCTCTCCATCGACAATCTCTTCGTCTTTCTCGTCGTCTTTGACTTCTTTGCCATTCCGTCAAAATACCGGCATCGTATCCTCTACTATGGCATCATCGGAGCGCTGATCTTTCGCGGGGCCTTTATTGCTCTTGGCTCGGTCTTGATGGAGATCTCCTGGGTGCCGCTGATCTTCGGAGTCTTCCTCGTTTTCACAGGACTGAAGGTTGCCTTTGGCCCTGAGTCCCATCCAGATCCCTCCAAAAATATCATCATTCGCCTCCTCAAGCGTCTGATCCCGATCTCTCCGGATTTTCACGGTGAGAAATTTCTCGTCCGACAGGCGGGACGCTGGCTCGGCACGCCGCTGCTCGTGACACTGATCTTCATCGAGGTCACCGACATCATCTTTGCAGCCGATAGCGTACCCGCCATCTTTGCCATCACCCAAGAACCCTTCATCGTCTTCACCTCCAATGTCTTTGCGATTCTAGGACTGCGGGCACTCTTCTTTCTACTCGCCGGAATGGCCAACCGCTTCCACTACCTCAAATACGGACTCGGCTTCATCCTCTGCTTTGTCGGTGTGAAGATGGCCTGGCTGGATCATCATTTTTATGGAGGTAAATTTCCAACGGGGTACTCGCTCGCCATCATCCTCCTGGCCATGATCCTATCCGGTGTTGCCTCCTGGATGTGTCCGCTCACCGAGGAAAAGAAGCACAAGACCTAATTTTCAGAAAGGCTCCTAAGGCTGCCGATGCCTGCAGGAAGCCGTCTTTGGTTTGGCTTTGAACACCTTCAACCATAAAGGCTTGCGCCGCCAATATCGCTACTTTTTTGCTTTAGGGTGTGTTTCCCGGGCTAACTCTTCCCTCAAAACTGCGCCAGCGGGAGAGGGGGAGGGAGGCAAGGGCCATCAGGGCCAGTTGGCTGATCATGAAACCGGCGAGCCACGGCACCGCTTTATTCATGAATCCGTAGGAATGAAGTCCGATGCCGAGCATGTTCACGCCGAACCAGGAGAAGCTGGTGATCACATTGCCGAAGAGGGCCATCACCATCAGTCCCCGCTGCCGGATATATCCCGCCAAGCGCGCGTGCAGGATGAGGGCGCACCAGAGCACGATGAGGAGCGCTCCATTCTCCTTGGGGTCCCAGCCCCAGAACCGGCCCCAGGACTGGTCGGCCCAGATGCCGCCCAGCACCGTGCCGACAAAGCTGAAGAGGGTCGCAAAGCAAACCACGCCGTAGGTCATGCGCGTGAGTGATTGGGCCGCTTCCTTCGTCAGCGAGCGGGTGAAGAGGCCCCGGACGACAAAGATGATCGCCAGAGTTCCGGCGAGGAACATGGCGGAGTAGCCGATGGTGATGGAGACCACATGGGTGGCGAGCCAGATGTTGGTGTCGAGCACGGCCTGGAGCATTTCCAGCGTATCGCCGCTGCTGGCGAGGTGGTGGGCGATGATCAGCGTGATGAATCCGATCACTGCGGCGCAAGCCGAGCCGATGCCATCGCGGAAAATCCTCTCCAGGATCAGACCGATGATGACCGTTCCCCAGCCGATGAAGATGGCCGAGGAATAGAGGCTGGTGACTGGCGGGCGGCCCGAAAGCCACATGCGTGCGCCGAGCCCGCAGGTGTGGACTGCAAGCGCGAGCAGGAGGACGAAGAAGGCGGCGGTATTCAGGCTTCTGTTCCCAGTCAGCCACGAGGCGCAGATCAGAAGGAACGCCAGCACATAGAGCCCCATGGCCTGGTAGAAGGGTTCGAGCTGGTTAAAGAGATACTCGAAGGCTGCCCGGCTGGTTGCACGGGGCTCGTTCTTGGCCATCCAGCCCGCGAGATCTTGCACATGCTGGTTGAAGAGCGCGGTGTCCCCGGCGTGATAGGCATCGCCGAGAAGGGCGTAGGCCTGGGTGACGGAGTTGACCTTGCCCGTGGAGATGGCACCCATCAGGCTTGCCCCGACGGAGATCCACTCGTCGCGCTGCCCGGAAGCCGCAGCCTCCGGCGGGATGGGCAGGATGGTGGCCATCTCCGCCATGCTCTCGTACTGGGAGACGAATTGTCCGAAGGCGTCGAACTTCTGCTGGTCGAACTTTTCTCCTTTTTTGCTCTTGTTCACCGCCTCCATGCCCTCCGGCATGGCTTTCAGGTAGGCGTCGATTTCGGCGGAAAAGTCCTGCTCACCTTCCGGTCTCACGCTGCTTTTGAGCCGTTGGTAGAGCAGTAGCGAGTTGCGCAGGTTGTAGATCCCGGTTTGGAAAGGGGTACGCTTGGCCGATTCGACGCTTTCCACTTTCTGTCCCTGCTCGTCGATTTTTTCCAGAAAGGGAGTGAGTTCGGAGTAGCTGAAATATTTCCGCTGATTCTGCTCCCAGCCGAAGAGGCCTAGGACTTCGGGGTTGTTGATGACAAAGGTCGGGTAGGAGTCGGCAACGGGGGCGTTGAAGAGCAGGTCCGCCAGCCATCGCGTCGCCTCAATGGTGCGTCCGTCATCCAGATGCAGCGACTCTTTGCTGCGAATGATGAGAAGGGAATTACGCGCCACCGTGTCGAAGGGTTTGTTGCGCCCCTCGGAGAGGAGGGGGATTTTCCCGAAGGTCACGAGGTCGAAGTCTCCCGGCGCGGTTTGCGGCAGGCGCGAGTTTGAGGCGAGCCAGAGGGCGGCAATGGCCAGGGCGATCCATAGAAAAAAGCGTTTCATAGTTTCAGCGTCTCTTTAGTGATTCCTTAGGCTTGGCGAGTATTCCGTCGGCGAAGGAATCCGACAAAATGATAGACAAACTGGATGAGCAATCCGAGGCCGACAACGACGCAGGCGAGGTAGGGGGCGACGAAGCTGGGATTGTACACATCCTGAAGAATGGTGGCCTTGTCGTTTTCCGTGAAACCGGATTGGAAAAAGGTTTCGCCCCGGTAGCGCAGCGGATGATTCATGTAAATGAGCACATCGCGGTTTTCCTTGCTCTCCGGGTCGATGAGCACGGCGTGGCTGGCGAAGTTTTTGGCAATCTGAGTTCCGGGATAGCGGTCGTGGGAGAACTTCCTCAGCGTCAGGCTGTAGGGCTTGTAGTAACGCTCGGGGCGCATCACGAGCTGCCAGGTTTTACCCCCATAGGAAAAGGTCTGGGAGGATTCCAGCGCGTCCGAAACCAGCCAGGTTCCCAGCGACTGCGCAGTCGCCTCGCCGGAGGCCGGAGTCGGAACAATCTCGATCACAATGCTCTCGCGGTTCCGTTCGTTTTCCGCCGTGGCGCGGGGGAGTTCCGAGACGACAGCACCCGCTCCCACCCCCTCGGTGGCGGCTGGAGCGGCCTTTGCCCCCGCTTTATCCAGCGATTGAATCTGGGAGTTCGGGTAAAATTTCCGGACAATAATCCGGAAGGGGAGGCTCTCGTGCTCGATCGCTCCTTCTTTGTTCCATTTTCCCTCGGGAATCGCGGTGACAGTGTCGAGATCCTTGTCCGAGGTGTCGATCACCGCCAGTTCCATGGCGCGCTGGTCCTCGGAGTAGTTTTTGGTTTCACCTGGTGCCAGCTGCATGAAGCTTTCAAAGGAAAAGAGGTCGGTGAAGAGTCCACCCAGCAGCATGATGATGAGCCCGAGATGGATGAGGTGAATGCCGAGCTTTCCCCAGGTCCAGCGGAACCTGCGCAGGTGGGCGGCGATCAGGTTGAGCAGCAAGAGACCTCCGAGCAGGTGTCCTCCGGGGAAGACCGGGATCTTCAGCCCTTGCGATCCGGAGGGCCACCAGACAAAGATGCTCTGGAAATAGCGCTGCTGCACCTCATGGACGCCGAAATTGACCTGGGCCAGCGTGCCGACCACAACCAGCACCAGCGCCGCCGCAAGGCAGACGATGGTGAGCTTCAACGAGGAGAAAAAATCAAAAATACGGCGGAACATTTTAGATCAGGGATGGAATTGGATCGACTGGAGAAATTTCGCAAATGCGGCTTTTTCCTCTTCCTCCAGCTGGGCGGTCGCTGTCAGTTTGAAAAACCAGCTCTTGCCGTCGACTCTCGCCCAGCCAGCCAGAATGCGACCCTTGGGACTGTTCATATCGACCGAGAGAATCTGGGCGTCCTTGCAGGTCACCGGAACAACCAGTGCTTTCAGCGCTTCGGCATCGATTTCTTGCAGGCCGATCTGGGAGCGCCAGCGGTTCACATTGGCAAGATCTCCTCCGCCGTCGCCTCCAAAGACGCTTACCGATATGTCCGCCGTCTCACCGTTCTTTCCGGCAACGGTGAAACTCGCGTAGCGCATGGAAGAGGGGGTGGTGCTTTTCCAATTCTCCGGGAGGCTCCAGGTGATCTGCTGTTTTGGCTGCTCAGCGGCCGACGGTACAGGAGCAACCGGTGCCACCGGAGCTGCTGAGGCAACCGGCGTGTGAGCAGGCGATCCGGGGGCGGCTTCGGCGGGGCGCACGGTGCCGATCCATTGGATGAAGGCCTCTTTCTGTGACTCGGCGAGAGCAGCGTTTCCGCGCATCTTGAAAAAGTAGGTCTTGTTGTCCCCGGAGGCGATGCCGGCCACAATGCGTCCATCCTTGGAGTCGTTGCCTCCCTGGGGTGTGCCTTGGAGATCAACCAGGGTGACCTCACCGAGGGAAGAAGTCACGCGACGAGCCATTTTGGCAAGCTGTTCTTCCGTGATGGCAGGCTGGCCGAGTTGCGCGAGCCAGCGGTTGGCGTTGTCGAGCGTCCCGCCTGCCGATCCTGCCAGGATCACAAGCGAGATGTCTGCCGTGGCCCCGTTCTCGCCTTTAACTAGATAGCTCGCCTGGCGCATCGACGAGAGGGGTTGCTGCTCCCAGTTCGCAGGCGGATTTCCGGTGAACAGGGAAGCCTGTCCGGTGGCGGGAGCGGGTTGCATGGAAGCGCCCATGGGGGGCATGCCGGCATTCTCGGGAGCGGGATTGGCGGCCTGTGGAGCTGGAGCTTCAACTTCCGCCTTGGAAACACGATAGACTTGAACCGTGTTCTTGTCTTTACAGCTGGAAAAGAGCACGCACCCAATAAGAAGGCCGCCATGGAGGCCGCCACGCAAAAGCGATTGAGGAAATTTCATAGAGAGCTGGCGATGTAAACGGCAAACATGGTAAGTGTCCAGATTCTTCCTCACCCTGCCGACGCCTCGCTGGAGGACTGCTCCTGAAGCGCAACAAACAAGCAGTAAAGGGCAATCGGTAAATAGCTGCATCCCGACTCTTCTGGTATCAAAATTGCGTGACGCTGCTAATCCCCCCAGACTCTACCTCTCCTAAAAAAATGAATTCTGCACCAGTACTGCCACTCCTTCCGGCGATCCGACAAGAAATCCGAGAGGAAAAGTCAAGCATCCCTTTCAAAACCAAAAAAACATCCTAACTAGCTTAACAAGAAACCAGCGAACAAAGAAATCATGAATAAAAGTTCCTTTTCTAAATTACTTCCCTCATTTCTCGCTCGAAGCTTTCAAGGCCGTCGGGCCAAGCTTCTCTGGTGTTCCCTCGGAAGCGCGACGCTCATGACGGGGTTGATCTCCTGCGGAACTCTCGATCACGCCATCATGGCTCCGCCGGATATCCCGGGGGCGACCTTCGTCGGTTCCAAGGCCTGCGCCGACTGTCACGATGAGATTGCCCGTGATTTCAAGACGGCTGACCACTCGAAACTTCAAGCCCGTGGCAAGAACGCCGAGAATGCGGGTTGCGAATCGTGTCACGGTCCCGGCAGTCTGCATGTCAATTCCGGTGGTGGTGCCCATACCATCGTCAATCCCCGCAAGGATCCTGAAACCTGTTTCCAGTGCCATTTGGAAATTCGCGCCAAGTTCAGTCTCCCCTACCGTCACGGTGTGTTGGAAGGAAAGATGAGCTGCGCCGATTGTCATAACCCGCACAAGGGCTCGATCATGAAAGGAGGCGGTGCCACCAATCTGATGGGTAAGAACGACACCTGCATCCAGTGCCACAAGCTCCAGCAGGGCCCCTTTGTCTTCGAACATGAAGCCCTACGCGAAGGATGCACGACTTGCCATGATCCCCACGGCTCCGTCAATGAGAAGCTCCTGGTTGCACGGAATCAGATGCTCTGCCTGAAGTGCCACTTCCAGACACAGAATGTGCCGGGACAGGCTTCTTCGCCCGGCCAACTCAATATCGGCAATGACAACCATGCAAGCAATATGGCGCAAGGCGCCTGCTGGTCGGCCGGCTGTCACGAGGCGATCCACGGTTCGCAAGTCAATGCGCACCTCAGATACTAATCATCTAAAAATTAACCAATAAAATATATTCTCGCATGAAGCTCTTAGTGCGCCCCCCGCTCACCCGTTGCCTCCGCCTTGCCTCTGTGACGCTCTGCGTCGGAGTCTTGAGCTCGCACTCCCTGTTGGCAGGAGATACCAACCAGCCTGCTCCCGCAGCCCCTTCCACTCCAGCCGCTGACGATACGGTTTACAATAACTGGATCAACACGACATTTGGTGGGCTCATCATCGATGGAAACAAGGCTCAATTCCAGCAGGCAAACCCCACCAAGGGGCCGGTCTATGGAGGAATTGAGGACATGCACTATCAGCAGGATCTGCCCAACAAGGTGATCTTTACGATCGATGGCCATGCTCTTTTTGACAACAACGACTACAAAGTCATCCTGGAACTCTCCAAGGCTGATGTCGGTTATATCAAAGCGGGTTACACGGGATTCACCACCTACTCTGACGGCAATGGTGGTTATCTTCCTGCCACTGCCAATCTGCGCAATTCCATGCCTGCCGGCCTCTTCTATGGTGGTCCTGAATACGCGCTCTATCGCAGCAGTCTCTGGGCGGAACTAGGTCTGAGGATTCCCACTCTGCCAGAACTCACGCTGCGTTACGAACATGACATTCGCAACGGACAGGAAGACTCCACAAGTTATGGAGGGGTGAATACGGGGATGACTCCAGTCCCAAGTGGCAATAGCGCCACGCGCAAAATCCTACCTT
>Ga0302320_10014748_pt1 | contig 16131 bp, 16 predicted proteins | sample Bog_T0_3_FD_202130 | JGI IMG/M metagenome (GOLD analysis project Ga0302320, IMG submission 202130) | Peat permafrost microbial communities from Stordalen Mire near Abisko, Sweden - Bog_T0_3 | ecosystem: Environmental > Terrestrial > Soil > Wetlands > Peat | place: Sweden: Abisko, Stordalen Mire... | reverse complement strand
GCAGCTTCTGGTCGTATGTGTTGCCGATGCGCATCATGGAGAATTCGAAGAAGCCGGCCATGGGCGGAGGCAGGACAAAGATCTGCTCGCCGTGAATTTCCATGTCCAGCAACATGCCTCGTGAGGCAAGGGTTTCGAGGATGTTTTGGGATTCGGCGGCGGGCTTCTTCCAGATTTTGGCGGCAACGACGACGTTAAAAGGCTTGATGGGAAGCAGGGCAACCAAGGCCGCCTCATCGCGGGTGAAGAGGACCTCCAGGATGCGGAAGAGAAGCTCGGTGGGCGGCGCGCCCTGGGGAAAAAGGTTGAGCCGGTCGGAGAGTGCCTGGTAGCTGTTCCTGAGGGTTGCGTGAGACATGGAAGGCCTCTGGCATTGGAAGGATGATGCGCTCATTCTACACCGGCGCGAGTAGGCCGCGGCTTCTGCTTTATGGATTATGAGTCATCCCTCTCCTGTTCCCATGGATCGACTTTGTCGCGGTCGATGCGATCCTCGCGATTCTCTTGCTCTTCCTGCTCGCGGCGCTTCTCACGTTCTTCGCGCTCCTCGCGGCCATCGCTCATAGCTCACTCCTCTTTTCAGTCATTAGCGGGAAGCGGTCGCGGAGGAAGGCGAGCGCCTCGGCGGGTGTGGCGATTGCGCCTTCCAGTTGCGCGTCCTCGACGGCGCGGAGCATCTCCTTGAATGCGGCGCCGGGCTTGTATCCGGCGGCGATCAGCTCGCGGCCGGTGAGGAGCGGAGTGGGGCGGACGGCTTCTTCGGGCATGGATTCATAGCGCTGGCGAACATAGTTCCAGTGGTCGAGGTTGCCGCTTCCGGCCATGCAATCCATGCGGTGTAGGGCTAGATGCTGAGGAAAGTTTTCCAGACGGAAGAAGCGCTTGAGGGTGGAAGCTTTCATGTGATGGGCGTCGGCAAAGCGCATGTGGTTTTCGACGAGGGAAAGAATTTGATGGGTTTCGTCGTTGGAGAAGCGGTAGCGGCGGCAGATGTCCGCTGCGATGGCTACGCCGACATCCACGTGGCCGTTGAAGCGGATGCGGTCGGCGCGCACGAAGGTGGGTGGCTTGCCCACATCATGCAGCAACGCGCCCCAGGCGAGGGTGAGCGGGCAGCCTGCGTCGAGTTGCGCGAGAAGCAGCAGGGTATGCGTCCAGACATCGCCCTCAGGATGAAACTGCGGAGGTTGCTCGACGCCCTTCATGCGAGCGATTTCAGGGAGGACTTCGGCGAGGAGGCCGGTCTCATCCAAAAGCTCAAAGGCGCGGCGGGCTCCTCCCTCGGTGAGCATCTTGGTCAGCTCGTCGCGGACGCGCTCGCGGCTAACCAGATTTATTTTCGGAGCGAGACGGCGGATGGCGGCGGTCGTTGCGGGATCGATTTGAAATCCAAAGCGCGCAGCGAAGCGGACGGCGCGCAACATGCGCAGGTGGTCTTCTTCAAAGCGCTCGCCGGGCTGGCCGATGGCGCGGATGATGCCTGCATCGAGGTCGGCGAGGCCACCGACATAGTCAATTACTACATCGTGAAGGGTACGGGCTTTAGCCCGTACATCCTGGTCAGTTAGTGAAGTGGGCTTTAGCCCCTGAGGGAAAAGCCTCTCAGGATTCAGGAGCAGGCCGTTGATGGTGAAATCGCGGCGGCGGACATCCTCTTCTGCGCTGGTGGTGTAGCGGACCGCGTCGGGATGGCGGCCATCGGAGTATGCGCCATCGGAGCGGAAGGTAGCGACCTCCGTAACCACCTGCGGTGGTGCCAACTGCTCGCTATTCGCTCGCAAGAAATTTCCTGCCATAGTCTCGTCCGCCTGCGGTGGGGCCGGCTCTGTTTCGGCGACGCGAGCGGCGTCTGACTCATCGCAGGTGGCGACCAGAACGACGCCGAAGTGCGCGCCGACGGCAAAGGTGCGCGGGAAGAGGTTAAGGACGATGTCGGGCGTGGCAGAGGTGGCTACGTCGTAGTCCGAGGGCTCACGGCCAAGAAGCAGGTCGCGGACGCAGCCGCCTGCGAGATAGGCCTCGAACCCAGCGGCGCGCAATGCTGCGATGATTTGGAGGGCCGCATCGAATTGGGGCGTGACGGCGAACATGGCTGCTGCATTCATTGTCGCTCGCTGACCCGCTAAACTAAACAGATGAGCGGACGCGGCCTCATTCTGGGCATTGAATCCTCTTGCGACGAGACGGCTGCGGCTGTTGTGGAGCGGGGGCAGCGGACACTTTCGTCGGTGGTGGCGTCGCAGATCAAGACGCATGCGCGCTATGGCGGGGTGGTGCCGGAGCTGGCCAGCCGGGAGCATCTGCGGGCGATTGTGCCCGTGGTGCGGGCGGCGCTGGCGGAGGCTAGCATCACGCTGGCGGATCTGGACGCGATTGCCGTGACCGCCGGGCCGGGATTGGCCGGGGCGCTGCTGGTGGGAATTACATATGCCAAGGCGCTGGCCTTTGCGCAGGGATTGCCGCTGATTGCCGTCAACCATCTGGAAGGGCACATTCACGCGGTGCTGCTGCAGTCGCTTGAGACGGAGAAGCAGATCCCCTCGGTCACTCAGGATGACGGCCTGAGTAACGAGGCGGCGCTGGCGCTGGTGGTTTCCGGTGGGCACACGCACCTTTATCGGGCGCGGCAGGAGCGGGGCGCGTGGAGTTACAGGCTTGTGGGGCGAACGGTGGACGATGCGGCCGGCGAGGCTTTTGACAAGGTGGCCAAGCTGCTGGGCTTCGGCTATCCCGGAGGGCCGTGGATCGATGCGCTGGCTCGCTTTGGTAATCCGAAAGCGGTGCCGTTCGCGTTTGCGCAGATAAAGGTGAAGGCGCATTTGACGGGGAAGGTTCCGAGGACCAAGGCGGCCAAGACCGCGCCGATTGCCGATCTCGAACCGCGATTCATGTTTTCATTTTCGGGGATCAAGACGGCGGTGCTGCGCTACGTGGAGTTGCATGGGCTGCGGGATGAGGCGCAGGCGCGGGCGGCACGGCTGTTTGCTCCCGGCGCGGAGGCGGTGAGGCCGGCGCAAAGCAAAGAAGAAGCGCTCTTGCTGTGTCCACAGCAGGTGCTGGATTTGGTGGCCAGCTTTCAGTGCGCGGTTGTAGGCGACTTGATGAAGAAAAGTTTTGCAGCGGCGGAATCGCTGGGGGCGCGAAGGATTCTGGTTACCGGCGGAGTGGCTGCCAACCGCGAATTGCGCGCGCGCTTCAGCGCCGAGGCCGCTCGGCGAGGAGTGCGGGTGGATTTTCCGACGCTGGCGCTCTCGACCGACAATGCGGCGATGATTGCTGCGGCGGCCTGGCCGCGTTTTTTGGCGGGGGAGTTTGCGGCGGACTCGTTGTCGGCTGATCCGTCGCTGGCGCTGGGTCGGTGACCACCTGCGGTGGGGCCAACTCCCTTCGGCCATAGCTTTTCCGTTGCTGAATCGAGCACTGATACAATCAAAAAGGCCGAAAAAGGCTAATTTCAACAGGTTCTATGAATGCGAATGAGCAAGAAGTACGACCGATGACGCTGCGGCTTTTTAATACGCTTTCGGGAGTGATAGACGCGGTGACGCCGGCGGACGGCGAGACTCTGCGGATGTATGCCTGCGGGCCTACGGTCTACGACTACGGGCACATCGGCAACTTCAGGACGTTTTTGCAGGTGGACGTGCTGCGGCGGTTTCTGAAGCTGACGGGGATGAAGGTTCGCCACGTGATGAATATTACCGACGTGGACGACAAGATTATCCGCAACGCGACGGCGGCGGGCATCTCCATCGGCGAGTATTCGGGGCGGTTTGAGCGGGCGTTTTTTGAGGACATGGATGCGCTGAGGGTGGAGCGGCCGGAGGTGATGGCGCGGGCTACGGAGCATATTCCGAAGATGGTGGAGCTGGTGCAAGAGCTGGCGGCGGCGGGTGCGGCTTACCAGGCGGAGGATGGGAGCTGGTATTTTCGCCTCGCATCGTTTCCAGAGTATGGCAAGCTGAGCAAAAAAGATTTGAGCGGGATGGAAGATGGGGCGCGGGTGGACCTGGACGAGTATGAGAAGGACTCGGCGCGAGACTTTGCGCTGTGGAAGGCGGCCAAACCCGGTGAAACATCTTGGGAAACGGCGATTGGACGGGGCCGTCCGGGTTGGCACCTGGAGTGCTCTGCGATGTCGATGGAGTACCTGGGCGAGAGCTTCGATCTGCACGCGGGCGGCGAGGATTTGATCTTTCCGCACCACGAGAACGAGATTGCGCAGAGCGAGAGCGCGACCCACAAGCAGTTTGCGCGGCATTGGATGCATGTGCGGTTTCTGCTGGTGGACGGGCGGAAGATGTCCAAGCGCGAAGGAAATTTTTATACGCTACGCGATCTTCTGCTGAAGGGGTACAAGGCGTCGGCGATACGGCTGGCGCTGATTTCGGTGCCTTACCGTCATCAATTTAACTTCACCTTTGATGGACTGGCGGAGGCGTCGAGCGCGGTGGAGCGTTTGCGTACATTCAAGGAGCGGCTGACGAACGGGAGCTTTGCGGCGGGTGAGAATGAGGCGTTGCAGGAGGCGGCGAGGAATGCGCGAGCGGAGTATATGTCCGCGCTGTCCAATGATTTGAATACCGCCGAGGCGCGGGCGCCGATCTTCGATCTGCTGCGGGCGGCGAATACGGCGATGGACCAGGGAGAGCTGAAGGCCGGCGACCGGGATGCGATTCTGGCGGTGCTGAAGGATTTTGACGCGGTCTTCGATGTGCTGGAGGACCGGGACGCGGAGGCCACACGGAAGGCGCTGGAGTGGGCGGAGCAAGAAGGCCGGATGAGCGAGGTTGCTCCTGAACTGCTGGCGCGGCAGGGGCTGACGGATGCGGCGATTGAGGCGCTGCTGGAAGAGCGGAGTTTGGCCAAGAAGCAACGGAATTTTGCCCGCGCCGATGAGATTCGCAAGGAACTGGCGGACAAGGGCGTGGTGATTGAGGATTCGAAGGACGGGGTAAAGTGGAAGCGGAAGTGAAGTAAGGAAATGATCCTATACTCATTCTCAGCAGAATTAGTTTCTCATGGAGGTCTTGTTATGAAATCCGAGATTGAGATCGTTCTCGTTCCCGAACACGACGGTACGTATACCGCCAAAATTGATAGTCTTGATGTGTGTCTCCCCGGAGCCACAGACCGTGAAGCTGTGGCAAAGGCATTCCGGGCTATAGCCGACAAAATCGAGTCGAAGCAGTTATCACCTGTTATGTTATGTTTAGCTGTAACATTAGGCGCTAAACTTCCTCTTGTGCCTAACAGATCTGATGTCCGGTAGCGTATTTCCCCCGAAATCCGCCATGAAACAGAAGCGCTGGTGTATGTTTTGCTGGACAAATGTTGACTTCCATTTTTTGCATCGTGGTACACTGTAAGTGGCTTCCGGAAGGCTTCACCCCTCCGGAAGCCGGTTACTGTTCTACCTCTTCAGGCAGAACAGAGCAGCAATCCACCGGCAAGGCAAGTGGATTGCAAGACGGAAGCGCACGTTGATACGCAACATGTCTTTCGCCTCCTTTCATCGAGAGATGGCGGCCCTGTTCGAAGCAGGGCCGTCGTTGCTTTTGGGCAACACCGGTGTTTCCCCTGCCTGTCCAATCGCACATCTGTGAAGCCCCAATGAAAGCGCATCTCAAGCTGTCGCTCTCGCGGAATGCACGGCAAAAGCCGCCCACACTGCTGTTAACCTTTATACAGTAGCTTGTCAATGGGCTACCACCATGAATTCAGTCGGGGCTTTCCACGATGGAGAGAATATCGGTCCTAAGATGCTTGCCCGCATCGCGAAACGAACAGGATTGAAACCGGAGGACATATAAAAGATGGAAGCGAATGAAGTGCAGGAGTTGCAGGAACACGCGGAGGAAGCGGCTCATGATCGGATGATGATGCCGGTGGCGTTGACCATGACCGTTTTGGCGGTGCTGGTGGCGGTGGTCACGGTGCTGGGGCATCGCACGCACACCGAGGTCGTGTTGGACCAGGACAAGGCCACGGATAAGTGGGGCGAATACCAGGCGCAGAAGACGCGCTCCTACAACACGACGCTGAGCATCGACCTGATGAAGGTTTTGTCGCTCACGGACAAAGAAGACGCTAAAAAGATTGTGGAGGGCTATCGCCAGCATCAGGAGAAGTGGGCTGAGGAGACAAAAGAGGACATGGCCGAGGCCGTCGCGCTGGAAAATGAGGTCAAGCTGGCCGAGGCCCGCGCCGATCGCTTTGACTTTGGCGAGGCGCTGCTGGAGATTGGGCTGGTGATTACCTCGATCACACTGCTGACGCACAAGCGCATCTACTGGTTTGTGGGGCTGGGATTCTCGGTTGTGGGGATAGTGGCGGCGGTGCTGGGGTTGCTGCTGAAGTAAATTGTGCTCCTCCCTTTCCGCAAAGAACACGGAAAGGGAGGAGCTCCTCTGCTCTATTTTGTTGCGTAGGGATTGTGGTAGACTTGCAGCGAAATGAAAAACCTCCTATTTGCCGCGCTTTTTATCTTTTGCGCCGCCACGCTTGCGGCGCAAGCGCCCGCCACTCCTGACGCCGCTCCCATACCCGCTTCTCCGGAAGCTGCTCCCGTACCAGTTCCTCCACCACCTCCTGCTCCGGACGCCGCTCCCATACCAATTCCTCCTCCGTCTCCTGTGGACGCACAGGCGCACATCAGCGATCTTGGCTTCAGCTATAGCATCCCTCCAGACTGGGATGTTGTGGACACCAAGCCGATGCTGCCGAGTGTGTTGCAGCAGGCGGCCAAGGCGTACGGCAACGAGGCCGCAAAGATGGCAGCTTGTGTTCAACTGCCGCTGACAGCCCACCACGGTAATCCAGCCTCCGCTATTGTGGTTGTGGGGCTGGCTTTTGACTGCGTGGGACACCCGTTTACCGCCCAGGATCTTCCGGGCTTTGCATCCGGCGTCACCGAGGGCCTGAAGAAGAACCTTGAGATCGCCAATCTGGTCAGTAACACCTACACGCTGGGCACGCACACCATGTGGATTCAACGCGCCTCCGGCTCGCTGGTCGGCCATCCGGAGATCAAGAGAACTGTGGAGACGGTTTGCAGCATTCTCAAGAAGGGCGCTGTTTGCTGGATGACCATTGCCGCCGACGATGTCGCGCTCCAGACCTTCGAAAACGGCGCGGTGACGCTGGACGACGATGCGGCGACGGCGCTGGTTCCGGCCGATGCGCTGCAAAAGAAGCCGTAGCTGGAAGCCATGAATCAGGAATGCGCTGGTCCTCTGTTGACTGCAATCCAGGAGACCACGGCGCAGACGGCCAGGATCGCACCCATGATGACGAGCGAGAGTGTGATGGGCACGTCGATCCAGCGGCCGGCTAGCATCTTGAGCGCGACAAAAGCGAGCAGCGCGGCCAGGCCATAGTGGAGATAGCGGAAGCGGCCCAGCAGCGCGGCCAGGGCAAAGTAGAGCGAGCGCAGGCCGAGGATGGCGGCAATGTTCGAGGTGTAGACGACGAAGGGGTTGTGGGAGACGGCGAGCACGGCGGGGATGGAATCAACTGCAAAGAGCAGGTCGGTGACTTCGACGGCGAGAATGACCGGGAGCAACGAGCCTTTTGCCGGTTGCAGTTTGCGAATCCATTCGGGAATTGCCGCGCTGGCCGCGCCGCCGCGAACCAGCCGCCAGGCCGCGTAGAGCAGAATCAGGCCGAAGATCCAGGTAATCCACGCGAAGCGATGCAGCAGTGTGATACCGGCGGCGATGAAGAGCGCGCGCAGCACGACCGCTCCGGCCACGCCCCACAGCAGGGCGGTGTGCTGACGGCGCGGCGAAATGCGAAATCCCTGGAAGAGGATCAGGAAGACAAAGAGATTGTCCACGCTGAGCGAGGTTTCGATGGCGTAGCCGGCGACGAATTCGAGCGCGGGCTGACGGCCTTTGGCGATGGCGATCCATGCGGCGAAGCCGGATGCGGCGGCGACCAGAAATGCGGTCCAGAGCCATGCGACGGTTTGGGTGCGCCGCGCTTCGAGGCGATGGCCGGGCAGCAGTGAATCGGCCACGAGCAGCGCCGCGACTGCCGCATGAAATCCCAGCCACCAAAGCCATGAGACGCCGACGATCATCGCGTGGCCAACCTCAGGAAGCCCGACCGGTCTTGTTCAGTTCGGCGTAAAAACCCAGATCCGCGCCGTTGAGCGTCTTGACTATGTAAAGAATCTGACCGTAGTGCAGGCCGAAGTGTTCCACTACATGGTAAACAGCTTCCAGCCCGCTGACTTTGTAACCCTGAATTTCGTGGGAGGCAGACAAATCGGCAGCGGTGAGCCGCGCCAGGACATCCGATGCCTGCTGGATGGTCGCGCCGAGTTGATCGAGGAGAGCGGAAGCTGAAATCAATTCGCGCTGGTTGAATTCCGCGGGACGGTTGCGGTTGTCTTCCAGCCGGTTGAACGACGCAACCAGCCACTCCCGCACGTTTCCGTTGAGATGCAGGAGCAGATTACCGATGCTGTTGCAGGCTTCATTGGGACGCCACCAGAGTTGCTCGTCGGCGAGCGATTCGACGCAGCCCTTGAGCCGGGGCCAGCATTGCTCGAAGAGTAAGTGGCGGGACTGTTCAAGAAAAAGCTCAGGAACGTCCGCGTGAGTAGCTGCCATGGGTCTCCCCTTGCTTTATCGCAGATTGATCAGCCGGATTGTTTCCATGAAGACATCGCCATCAATCATCAGGCTGAGGGCGCTGATCTTGTCCATGGTGTCCTTTGCGGTGTGGTGGTAGCTGTTGTTGGGGCCGTAGTCCAGGTCGATGATGTCGATGGACGGAACGCCGCGCCGGACAAAGGGCACATGATCGTCCGCGATCTCATTGCTTGTCTTGAAAAAATAGCGCTCGTAGCCGAATTTTTTGGCGGCCTTGCTCACCAGATCAACCAGCCAGCCGGTGGATTGAGTCTCGTGGAGAATGTCGAGATCTTTGTCGCCGATCATGTCGGCGAGGATGAAAGCCTTGATGCGGCTCAGGGTTCCGTCGCGGCCCCAGCGGGCGGCGAGATGGCGGCTGCCGTAGGTGGAGTCGGAGTCGGACCAGGATTGGAAGGCTTCTTCGCCGTCGAAGAAGACCAGCCAGACGGAGTAGCCTTCGAGTTTTTTTCCGTGGGCGGTTGCAAGGCGCAACTGGTCGGCGATGGCCAGCAGCAGGCCGGTGGTGGAGCCGCCGTCGTTGGCGCCGACGAAGTTGATGTTGCGCAGCGGGTAGTTGGTTTCGTAGTGGGTGGCGAGGACGATTGCGCCGTCCTTTTTGCCGGGGAAACGCACGATGAAGTTGCGCATTCCGATCGGGCCGATGGGCGTAGAGGCGGTGAAGACGTCTTCTTCGAGCGGATCGTGCTGGAATTGGGCGTGCAGGAAGGCTTCTGCCTTCAGATGATTCTGGCTGGTGGGCCAGCGCGGACCGATGGCGACAAACTGGCGGGCGTATTCGAGGGCTTTGGCGCCGTTAAAGTGGGGCTGGGCGGGCGCGGCGAGGGGGATGAGGAGGAGCAGGCCGAGCGCGATACTCTTCATGAATAAGGCGAGATATGGTTCTTGTTTTCCCACCCTTTCGCCAGAAAAAAAGCGAAAAGATGGGGCACGGAGTTTATCTGCAGCGGCTTGCTTCCAATACGAGGAGAAGATCACTTTGCGGCCTCCTTGGCTTCTTTGGCTTTACGGCGCGCGGGATGGACCCACCATGCGATGCCGATGCCCAGCAGATAGAGGGCCAGCATGGGGAGGGCGTAGATGCACATGGTCCAGGGATCGGGGCTGGGGCAGATGATGGCGGCCACCAGGAAGACGGCCAGAATAGCGTAGCGGATGTTCTTCCACAGAAAGCGCGGGGTGACGATGCCGAACAGCGCCAGGAAAAAGATCAGCACCGGAAGCTCGAAGCTGATGCCCAGGCCGAGGATGATGGAGAGAAAGAAGCTGGAGTACTCCTCGATGGTGACCATCGGGGTAAAGTTCTTTCCGAAGTCCACAATCAGGATTTGCATTGCGCCGGGCAGGACCCAGAAGTAGCCGAAGGCTGCGCCGGTCAGAAACAGTCCCACGGTGGCGGCCATGAAGGGAACCACGTAGCGCCGCTCATTCTGGTAGAGCCCCGGAGCGATGAAGAGCCACACCTGATAAAGGATGAAGGGCGAGGCCAGAATCAGTCCGCCGATCAGCGAAACCTGAATGTCCAGGTTCAAGGGGTCCATGGGGTGAGTGAAGACCAGCGATTTACCGATGTGGTTGAGCGGCGCCTGAATGAACGCGACAAGCTGCTTATAGAAGATTCCTGCGACGCCAAAACCCAGGACCAGGAAGATGAAGGAGCGGATGATGCGCTTGCGCAACTCATCCAGATGCTCCATGAGGCTCATGCCGGGCAGTTCCACGCGTGCCGCTACGGCATCGCGCGCTTTGCTGATGGCGTCAGCGGGATCAATCATGGGAGCTCTCCTGCGCCTTGCGCGTCTTTTTCACGCGGGCCGGCGCCTTGTCCGTGGCCGGCTTGATCTTGGCTGCGCTGACGGCTTTCTTTGCCGCCGGTGGCTTGGATTGAGCTGGCCGTTTGCCCGGCCGCGCCGCCGGAACCTGCTCGCCGGTGGAGGGCGGGAGAATGCGCGGGTAAGGCTCTTCCTGCTTAAACTCGGTGGGAGATACAGCCGGGTAGACTCCCTCGCCCGGATAAGGACTGGGTGCCCCAGGTCCCGATTCTGGGACTTGGGAGTCAGCATTCACAGCGGATGCAGGAATCTGTTCCCTGTTCCCTGTTCCCTGTTCCCTGTTTTTATCGGCTTCCTTCTTGCGGCGGTCTGCATCCTCGGCGGTGCGCAACTCCTCTTCCATCTGGAACTTGAAGTCGTTGGAGGCCTTGCGAACCTCGTACATGATCTTGCCGATCTTGCGGCCGATCTCCGGCAATTTGCGGGGACCTACGACCACCAGCGCCAGCACCATGAGCATGAGCGAGTTTTCGAATCCAAAGCTGGCAACTTGTATTGGAGGCGGCATGATCATGAAAGTTCATGATACCTGTCCGCACGCAGCCCCCACAAACCATGCACGGCACAGGAGTTCCGTTGCGCTTCGGCGTGCCCCCGGTGATCTATTCCCAAACCCGGTCGTGGTCAGTTTGAGATTCGCGCCTGAAATCGCTGCGCGTCCAGCGCAACGACCTGGCTAACGGGGCATTTCAAGCAGTTGATCTGCCCAAGTCCTGGCGCATTTCCGTCAATGGAAATTTGACTCTGTTTGAGCGGCACGTTATGCACACCGCAGACGGGCGGATTTGTGACCTTCTTTTTGAAGCACATCTCTGCCATACGCACCTCCTGGCTGGACCTACCTCTCGATTATCCTGGGAATGTGTGTACCAAGTATGAAAAGGACGAGCTGGATGCTCTACCCGCGCGGCGTTCTTGTAGCGAGTCGAGATACAACAAACCCGCCATTTGAGTTCTTTGTTAAGGCTTTGTTACACTTATAGGAGTGGAAGCGGCCACTGCCGAAGCAGATTTCTCATCGGAATCTTTCGGCTGCGGGCCGCGTCTAATTGTTAAAGGCTTGCAACATCCCCGTGGATGGGGGCTGAGCGGAAGCGGTCGGGCGCAAGCGCCGGCAGGTTTTCCGCAGAGCCAGTGCATCCACTGCAAGCTGTAATTTGCTTTCAACATCCCCGTCCGCTGCTCCGATAAGGTGCGAGTGGACTGAAGGCGGAATACTGTGAACCTTGTTCTTGACGATCTGACGGCGGATTCGCCGGAGGCCGGCAGTGCTTGTAGCCTGGAAAACTACCTGGCGCTCCCTGACCACACCATGGACGGTCGCATCGCGGAAGCGCGCGCGCGGCTGGGGACGACGACTCTGATTCTTGGCCACCACTACCAGCGCGACGAGGTGATTCGCTTCGCCGATGCTACGGGCGACAGCTACAAGCTCTCCCGAATTGCTGCCGAAACGGACGCGAAATACATTGTTTTCTGCGGCGTGCACTTTATGGCGGAGAGCGCCGACGTGCTGGGCCATGCGGGGCAGCGGGTGATTTTGCCTGACCTGAATGCGGGCTGCTCGATGGCCGACATGGCCGAAATCTCGCAGGTTGAGGCTTGCTGGGAGGCGCTGGAGCGCCTTCACCTTTCGGACGAGTTCGTGCCAATCACGTACATCAACTCGACAGCCGCGATCAAGGCCTTCTGTGGCGAGCGGGGCGGGATGGTCTGCACCTCGTCCAGCGCCCGCGCCGCCTTCGAGTGGGCCTTTCAGCGCGGCAAACGGATTCTGTTTTTGCCCGACCAGCATCTGGGCCGCAATACTGGCTTCGCGATGGGCATTCCGCTGGAGGAGATGGCGGTATGGGATCCGTGGGGTTTGCAGGGCGGCCAGACAAAAGAAAAGCTGGCGTCCAGCCGCGTGCTGCTGTGGAAGGGCCATTGCGCCGTGCATCAGCGCTTTTTGCCCAGCCACGTGGATGCGGTGCGCGCAAAATATCCCGGCATCCAGGTGATTGTGCATCCCGAGTGCCGCTTCGAGGTCTGCCAGAAGGCCGACGCGCAGGGCTCTACCGAGCGGCTGATTGCGCTGGTGGAGCAGGCTCCCGAGGGGCAAATGTTTGCCGTGGGGACGGAGATTCACCTGGTCAACCGCATGGCGCGCAGATTTGCCGCCGAGGGCAAAAAGGTCATCACGCTGGACGATACCGGCTGCCTGTGCACGACGATGTACCGCATCAGCCCGCAGCACCTGGCCTGGGTTCTGGAGAATCTTGTCGAGGGCCGCGTGGTCAATCGCATCCAGGTAAAGCCGAACGTGAAGCGTTGGGCCAAGGTGGCGCTGGACCGGATGCTGGAGACAGTTGTCAGCTAACAGCTGACAGGCAAGAACGGACAAAGGAAACTGCAAGTAGTAAACTGCAACTGTAGGCTGTTAACTGTTCACTGAGAACTGTCGCTATGAAGACTTTCACTATCGAAGAAGCGCAATCTCTGCTGCCGGTGATGGAGTCGCTGCTGAAGCGCGCCATCGAGGGCAAGCAGTCGGCTGTGGAAGTGGAGTCCGGCCTCACTGAACTGGCCCGGCGCATCTATCTCTCCGGCGGCATGAAGGTGGACACGGGCAAGGTGGCCAAACTGCGCGCGGAGATGGAGGCGCACGTGCAGCGGGTTCGGGAGAGCGTGGCGGAGATCGACGCTGTCGGCGTACAGGTGAAGGACCTGGATGCCGGGCTGCTGGATTTTCCCTGCCGCCTGGACGACCAGGTGGTGCTGCTGTGCTGGCGGATGGGCGAAACGGCCATCGAGCATTGGCATACGGTGGACTCCGGCTTCAAAGACCGTCAGCCGGTGGATGAACGCTTCCACCGTCGCTCCGCCTCCGGCAACCAGCCCAACTGAAAAACAGGGAACAGGGAGTAGGGAACAGGGACGTGTATTTAATTCATGCTGGATTTTTGCTTTGGTGCGAATCTCTTTGCCGTCGGCGCGCATCCTTTCTTATGAGAGAACACTGCTTTGCAGTTGGTTCTAATGCTCCGATGCGGGCACGCAGGCGGAGGGCAGTTCCCCGCCGTTTTGTTCAACCCCATCAACCTTATTAACCCCGTCAACCCCACTATTTTGGAGGATTTCAAGAATGCTTTCCGTAGGTGCAAGTTTTCCCGCCTTTGAAGTGACCGCCGTAGTCGATCTCGATCTCAAGAAGGCCTTCCAGCCCATTACCGACAATAGCTTTGCGGGCAAGTGGAAAGTCTACTTCTTCTGGCCCAAGGATTTCACCTTTGTCTGCCCGACGGAGATTGCCGCCTTCGGCACTCTGAACCCGGAGTTCGTCGCGAGGGGTGCGCAGGTGCTGGGCGGCAGCATCGACTCGGAGTTTGTGCACTGGGCGTGGCGCAACGAGCAGCCGTCGCTGAAGAACCTGCCCTTCCCCATGCTGAGCGACATCAAGCGCGAGTTGTCAACGGCGTTGGGAATTCTGGACTCCAAGGCCGGCGTGAGCCAGCGCGCCACCTTCATCGTGGACCCGGAGAACGTGATCCGCTTTGTCTACGTGACGGATTTGTCTGTGGGGCGCGATCCGCAGGAGGTTCTGCGCGTGTTAGATGCGCTGCAGAATGGCGGACTGACGCCTTGCGGCTGGCACAAGGGCGAAGCGACGATCAAGGTGTAAGAGCCTGTCTAAAACTATGCCTTGAAGGGTACGGGCTTCAGGTGAAGGGTACGGGCTTCAGGTGAAGGGTACGGGCTTCAGGTGAAGGGTACGGGCTTCAGGTGAAGGGTACGGGCTTCAGGTGAAGGGTACGGGCTTCAGCCCGTACGTTGAGAGTCGATTATAATTTCCGGCTTTAGCCTCTGAGGGAATGCAAACTGCCTAAAAAGCATCCCTCAGGGGCTAAAGCCCACGTATACTTCTGCCTTTGATGTACGGGCTAAAGCCCGTACCCTTCCACCAATACGGAGTTATTGAATAGGATAAAGAATTCAGTCGAGCGATCAGTTTACCGACATCAACGAGAGCTTTTCAGGCTGCGGAGGAGAGTCCTCTTCCGCAGCTTTTGTTTTTGGATTGAACGTCTACCAGGTTTCGAAGGTGACCGGCTCACTTCCGGTGTAGAGAGAGTGCTTGAGGAAATTCTCATCGTCGCGATGAGCAAAGTCATTGCGGAAGTGAGCGCCTCGGCTCTCGGTGCGTGCCAGGGAGGAGAGCAGGATGGCGTGGGCCACGCGGCTCATGGCCAGTGCTTCAGTGAGGCGGCGGCTTCCTTTGTTTTGCGCGGCCAACTCGGCGAGCGAGTCCGCGCAGGCTTTTTGAGCGGCAAGGCCCAGGCGCAGGGTGGAATCTTCGCGCAGCAGCCCGGCGTAGGCCCACATGGAGGCTTGCAGGCTGGCGATGATCTTTTCCAGATGCTCTTGCTCGGCGGAGGTTAACGGCGCGGAAATAATCTCTTGAGCGTCCACCGTCTGCAAGTCCAGGCCATCGTCGAGCATGGACTGGGCGGCGCGTGCGCCGAAGACCAAGCCTTCGAGCAGGGAGTTGGAGGCCAGGCGGTTGGCTCCGTGGACACCGGTGCAGGCGGCTTCTCCGGCGGCGTAGAGTCCGGCGAGTGTGGTGCGGCCAAAGAGGTCGGTGCGGATGCCGCCCATGAGGTAATGCGCCGCGGGGCGGACGGGAATGAGGTCACGGCTGAGGTCGAGCGAGTAACGCGCCAGGACGGCGCTGATGCCGGGAAAGCGCTGGTGCAGGTCGATGTTCTTCACGGGTCGCATGTCGAGATGGACGACACGGGATTCAGCGGCGGTTGCGCCCATGCCCTCGCGCGCGATGGCGCGGGCAACCACGTCGCGGGGCGCCAACTCGAGCAGCGGATGATAGCGCTCCATGAATCGCTCGCCGCGGTCGTTAAGCAGGATTGCGCCCTCGCCCCTTAACGCCTCTGACAGCAGGAAGCGCGGCGCGCCGGCGAGCGAGAGGGCTGTGGGGTGGAACTGATAAAACTCCATGTCGGCGAGGGTAGCGCCGGCAAACGCAGCCAGGGCGATGCCGTCGCCGGTAGCCACGGCGGGGTTGGTGGTGTCGGAGTAGACCTGACCCGCTCCGCCTGCCGCGATTAGGATGGCGCGGGCGCTGATGCGCTGCTGGAGTCGCGGACGCCGGTCGCAACTGAGCAGATCGGCTCCGATGACGCGGCCATCGGCGACGACAAGACCGGTGACCGTGGTCCACTCGGCAAAGCGAATGCGCTTGTGAACGCGTGCAAAGGCGGCCAGCGAGCGGCTGATCTCCGCGCCGGTGGCGTCGCCATTGGCGTGCAGGATGCGGGCCAGGGAATGGGCGCCTTCGCGGGTGCGGAGGAGTTGGCCGTCCTCGGAATCAAAGTTCGCGCCCCATTCGATCAACTCGGCCACGCGGACCGGCCCCTCGGCAACCAGAGCCTGGGCGGCGGGACGATAGACCAGTCCATCGCCGGCGTTGACAGTGTCGGTGAAATGCAGCGCAACATCGGCATCGCCCTCCATGGCCACGGCGATGCCGCCCTGCGCGTAGTGGGTGTTGGACTCGGCCACGGACTCCTTGGTGACGACGAGAACATCGCCGTGGCGGGCCAGTTCGACGGCCGCACGCAGCCCGGCCACGCCAGCGCCCATCA
>Ga0302320_10014747_pt1 | contig 16132 bp, 13 predicted proteins | sample Bog_T0_3_FD_202130 | JGI IMG/M metagenome (GOLD analysis project Ga0302320, IMG submission 202130) | Peat permafrost microbial communities from Stordalen Mire near Abisko, Sweden - Bog_T0_3 | ecosystem: Environmental > Terrestrial > Soil > Wetlands > Peat | place: Sweden: Abisko, Stordalen Mire... | reverse complement strand
TCAGTGTCTTATCGCCGACCACGACGGACAACCGGCCGGCTTTGCTCTCTATTTCTTCAACTACTCCACCTGGAAGGGACGGCCGGGGATCTATCTTGAGGATCTGTTCGTTCAGCCAGAGTTTCGCGGCCTGGGCATCGGCAAGGCGCTGCTTCAGCAGGTAGCCGCTATCGCCGTCCAGAAGGACTGCCCGCGCCTGCAATGGGAGGTCCTCGACTGGAATACCCCGGCCATCGACTTCTATCGCGCCATGGGAGCCGAATTCCTGGACGAATGGCGCAACGTGCGCGTCTCAGGCGATCCGCTCCAGCGCCTGGCCGGGGCCGTGCAGGCGGACGAGAGCAATTCCCGCGCCCCATCCTTTCACCTTTATTCCGGCGAAAAGGGTGGAAGCCAGGAATCTGAACCGCCGTCCGTAAATCCGGAGCCCGCAAAGTGATGGTCAGCGTCATCGGCGGCGGGCTGGCCGGCCCCGAGGCTGCTCTCACCGCCGCGCGGCTCGGTTGCCAGGTCGATCTCTACGAAATGCGTGCCATGGTGGATGGAAAACCCCGCCTGACCCCCGCCCACCAGACCACCGATTTCGGCGAACTGGTCTGCTCCAACTCACTCAAAAGCGAATCGCCGAATACAGCGCCGTGGCTGCTCAAGCAGGAGATGCGCCGCGCCGGTTCCGCGTTACTCCGCATTGCAGACCGGACTGCCGTCCCCGCCGGGCACGCCCTGGCCGTCGATCGCGTCGAGTTTTCACGGCTCATCTCCGAAGCCATCTCCGCCAAACCTTCCATTCGCGTCATCCGCGAAGAAGTCACAAGTCTGGCCCCTCTACTCGACCAAAGTCAGGACCGGACGAAGTGCACCGTACTCGCCACCGGCCCGCTCACCTCCGACGCGCTCAGCCGCGAGATCGAACGCCTTACCGGCGCCGGCCACCTTGCCTTCTACGACTCCATCTCCCCCATCGTCGATGCCGAAACCATCGACATGAATCGCGTCTACATGGCTGCGCGCTGGGACAAAGGCACAGCCGACTACATCAACTGCCCCATGGACCGCGAGGAGTTCGACCGCTTTCTTGACGCGCTGCTGGCCGCCGAGGCCGCCGAGGCCAAACAGTGGGAGAAGCTGGATTATTTCGAGGGCTGCCTGCCCATCGAAGTACTGGCCCGCCGAGGCCGCGACACACTTCGCTTTGGCCCCATGAAGCCGGTGGGCCTGCGCGACCCACGCACCGGCAAAACTCCCTGGGCCGTGGTCCAACTGCGCAAGGAAAATCTCCGCGCCGACAGCTACAACCTGGTCGGGTTCCAGAACCATTTAAAATTTGGCGAACAGGCCCGCGTGCTGCGCCTGATTCCCGGCCTCGAAAACGCGCGCTTTCTTCGCTACGGCCAGATTCATCGCAACACCTACATCTGCGCGCCGCTGCTGCTGGACGAGAATCTGCGCCTCAGGAAAGAGCCGCGCATCCTGTTCGCCGGCCAACTTTCCGGCGTCGAAGGCTATACCGAGTCCATCGCTACAGGAATGCTGGCCGGCATCTATGCGGCGGCAATTGCGCGTGGCGAAGAGCCCGTGCCCGTTCCACGCTCGACCGCCCTGGGCTCGCTGGTCCACTACATCACCCACGCCGACCCGAAGAGCTTTCAGCCCGCCAACATCACATTCGACTTGCTGGAGCCGCTCGAAGAGGAGCTGCGCAAGAAAATCCGCGACAAGAAAGAGCGTCATCGCCTCCAGTGCGAGCGATCGCTGGCTGCGTTCGATGCCTGGCAGACTGCGATTTCGCACCCGGTTGAGGAACTACGCACGTAAGATCTGCGTAGGTCTCTGGTACGCTGTGCCTTCTCCGGAAAGGACCCACATGCACACCATCTCCGCCGCTGATTCCGTCTTCCCCGCGATTCGACGCACCAGGGAGTTTCTTTTCAGGCCATTCGTCTGGGGAACCTATCTGAAGCTGGGCCTGGTCGCGATCGTCACGGAAGGCCTTGGGGGAAACTCCCGGTCCTCGCCGCACATTGGTCAATCGTCGGGACATGGACCGGCCGGTTTTTCGCCGTTCCACCTTTCGCCGGGATGCGTCGCGGCGATTGTTGCGGCGGGGCTGCTCGCGATTGTTTTGTCAATTTTTGTGTTCTATCTCATCACGCGGCTGCGGTTTGCCTTCTTTCATTGCCTGATCCACAATACGAAAGAAATTCGGCCGGGGTGGCGGGTCTATCGGGGGCAGGCTGCGCGCTTCTTCTGGTTTAACCTGCTGGTGGGAGTTTGCTTCCTGCTGCTGGTGTTGTTGGTCGCGATACCCTTCGCAGCTGGATTTTGGCGGCTGTTTAGCGAGTCTTCGCAGGGCGGCCAATTCGATATCGGGTTGCTGCTGTCTCTGGTATTGCCCTTGATTCCCATCGTGCTTCTGCTGGTTCTGGCTGGAGTTGTGGCCGACCTGATTTTGCGCGATTGCATGTTGCCGCATTTCGCACTGGATAATGCAACGGCCGGCGAGGCGTTGCACCAGGCGTGGGCTCGCATCAAGGCCGAGAAGAGGCAGTTCCTTGTTTACGCGCTTCTACGAGTGGCGCTGCCGATCATGGCGATGGTTGCCTTGTTTTTCGTGCTGATTCTTCCGGGCGCCGCCCTGGCCGGCTCACTTGCGGCAATTGAATTCGGCCTTCACTCGTATTTCGCGGATGCGACGGGCGCATCCGCGCTTGTCGGCGTTCTTCTCGAGGCCTTCTTCGGCGTGCTTGCATTCGGCTTCGCGCTGCTGGCCAGCATCTGCCTTGGAGGGCCCTTGAGTACTGGGATAAGGGAGTATGCGCTGATATTCTACGGCGGACGTTACAAGGTGTTGGGTGACATCCTCTATCCACCACCTCCGCCAGCGCCGCCGGAGACGGGCGCAGGCAGGTTTGCCTGATCGTGCCCACTTATCGCCGCAACGTCGCCGTATCCCTCCTCTTCGTCGTCTTCGGCGGGCCGGGAATCGTGCTTGTCTACCTGCCGCTGTGGATCACGCGCTTCCGCATTCCAGCCGACGAGCCGCTGTGGCAGACGCTCATCGCCGCCGTGCTCATCTTTGCCGGGCTCACGCCGGCCCTGGAATCCGTCCGACGCTTCATCTATGTAGGCCGCGGTACGCTGGTGCCCGTTGCGCCTCCAGAGCACCTGGTGGTTACAGGCTTCTATCGCTACGTGCGCAACCCCATGTACGTTGGCGTCCTGGTGGCGCTCACCGGCGAGGCCATTCTCTTCTGGAACCGGGGCATCGTGATTGAAGCCGCGCTGGCCTGTCTGGGTTTCAATCTTTTCGTCCGTCTGCACGAGGAGCCCTCGCTCACCCGCCGCCATCCTGAGGAGTATCCGCGCTATAAGAAGAGTGTCCCCCGCTGGCTGCCGCGCTTCACTTCCTGGCAGAGCAGCGAAAACTGACCCGCAGGAACCTTTCCTGCCTGCCCAGTGTCAAAGAGAAGATGAGGGCGCAATAACCAATGCGCCAAGGTGAGCGCGATGGGGCCCCGCGGCGGGCGGGTCCATATCCGCGGGGTGTCGGCGTGTACCCTGAAGATGGAGCATAATTTGACGCGTTGGATGCCAATTCTGGTTTGTTCAGCCCTGCTTGCTGGCGGCGCTGCGGGGCAGTCCGCGCCGGCCAAGACAGCCGCGCCGGGCAATGCAGCCGGCAAGCCCGCGGTCAAAGAGGCTGTAACGCCTGTGGTGCTCCCGCTCTCGCCCGGCGCGTTGCTGCCCAGCGTTCTTGACGGCTGGGTGCAAACAGCCCCGCCCAAGGCTCTCGCCGATCCCGCGCAGGCCGATCCGGCCAACGTAGCCGCCCTCAAGGAGTACGACTTTGCCGGCGGCGCCTCCGTGACCTACAAGCGCGAAGGCGAGACCCTCAGCGTGCGCGCGCTGCGCTTCCAGGACGCGAGCGGCGCATATGGCGCCTACTCCTTCTACCGTCAGAATGGATGGGCGAAGGAGGACATCGGCACCGGTGCGACGTCCGACCACAATCGCGTGCTCTTCTGGAAGGGCGACACGGTGATCGATGCGACGTTTTCGCATATCGCGCCCATGTCCGCCGGCGAAATGCGCGAACTGGCCAGCCATCTGCCCATCCCGCCGGGAACCAGGGCGCTGATGCCGCCTATCCTGGCCAACCTGCCCCAGGCCTCGATCGATGGCCAGACTACTCACTACGCGGAAGGGCCGGCGGGCTATGCTGGGGCGGGCGTGTTGCCCCCGGAGCTGGTTGGATTCGACCGCGGCGCCGAGGCTGTCACCGCAAACTACTTGCTCACCTCCGGACCCGCCACGCTCACCATCATCGACTACCCCACGCCGCAGATGGCCGAGGCCCAGGAGCCGCGGATTCGCGACTACATCAAATCAGGCATTCCCTCGTCGGGCAAACAGGCCCAGCCGCCGTGGCCCAAGCCGCTGATGGACTCCGACCTGGCTTCCCTTGAGGTCCGGCGCAGCGGCCCGCTGGTCGTCATCGTCAGCGGCGACGCCGTCCCCGAGGAGAGCCACAAGCTGCTCGAAATGGTCCACTATGAAGCCGACCTCACCTCCATCCCCCAGCCCTCGGAGTCGGAGGTGGCAAAGACCGGCAAGCTGCTCATGGGCATCGCGGTCATGGTCATCATCGGGTGCAGCGCCGCGCTTCTGCTGGGATTCTTCCTCGGCGGCGGCAGGGCCCTTTACCGCATGGCGCGCGGAAAACCGGCCTCCTCGGTCTTCGACGAGGAATTCATCCGTATCGATTTGCGCGAGAAATGGGACGAAACGCCGAGCACGGTCAAGAGCCCGCATCCGAAGGGTTAACTGCGGGGTTTGCCTGTGGGAAACAGGTCCGAAACCCAAAGAAACACCCCTAAAAGACGGGAAATGACGGGTAAATAAAGGCGAACATACATCGAACAGAATTGCCGTTTCCTCTCCAAATAGCCCCCGCTAAATAATTGAAAATAAATAGCTTATTTCTGCCGCGATTTCTCCTTGACACTCCGTTCCACCGCTCCTACTATGCAGCCAGAAAGTTCTGATGGTTTTGCCTCCGTTGGAACTATTCTCCCTGAGGAGAGAGCTGCCCTGTTGCCGGGCGGCTCTTTCCGTTCTTGACGGGTCATTTTCAGGCTTTTTCCTCACCCTTGAGAGCCGTTGCCGATTCGGACCACTCTTTCCCGCATGCTTCGCATCGCCAACTGTTGACGGGATCCACGCCCTCCAGCACCGGGTCTCCGGCCCCGCAGGTGGGACAGACAGGCGGCTCAAACTCCGGCGTTTGCATTTTGGATTGCTCCACGATCTCCTGCGGAATGGGTCTTGCGGCAATCGCGCGCGCCTGATCGAGCTGGTCGGCGGCGACCACAACCGGAATATTCCCCTCCATGCCTGCTTCCGAAACAACGGAATAGCCTCTTCCCTGCCGTTCAATCCAGCTCTCGATCCCTGCTTGTCTCAGCACCTCTGAGATTTGCCATGCCTCTTCCGCCCCGTCACACTCGCAGAGCAGCGTCTTCCACGTGTAGTCATGAGGCAGATCGCTCTCCTGCTCATCCTCGCCGCTGTCTGCTCTATCGCTTTCCGGCATGTTGACAGCCGAATCCATGAGCGGTGGCGCGGGGAAATACGGCCGTTCCGGCGCATTGCTCGCCGGGCCCGATGTTTCCAGCCCGCGCTTTCGCATCTCGTCGCCCAGCACCTGCCGCGCCCCTTCGGTCAGATCGGCGGAGTCGGCGGCCAATTCGAGCAGTTCACCATCGTACATCTTGCCGTAGACCTCAGTGAGCCTCTGCCATTCCGCGAGCGGGTCGTTCTGCATGGTGAGAAGTATAGCCGCATTTCGCCCCACGTAGTGCACGGAACTAACTACTTGGTTACCGAAACGGCTTCCGCAATCGCAGTCAGGTCTCACCCTCCAATGCTGCCGGGTGCGCAGCCGCGGCCGCTCACCTTTACCTTCCACCGGCGCAACGATACAATCGAAAGAGCAAGCCGAAGTAGCTCAGTTGGTAGAGCAGCTGATTCGTAATCAGCAGGTCATCGGTTCAAGTCCGATCTTCGGCTCCATTCCTACCCGCGGGAACCTGCGCGATCTACGAGGCCGGGGTGGAATTCTCAAATTCACGGCAATTAGAGGCCTCTCGATCGAGAGGCCTTTTCCATTGGGCGCCAGATCCGTGTTGAGTCCGGCGGAAGCAAAGGCCGCCGCACCTGCCGCGAACCAAGACAAGCACCCGTTATCCACGCATTTTTTCATGTTGCGTTAATTCCAGTCTGCTTATCCACGCCTACTCTTGGCATAATCTCAGCAAGAGCGGTTTCTTCATAGCTGCTCTTGGAGCGCGTCCGGGCCCTGAACCGGGAGTTCCAGTTTAGGGTTCGAGTTCAGAACGGGAGTTCAAGACCCAAGGCAGTGCATGCCGGGGTCCCCAACGATTCGGGGTCCCCAGGAAGCGGTTCTTGCTTCATGGGGTGGTAGAAACAGGTCTTTGTCGTTGGGGTGGAGTACTACCTGTGGGAGTGCTCAAGAGTGACCAGTTATAGCCGTCAGGACGTTCTGCGCATCTTGCAAATCGGCTCCCGCCAGTTGCAGGGGTGGGAGAGAGCCGGACTCATCCCGCAGCAGCAGGCCTATACGTTCCAGGATCTGGGACAGTTGAGAACTCTGCGCATCCTGCGCGAGGACGATGTTCCCGCTGCTTCCATACGGGATTCGATCCTGGCCATGAAGGCAGTGGCCGGCATGACCAACCCGCTGCTCGAGGCCTGCGTGGTTCGAACCGGAACACGCCTCGCCTTCCGCCACCACGGCGCCATGGTGGACCCTATCCGCCGCCAGTTGCTTTTCGACTTCGAGCGCTATGAAAAGCTGGGCTGGTTTGACCGGCCATCTGCCGGTTCCGAGCCGTCTCTTCTCCGCCGTTCCGGAACCGCTTCGCCGCGCGGCATCCAGGACCGCTTTCTGGCCGCGGTTCAGGCCGAGGAGACCGGCGAAAAGCAGCGTGCCATCGCCCTCTACGAGGAGATCCTCGAACTCGATCCAGACTACGCACCGGCCAGCATCAACCTGGGCACCCTGCACTTCCACCTGCACCAGTATGCCCGCGCCGAAGAACTTTACCGGCACGCCACCGTGGCCGATCCCGGCTATGTGCTGGCTTACTTCGATCTCGGCAATGTGCTCGACGAGCTCGAACGGCTGAATGAGTCCATCGCGGCCTATCGCAAGGCTGTTGCCCTCGCGCCCCGCTATGCGGACGCCCACTATAACCTGGCCCTGGCCTATGAGCGCAAGGATCAATCGCGACCGGCCCTTCGCCACTGGCAATGCTATGTGCGGCTGGACAACCGCGGACCCTGGGCCGACCACGCCCGCGGCCAGATTCGCAAGCTCCTCAGCCGCGAGACTCTCTCCATCGCCTCACGCGCCGACCGCTTTCTTCCGCCCCGCAAAGGGACTGCGGCGTTGGCGTTGGTCGTGTAGGAGTTTCAATCCCGCGTTATACTGCCGTCATGAACCGGCAAATCTTAATGCTTTTTTGCGGCTTTCTGACCGTCTCCTGCGCCTGCTCGCAGGAAGCGCGACTGCCGACAGTCGATGGGTATGTTACGCGTGCAACCTCCGCATCCGATTTTGACGTCAACGGAATGCACATCCTGTGCGCCGGAGCGACGCGAATGCCACCAGGAGAGGTCAATACAGTCAAGGCCTGTCCTCAAAGTTCGCCCTATGTCGGCGAGCCGATGAGAGTCTATGGCTCTGAGAAGAAGAAACAGCACGCTGTGGAGGCAACGCGAATTGAGCCGCTGACCACTCCGCTCGGCGAAGTCTCAGGTACGGCGGTCATCGACGCGCAGCCTAGCCAGAACCCGGCTGACGCACCGGCAACTGGACTGCTGGTGCGCGCCGATGGCTATCGCATGATGATCGACGCCAAAACTCTGGTCGCATGGGTCGCTCCGCTGCATGCGCTGTCTGAGGTGCAAGCCGGCGATTGGATCGAATACAAGGGTAGGAAGAGCTCCGATGGCGTGCTGGTTGCAACTTCAGTCAAGCTCAGTCCTGACTCGGTCAGGACGGGTGAAAAGAAGCTGCGCGCGAAGAATGATTTTGATCCCTCGGCGGTGTCTCCCTCGGCCAGGCAGAGCCGGGCAAGCATGGCGTTCATTGGAATCGACCCGAAGCGTTTCCCGCCCTACAATGACCCCGCCATGCAGGCGCGGGTCACCTCAGTCGGCGAAAAGCTGATCCCGGCCTACCAGCGCGATCTGCCCGATTCCGACCCGGCCCGGATTGAGTTCAGGTTTCAGTTGATTGACAGCAAGCTGTTTCGCGATGCCTTGACACTGCCCAGTGGCGTGATTCTCGTGCCGCACCAGGTGGTGGAGCGGATGCAAAACGACTCGCAACTTGCGGCGGTGCTCGCGGACAACATTGCCTGCGCACTGGAAAAGCAACAATATCGAATGCAACCGGCAAGCCGAGCGGCAACAGCAGCATTGATTGGAGGGGCTTTCGTGCCGTATGCCGGTCTTGCGATCCAGGCCGGAGCCATGGCAGGCGCCTATGATCTCGCCGTCAAGGCCCGGCAGCAGAGCGGGCGCGTCGCCCTTGGATTGATGCACAATGCGGGCTACGATATCGATGAGGCGCCCCTGGCCTGGTGGCTTCTTGCTCCCAAAAGGCCGAAGCCGCTCCCGGGAATCCAGCTTCCTGAACGTGCGGCTTATCTCTACCGCATCCTTGGAGAAACCTGGAACAATCCCGCCGCTGTCCATCCCATCGTCAATAGCGGACCCTAGTTGGCGGAATCTCTCTGCCTCGTAGCCTTTACTCCCGACAGAATCCCAATGCCGATCATTACAACTGCGCCCACAACAATCCAGTGCATCGGCAGGCGAATCAGGTGCGCGGCGTAAGCCAGCCCAGCGATCATGATTGCGAACCCGGCAGCATAAAGTCCAAACGACATAAAATCTCCTTTGGTAGTTGTCGTGCAGGTTTCAAGTCCGGTCTTGCGAACGAATTCAGAGGGTCCGCAACTCACAGCAGACGGGCTCGTTTGGCGGTTCGTGTCTGGCTGAGCGGGGGGTCGAGCAGCACGGGCCTTTGTGCATTCTCCTCGGGCAGCGCATCGTGCAAAACCATGTCGAGCAACGTCGCATGAACACGAATGCGGCCGTTATATTCGATGTAGCCGAGCTTCCTGAAGCGATTCATGAAGAAGCTCACCCTGGAGCGGGTTGTCCCGATCATCTCCGCAAGTGTCTCCTGGGTAACATGAGGGATCAGCGGCTCCGGCTCACCCGGTCTGCCAAAGTTCGCCATCAGCAGCAGTGTGCGAGCCAGGCGTCTTTCGCTCGAGTTGAAGAGTTGATCGACAAGATCCGCCTGGGTCCGGATGCCCCTCGTCAAAATGAAATGCATAAAGAAGTCTGAGAACGTATGTTCCTCGTGCAGGACGCGGAGCATCCGCTCGCGCTCGATTCTGAGCACCATGCAGACGGAAACGGCCGACGCGGTGGACGTGCGCAGCGCTCCCACGCCCGCCATCGATTCCTCGCCAAAAAAGTCTCCCGAGGCAAGCAGCGTAACTGTTGCTTCTTTTCCTCTCTTGGACACGACGGTAAGCTTTGCCCGGCCGTTCTGGAGATAGAAGACGGCATCGGCCGGACCTCCCTGAGCGAAGATAGCCTGCTTGGCCACGTGACGGAGGATGCTTCTTCCCGACCCTTCGGTGGCGAGGAAATCGGCTGTATCAAAGCGGTTGCCGGTAACGTGACTCATCGAAACAGCCTCTTCCTGCCTGCGGCCCCGCTGCCAATCAGCCGGGTCCGCACTTCGCGCCGCGTAGAAGGGCCATGATTTCGTCCCTCAACGCGCAATCTCGCACACTAAGAAAGCCTTGCACGGTATTCGGAAGGAGTCTGAGCAGTTTAGAACAACGGGTGGTTTGTTTGATGGGGGCTGTCCGCGCGGGAGCGTTATTCTCTAGCTTCTTTAAGTCAGAGCCGTGAATTCCAACCACATGGACGAATCAGCTGGAAGCTGAAAGCCAAAAGCTGCCTTTACAGCTTCTGCGTCCTCTGCACCGCTCGCACCCCGGCGACGCGCCGCAACCCCAGCACCATGCGATTCAGATGGCGCACATCTTCGGCTTCAACCACAAACTCGATGATGGCTTCGTCATCCTCGTCGCGGCGCATCTCCACGCCCCGGATGTTGGTGTTGTCGTCGGAGATCACGGCAGTCAATTCTTTCAACATGCCGGTACGGTCGTCGCAGAAGACGGTGATCTTGACCGGGTAGCGCTGCGGGCGGCCGGCCGCCTCGTCGCCCACGCGCGACCACTCCACAGAGATGCGGCGGTCGCTCTCGTAGAGCAGGTTCTGCACGTTGGGGCAACTGCGCGCATGAACGGCCACGCCCTTGCCGCGCGTCACATAGCCCACAATCTCCTCGCCGCGGATGGGGTTGCAACATCGGGCGCGATAGACCAGCAAATCGTTTTGCCCTTCCACTTGAAGCGAGTCCGAGCCGGTGAGGTGCAGTTTTCTCACTGCATCCGACATGCCGGCCTCGCCCGGCGTTCCCGGCTTCACTTCCGGGCCGGCCTCCGCATCGCCCACATTCGCAAGTCCCGGCGCAAGCTTGGTCAGTACCTGGTGCGCCGAGTGCTTGCCCTGCCCCAGTGTGGCCAGCAGATCGGCTGCCGTTGCCACCCCATACTCGTTGGCAATGCGGCCCAGGTCCTGGTCGCCGATCTGGGCCATGGGCACCTTGAACTTGCGCGCCTCGCGCTCCAGCAGCTTGCGCCCGATCTCCACCGCGCGGCGCCGCTGGTCTTCGTTCAGCCAATGCTTGATCTTGTTGCGCGCACGCGGGCTCTTGACGAACGTGAGCCAGTCGCGGCTTGGCTTGTGATCCTTCTGGGTGACGATCTCTACAATGTCGCCGGTGCGCAGCTTGGTGCGCAGCGGCACCATGCGGCTGTTCACCTTCGCGCCTACGCAGGTGTGGCCTACCTCGGTATGAATCGTGTAGGCAAAGTCGACAGGCGTGGCGTCTGCCGGAACCACCACCACCTTCCCCTTGGGCGTGAAGGTGTACACCTCATCCGGATACAGGTCCATCTTCAGGCTGGAGAGGAACTCGTTGGGGTCGGTCATCTCCTTCTGCCACTCGACCAGTTGCCGGATCCAGTTCAGCCGCTCCTCGTCGCGCGCCGTGACCACGCTGTCGCCGGCCTTGTACTTCCAGTGCGCCGCAATGCCTTCCTCGGCAATGCGATGCATCTCTTCGGTGCGAATCTGCACTTCGAACTGGTGGCCGCTGGCGCCCATCACCGTGGTGTGCAGCGACTGGTAGCGGTTGGCCCGCGGAATGGCGATAAAGTCCTTGATGCGCCCCGGAACCGGCCGCCATAACGTATGAATGAGCCCGAAGACCGCGTAACAGGCTGTTACGTCCTGCGTAATTACCCGCACGGCCAGCAGGTCGTACACCTGGTCGAAGGAAACCTTCGACCGCTCGATCTTCTGGAAGATCGAATAGAGCCGCTTGATGCGCCACTCCACCCGCGCCTCAATGCCGTTCTCGCGCAACTGCTCCACCAGCGTCTCTTCCACGCCGCGCAGAAACTGCTCGCCCTCGATGCGCCGCGCCTCCACGGCTGCCGACACCTTTTCGTAGCTCACCGGATCGGTGTAACGGAAGGCCAGGTCCTCCAACTCGCCGCGCACCTTGCCCATCCCCAGCCGGTGCGCCAGCGGAGCATAGATGTCCTGGGTCTCGCGAGCAATCGCCTCCTGCCGGTCCGGTTGCAGATGCTCCAGGGTTCGCATGTTATGCAGCCGGTCGGCCAGCTTGATCAGCACCACGCGCACATCCGACACCATCGCCAGCAGCATCTTGCGCACGTTCTCGGCCTGCCGGTCCTCACGGTTGGCAAACTGGATCTTGTCGATCTTGGTTACGCCCTCGACGATGTGGGCCACCTGGTCGCCAAACTCGGATGCAATCTCCTCGTGCGTCGCCGGCGTGTCCTCGACCGAGTCGTGCAGCAGCCCCGCGGCAATCGACGTCGCGTCCATCTTCATCTCCGCCAGCACCTCGGCTACCTCCAGCGGGTGGATGATGTAGGGCTCGCCGGAGGCGCGCATCTGCCCCTCATGATGCTTGACGCAGAAGTCCCACGCCTTGCGGATCAGAGTGACGTCTTCATTGGGGCGGTTGGAGTGAACGCGGCGAAGAAGGGTCTCAAAGCGCTCGTCGATCAGGCGCGGATCAACCAGGTGAGGGTCCGGGGCGCGAACTGCCACCCGCAGGTCTCCCTCAGGGGTCGGGGACGTGCTGGGAACTTCTTCCGGTATGGGCTGCCGGACAGTCGCCATGCTTCATTATAGGCCGCATTCGTTCCACGCGCTTTAGGCGGTGCCAGGCAACCCTGGATAAACGATGGCTCGACAGAACGATCTCCGCGCCAAAACCCCCATTAGATTTTTCTCTCGCGGCAGGCGTTTGTCAGTGCTGGACGGCCATGTTCAGTGTGCTTCCGATCACATCCTGTCGATCACGAAAAGAGGAAATCTGTCCGACTGGAGTAAAGGTCTAATAGGGAGAATCCGATGCTGAAAAACCTCTTGTTTACTGTCATGGCCGTGGCAATTGCGGCCGGTGCTTGCGTGGCCGCCGCTGGCCGCACCGACCAATCCAATGCCAAATCAACGATTCCGGTCCAGAAGACCTCGCCGCTCAGCGGCAAACAGATGTACGGAAGCTATTGCGCGTCATGCCATGGCCTGAACGGCAAAGGCAACGGATCCATTGCCGCCTCGCTGAAGACCGCGCCCGCCGACCTGACCGTGCTGAGCAAGAACAACGGGGGCAAGTTTCCCGGCGCCCACGTCACCACCGTTCTTCAATACGGAGTGCGGATTCCTTCGCACGGTACGGCTGAAATGCCGGCGTGGGGACCGGTCCTTGGTAAGATGGACCAGGCCAACCCCCAGGAAAGGCTGCTCAGAATCAGCAATTTGAGCCACTACCTGGAGACGATTCAGGCCAAATAAGGGCCGGCGGCCCATTCAGCTCCCGGCTTGAGGGCTCAAAAACCCCGAGGGAGCTTATGGTAAAGCCGCAAAAGCCACGGCCCGAAACGAAACGGAAGGTGCATTCCGAGGGCAAGACTGCCGGAGCGGCCCAACCCGCACCCGAAGTTCAGGGCAATCCCGCAGCGCAGGTCAAAATCGGGGCCCAGGTGAGCCGCCGTGCGGCCGACCGTCTGCGCAGCGGACACCTCTGGGTCTACGCCTCCGATATTGAAGCCATCACTCTGCCCGAGCCTGCCTCGGACGTCCCTCCGGCACTGCTGCCGGTGGCCGATCATCGCGGCCTGCTGCTGGGCACGGCGCTCTACAGTCCCTCGTCGCAGATCGCGCTGCGGCTTGTTGCCCGCGAGGCCATCGGCGAAGAGGAATGGCTTCGCCTGCTGGCCGCAAGGCTGCGGCTGGCAATCGCGCGGCGCAAGCCGCTGCTCGACGACAGGAACGATGCCTGCCGGCTCTGCTTCAGCGAAGCCGACGAGCTGCCCGGCGTGGTCGTCGACAAGTATGGCGGGCTCGTAGTTCTTCAGCTCTTGACCAAAGGGCTGCTCGCCGCAGGCGTTCGCAAAACTTGTGTCCGCGTGCTGCGTGAAGAGCTCGCGCCATCCGCTATTCTTGAACGCCCCGACCCCCGGATGCGCGAGTTGGAGGGGCTGGCGCCGTCGCCTTCCGAACCTCTCTTCGCCGAGGATCCTTCATCCCCGGCGTCCGCCACGCAGTTTCGCCTCAACGGCCTCCTCTTCCACTTCGACGCCAACTCCGGCCAGAAGACAGGCGCCTTTCTCGACCAGCGGGCCAACTACGCAGCGGCGGCGGAGTGGGCGCATCGGCTCGGCGCAACCGGCCGCGCGCTCGACGTTTGCTGTTACCAGGGCGGTTTTGCCCTGCACCTGGCCGAGGTCTGCCGCCAGGTCACCGGAATCGACGCCTCCCGCGCATCGCTCGAAGTGGCGGAACTGAACCTTGAGGCCAATCGCCCCCGCCTTTCCGCACCGGTGGACTGGGTCGAGGCCGACGCCTTTCAGATTCTCCGCGACTGGTCCGACGCCGGCGAGCGATTCGACGCCATCGTGCTCGATCCACCCGCCTTCGCAAAGTCAATGCGAGCCGTCGAAGGCGCATTGCGCGGCTATAAGGAACTGAACCTGCGCGCCCTCAAGATGCTCAGCCCCGGCGGCCTGCTTGTTACCTGCTCCTGCTCGCATCATGTCGGCTGGGCGGATTTGGAAGCCGCGGTAGCCTCTGCCGCGGCCGATGCATCGCGGCGTGTGCGCCTGCTCGAGCGCCGCGGCGCAGCTCTCGACCATCCGGTAGTGCTGAACCTGCCGGAGACCGAGTACCTGAAGTGCCTCGTGCTTGAAGTGGAGTAACTACCCCCTTGCGGCGCACTTATCTGTATGCCAGCGAGGCATGAGCCGCAACAACCACCCGAGCCATGAACGCCGTTCCGCCGTGGACGCGCGTTGCCTTCCCGCGGATGTCCCCGTCCGCAACTCAGCCAGGGCTTCCTTTACCTGCGTTCGCAGAGCCTCCGCTTCAAAGGTGCAGGAGCGCAGATAGGCTGACACGGTCAGACCGGCAGCGGCCGCGCGCTTCCGCAGTTGCTCACACTCCGGTTTGCTCAGCCGGATGGTGATGCTGGCGCGCTTCAGATTTCTCTCCAGCATCGTGGAAAGGCCGCGGGCTGATTGGGGCTCAGCCTCCTCGTCCCAGCCCGGCGGCATCCAGAGAGACGGCGCCTTGCCCGCGAGGGTCAAATCATCCTGAATCGTCTCGCGCGGGGGCGCGGTTTCAGGTTCGGCAGCCTGCGCGATCGCCCGATCGCTGGAATCGGCCGGCTTGTAGCGTGCGTGAGTACGCAGAGCGTGCTCGTAGCTCAGTGTGGCTACGTCATCGGCAAGATCGTCGTTGTTCCATGCGGTCTTCGGCGCAGGCGCGGTAAGAGCGGCAAGCAGCCCCGCAAAACTGGGAGAGGTGGGGGAGGGCGCGGACTCAGTTGCTTGTGGCATGGGATGGAGCATACCGCGCCCCAGCGCTGCCATCCTGAGGATATTCCCACGCAGAATGCTAAGTGAATCCCGGATGAGGAAGCACAACTTCTGTTCCCAAAATGAAGCCGCTGACGAAAAGCGCCCAGCGCCAGCCAAAGAGTCAATGTGAGAGCGCTTTGGGGAGCTCGGGATCGGGAAGCACGCGCCCCGGCAGCCGCAACAATTGGGTGATCGCCTCTACAGGCAGGGGGCGGGCGAAGAGAAATCCCTGCCCGAAACGGCAGCCCAGATCGCGCAGAAGCAGGTACTGCTCGCAGGTCTCGATGCCCTCGGCCACCACATCCATGCCCAACACCCGCGCCAGCTCAACGATGGTGCGCACACTCTGCAGCGGCTGCTCGCCCTCGGTCATTCGGCCCACAAACGAACGGTCGATCTTGAGCACGTCGATAGGAAACGAATGCAGGTAGCTGAGCGAGCTGTAGCCGGTGCCGAAGTCGTCCATCAGCAGCGAGACCCCCAGCCGGCGCAGGCTGCCCAGCACCTCGAGAGCGGTCCGCATGTCGGGAATCAGGCTGGACTCGGTCATTTCCAGGCCAAGTTGGCGGCTCGAAACTCCAGATTGGCGCAGCAGCGCTTCGACGTGATCGGCCAGTCCCTCGCGGGAGAATTGGCGGGCAGAGAGGTTGACGCAGACCCGCAGGGAGTGGTGGGCCTGATCTTCCACGCACCAGGTCTGAATCTGGTTGCAGACCTCGGAAAGTCCCCAGTCACCAATCGGCAGAATCATCCCGCTCTCCTCGGCCAGCGGAATAAAATCCATGGGCGGGACAAGCCCTCGCACCGGATGAGCCCAGCGAATCAGCGCCTCCAGGCCGACGATCCTGCGCGTCGCCAGTTCGACCTCCGGCTGGTAGTAGAGCACAAACTCGTGCTGCTCAAGGGCGCGGCGAAGGTCCGGCCTGCGCGGCCATTTTTCTGCGACGCTCCTTGCCGCGCGGGGATGTTTCAATCCGCGCCCTTTGAAACTC
>Ga0302320_10014746_pt1 | contig 16132 bp, 12 predicted proteins | sample Bog_T0_3_FD_202130 | JGI IMG/M metagenome (GOLD analysis project Ga0302320, IMG submission 202130) | Peat permafrost microbial communities from Stordalen Mire near Abisko, Sweden - Bog_T0_3 | ecosystem: Environmental > Terrestrial > Soil > Wetlands > Peat | place: Sweden: Abisko, Stordalen Mire... | reverse complement strand
CGGCGCCACAGGCGCAGGCTTGGCGACCGCCTGGGAGGAAACCCCCAGTTGCGCCATCACCTCGCGCACGACGCGCTCGATATCTGTTTGCGTTGCCATAATCTTCATGGGACCTATGGGACTTATGAGACCTATGAGAGGTATGGGAGTCCCATTGGTCTCATAAGTCCCATCAGTCCCATTTCATCTCTCCCTGCTTCTCATCCGGCATCCCCATCACCGACCACCGCACGGGCGACGTCTTGCTATGCAAGAGTTCGCGCGTGCCGATGCCGTCACTGGTGACCATCACCGTCTCGTTCTGGCCCGCTCCCAGCCGATCGACTGCCAGGATCGGATCGCCTTCGGGCGTATGTCCGTCGGCCTGCAAGGCCATCACCAGCAACAGCCGGCTGCCTTCCATGGAAGGATGCTTGACTGTCGCGGTGGCGCTGCCGACGATGCGTCCGTAGTACATTGGTCACTTTCCAAGGATACGCAGGTTATCGACTATCGTACAGCGGCGTTCGCGTGTGAACGTCAGCGGCGTGGTGACGCCTTCGCCGGTCGGCGTGGCGATGGAAAACGATGTGTAGCCTTCTCCTCCCAGTCCCAACCCCGCCATGCAGGGGCCGTTCTTGACGAACAGCGTCGTGTCCATCGCGCGGCCCATCTTGGTCATGTTATTCACGTTGGTCGAATGGATGATGGCCGTGTGGCGGAAGCCGTGCTCCGCCTCCTTGGCCTTGGCGATTGCCTCGTCCACGTTGCGGCAGCGGACGAATGGCAAGAAGGGCATCATCTGCTCCACCGGCACGAACGGGTTCGCTTCATCGGTCTCGCCGAAGATCACCTCGACGCTGGCCGGAATCGTCTTGCCGGCCGCACGGGCCAGCACGGCCGCATCCTGGCCGATGAAATCCTTGGCGGCCACCTCATGCTTGTGCGGGCCTTCACCCACGCTGGCGATGGCCACTTTCGTCAACGCTTCGACCTCCCTGGCGCAGAGCCGCACGGCGCCCGCGCGCTCCATGGCAGCCATCATCGCGTCGAAGACCGATTCGACGACGAAGACTTCCTTCTCGGAGATGCAGAGCAGGTTGTTGTCGTAAGCAGCGCCGGTGATGATGGCCCGCGCGGCCCGATCCAACTCGGCCGTTTCGTCGACCACCACAGGCGGATTGCCCGGCCCCGCGACCACGGCCCGTTTGGCCTGCTGCATGGCGGCCCGCGCGACCGCCGGCCCGCCCGTGACGCAGATCAAGGCGATGTCGCGGTGCTTGAAGAGGGACTCGGCCGATTCGATCGTCGGCTCGACGAGCAGGCAGATCAGGTTGTCGATGCCCAGGTCGCGATAAATGGCTTCGTTGAAGCGGCGGACGCCCTCGGCGGCCACCTTCCGGCCGCTGGGATGCGGATTGACCACCAGCGTGTTGCCCCCCGCGATCATGCTTATCGCGTTGCCCGTGATCGTGGGCAGCGAATGCGTGACCGGCGTAATCGCGGCTATGACGCCGAAGGGGGCATGTTCGATGACGGCCAGCCCGTGATCGCCGCTGAACACTTCGCTGCGGAGGAACTCCACGCCCAGCGACCGCTCGCCCAGCGTCTTGAGCTTCTCGATCTTGTGCGCTAAGCGGCCGATCTTCGTCTCTTCCATCTCCATCGTGCCCAACTCGACGCTCTGCTCGATCGAGATGCGGCGGATATGCCCGATGATGCGGCGGCGATCGTCGATCGTCATGCCGGAAAGCCGCTCGAACGCCTGGCGGGCCGCGGCCACGGCGCTGTTCACGTCCGTGAACTGGCCGTAGCGGCCCTGGTAACTGCCGTTGGAGGAAGGCGCAGCCGCCCCGTTCATCCGCGACAGGACTTGCTCGACAACAGAACGGATCAGGGTTTCGTCGATTTGGACCATGTTAATGTCCCCTCTCCCTTTGGGAGAGGGCCAGGGTGAGGGCTTATCTTCTATTCCTTGCTATACACACACGTCTGCGCCACGTGGACCGTATCCAGGATGCCGATGATCACGGTGTCCACGGGCAGGTTTTTCGTATCGGGCGTCAAGCGGGCGCTGGAGCCTTGGGTAATCAGCACCATCTCGCCCAGGCCGGCGCCCACCGTATCGACGGCCACCAACATGCGCCCGCTGGTCACAAGGCTGGCGCGCGAACTCGGATCGAGCCGGTAAATCTCCACGAGCATCAGCTTGTGGCCGACCAGCGTCTCGACCTTTTGCGTCGCCACCAACGAGCCGGTGACTTTGGCGATCATCATGGCTTGGTTCCTCTCAACAAATCGGCCGCCAGCCTGGCGACGACGATTTCTTCGTTGGTGGGCATGACCCAGATCTGCACGCGGCTTCCCGCGGCATGAACCGAGGTCTCGCCCCGTGCGTTTTGGTTGGCCGCCGGGTCGAGCATGATGCCCAGCTCGCACAAATCGCGGCAAACGGCCGTGCGCAGTTCGGCACTGTTCTCGCCGATGCCGCCGGTGAAAACAATCGCGTCGGCGCCGCCCAGTTCAACCAGATAGGCTCCCAGGTAATGCCGCACGCTGGCCGTATAGACATCCAGCGCCAGTTTCGCCCGCGCGTTGCCGGCGGCGGCCGCCTCGGCGATGTCGCGGTAGTCCGTGCTCACGCCGCTCATGCCCAGCAGACCGCTCTGGTTGGCCAGGATCGAGAGCACTTCCGTCAGCGACTTGCCGGTCCGCGCCATGATGACCGGCAGGGCGAAGGCGTCGAAATCGCCCACGCGGTTGTTCTGCGGCAGACCGCTCTGCGGGCTCATGCCCAGTGAGGTGGCCACGCTACGGCCATTGCGGATGGCGCATACAGAACTGGAACCGCCCAAGTGGCAGGAGATGATCCGCAGGTCCGTGCGGCCGAGCAGTTCGGCCGTCCGCCCGGCGATGTAGCGATGGCTCGCGCCGTGGAATCCCCAGCGGCGGATGCAACCGGACTCGGACCATTCATAAGGAATGGCGTAGACGCGGTTGTACTCGGGCATGCCGGCGTGGAAATCGGTCTCAAAGGCCGCCACCAGGGGAATCTGCGGCAATTTCTCGGCCAGCAGGCGCATGGCCGCGATGTAAGGCGGATTGTGTGCCGGCGCGACCCCGCACACCTCCTCCATCGCCACGAGCACGTCGGGCGTGACCCGCTGCACTCCGCTGTAACGGCCGCCGTGGACCGTCTTGAAGGCGATCGCCGCGACTTCTGCCGCGTCGCGCAGGCAGCCGTGCGCTGGGTCGGTGAGTTGGGCCAGGCAGTGATGCACGGCCTCCACATGATCGGCCGCGCGGACCGTCATGTCCTGCTTGTAATCCCCGATCTGCACCGTGCAACGGCTTTCGGGCGAGCCGATCCGCTCGATACCTCCGCGCGCAAGCTGCCGCTGGCTGTCCATATCGAACAGCCGGTACTTGAAACTCGTCGAACCGAGATTGGCTACGAGGATTTTCATGGAGTGGGGACTCGCCGCTTAGTGGACGATCGTGGCGGGACCTATGGGACTCATGGGACCCATGAGACTTATGGGATTGGTTCCCATGCATCTCATTAGTCCCATAGGTCCCATAAGTCCCACGGCCGTTTGCTTACGACAGATACGCCGCGACGACACCATCCGCGGGGCGCGGAATGATGTGGCTGGCGACCAGTTCGCCGGCCTGTTGCGCGGCGGCGGCGCCGGCCTCAACGGCTGCGCGCACGCTGCCCACATCGCCGCGGACGACGGTCGTCACCAGTCCGCCGCCAATCTGCACGCGCTTGACAATACGAACGTTGGCCGCCTTGGCCATAGCGTCGGTGGCCTCGACGAGGGCCACGAGTCCTTTGGTTTCCAGAAGTCCAATGGCGTCTTGCATGATAGTAGTTTCCCTTGGTTGTTGGTGTGGTTCTTGATGGATGTCTCAGTCGGCCCCGCCGGCTTTTTGAGCGGCCGGCAACACGATGCCGATGTCTTCGTGCGGCCGCGGAATGACCTGCACGCTGACGACTTCTCCCAGTCGGCCGGCGGCCGCGGCGCCGGCGTCGGTAGCGGCCTTGACCGCGGCCACGTCGCCCACCACGAATGCGCTAACCAGCCCGCTGCCCACCTTGTCCCATCCGTAGAACTGGACGTTGGCGGCCTTGAGCATTGCGTCGGTCGCTTCGACAAGGACCACGAAGCCCTTGACTTCAATCATGCCCAACGCTTCCATTGACTTTGCCATGACGATACTCTCCCTTGAGGAAAAAACTTACGGTTTTAACAACTCCACCTGCTTTGCGTGATCCAGGTCGCACGCGTTGCCTTCGTCCGTGTCGAGGTGGATTTCCAGCTTGATGCCCTTGCCGACGCGGACTTGCAGGCCGTGGAAGACGACGCTGCATGACGAGTCGACGCGGAGCCCCATGACGTCCCCGTTCTTGACGCCGTAGAACGCGGCGTCGTCGGGGCCCATGTGGACGTGCCGCTCGGCGCGGATCACGCCCTGTTTCAGTTCGACCACGCCCTTGGGCCCCACGAGCACGCAGCCCGGCGTGTCTTTCACGTTGCCGCTAAGGCGGACCGGCAGGTCAATGCCCAGCGAAATCCCGTCCGTGAAGGCCAGTTCGACCTGCGTCTCCGGCCGCGTCGGGCCGAGCACGCGCACCGTGGGCAGCATCCGCCGCTTGGGACCGACGAGCATCACCGTCTCTTCGGCGGCGAAGTAGCCGTCCTGGTAGAGGTCCTTCTGCACCGTCAGCTTGTGGCCTGGGCCGAAAAGCGTTTCCGTGTCGGCATCGGTCAGGTGACAATGCCGCGCGGAGACGCTCACGACGAGCTTCGACTTGCCCGGCGGTCCGCCCACCTGGGCCAGCACGATCTCGCGAACAATCTGTTCGATCAGCCTGCGATCAACGGGTGCAGCGACACTCATGGTTGTTTCTGTTGGGTTATGCGAGCACGGCCGGTTCGCCGACTTCGGCCACCAGCAAATTCACTCCGGCGGCGCTTAGCTTGTTCCGCCAGTGGTCGCTGATTTGCGAGTCGACGACCACATAGTCCACCGTGCCCAGCGAACAAATGTGTCCCAGGCTCTGGTTGCCGAACTTCGTGCTGTCCACGACGACAATGACCTCTTTGCCGGCCTGCATCATGGCCCGCTCGGTTTCGATCAGCAACAGGTTGTTGTTGAAGAAACCCTCTTCACTTACCGCGGCCGCGCTGAGGACCGTCTTGCGGACCCGCACGCGGGACAACATCTGGTCGGCGTAGGGGCCGCGCACGACACCTGTTCGCGGGCAGACATTGCCGCCTATCAATACTAGGTCGCTGTTGGTGTCGGATGCGAAAAGATTCGCAACGGGCAGAGAAGTGGTCACCACGTGCAAAGGCCGGCCGACGAGCAGCCTGGCCACCTCATAGGTGGTGCTTCCACCGTCCAAAAGAACCGTATCGCCGTCCTCAATGAGGCTTGCCGCGCGTTGGGCGATGGCCCTTTTCAGATCCCACTGGCCCGGTTCGCGGGAATCAAAATGCGGAACCTTGATACCTAAACCGACATACAGCACCCCGCCGTGGATTCGCCGGGCCAAGCCCTGATCTTCCAAGGCTTCTATGTCTCGGCGGATGGTCGATTCAGACGCCCCAAGTTGTTCGACCAACTGGGGCAATGAGGCAAATTGGTGGTTTCGCACAATTTCCAGCAAGCGGTTGCGTCGTTCTTCACCTAGCATACGGTCACCCCTGACTGCTAACCAAAAATCCTTATGAATTGATTATGCCACCAGGTTCAATCAATCGCAAGCATTTTGTTTCACGAAAATGAAAGATTATGAAAGAATTCTATCATTTGCGTATGTCAAAATGCGGATTTTGAGCCAGCCAGTAAGGATAAGAGTCTCCCAGATTGCTATATTCGCGTCGGCCGCCGCGGCTCGGCGTGGTAACGAAAGCCTTCTTTGAACATCTCCAAACGCCGCTGGAACGCGCGAAGCAGGTCGTCGTCGGAATGCACCTGCCGGGCCACTTCGATGGCCTTCTCTTCCGCCTTGATCGCTTCTTCGAAGTTCGACGTCTCGGCCTGCGCCACCCCGAGCGTGTCCCATAATTCGGGCGGCTTCCAGCGGGAAAGCTCGATGGCCTCCTTCGCCAGTTGCACGGCCTCCTTGCCGTTGCGAATCCGCTCGTCCGGATACGTCGCCAGGAGCCACGCCTTGTGACGCCGCGCGTCAGGGAGCTTGGGCTGCAACCGGATTGCGATGTCGAACTGTTCCAGGGCCTGCTTGGGCTGGTGTTGCACCGCCAGCAACAGGCCCAGCCCGCGATGGGCCGGTTCGAACCCACCTTCCACGTGGAGGCGCGGATCGGATTCGATCTTCAATATCGATTCGAACTGTTTCCTGGCGTCGTCGAGCCGGCCCTGCTGCCAATAGTACATTCCCAGGCCGTCCAGCGCGACGTAGTTATTGGGCGAGGCGGCTGCGGCACGACTAAAAAGCTGTTCGCTGCTGGACCAAGTCGTGACTTGTTGCCGGGTAAGCGTTGCAAAAACGGCCAGAGTCACCACCGCCGCGGCGACCGCGGCCATTCTGGCCCGCCGCGACAAGCCTTCGATCAACTCGGCGCTGCCCCAGGCGGCAATGATGAACACGCCGATCAACGGGATATACGTGTAACGGTCGGCTATCGACTGCACGCCCACCTGCACCAGACCGATCACGGGCAGCAGCGTGACCAGATACCACCACCAGCCGACCGGCAGATAGGGTTTGATTTTCGCCATGCGATAGGCGGCATAGGTGATCGCACCCAGGGCCAGGCCGATGATCAGCACGTCGATCGACCGATGCGTGGTGTAAGGATAGATGGCCGCCAGCGGATGGGGCCAGAAACTCTTTTCCAGGTAGATGCCATAACCGCAGACGGCATTCGCCAGCCGGGTAGCAAGCGTCAGGTTCTGGCCCAGCATGCTCATCGCTCCGCCCGCCCCCTGCACGATCAAGGTTATCCAGGCGGACAGGAGGGCCAGGACGAACAGCGGGATTTTCTCGACGATGAGCCACCCGAGCGTTCGCTTGTCGGATGAGTCGGCCGGCTCCATGCGGTCGTCGGTGGCAGAAGTTTCGGCCGCGTCGTCCGCTTCGTCGTCCGGCTCGCCGGCCTCCGTGTCGTCTGGTTCTCCGGCCCCCAAAGATTCCGCCTCGTCCTCGTCGAATTCTTCGTCGTCGTCCGGCTCTTCGTCCTCATTCGGCTCCTCCGCAGCCTTGCCCGCGCCGGCCGGTTCGAATTTCATGCGTCCCAAGGGCCAGTAGTCCAACAGCAAGAGCACAAACGGCGCGGTCACCAACATCGGCTTGGACATCAACCCCAGGGCCAACAACAGGAACACGCTCCCGTAGCGCAGCAGGGTCCGCCGCTGGGCATAATGATGATAAGCCAGCAAGAGCAGCATGAAGAAGAACATGCTGAGAACGTCTTTGCGTTCGGAAATCCAGGCGACCGATTCCACATGCAACGGATGCAGCCCGAACAACGCCGCCACGAAGCCGCTCCGCCAAACCGCCCCGGTCATCCGCCGCAGTGCAATAAAGAGCAAGAGCGTGTTGAGGGCGTGCAGAAACAGGTTTGTGAGATGATGCCAGCCCGCGTTCTTGTCTTCCCCGCCGAACAGTTGGCAGTCGAGCATGTGGGAAAGCATCGTCAGCGGATGCCAGTTGGAAACCGTCGCGTGGTTGAAGGCGTAGGCGACGCCCTCGGACGTGAGGCCCTTGCGCACGACGAGGTTTTCGTGGACGTAGCTTTGATCGTCCAGCAGCACGAACGGATAGGAGTGGACCGGCCAGTAGACGACCGTCACGGCCGCGACCAGGAGAAAACCGACGAGCAATTCACGCCGCATGGAGGACTCGCATGGAGCTTGGGACACCGCCCCCGGAACGCAGGTCGTGCCTCGCGCGGCATGACGACCGGAGTGGAACCCTTGTGAGTGTAGATCGAAGATTCACGTCTGGCAAGGTCGGGCACCCTACGGTATAGCCAGCCGATCGACCGCCTGTCGCATAGCGTGGAGATTCGCAACGGGGACGGCGTGGCCGTCGAACGTGCAGCCGGGCGTGATGATGATCGCTCGCCCGCCGGCCTGCTCGACCGCGTCGGCCACCTCGCGCTGGACGTCGCCGGCCGTGCCGGTGACGAGCGTGCCCAGGTTGTCCACGCCGCCGCAGATCGCCGGCCGCAGCCAGGACGCCACTTCCGCGATTCGCGGTCCGCCGATGCGATCGGCCCAATTCACGACGTGGACCGGATAGCCGCCGAAACGGGCGAAATCCAGCGGCTTGCCGCATACGTGCAAGATGTTGAAAGTTCCACCCGCCGCCGCGCCCAAAATCTGCAAGTCGCCATCGCGAACCAGGCGGTCGTAAAGCCCGCTGCCGTTCTCGGGCGTGTCAACCCAGTCGTCGCGGACCGAAAGATAGATTCCGTCGGCCCCGGCAGCTAGGCAATTGCGGGCGAAATGGGTCAACGTCTCCGTGATCGCGGCGAGGGCCCTAGCCAACACCTCCGGGGCCTCACGCAGAAATCGCGTCAGCTTCTCGTCGCGAACGTCGGCGATGCGTCCGCGCGTGGGCGGGCCGTGAACGTCGATGTCCGAGGCCATTAGACGCCGCAGCACGCTCCACGAGTTGAACAGCGTGGTCGTGATACGCAGTTCCCCGGAAAACCGCCGCGACAGGGCCCGCAGGACGTCCAGGTGCCGGCCGAAAATGTCTTCGTCGCCCCGCATAGGAGCAAGGCGGTCGAGATCGACGACGTCCTGGATGATACCGTCGCCGCGGTGCGGAAACGGATAACGCGCGTCGGCCATGACCTTGAGAAAATCAAGGTCGTAGGTCTCGACGTGGCGGATATGGGCCTCGATCGCCTTCGGTCCAGAAACCGCCTCGGGGCCAAAGTGGTACCAGAACGAAACGGGCAGGCGGTCGGGCCGCTGGCCCGCAAGAACGGCGGAAATACGCTCGATTTTATCCATGTCAGGCGTTATTTGCTGTCCAACTGCTTGCGCAATTCGTCCACGCGCTGCGAAAGCCCGTCGATCTGCTTCTTCAACTCGGCCTTCTTCTCGGCCGAGGCGTTCTTGAGCGTTTCATTCTTGCGCAGGGCGTCAAGCTGGGCCGTGATGACCTTCAGCCGTATCGTGGCCACGTCAAGCTGCGTCGCATTGCCGGCGGCGGGTGCTAAGCCCGGCGCGGGCGCTGCGCCTGGAACGGCCTGCCCCGGCCCGAGCGGCATGGGCGCGTTGCCCGGTTGCAAAGGAATCCCCGGCTGCAAGGGGATCAACGGCAGGGCGTTGGGCATGGCCGGCACGGCCATTCCCTGGACCTGTACCTGAATCTGGCCCATGTTGCCCTGCTGCTCGGCATACTCCTTGTAGAGCTTGTAGCCGTCGGGCTGCTTCTTCTTCAACTCCTCGACGTTCTTGGCCTCGTACTTCTTGGTGACGTCCTTGCCGTTGACCTTCTCGGTCGACTCGATCTTGATGCCGTTGTTCGGATCGTCCTCGATTTTTACGCTCTTGTCGCCGTCGGTGGCCTTGATCTCGCGGACGCCATTATTGTTGCTGACGCTCAGCGTCTTGACGCCCATGCCGCCGGCATTCAGTTGCAGCATGCCGCCGTTGATGATGATGCGTCCGCCGCCGCCGCCCGGCATGGGAAAAGCGCCGCCGTTGGGCGGGAACATGCCGTTGTTGTTGTTACTGGCGACGCCGTTCTTCTTGTCCAGGATCGAATGGGCCTTGCGGGCGGCGGCAGGGCTGTCGCCGTCGGCCAGTCGTTGCAACGCCTCCTCTGCGGCCTTGGAGGTCTTGTCATCGGACGACTTCAGCAGCTTGCCCAGCACATTCAGCGCCCGGCTGGAGACTTCCAGGTCGCCCTTGGTGGCGGCTTTCTCCAAAGCGGGAATCGCCTCCTTGCCTCTGGCGGCCAGCTTGCCGCAAGCGTCCTCGCGCTTGGCGAAATCGGCCGAGTCGAGTTGCTCGATCAACTTATCGACCGACTCAGCGGCGGCCGCGGCAGGTGCTGTGGCAGCCGCAGAAGCCTTGGCGGCCGGCTGCGCCGCACTGGCCTCACCAGCGCTAACCCATCCAGAGGGAATGGTGATTGCCGTAAGGCAGACGATCCAACGAAACTTCTTTTGCAACATAATTGGAGAACTCCCGCAATGACGTTTTTTGGGGATCCGGGGAAACGTTTCGACCACCGAGAATACGTATATGTTACCGCAAAACCAGGAATCTTGCAGGAGTCTGGCAGGGATTTTTTGAGAAAGCCGCGCGTCCGAACAAGAAAAAGACCGGCTGCCGCGGCAGATCCAAGCTCGCTGAAACGCTGGTGCTGGTGGGTTCGCCAACATCGTGCCGGCCGCTACTCCGTCTTCTTGGCGACTATGTCCAGCATTTTCCCCGTGTCCTTAACCTTTACCCAGAGCGTGTCGGGACGTGGAGCAAGCGAGAAGCCTTGCGGACCGTGGATCAGCGGCTCGCCCAGGCCGAAGAACCAGCCTGATTTCGCGGCGGCAAGTTCCAGGTAACTCTTGCAGGCAGTCAAGGCATCACCGTTGAGCGACACTTCCATGGGCGTAAAGGTACCATTAAACTTCATAAGGTAGGAGCGAGCGTCGGGCCGGTAGTCGCCAGTGCGCGGTTCGATCGTGAAAATTACGGTCTCGGCAAGGCCCTGGCACTTCATCGGTGTCACGGCGTATTTGCCCTTGGTGTAGTTCATCGTCGCGCCGTCGTCTTCATAAAGGCGGAAAACGCTGGTGCCGTGCGGGTAGATGTCGAGAAGGAGTTGGTCGGTAGGCTTCTGCGGCGCGGGCCTACCGACTTCCGTGCCGATCCAGGTGACCTCCGGCCCCATCGGGATGATAGCCCCGGCCCGCACATACAGCCCGCACAAATGGTCCGGCCCTTTCTCCGGGATGGTCAGTTTCACAGTCTGGCCTCCCTCGAACGCCTGACCGCTCCAATAATCAATCCAGCGAGCACCAACTGGCAGATAAACCTCGCGCGAGCCTTTCATGTTCGCGTAAGCCGGCGCGACCAGCAGGGAGTCCCCAAACATGAACTCGTCGGAATCCACCGTGTAGGTCTTCGGGTCGTTTTCAAATTCCAATGCCAGCGGGCGGGTCATGGGCAGGCCGGTGAAATGGGTGCAGTCGGCTGCGAGAGTGTAATAGTAGGGCAGGAGGCGGTAGCGCAATTTGGCAAAATAGCGGTAGTCGTTCATCCACTCCTCGCCTTGTTCCCAGGGAAAACCGGCCACATACTTGTAACTCCAGCTTTGCCCGTTCGCGGTTGGCAGGAACATGTTCTGTGGAATGGTCTCACGGCTCCGCACATTCTGCTTCGGATCGTCCGGGCAACCCGGATACAATCCGCCCTCCGGCGTACACCAGTAGTCGCAGAAGAAATAGAGAACCCCGGTCATGGCGGTGCTCATCATGCTCTGCCAGGTGGATGTCCGTCCGGCCCGGTCGCACATGCGGATTGATGGGTGGCGAGCCGCCCGTATGCCGCCGGCACAATCGGAAATGAGAGGACGCCGCCCGCCGGACAGTTCCATGAACTCCTTCATCACCGTAAAGGCGTCGTCATCGTGGCTGGAGTTCGTGTTGTAGTCGCGGGCGTAGGGATCAATTGTGATCCAACTCAGTCCCCAATCCAGCCACTGCTTATGGTCTTGCCAGAAATGCGGATAACGTCCTGTCCAGACGGCCACCTTGTAGTTGAGTGCGGTCAGGTCTGCGATCGTCTCTTTTTCGCTTTTTCCGGCGGCTTTTGGGATGTAGGCGGCATAGCCGGGGCCGGGTTCAAACTGCACCGAATCCAGCGGCAGCTCCTCCTTGCGAAAACGCGAAGCGGCCTCCATCGCCTGTTCGTAGTTGCAATGCTCCTTCATGCTCCACATGACCCCGAATCCGTAACGCGGAATGAGCGGCGCGCGGCCCACGACTGCGCCCGTGTAATTACCCATGATTTGCTTCAGGCTGGGCCCGGCGATGAGGAAGCAATCCAGCTCCCCGTCTTCGCAAGACGCCGTGTAAAAACCGTCGGCCTTCTCGCCGAAGTAATCGAAGCGGAGTTTCTGGCTGGAATCATTGAGGAACATGCCATAGCCCGCCGTGCTCATGAAAAAGGGCACGCAGACATTTCGCGGCCGGTACTCGACCTTCATGCGGATATTCTTCAGCGTGCGGTGGTCGAGTGGCCCGATTACGTCGCCATGCCCAAAGACATGCTCGTCGCCACCCAATCCCATTTCCAGCGTGTAGTCCTTACCACTGGCGGCACATTGTACGCCGATCCCGTGCTCCTTGAAAAGCACCTTGCCGTTCTTGTCAAGCAACGCCAAAGCGCCCGAGTCCCGCGCGACGGAAAATTGCAATTCCGCCGTTTTGAGCATTATTTCCTTGCCGTTTTCCGCCACGGAAAAATCCGGCTTCCCGACCAACTTCTCGCCGGGGATGTTTTGCTGGGCAGCGGCACCGTTCTCCCCGCGCGCAATCTGAAGGCGCAGGACGGCGGCTGAGCAAACCGTGATCCTAATCTTTCCATCATTGGTCTTGATGATGAGACCGTCTTCTGTTTTTGTGATTCCCGTCACGTGGCCAAGTCTTGCCAGTCCGGCCAACTTGACTTGTGCTGCTTCCGGGGCAAGGAACGCCAGATCATCGGCGACCGGCACAGCGGTTCGCAAGTGAGCGACCTCAAGCTTGGCCTCCACCCAGTCGGCGTGGTCGGAGTGCATGCCGTCGCCACCGTCGGTGGCCACCAGGAGAAGGCGTTTGACGCCGTGGACATCGACATCCACCGGCACTCCTGCATCACCACCGCGCATCAGGGGGCTTTTCCACACTTCCTTGCCGTCGGCAATCACTTTGAACACCACGCTCCCCTTTTGCCTTCCTGCGTCGTCATCCACGCCACAATGGGCGCTGAACCGCGACGCGCTGCCGCCAAGCTCCACACGCAAGACGCTCGGGGCATGAACCCCGACTCCGGTTTCAAAAGCACGGCCGCCGATGGACAGTTTGCTTTGCATGACGGAACGGTTGGCCTGTGCCGTTCCCCAGCCGGAAGTGGCTGTGGTAAGGTCGAGCGATGAAACTTCTACGGTCTCTGCCAGCGAGCGAGCGGGTGAAGCCGCGACGCAACTGGCGAAAACGAACAGGGAAATGCGCAGCACTCTTATCATAGGTCTTCCCGGGAGTTTCCCGGTTTCTCCAGGCGAGTTCAGAAAGCCATGGTGTCGGGGAACACTGTCGTCTATGCAACTCAGAGAGGAAAAGACCGGCTGCCGCGGCAGATCCAAGCTCGCTGAAACGCGGGTGCTGGTGGGTTGGCCAACACCGTGCCGGCCTGGGTGGAGCCGGTCTGGGGTAAGAATGCGCTTCGCTGGCTATTCACGCTGCCACGGCAGCCGGGTGTGTCATAAGTGTTCAGTTTTCAGTGTTCAGTACCGGGTACTCAGTGTTTGATTCCAAGTTCTGCATTCCGCTTCCGTCGGCGGATGCTCCACCCGGCGGCCAGCACGCCGGCGGCCGACAACAACACCAGCGTGCCCGGCTCCGGCACCGGCGTGATCGAAGGCGAAGCCGTAAGCGGCTCGTTTAGCCCGGAGCTAATAGCTCCGGTGTCGGACCCCGCGCCGCCGGGTCCGCCTGCGAACGCGGAGGCGTCGCCGATGGTCAAGCTCGATCCACCGGCGAGCGCCTCGTTGTTCGTCAGAACCAATGTGCCATTGGTTACTACCGTCCCTCCCGTGAAGCCGTTGCTGCCGCTGAGGATCAGCGTGCCCGCGTCGTTCAACAGCAGCGACCCGGCGATGGAGGCGCTGTCGTTGACGCTGCCGGAAATGACGAGCGTCGAGCCGGCCGTGGGGGCGATCGTGAGACTGCCCGCCAGGACCACGTTGGCCGAGATTGTCTGGCTGCCGCCCGTGACGACAATCTGCGCCGCGCTGCCGTCCGAGGTGGCCATCGTCAGGCTGCCGGAACCGGAAACACCCGGGGCGAGCGTATAGGCGGTTGAGTTGTTCGTGCTGTCTCCCAAGGTCAGCACGCCGAGCGTTTGCGGGGTGTCCAGAGTAATGGTCACCGGCACGCCCGTTGACGCGGTGACATAGGCGCCTTGCCCGGCGCCGCTGGGCGCACTGTAGCTGTTCCAATTCGTGCCGGTGTTCCAGCTTCCGCCGCTCGTGTTGGTCCAACTCGGCGGGCCGGCCACGACCACGGACAACTCGTTGGTCCCATAGTAAAGCCGATATCCACTGAGAAGTCCGGTTGTCGTGGTGAACTGGCCCGACTCCTCGCCGTTGGGATACAACATCAGCACCGCCGCGCCGGTGTCGCCGGACAGGTTGAGCGTACCATTCAGCACAACCGTGCCGCCGCTCGTCAGGAGGTTGGCCGGAGAAAGGTTCAATGCGGCGTTACTGCTGCTCATGATCAGCGATGCGATCGCCTGCGAGCCGCTGCTGGCGTCCAGCGTGCCGCCGCTGATCGTGAAGGCCGAATTGGGCGAGAGCGCACCGGCCGCGCCGGCGTAGAGCACGCCGCCCGCGACGACCGTGGGACCGCTGTAATTGTTCGAATTGGTCAGCGTCAACGTCCCGCTGCCGATCATGGAGAGAGCGACCTGGCCCAGGCCGTCATTGATCTGGCCGCCGAAGGCCGTGTTGCCGGCCTGATTGATGGTCACGGTGCCGCACGTCGTGGCCGAACTATTGGTGACGACACCATTGGCCCCGTTGGCCCCGCTGAAGCTAGACACCGTTGCACTGTAGCTGTTCATATCGAGCGTGCCGCTGTTGACGGCCAGGCTGCCAGTGCCCGAGGCAGCCGCGTTGCCCAATTGCAGCGTGCCGTTGGCGATGGTCGTGCCGCCGCTGTAGGCGTTGGCGCCGCCTAGCGTAAGCATCCCGGTGCCGGTCTTGGATAGGGCCAGTGTGCTGGCCCCGTCGGTCAGCGTGCCGTTGAAGCTCGTGTTGATCGATTGGTTGACGGTTAACGTGACCGGCGTGAGGCTGCCGTTGGTAACCGTACCGGCGGCGCCGCTGAAGCTGGGCACGCTCACGCTATAGCCGGCCAAATTGAGCGTGCCGCCGTTGGCCGCCAAGCTGCCGGTGCCTAATGCGGCCGAGTTGCCCAGTTGCAACAGGCCACCGCTGACGCCGGTCCCGCCCGCGTAGCCGTTGGAGGCGGAGAGGGTCAGTTGGCCGCTGCCGAGTTGGTAGACCGCGCCGTTGCCGGAGATCGCGCCGCCGAAGGTCTGGTTGCTGCTGGTGTTGACAACGAGCGTCGCACTGTCGGAGATGGCCGCGCTATAACCACCGCCCGTGCCCAGCGAGCCGCTGCCGGCGATTTGCAGCGTGCCGCCGCTGATCGCGGTCGTGCCCGAGTACGTATTCGAGCCCGTGAGGCTCATCAGGCCCGTACCGGCCTTGATGATTCCGTTACTAGCATCCCCGCCGGCGCCACCGTGGGAAATCGGTCCGCTGACGAGCAAATCAACGCCGCTGGGCGTGCTGCCCTGCGCCACGTTGAACGTCAGGTTGTGCCCGAGCAAACGGAGGTCAAGGCCACTGCTAATGACAGCGGTCGCGGCGCCGCCATTGGTGTTGAGCGAGCCGTTGGAGACGTTGTACCAATCGAATACCGTCCCGCCGATCGTGCCGCCGGTCATGTTGATGCTGGTGGCCGACATGCCGCCCATATCCGTGCTGCCGCTGAAGTCGAGCACGCCTCCGTTGATCGTGATGCCGGTCACGTAGGAGTAGACGTTATATCCCAGTGCCCAGTTGTTGCTGGCGACCACCGTAGCGCCGCTGTTGATCGTTAAGGCGCCCTGGATGTTGCCGCTGGTGCCGTAACCGCTGCTCGGACCGGGCAAGACCAGCGTTCCGCCACTGACGGTCGTGCCGCCGGTGTAGGTGTTGAAGTTGCCCAACCGCATCACGCCGGGGCCTGTCTTGAGGACGGCCTCCGAGTCGTTCGGGTCGCTGATGACGCCGCTGACGAGGAGGTCGACGCCGCCCGGGGTGGTGCCCTGGGCTACGTTGAAGACGGCCGTGCCGTTATTCTGGCCCTGGTTGATACGGAGGTTGATGCCGCCGCTGACG
>Ga0302320_10014744_pt1 | contig 16133 bp, 11 predicted proteins | sample Bog_T0_3_FD_202130 | JGI IMG/M metagenome (GOLD analysis project Ga0302320, IMG submission 202130) | Peat permafrost microbial communities from Stordalen Mire near Abisko, Sweden - Bog_T0_3 | ecosystem: Environmental > Terrestrial > Soil > Wetlands > Peat | place: Sweden: Abisko, Stordalen Mire... | reverse complement strand
GCATAAACGGTTGGGAAAACGGCTCGCCGGGCTCCTCGACGGGCGGTGGGACATAGGCGGGAACCGGCGCTGCCGCCGGCGGCTGCAAGAGGCCATCCGCAAGCATGACTCGGGTCGCCGTGCTCCGGCCGCCTCCGGAGGGCGCCAGGGAGGATTCCAGCTCGCGAATGTGGCGGAGAAAATCGCCGCATCCCAGGAAACGGCGGTCCGGCTGCTTCTCCAGCGCCCGCAGCACAATCCGGTCGAGCTCCTCCGGGAGCGACGGATTCAAGCTGCTGGGCGGCGCGGGCTCGCTCTTTAGGTGCTTTTCCTTGATGAGGAAATCCGGATCGGTGGTCTCGCCCGGTTCCACGCGATAGGGCAGGGAGCCGGTCAGCATCTCATATAGCACCACGCCGAAGCTGTAGACATCGGTGCGCAGGTTCACGTTCATGGGGCTGGTGATCTGCTCCGGGCTCATGTAAGGCACGCTCCCGGAGACCATGCCCGCGCGTGTGAGCCGCGGTCCGGCCACGTTCAGGACAATCCCGAAATCGGTCAGAAACGCGCAATCGGTGGCCCGTTCGATGAGGATGTTGGACGATTTCACATCGCGGTGTACGTAACAGTTCTGGTGGGCGTAATCGAGCGCCTCCAGAACCTGCCCGGCGATGCGCAAGGCGCGGCCGAGCGGCAGCGGCGTTCCCTGGTCGATCAGCTTGGCGGGCCCATAGACCTCCTGCTCCAGGTTGGGACCGTCCACGTAATAGAAGACGATGGCCGGCAGATCGTCCACTTCCAGGACCGCTTCCGCGGCGACAATGTGCGGATGGTGCAGGTTAAACTGCGCCGCGGCTTCGCGCCGCACCAGTTCCCGGAAACGCTGGTCGTTGGCGTACTGGAGATGCGGGAACTTGATGGCGACGCAAGCCTGATCGGTCTTGCGGGCTTTCCACACTTCGCCCATCCCGCCGCTGTCGATCCGCTTCTCGAGCGTGTACAGGTGGATCTGCTGTCCCGGTGAAAAGCGTTCTTCAGGCATGGGGTTTTACGTTCGGTCCGAAGCCGCATTTGACGCGGAGACGCAGAGGCGCGGAGGAATAGTCATTGCGGTTTTCTCCGCGTCTCTGCGTCTCCGCGTCAAAAAACCTTACGTTCACGGCTTTCGCTCCATCACGCCTAACTTCAACGCGTCCGCGGCGGCGTTAAAAAGGATGCCCGACTTTTCGTCTTGCAGAATCCCCACCACGCCGTTCGCCGAAACCAGGGGCGAACCCCAGGCGGAAGCGTCGATGGGGTCGTCCAGGATCAGCCTTCCATCCACCAGCTTGGCGCTCAGGCTGAGAATTTCGGGGTCGGCCTTCTCGGTCCACGCGCCGGCGCCGAAACGGAAGGCCACCAGGCTGGTGTAGCCGTTGGGTTCGGGGCGCCGGTCGATGGCGGGCGCCACCCCGCCGCCGGGCGCGTCCGCCGGGAACTCCACTAGCGCCAGGTTGCTTTGCGAAGCGCGCTGAAGCACGCTGATGAGCGTGGCGCTCTTGCCGGTGACGGTGGCCACCAGACGCTCGCTCATATTGCTGCCGCTGGTCACGATGCGGAATTGATTCTTGAGCGAGGAGTAGGCGTTCTCCGTTTTCAGGCTGCCTCCGGACCCGGCCACCTGCGCGCCTTCCGGCCACAGGAGGAGTTCGTAGGACCCCTCCGCGACGGCCAGATTCTTGCTCTTGATCTGCAGGACCAACGCCGAATCGAAACGCCAGGGTTCCACCAGTTCCCGCGGCAGAATCACGCGCCGCGCGTCCACGCGGAAGGCGATCCCGCTCACTTGCAGGGGGTACCGCTTGCCGTCGTGGTCGACCAGCGAGTAACGGGCGAGCGCGAAAAACAGGCCCTTGCCGTAGTGTTCCATGATAGCCTGGCGCGATTCCGTGCTGTCGATCAGGGCCACAATTTTATCGCGCGCCACGCGCGAGCCCGGTTCCACCAATTGCAGCACTTGCAGCGCGGCGGCCTGGGTGAGCCGGTTGCCCGGAAGCGTGACCGGAACCTCGACCGAGAACTTCATGGGGGCGCGCGCGGTCCGGCTGCGCAGCAGCAACGACGGCAGCAGGGCCAGACGCGCCTCGAACACGGCATTGCCTTCCAGATGCAGTTTGCCGCTGCGAACCAGTTGGACCAGCGGACCAAGCGAGCTGAGGTCGCGATAATAAATGGACACCTGCAAAGGCTGGCGCAACTGGAAACGGTGGCCCACTTGCATGCGCATGGTTTCCGTCACCGGGGGGATGAAGATCGGAATATCGTTCAGTTTCAGGCCGAAGAACGTAATGCCGGCGAGTTCGGCGTCCTGATACGGCACGACCACGGGATAGACCGCCAGGCGGACGCGCTCCATGCCGACGTCCAGCAACTCGATCTTCTCGATTTCGATGGCGCCATCCGACGACGCGGGCGGCGCTTGCGGAGCGGCCCACAGCGCAGGCAAGACGGCCATGAGCGCGAGCGCGCGTCTCATTTGCCCCTCCGCGCCTGCGCCTGGAAGACCAATTCGCTGCCGGCTGCGAAGTAGAGGTTGGCCGCCTTGGCCGCCAGATGCACGGGCCCGGGGCCGCGCGAGAGAACGCCCGTGATCTTCGAGCTCACCGCGGAAAGCGCTCCGCTGCCCGATTCGAGGGCCGCGCCCTCCTCATCCGCCCCAGCCTGGCCGCGGCTGTTGCGGATCTCCGTCAACGCGGCGGTAACCGGCGCCGTCTTCCCGGACAGGTGGAGCGTCTGGACCTCAAACTCGATGCTGGAAACCTTGCCGGGGCTGCCTCCAGGCTTCACTTCCTGCACTTCGCCCATCAGGATGCCGCCCTTCACCCGGTCCGGTTCCACCACCTGGGCCGCAACCATGTCGCCCTTACGGCTGAATTCGGTGTTGAGCGGCGCAAGCAGGCGCACTCGAAGCGGACCGGCCGGAACGGCGAGCGTGGCGTCCTGGGCGAACGCGAATAGGGCCATTGCGGACAGAAGCGATAGCCGGACGGATTGCGGCAGCGTCATGGGCGGCCTCCTCTCTGTACTTGCCAGTTGATGCGGATGGGTCTGTTCCAGTTAGCGGGAACCTGCAGGATCATGCGGTGGTTGCCGTTGGCCGGTCCCGGCGCCTCGGTAATCCGGACGTCGGGGCTATCCACGCTGACGCTCACCGGGCCGCCGGGCAAAGCATCGCCGCTGAGCGCGCCGCCCAGTTGCGACCCGTCGAAAATAAACACCTGCCCGCCGCTGGCCGGCGCCGAACCGGACCATTGCAGCACGCCCGATTCCTTGCCCTGGCTAATTGCCGGCGGAGGCCCCAGCGGTTGCGGCCGGCCGCCGATGGGCGACGCCGCCTGGCCAGCGGCCGGAGCGGCTTCTTTCGATTCCTCGAAGAGCCGCCGTAACGGAGCGATGGCGGCCGGTTCGCTAAGTGGTGCGGCGGGCTGCTCGGCAGACTTGCCTTCGCCGGCCGCCGGGGCCGGGCGTTTGCCTTTTTCCACCGCCGGAGCCGCGGGTTCCGGCGCGGTTGCCTGAGCGGCCGGGGCTGGGGCTGGGGGGACCGCGGCGGGCTGGCGCCCGTGCCACACGATGATGCCCACCACCAGCAATACGGCCGCCGCGCAGATGGCCGCGATCCCCGCAATCTTCTGCCGGTCGTGCGGCTGGCTATGAGGCGGGGATGTGGGCGCTACGATGCCGGGAGTATGCCGCGGGCGCGGTCCAGTACCCGGCGCGGGCCTGGGCGGCGTGGCCGGTCTGGGGGTCACTCCGCGCGGCGTGCCGGATTTCGGCGCGATCACACGCGGCGCGGGGGTCTGCGCGGCGACTGCGGGCGTGGCCGGCGTAGCGCGAAATCCTGTACCCTGAACCACCCGCGAGCGCGGCGTGGGCGCCTGAATCCCGGTCTCAATCTGCAAGCCCAGCGTGGCCGCGAACTCCTCGCAAGACGAAAAGCGCGCCGCGGGGTCTTTTTCGAGCGCCCGCATAATCGCTTCGTCGAAAGCCGGAGGCGTGTCGGGATAGTGTCTGGTCAGCGACTGCGGTTTGCGCGTCAGGTGCGCTTCCCGTACCAGGTAATCGTTCTCGCCGGATTCGAAATGGAACGGCGGGTACCCGCTCACCAGCTCATATAGCACGCAGGCAAAGCTGTAGATGTCGCTGCGCTCGTCGATACTGAGCGGCGTACGGATCTGCTCCGGGCTCATGTAGGACGGCGTGCCCATGGCCCCGAATTTGGTGAGCCGCTTCTGCCCCAGGAGCAGCGCGATGCCGAAATCGGCGATCTGAATCGCCCCGCTGTTGGACAGCAGAATGTTGGAAGGCTTCAGGTCGCGATGCACCAGCCGCATGGAGTGCGCGTAGCCCAACCCGCTGAGCACGGCCTTCGCGATGCCGCGCACCTCCGGCATGGGCAGCGGCCGGCGGCGCGTCAGGTAGGTTTCGAGCGACTCGCCATTCACCAGCTCCATCAGGATGAAGGTGCGCCCCTCGCTTTGAAACGTGCCATAGGCGCGCACAATGGACGGGTGCTGCAACTGGCACTGGTTGCGGGCTTCGCGCAGCAGGCGCTCCTGGAGGGCCACGTCGCCCGCGAACTCCGGCAGCAATGTCTTGACGGCGTAGGTATTTCCGCTGCGGACGTCGCGGACGCTCCAGACCTGGGCCATGCCTCCGCGCCCGATCTCGTCCAGGAGATCGTAGTCGCCGATCCGGCCTCCGTGCCGCAGCTCCATATGTCTACGCGCCGCTTTCTGGCGGGTTCTTCTCGGGTTGCGCTTCGATAAACGTCCAGTGCGTCGAACCTGTGCGGAGGGTGGAATAATTCGGCAGCCGCACGTAGGTTTCCTCCACCGGCGCTCCGTTCAGGTCCGTGCCGCTCATGCTCACCATATCGCCCACGGTGAAGCTGCGGCGGAAAGTAATGTGCGAGTTCACGTCGGAAAGGTGCGGGTCCTCCGTCACCACGATGTCGCATTTGTCGGGATTGCGCCCGATGAGGTTCCGCCCCTCGCGGATGGGATAAATTTGGCCTTCCGGCTTCCACGTATAGCTGATCAGCACGCCCACGATTCTACGCGCCGGCTCTTGTTTAGCGGCCACGGCGGCCGGGGGCGGCGCGGCAGGCTGCGCCGCGGGCGGTTGCGGCGGCGCACTGGCTGCGAATTGCGTCACCCGCCGGACCGGCGGTTCCGGCGCGGGCGGCGGAGCCACGGGAGCGGGCATAACCCGCGCCGGCGGTTCCACCAAGTCCCGCTGAATGCGGATGGAACCCTCCATCACCGTCGGCCGTGAAGCCTGGCCGGGCCCGGACTGGTCGATCACCGTAGGCATACGCGGGGCGCCGCCGCCGAAGCCCGAGTGTTCGGCCTCAGCCCGTTCGGCCTTGCACTGATAACATTCCGGCCAGTTCGGGTCGATGGCGTGTCCTTTCTCGCAGTAAGCGTGCGTCGGGACCTGGTTCAGCGGGGAGCGGCACGCGGTGCAGAAGTTGGCCTGCGGCGGGTTCAAAGCCTGGCATTGCGGGCAGGTCTTCATAAAATCTCCTGTGGTCTACACATCGTACAATCTTACTGCCCCGGCGGTTTGGCGGGGCTGGCCGGGTTCAACGCAAACACGGCAATGTGGCGCCCCTGGAAGCTGCTTTCGAAAATCTTGAGGTCGGCCGGGTCCACGACGCGCGGCAGGGAGGTGCATTCCAGTACCTTGCAAGCCAGCGCGGCCTGCTCCTGGTAGCCGGAAAGATAGACGGCCACCACGATTCCCGATTTGCTCTGTTGCGCGGATTGGATGTTGGCCGGCGCCAGACGCCACGCCGGTTCGCTCTTGGGATCGGATACGGCTTTGTCGGCGGTGTCGAAGCCAGCCGCGCGCAGCCGTTCCCGCAGCGTCGACACGAAATCGGAGCCCATGGCCCCCAGGTTGGGAAGATGCACCAGCACTACGCGCGCCGTGGGCGCCACGGCCGGCGTGGCGGGCGGCAGACCTACGGGCGCCGCCGGGAGGGGGCGCGCTGCCGACTTGCCCTTGCGGTCTCCGGAGGTGGCCGCCTTTCCCGCGGGAGATGGCGTCGCGGGATTCGTAACCCCCTGAACCCAGGTCCGGAAGTCCGGCGACTGCCAGGCGAACCAGCCCCCCGCCGCCGTGGCCAGCAGGACCAGCGCCAACGCCAGAAATCGCATGCCGTGGCCACCCTCGCGCGTGGCCGCTTTCGCTTCAACCGCCGGCGCGGGCGGCTGCTCCACCGGCGTCGGGGAGTTCGAACGCACCGGCTGGGGCGGCGCCAGGGAGGCCCGCACCACCCAGATGGAGATGTTGTCGAACCCTCCGGCTTCGAGCGCCAGTTCGGCCAGCGCGTCGGCCGCCTTTTGAGGTTCCTCAATGCGCCGCAGACGGTCTTCGATGGGGCCGTCTTCCACGTAACCCGAAAGCCCGTCCGAACACAGCATCAATACGTCGCCGGCGAGCAGCGGATAGGGTTCGGAGATTTCGATCTCCATGGCTTCGCCCTGCCCCAGGGCGCGCGTCAAGACGCTGGCGTCCGGATGCACGCGGATTTGTTCCGGCGTCATCAACCCGGCGTCCAGCATCCTCTGCATGGCGCTGTGATCTTTGGTGATTTGCTTCAGGCGGCCGTCGCGGAGAAGGTAGACCCGGCTGTCGCCCATGTGGGCGGTGACGAAATGCTCTTTCTGGACCACCAACAGCGCCAGGGTGGAGCCCATGGTCGCGATGGTAGCGCCCCCGGAGTGGCCGCGCGCATAGATATCGGCGTTGATGAGGCTGGCGGCCCGCGCCAGGGCATCGTGGAGCGAGAGTTCCCCGGCGAGCGAAAGGAAATGCCGCTCGAACCCGGTGATGGCCATGTTCGCCGCGATGCCGCCGCCTTCGTGGCCGCCCATGCCGTCCGCCAGCAGGAACACTTCGCCATAGGGGCTCGAAAAGCGGGAAACCTGGTCCTGGTTCTCCTGCCGGTGGTAGCCCAGCTCGCGGCGGCCTCCAAAACGAATCGACATTGGCGGAGAGGAACTCATGGGGGACTCCCTAGTGCAAGACTCTGGCTCGAAGCATCGCGTACGCCGCCGCAAGCAGCAGAATGTGCATGCCCAGCAGCACCGTCACGCTCAGCCAGTACGGCGACCGCGGCGCCAGGAACGAGAGAAACGCCGCCCGCGATACCCCCGTGGATGGGAACGACGCCTCGGCGATATCCTGCGCCGGCGGTTCCGGCGGCGGCGCCGCCTGGACTTCGGCGTGGGCCGGGCGACGGGGCGCGGACGGCATCAACTGCGCCATGACACCCAGTTTCTCCCGCATGGCGCGTTCCTGCGCGCGCATGCCTTCCTCGCACGCCGTCTGGACCTTAGCCACCGCCTGATGCGCCGCTGCCTGCGCCTGTTCCAGGGCCGGCCGGCACGGGTTGTACGAATAGACCGGCTGCACGCGCGACTCGGCCAGCAGGTTGGCTTCATAGCCCCAGCGCGACGGGATGGCCAGCGATACCGCCTGCGAGGCCGCGTTCATGGTGAAGATGGGCTGCAAGCCTCCGCCCAGCACGATCATGGGCAGCAGCACCAGCGGCAGCATGGCCAGGGCCGAATCGGTGGTCCGGAAATGCGAGCTGATTCCCAGCCCGATGCTGACGCCGATCAGAGACGAAAGCAGCAGCACCACGAAGATGCGCCAGAAACTCCCGTCAAGGCCGCAGCCGAAGTAGATGATGGTCAGCAGACTGAGGCACTGCAAAATGCAAAGGCTGCCCAGCACCTGAACCTTGGAGAACAGATACATCCAGATGCGCAGGCCCGCCATCTGCTCCCGCTCGAAAACGGCCCACTCTCCCACCACTTCGCGCACCGCATTGTTGCAGCCGAACCACAGCGCCGCCACGATCATCAGGAAGTGAATGCTGGACACCTGGGAGACGAAGGACGGCCAATCGCCGCCCTTGGACGTGTCAAACGTCAGTTTGCCGTAGGCCAGCCAGACCAGGAAAGCGAAGCCCGGCGCCTGCAAGAGTAGGATGCCTGTCTGCAACCGGTCGCGCAGCTTCAACAGGTAATTGCGATGCATCAGCGTGCGGACATGGCCCATCTGGAAGCGCGGCCCGGTGCGCGCCGCGCGCTGCTCGGTGGAATGCACGGTTCCCCGGCGCTCATCGACGTATTCGCGCTTGTAGGGCGACGCTTCGTACTTGGCGGCCCAGTCGGCGGTGGTGGACGCGGCGGATTCCAGGCCCTCGAAAAGCAAATCCGGGCTGGGCTCGGCTCCCGGCGTCTTCTTCTGCAAATCTTCCACCGCCTGCGGATGGAAGAACTCCACAGACTCGGGGTAGGCCGGTCCGAAATACACCAGGCGTCCCGGCCCGGGCTTGGTTCCCGGCGGCACGCGGTCCTTGGAGTCCCGCGAAATCAGGATCAAATCGTCGAAGAGACGGAAGATCGTGGTGCTCGGCTGGTGGATGGTCAGCAGCACGGTCTTGCCGCTCTGCGCCAGTTGGTGCAGGTGCTGGATGACTTTCAGCGAGTCGCTCGACGCCAGCCCGCTGGTGGGCTCGTCGAGAAACAGCACGGTGGGGTCGCAGAGCAGCTCCATCGCGATGTTGACGCGCTTGCGCTGGCCTCCGCTGATTACCTTCCGCTCGGGCGAGCCGATCAGCTTGTCCTGGATGCCGGAAATGTCCAGCGTTTGCAGAACCTCGTCGATGCGCCTCTGGATCTCTTCCTCGCGCAGGTCCGTGCGCAGCTTGGCGGTAAAGTAGAGCGCCTCCCGCACCGTCAAAAGCGGGTGAATGATATCGTCCTGCGGGACGTAGCCCAGCTCCAGGCGATACGTGTCGAACGCGGAGTAGAGGTTGTGGCCGTTGAACAGCACCGCGCCCGCGGAGGGAATGGTGTAGCCGTTCATGGCCTTGAGCAGGGTGGTCTTGCCGGCGCCGCTAGGCCCCATCAACGCCACGATTTCCGAGGGGAACACCGTGAAGTGGATGTCTTCCAGGAGCAGCTCGGAGCCTTGCGCGTGGGCGCTCACGGCCAGGCCCTCCACTTCGATGGTGACGTTGCCTTCGTAATCCCGCCGTTGCAGTTCGCCCGTACCGCCCAGTTGCAGGGTGATGCTGCCCAGGCTCAGAACGTCGCCCGGCGCCAACAGCTTCGATCCCGTGACGCGCGCGCCGTTCACGAAGGTCCCATTGAGCGAGCGCAGGTCGCGGACTTCCATTCCGGCGGATGTACGGGTCAGCTCGGCGTGACGCCAGGAGATGGACGGAAAGGGCAGCGGAAAATCGCATTCCGGATCGCGCCCCAGCGTCATGAGGTCCTTGGAGACCACGAGCGTTTGCTGCGGCGTGGCGCCGATGGTGTGCCGTTTCCGGCTCAACAGACGCGCGGCCGGAACCGGGTAGGACCCGAAAAACACGCGGTCGTCCGGTTTCAGGATCCCGCGCTGGACCTTGTTTTGCCATGAATTGATGGCCGTCCCATTGGTGGAACCCAGATCCTCGATGACGCTTTCGCCGGCGCCCACCAGAATCCGCGCATGATGCCCGGAGATGGTCGGATAGGTCAGGACCACGTCGTTGTCCGGGTCGCGTCCGATGCGGATGGTCGTGCCCGGCGCCCGCAACGGGGGGGCGGAGACCCGCGCCGCGTTCGAAGGCCAAGGCAGGGGCGTGTTGCGTCCCAGCGTAATGCGCTGTCCGGGGCGCACGATGGTGGGGGCAAGGATCTTCTCGCCGTCCACGTAGGTGCCGTTGGTGGAGCCGAGATCCTCCAGCGTGTAGACCCCGTCCATGAAGCTCAGCTTGCAGTGCCGTCCGGAAACCGTGGTCCCGGCCAACACAATGTCGCAGTTCGCGCCGGAGCCCGCCACCCAGGTGGTTGGGGCCGCGTCGGGGGTAGCCGCCGAGACGTCGCTGCCGCAATTCGGACAATAGCGGCCTGGCAGGGCGACTTGTGTGCCGCAATTCGGACAGGAGGTCACCGGCATAAGCGCGTCACTCGATTCATAGGCGTCATTTGGCGTTGGGCGGCTTGGGCAGCAGGCCCAGCCCCAGCTTCATCGTCCGGAAGGCCATACTATTATCGTCCAGTGAGGGGGACAAGACCACTTCTTTCAATTCCGCCGAAATCAGGCGGCCCCGGTCCCCGCCGTCCGGATGGGCCAGGCGCCATTCGGCGAACCGGTCCGGTTCGCCCCCCGCGGGCGGGATTCGCTCCAGATATCCAAGCTGACCGGCCGGGTTCCAGCCGGCGCGGATCAGGTTGTAGAAACCGAGCAGGTCGGCTTCTCTTTCGTTAGCCCGGTCGTAGCGCTGGGCCAGCATGCCCACCAGGGGCATGCCCATGGCCTGAAAAGCCCGTTCCAGCTCGACGCCGGCCAGGTTGGGCAGGGCGGTCCTGACGGAGGCCCACATCTCCTTGGAGCGCAGTTCCAGGGAGAACCGGTTGAGCGTGTGGCGGGCCGCGATGTGCCCGATCTCATGCGCGATGACGGCTGCCAGTTCGTTCTCCGCCTGGGCGAAGCTGAGCAGGCCGCGGGTGACGTAAATGTGTCCGCCGGGGAGCGAAAACGCATTTACGCTCTCAATATTGAGAACCTTACAGCTATAGGACAGCCCCGGCCGCCGGGAGTGTTCGGCCAGGCGTTGGACCATTCCCGCCAAATAGGAGTCCAAAAGAGAGTTGTCGAGCGACGGGTACTTGCTTTCAAACTCGGCGGCCAGCGCAGCCCCTATCCTGACTTCGTCCTGGTCCGTGAACTGGTTGTAGCTGGGGATGGCAATGGCGGGTTCAGCCGCCGGCGAAGCGCCACGACACAACAGAATCGCCAGTAGCAACATCGGAGGGCGAACGGATGCCGGCATGTATCCCATCACCGCGAAGAGAAAATCACTATAGCACCCGCCATACAGTAAGTGTAGAATAAGATACTGAAATTTCCGCGAGGAAACTGCGAGGTTCCGTTGGACGCGTCCGAAAGCTACCGGTTATTGGAATGCATCGGCGAAGGCGCCGCCGGTCCCGTCTATCGAGCGGAAACCGGCAGAGGAATCGTGGCCGTCCGCCAGTTTCGCTCGGCGGCCGCGGCCGGAACCCCGGAGTGGCGGGGAGAGCGGCAACACTTTCTGGAGGCTGGCCGCCAAGCTCTCGGTCTGAAGCACAACCGCATCGTGCCGGTCCTCGAAGTCATCGATGAAGCTGGCGAAGCGTTTCATGTGATGGAGTTTCAGTCCTCCGGCAACTTGCGGACGCTTCTGGAAACCCAACGTATGGCCCCGGGGGAAGCCGACGTGCTCTTGCGGCAAGCCGCCATTGCGCTCGATTTCGCCCACGGCAGCGGCGTGATCCACGGGGACTTGAAGCCTTCCGATATCTTCGTGAGCCCGCAGCAGGGGGCCAAGGTGTCGGATTTCGCCATCTCCCCCCGCGCCAGGCGGGACCGGCGCGCCCTGCCTGCCAACCAGATTCATGCCTATCTCTCGCCGGAGCATTTGCGCAGTCCGTCGGCGGTGAGCGCGCAGTCGGACCAGTATTCCCTGGCGGCCATCGCCTATGAGATGTATACCGGCCAATCGCCGTATGGCCCGGCCGCATCGGCGCCCCAGTCGGCCATCCCGTCGGCGGCCATTGCGCCGCCTTCGCGTGTCAACCGGCAACTGCCTTCGAGCGTCGATGCGCCGCTGTTGCGCGCTCTGAACCGCGACCCGGCCCAGCGCTTCGGTTCCTGCCTGGAATTTGTAGCGACGCTGGACGCCGGTTTGATCAGCCAGCCGGAGCGCCGCGCCGCAGCCGGTTCCCCCAAGCTGCTCTATGCGGGAATCGCCAGCTTGGCGGCGGCTCTGTTGGCGCTGTTTCTGTTGTGGCCCTCCAAACCGCACACCGCCAAGAGTCCAGCCGTCTCCCAGACGCCGCCGCCGGTAGCCGCGGTAGACGCCAAGGCGCCTGGAAAGGGCAAGAAGATCAAGTCCGCGACGGACGCCGCCGCGGCCAAGACCGTGGTTGCCGGTGCGGAGAAGAAGCCACGGCCATTCGGCGATCTGCCATCGAGGGCGATCGCCGCGGTGAAAACCTCGCAGCCGGTCCAGGCCGTCATCCGCGTGGCCACCGCCCCTCCGGTCAACGCGCAGCCCCAACCAGCGCCGGCCGCGCCGTCGGCCCCCCGCATTCCTCTGCCGGCCCCGATCTCGTCCAGCATCGCCACGCGAGGTTTCACGCTGGGCGTCTTATCGCGCGACCACCCTATCGGCAGGGATTCCACCTTTTCTCTGAGCGATCAGCAACTGGGCGAACTGGGGGCGGGAGACTTGAAGGCCTCCGTCCAGTACGATGGCGGCCAGCCGCCGAAGGGCGTGCTGACCTTGGTTTGGGCCATAGACGGGATGCCGATGGGGGTGCCGAAGCGGGTGGCGCCGAACCAGGTTGTGGAATACGGCAATGAACCGACGTCCGGTTCCTATACGGTGACGCTGCTCCAGGACCTGCACCCGGTTCAGACATTTACGTTCCGAATTAAGCCTTAACCTGCTATGATGCGCCTGACCGACTCCGAAATGAGGCCGTTATCATGAAACCTTCGCTGGTCCCCGTTCTCTTGGCGGGATTGCTGCCGTGCGCCGGGTGGACGCAGGCCGCCCCCGCTCAGACTCCGCCGCCGGCGCCCGCCGCCGCCGCTGCCACCGCGGGTTCGGCTCTCGATGACAGCTCGGACCGGTTTCCGCAACTCCGCGAAGCTGCCGACACCCTGAAAGCCGCTTACGAACAACTGGATACCAAGAATATGGCGGAGGTGGACCAGTTGATGCGCACGAAACGCTGCCAAATTAACCGCATCGGCGGCGATCTCGACCGCGTGCTGGACCTCATGCATCAATACCTGGCCGCCGAGACGAAATATTGGAGCGCGTGGTCGGAAGTCGAGCAAAAACGCATCGACAACCAGGTAAAGGATCTGGCGGGTTTCGAGGAGGATCAGAAGGCCGCCGCCGCCCTGGTGGAAAGCGAGAAACAGAGCCGCGAGGAGCTGCAACGCCGGAAAGCGCAATTGGAAGGTGGCACGCGTACCGAAGAGATCCGGGCCGAAATCGACGGCATCATCAAGGACATTCAGGACAGCGAGGCGCGCCTTTCCAACGCCCAGGGGACTTTCGACGACCTCACCACCAGAATCACCAACATGAAGGCGGCCATCTCGGCGCGCGTGGTCGATATGCGGCAGAACACGGCGAGGCTGGGCGCGTGGAACCTGGATATGACAGCCTACTACGAGAAGAACCGCGAGGCCGCCAACGAGATTTGCAATACCAAGCAGCCGGATACCAAGCGCACGCCGCTTCCCAAGAAGCCCGCGCAGTAAGACGGCTTGAGACGGCTATGAGCATGACAAGAAGAATCGCCGCCCTGCCGCTGCTGTTCGCGTCGCTCCTGCTGGGCCAGGCTTTGCGCCTGGTTCCCGATATCGCCGTGGCGGAAGCCGAATACCGCGACGCTCAGGAAGCCTGGATTCAGAACGACCCCAGCCTGGAAAAGGACCTGTACACGGCGAACCCCGAGGAAATGCGCCGGCGCATCCACCGCGCGGCCTCCCTGGCCGACGACGTGATGGTCAAGAAGGAGGCGTACTTCACCCTCTTTATCCAGCGCATGCAGGACATGCGCGCCAAGCTCGCCCAGACGCAGGGGCCCGGCATGCCGGTCGAAGCGCTCAAGAAGGATCTGGACGCGCAGCAGATGCGGCTGTTGAGCGATCAGGACCGCCTGGAACTTCTGCTTAAAGACCTTCCGCAGGGCGACGAGTACGCCTTGGTCCGCCGCCAACTGGAAGGCGAGCGCACCGACCTGATTAGCGCGCAGAACAACATCGCCATGCGCATCCGGTCGCTCGACAATATCGATAAGGCCCAGCAATCCACCGCGGGCGGCGAGGATTTCACCGCGAAGGTGGATGAGATCCTGAAGGTCTGGGAGCAGGAACGCGCCAGCGCGGAGCGCCAGCGTCCGTCTTGGGCGCGGCTCTACCAGTTGATGGAAGCTTCCCTGGCGAAGCCGGCGCCCGCCGGCGCCGCCAAGACCCCCGTGGCCGCAACGCCCTCCAAGGGCAAGGCCGCCGCGAAGTCGCTTCCACCGGCGTCCGCCGCCGATCGCGAAGGCGGCATTTCCGGCGTCTGGAACTACGCCAGCCAACCCGGCGCCTGGACCGGATATGGAGAGCCGGAGATGGTCAAGCTCGATCTCCACATCGATGCCGGCGGCGCCGTGCGCGGCGCTTATACCGCCCGCTTGCCGGTCCACAGCGGAGTCCACGACGTCCAGTTGACGTTGGAAGGCCAGGCCGGTCCGTCGGCCACTTCCGTTCAAGTGCATTGGCGGTCCCAGCGGCCCGCCGCGGAAGGCGATATGGAAATCAAGGTAGGGTCGGATGGGCGCATGCTGGTTGCGCGGACGCAATCGAGCGACAGCTTCATCCCGCGCGGTACGGAGGTGCTGCTGCGTCATTGAAGGATGCCAGCGCACACCGCGATGTCCTACCTTGCGCCCCCCAGCGACGGTGGAATCGACTTGCTGTTGCCCACCTGGGAGCGGCTGTATCGCCCAAAGCCGCCCCGCGGGCGGAGCTTTACGGTGAGTTGCCTGGCGCACGTCTTGGTGATTGCGGCGCTCTACCTTCCCGTTCTGTCCGGCGGCCGTGTGGACCGGCCTTCGCCGCGGAAAGTGGTCACCGCCATCTTCGCGCCGGCGCCCGCCGAGGCGCCGGAGCCACAGCCGGAGTCGCCGCCTGAAATGGCGTCGAGCGCGGAACGCCTGGAGCAGCCGCGGATTCAATTGCCGGAGCCCGCTCCGGACGCTCCCGTGAACCTGAGCTCCATCCAATTGTCGATCGCGGACGACGTGCATGGGCAATTGCCGGATGTCGTCCAGGCGCAGGGCGGAATGCTGGCGCTGCTGGATAAAGAGGATCTGACCATCGCCTCCTACTTGTTCCAGGGCCCGGAGTGGGAACCTCTCGAAACCACCCGCGACGTAAGCCGCATGCTGCGCATTGAGATGTACCCTCCGCGGATGTGGGCCGTATTCCGGGACGCGGCCGAACACCATGGCATCGCTCTGGACCATTACCGGGCTTTCGCGCTGTTCGGCATCTCTTACCGGAGTTGCTTGCAGAATGCCATCCGGAGCCGCGCCAAGGGGGCCCAGGTTTCGGCGGCGATCCTCGAAGTGGCGCCGGACAGCCCATGTGGATTCCAAGTACAGGAGGTGACGTTTGCGGCTAACCCCGCGCTTCATCCGTAACCGCCGTTTGTGGGGCAGGCGCTTTCGCCTGCCTTTTCTCTTATTTGCAACCGTGCTCACGGCGCAGCAAAATCTGCCCGCGCCGCCGGATTTCTCCCAGGACTCCATCGCCCACGCCGCTCAGGACCTGACCGCCGCTTGGAACAAGTGGACCGCCGGCGACGCCGGCCTCGAACAGAAGGTCTACCAGGCGCCGATGGCGGAAGCGCGCGACCTCTTGCAGCGTTCGCTCGGCCGTTACCTGGATGTCATGGACGCGCGCCGCGCCTACGGCGAAGCGGTGGGCGCCTATATCGAAGCCAGCCGCGTGCAGCCCCGCCCCAATCGACAGGTGGCTACCGTGGAGGCGGTCTATCGCGACCAGATCGAACTGCTGGGAGTGAACCTGGCCGTATTGCAGGCGAAGCTCGACGCCCTGCGCGCCTCTAACGACTGGGTTGCCATTCGCCGCGCCGCGCAGTCGGGCCGCACCGATGCGCTGGCGCTCCAGTCGTCACGCCGGGCGGACATGCCCGTGGACCTTTCACTCGACTCCCCGGACCACCCCAGAACGCCCAATGCCATGCCGGCGCTGGTTTATCGCGACTCGGAGACCAAGGTGATGGACTGCATGGGAAAGCTCTGGACAAGCTACTATCAGGCGCTGGCCGACGCGGTGGAGCAAAAGCCATCCGGTTCGCCGGCGCTGGTGGCCGTGCGAGGCGCCGCCGCGGCTGCGCCCCCAGCCGTGGCCAACGCCGCGAGCCCCGTCGCCGGCAACTGGACCTACGTCACGGGATCGCAGCAATTCAACGGACTGGGAGAGCCGAGCGGCGTCTTGTTGGAACTGTGGGTCGAGAACGGTATGTT